>WNGM01005603.1_pt1 | contig 15369 bp, 16 predicted proteins | sample 5400571 | NCBI WGS metagenome assembly WNGM01 (sample SAMN13153378, study PRJNA577476) | soil metagenome | isolation source: 100 cm soil or saprolite under Garry oak tree replicate 2 | place: USA:California | collected 2016-06-15 | reverse complement strand
TCTCCGGTCCGTCCGTCGCCCGCCGGATCGTGGAGTTCTTCGCCGCTCCGCGCCCGGCCCTACCGGCGGCGGTCTTTCCCGCGCTCAGCGCCAGGGAACACGAGGTGCTCGACCTCATCGCGGCCGGGCGCAGCAATCCCGACATCGCCCGCAGGCCCGTCCTGAGCCCCAAGACGGTACGCAACCACGTCTCCAACATCTTCGCCAAGCTCCAGGTCGCCGACCGCGCCGAAGCCATCGTCCGCGCCCGGGAGGCCGGCATGGGCCGGTGAACGGCGGCGCCGTGGTCGGCCCTGAGGACCGCCATGATCCCGGAGCGCCGGGTAACGGCCGGCCAATCCGGCGATGTACTGGCGTTCCGGACGGCGAGCGACGACGATCGGGGTATGGACGACACGACGTCCGACGAGTACTCCCCGATGCCCGGACCGCCCACTGGCCGCAGCCCGTTCCCGCCCATCGCGGACTACGCGTTCCTGTCCGACTGCGAGACCAACTGCCTCATCGCGCCGAGCGGCGCGGTGGAGTGGATGTGTCTGCCGCGGCCGGACTCGCCGAGCGTCTTCACCGCGGTGCTCGACCGCGGCGCGGGCGCCTTCCGCCTCGGCCCTTACGACGAGATGGTGCCGGCCGCCCGGCGCTACCTGCCGGGCAGCCTGATGCTGGAGACGACCTGGCAGACCCGCACCGGCTGGCTCATCGTGCGGGATGCGCTGTGCATGGGGCCGTGGCACAACGTCGACGAGCGTTCCCGTACCCACCGGCGTTCGCCCACCGACTTCGACGCCGAGCACTGCCTGCTGCGCACGGTCAAGTGCGTCAGCGGCTCGGTCGACGTGTCGATGACGTGCGAGCCGGTGTTCGACTTCGGGCGCTTCGAGCCGACCTGGCGCTACGAGGGCGCGGGCTACGGCGAAGTGGTCGCGAGCGCCGAAGACACCGGGGTAACCCTGCGGCTGACCACCGACATGCGACCCGGCATCGAAGGGCGCGGACTCAATGCCCGTACCCGGATGGTGGAGGGGGACACCCACTACGTCGCGCTGGCCTGGTCGCCACTGCCGCCGCCGCGGACGCCCACCGAGGCGGCCGAGCGGATGCGGCGTACCTCGGAATACTGGCGCCAGTGGATCACGCTGGGCGACTTCCCGGACCACCCGTGGCGCAGCTACCTGCAGCGCAGCGCGCTCACCCTCAAGGGCCTCACCTACGCGCCCACCGGGGCGCTGCTCGCGGCCGCGACCACCTCGCTGCCGGAGACGCCGCACGGCGAGCGCAACTGGGACTACCGCTACGCCTGGGTACGCGACTCCACGTTCGCGCTCTGGGGCCTCTACACGCTGGGCTTCGACCGGGAGGCCAACGACTTCTTCTACTTCATCAACGACGCCTGCCGCGACGGCCACGAGCTCCAGGTGATGTACGGCGTCGGCGGCGAGCGGGAACTCGACGAGCAGTCGCTGCCCCATCTGGCCGGCTACGAGAACGCGGTACCGGTGCGCATCGGCAACGCCGCCTACAAGCAGAAGCAACACGACGTGTGGGGCGCCGTGCTGGACTCCGTCTACCTGCACGCCCGCTCCCGCGAGCAGCTGCCCGAGTCGCTGTGGCCGGTGCTCAAGCGCCAGGTCGAGTGCGCCGCCCAGTACTGGGAGGAGCCGGACGCGGGCATCTGGGAGGTACGCGGCGAGCTGCAGCACTTCGTCTCCAGCAAGCTGATGTGCTGGGTGGCCCTGGACCGGGGCGCCAAGCTGGCCCGGATGTACGACGAGCCGGAGTACGCCGCGAAGTGGCAGACGCTGGCCGACCAGATCCACTCCGACATCTGTACCCACGGCGTCGACGAGCGGGGCGTGTTCGTCCAGCGTTACGGTGACACCGCGCTGGACGCCTCGTTGCTGCTCATGCCGCTGATGCGGTTCCTGCCCCGGGACGATCCGCGGATGCGGGCCACCGTCCTCGCGATCGCCGACGAGCTGACCGTCGACGGGCTGGTGCTGCGCTACCGGGTCGAGGAGACCGACGACGGGCTCAGCGGCGAGGAGGGTACCTTCACGATCTGCTCGTTCTGGCTGGTCTCCGCGCTGGTCGAGGTCGGCGAGCTGGACCAGGCCCGCAAGCTGTGCGAGCGGCTGCTCGCCTACGCCAGCCCGCTGGAGCTCTACGCCGAGGAGATAGACACGTACAGCGGCCGTCACCTGGGCAACTTCCCGCAGGCGTTCACCCACCTGGCGTTGATCAACGCGGTGATGCACGTGATCCGCGCCGAGATGACGCCGGGGGTGGGCGAGTTCGCCCCGGCCAACAACCCGGTACGCGGCTGACATGCCGCCCGTACGCCCCGGCATGTTTCTCCTCGAACTTGTACCGGTGCCCGTCAGCGACATCGACCGGGCAACGGCTTTCTATACCGACCGCCTCGGCTTCCACCTCGACGTCGACGTACGGCCCGCGGAAGGGGTCCGGGTCGTCCAGCTCACCCCGCCCGGCTCGGCCTGCTCGATCGCCCTGACCGCCGGGATCCCCGCTCTCGACATGCCCGTCGGCACCCTGCGCGGCCTGCACCTGGTGGTCAGCGACATCGAGCAGGCCCGCACCGCACTCATCGAACGCGGCGTGGACGTCGGCCCGATCGAGGACGCCGGCGGCGTGTTCTACGCTCCGTTCGCCGACCCCGACGGCAACACCTGGACGCTCCAGCACATGCCCTGGCGTACCTGACGAGGACCATTTGTTCAGCCATACGTGCCATCTTCCGTCAGGCCGGCTGGCGGGAGAACCGCATGGCGCCGTCGTCGATCGGGCCGTACCGCAGCTTCAGCAGGTCGTGCGCGTAGCTCATCCCGAGCCGCCATGGAGCCCGCGAGCCGGCTTTCGGAAGCTCGTCGATGGAGCGCAGCACGTATCCGGCCTGGAAGTCCAGCAGTGGCCGCTCGGTGACGGTGGGATCGTCGTTGGCCGGTACGCACTGGTCGTATCCGTGGGTGTCCAGATACCGCAGCAGTCGGACGACGTACCCGCTCACGAGGTCGGCCTTCAGCGTCCAGGACGCGTTCGTGTAGCCGATCGTGAAAGCGAAGTTCGGTACTCCACTGAGCATCATCCCCTTGTAGGCCATGGTTTCCGGGAGTTTGACGTCACGGCCGTCGACGGCGAGTTGGATGCCGCCGAAGGGCAGCAGCCGCAGCCCGGTGGCGGTGACGACGATGTCCGCTTCGAGTTCGGCGCCGGACTCCAGCCGCAGCCCCGTCTCGGTGAACTGTGCGATTCGATCGGTGACCACGGATACCCGCCCCTGGCGGATCGCGGCGAACAGGTCGCCGTCGGGGACGAGGCACAGCCGCTGGTCCCACGGCTGGTAGCGCGGCCTGAAATGCGTGTCGACGTCGTACCCGGGCGGCAGCCGACGGACTGCGCCCTTGCGGATCATCCACTGCACGATGCGCGGACGGCGCCGGCTGAGCTGGTAGATCAGCGTGCTGATCATGACGTTCTTCCACCGTACGATCGGATACGCGCGGCGTGCCCCGAGCAGGCGCCGCAGGCTGTTCGCGATCGCGTCCTCGGCTGGCAACGACAAGATGTAGGTGGGCGAGCGTTGCAGCATCGTCACGTGTGCCGCCTGGTCAGCCATGGCGGGTGCGAGCGTGACAGCCGTCGCGCCGCTGCCGATCACGACGACCTTCCTGCCGCCGTAGTCGAGACTCTCCGGCCACTGCTGCGGGTGGATGACGGCGCCGCCGAACCGGTCGATGCCGGGGAAGTGCGGCTCGTGGCCGGTGTCGTAGCGGTAGTAGCCGGTGCAGATGTACAGGAAGTTGGTGGTTACCCGGACCGGTTCGCCACGGTGGACCGCCTCCACCGTCCAGCGGGCGTCCGGTGTGGACCAGGCCGCGCGCACCACCCGGTACCCGAAACGGATGTGCCGATCGATGCCGGCCTCAGCGGCGGTGTCCCGGATGTAGCGGAGGATGGCCGGGCCGTCGGCCATGGCCTTGGCCTGAGTCCACGGCCGGAACCGGTAGCCGAGGGTGTGCATGTCCGAGTCCGACCGCACGCCGGGGTACCGGAACAGGTCCCACGTGCCGCCGATCGAGTCGCGCGCCTCGAGGATGGCGTAGGTCCGGTCGGGAAAGGCCGACTGGAGGTGGTGTGCCGCGCCGATGCCGGAAAGACCGGCGCCGATGATCAGCATGTCGACGTGCTCGGTCGTCGTTGTCACACAGGCTCCCTCGGCCGGGCGCGCAGTCTGGACTGCAGGCGCGAGATCACGGCGTAGTAGTGGGTCGGTGCGAGCCGGGCGAGTGCGTCGAACAGGTAGGCATCGGGTCCCACGAGAATCCGCGCCTTGCCGCGCTCGATGCCGTCGTGGATGATCGCCGCCGCCCGGTCCGGCGACGTCATAGTGGCGGCCTCGAACTGTGCCGCCAGTTGCTCTTTGGTCCGCCCGAGGCATTCGGGGTCGGTGCGGATGCGCGCGTTGCGGGCGATGTTGGTGGTGATGCCGCCCGGATGCACGGTCACGGCCCGGACGCCGGTGCCGCGCAGTTCCTGGCGCAGCGCGTCGGTGAAGCCGCGGACGGCGAACTTCGAGGCGCAGTAGGCACTCTGGTACGGCATGCCGAGCAGCCCGTACACGCTGGAGGTGTTCACGATGACGCCGTCGTCCTGTTCGACGAGGATCGGCAGGAACGCCCGGGTCCCGTTGACCACACCCCGGAAATTGATCTCGAACAGCCAGTCGTCGTCCTCCGGCAGCGCGGAAAGGACGGTCGAGGTCACCGCGACGCCGGCGTTGTTGAACACCGCGGCCAGTGGTGCCGGGAGCCACTCGTGTACCTCGTCCGCGAAGCGCAGCTGATCGGCCGCGTCGCGGACGTCGAGTACCCGGCTGAGCACCGCACCGGGCAGCGACGCCGCGGTCTTCTTCAACCCGGCCTCGTCGACGTCAGCGATGGCCACCGGCGAGCCCAGCCCGGACAGCGTCGTCCAGGCTTCTATCGCCCTGCTCGGCCCGCCCGTCAGGTGACCTTCGTCCATGCCTCGTTGACCAGGTCGGCCACTTCGGTGGGCCGGTGCCCGAGGTCGCCGCTGACCGGGCCGATCTGCACGGTCAACGCCGGACCGGTACGCACGCACTGGAGTACCTGGACGGAATCGGGCGTGGGTGTCTGTCCGGCGACGGTCGGCGTGTTCTGGACCATGCAGGCCACCGATCCGAAGGTCAGCACCTCTTGCGGTGGCCGGGCCAGCCCGAGCACTTGTGGGTCCTGGTACGGCACGAACGGCGGGTACGGCGTGGCGGCGCGCACGATCTGCACCGAGAACCGGTTCTCCAGCTGCGCGTCGGAATAGCTCTGCACCGCCGCGGCGGCTCCGCCGTGGGACTGGGAGATCCGCTGGGCACTCTGCCGGTCCCAGGCCTGGATCCGGTCGAGGAGCGGCTTGCCCTTGTCGGAGCGGTACAGGTCGACGTCGGCGTCGCGGGGGTAGGCACCGAGGCGGGCCGGTGCGGTGATCGGCCCGGTACCGCCGGTACCGCCGGAACCCCAGCCCGGCGAGCAGGAGGGCGCCGGGCCGGAGCCGGGTGCGGGGCGGCTGTTCCAGCCGCGGACCCGCGGCTTGCTGACCTGGGTACTGCATGTCGACCATGCCGTCATGCTGACACGTCTGCGCCAGGCCCGAGCCGGTCGAGCCCGTCGAGGATCAGGTCAAGTCCGAATTCGAACTCGTTGCCGTAGTCGTACCCGGGCCGCAGCACGTGTTCGGTCGTCAGCTCGGCCAGGTGGGGGTACTCGTCGGCGGGGAACTGCGCCAGGATGACCTGCGCGAGCTCCGCGGTCTCGTCCGGGGTGTCGAACGGCAGGCTCCGCTCCTGCAGGGCGAACCCGTAGATGTAGCTGTCGAGAACCGAGTACGCGTGCGCGGTCAGCTCGACGGAGAAGCTGGCATTCCGGAGGCATCCGATGACGGCGTCGTGATGTCGCAGCGTCGCCGGACCGGGGGAGGGCCGCGACTCCATCAGGCCGATCGCCCAGCGGTGGCGGGACAGCACCCGGCGGACCGAGATCGCCCGGTGGCGCATGGCCGTCTTCCAGTCGGCCTCGCTGGACGGCAGATCGATCTCGCTGAAAACCACGTCGATCATGCCGTCAAGGAGGTCGTCCTTGTTGGCCACGTGGTGGTACAGCGACATCGCCTCGACGCCGACCGCCTCGCCGAGCTTGCGCATGCTGAGTGCGTCGAGCCCGCTCCGGTCGGCCAAGGCGACAGCGGCGTGCAGCACCCGTTCCCGGTGCAGCGGGGTGCGGGGCGTTCGAGCGCCAGCGGTCCGCGAGGTCATGCGCGTACTCCCGTCGTCAGCCTTGACAATCTTACAGCGTAAGGGTATACCTTACGGCGTAAGTCTTCCACGAATCGGGAGTACCGCGATGCAGACCAAACAGCTCGACAACGCTAGAAAGCCGGCCGACGGCGGCCGGACGATGAGGTCGATCGTCCAGGAGCGGTACGGTCCCGCGCCCGAGGACGTCCTCCGGCTCGCGGAGATCGACAAGCCCACGACCGGACTCGACGAGGTCCTGGTGCGAATCCACGCGGCGAGCGTGGACCGTGGCACCTGGCACGTGATGGCCGGCCTGCCCTATCCCATCCGACTCGCCGGGTTCGGCCTCCGCCGGCCGAAGTACGCCAACCCGGGCCGGAGTCTCGCCGGTACGGTCGTCGCCGTCGGCGCCGGTGTGACCAGCTTCAAACCGGGTGACGAGGTGTTCGGCATCTGCAGCGGCTCGTTCGCCGAGTACGTGCGCGCCGGAACGGACAAGCTCGTAGCGAAGCCGGCGAACCTCACCTTCGGCCAGGCGGCTGCCGTCCCCGTCTCCGGGCTAACCGCCCTCCAGGCCGTTCGCGACCACGGACGGGTCCAGGCCGGGCAGAAGGTGCTCATCGTCGGTGCGTCGGGAGGCGTGGGCAGCTTCGCCGTGCAGATCGCCAAGGCGTACGGCGCTGAGGTCACGGGCGTGTGCAGTACGACGAAGGTCGATGCGGTGCGCGCGCTCGGCGCGGACCACGTCGTCGACTACACCCGCGAGGATCTCGCTGATGGCCGGCACCGTTACGACGTGGTACTCGACATCGGCGGCAACCGCCGGCTGTCACATCTGCGCCGCGCCCTCACCCCCCGCGGGCGGCTGGTCATCGTCGGTGGCGAGACCGACGGACGGTGGCTCGGCGGCGTCGACCGGCAGCTCCGAGCGCACCTGCTGTCTCCGTTTGTCAGCCAGAAGCTGGGCACCTTCGTCGCGTCGGAGAATGCCGAAGACCTGGCGACTCTCCGCGAACTCATCGAGTCCGGCAAGATCACACCGGCCATCGACCGGTCGTACCCGCTCAGCGAGGTCGCCGCGGCCATCCGGTACATGCTCGACGGGCAGGCCCGCGGCAAGCTCGTGATCACCATGTAGCCGGCAGCGCGTCGGGAACCGCCACCCGGGGCCGCAGCGGTGTCGGCGGTGGTCCAGCCGGGCGATGCCGTCGAGGCCGAGGTCTATGTGCAGGGGTCGCGCACGTGGCGTTCATTGCCGACCCGAACAGCGTGATCGAGACCAGGGACGGCTGCGCGCGCGTCAAGGACGGCGGCATCCTGGTCACGCTGGGCACGGTCGACGGCGACGACCCTGCGGTGCAGGTCGGCGTCAACGGCTTCGTCGCCTGCCTCGGCGCTACCTGGCGGACCTACGTCGTCCAGCGCCAACCGGGCGGCGGATGGCGGGTGACGGGCACCACCGGCCCCGTGGCGATCGCCTAGCCGAAGGATCGGATGGCGTCGCGTCACCTGGGCAGCTTCACCGGTACCTTCGACCGCTCCGTGGCGTTCGTCACGATGACCTACAACGGGCAGACCGGGACGCCTGACCTTCACCGGCGTGACCGTCAACGTGTCGCGGTCGGTTGAGCAAGCCCGTACCAGCCCGGCGCGGGGTAGCGTGCGCTACATGGGAACGCCTCGATCACTTCCAGCACCGGGCGGCGCGGTACGGTCGGACAGCGATCGGTACGCGGCACATGCGCGCGCGGTGGACGGGTTGCGGGCGGCGTACGCCGCCATTCCCGCCGGCGCGCCGGTGCGGCTGGCCAAGCGGACCTCGAACCTGTTCCGCTTCCGCTCGTCCGGCGACCGGCCCGGGCTGGACGTGCGCCAGTTCGACAACGTGCTCTCGGTCGATCCGCAGGCTCGCGTCGCCGACGTGCAGGGCATGGTGACCTACGAGCGGCTCGTCGACGCCACCCTCCGCCACGGCCTCATGCCGCTGGTGGTCCCGCAACTGAAGACCATCACCCTCGGTGGCGCGGTCGCCGGGCTGGGCATCGAGTCGTCGTCGTTCCGCAACGGCATGCCGCACGAATCGGTCCGCGAGCTGGAGGTGCTCACCGGGGACGGCCGGGTGGTCGTGGCCCGGCCCGACAACGAACATGCCGACCTGTTCCGTGGCTTCGCCAACTCGTACGGCACGCTGGGCTACGTGCTGCGGTTGACGATCGACCTCGAACCGGTCAAGCCGTACGTCCGGTTGCGGCACCTGCGCTTCGCTACCGCAGCCGAGTGCGTCGCCGAGATGGCCACGGTGTGCGCCGCCGGTGCGTACGCCGGTGCGCCGGTGGACTTCGTCGACGGTACGGTCTTCGGTCCGGGGGAGCAGTACCTGACGCTCGGCACCTTCGTCGACGAGGCGCCGGCGGTCAGCGACTACACCGGGATGGCCGTGTACTACCGGTCGATCCAGCAGCGTGAGATCGATCACCTCACCGTCCGGGACTACCTGTGGCGGTGGGACACCGACTGGTTCTGGTGCTCCGAGGCGTTCGGGCTGCAACGGCCGTGGGTACGCCGGTTGTGGCCGCGCCGGTACCGGCGGTCCGACGTGTACCGGCGCCTGGTGGCCCTCGACCGCCGGTACCGGCTCAGCGCGTCCGTGGCGCGTATGCGCGGCCGCCCCGAGGAGGCGGTCATTCAGGACGTCGAGATACCTGTGGAGCGGACGGCGGAGTTCCTCGACATGTTCCACCGCGAGGTCGGCATCGCGCCGGTGTGGCTGTGCCCGGTGCGCCTGCGGTCGTCCGCGGCCTGGCCGCTGTACCCGCTCGAACCGGACGAGCTCTACGTCAACGTGGGATTCTGGTCGAGCGTGCCCATGCGCTCCGGACAGCCCGACGGGTTCCACAACCGGCTCATCGAAGACGCGGTGAGCGCGCTCGGTGGCCACAAGTCGCTGTACTCGACGGTGCACTATCCGGCCGAGGAGTTCTGGAAGCGGTACAACGGGGCGGCGTACGGCGCGCTCAAGGGTGCTTACGATCCGGCCGGGCGGCTGCCCGACCTGTACGACAAATGTGTGCGGCTGGCGTAAAGGAGTCGACATGCAACGTGCTGAAGTGCTTGAGCGGCTGCTCGGCGGCGACCAGAGCCGGATGGCGGTCCGGGTGTTCGACGGCAGCCGCGCCGGGCCGGCCGACGCCCCGGTGGTCATCGACGTCCACTCGCCGCGTGCGCTGTCCTATCTGACCACCGCACGGGGCGACCTGGGCCTGGCGCGCGCCTACGTCACCGGCGACGTGGAGGTCGAGGGCGACATCTACACCGCGCTGACGTACCTGACCCGGTTGGACTTCGAACTGCCGCTACGCACCCGGCTGCGCCTGTTCCGGGAACTCGGCGGGGTCCGGCTGCTGCGGGAACCACCACGGCCCGAGCAGGAGGTACGGCTGCACGGCCGGCGCCACTCCAAGGCCCGCGACCAGCGGGCGATCGCCCATCACTATGACGTGTCCAACCGCTTCTACAGCTGGATCCTCGGGCCGTCCATGGCGTACACCTGCGCGGTGTACCCGACGGCCGGCGCGACTCTGGAGCAGGCCCAGTTCACCAAGCACCACCTGGTTGCCCGCAAGCTCGGGCTGCGTCCCGGGATGCGGCTGCTCGACGTGGGGTGCGGCTGGGGCGGCATGGTGATGCACGCCGCCCGGGAGTACGGTGTGCGGGCGCTGGGCGTGACGCTGTCGCGGCGGCAGGCGGAGTGGGCGCAGAAGGCGATCGCCGAGGCCGGACTCGGCGAGCTGGCGGAGGTGCGCCACCTCGACTACCGCGACGTCCCCGAGACCGGCTTCGACGCGATCAGCTCGATCGGGCTGACCGAGCACATCGGCATGGCGCAGCTGCCGCGGTACTTCCGGTTCCTGTATGGCCGGCTGGTGCCCGGCGGGCGGCTGCTCAACCACTGCATCACGGAGCCCAACAGCGTCGAGTCCCTGCGGCGCGGGTCTTTCATCGACCGGTATGTGTTCCCCGACGGGGAACTGACCGGCGTGGGCCGCCTGGTGTCGACGATGCACGACACCGGTTTCGAGGTGCGCCACGAGGAGAACCTCCGGGAGCACTACGCGCTGACCACCGGCGCCTGGTCGGCCAATCTCGACGCGCACTGGGACGAGGCGGTGGCCGAGGTCGGCATGCGCACCGCCCGCGTCTGGCGGCTGTACCTGGCCGGCTCCCGGCTGGGCTTCGAGCAGAACGACATCCAGCTGCACCAGGTACTGTGCGTCAAACCCCACGCCGACGGCCGGTCCATGATGGCGCTGCGCCCCGACTGGGAACCACCTGCGGCATGACGCCGGCCCCACTCAGGCCACGGTGACCGGGTGCGCCACAACCGCGCCGAACAAGTACCCAGGGTCGCATCCCAGGCCAGCTCGAACGCGCTCTTCACGACCTGGTGGGTGACCGGCGCGCCGGATGGGGTCGAAGGTGGGCGTCGGCCGGCCGTCCGGGCCGCGCGCGGGCTCGGACACCGCGACCGACGCGCCGATCGCCGGCACGGCTGCCGCGGCGACGCCAGCCGCGCCCGTCCAGGAGAGCAACGCCCGGCGGGAAACGCCAAAGATAGGTTCGCGCTGGTTCGACACCTCGCCGTCCTTTCGGGTCATGGCCGCTCGGGTCATGGCCGCCGGCCGAGGGTGCTTTCCCGGGTGATGAGTGTGAACGGCACCTGGACCTCTTCGGGTTCGGCCGTCCGGCTGCCTTCCAGCCGGCCGATGAGGCAGGTGACCGCGTGGCTGCCGATGCTGCCCTTGTCCGGCGAGATGGTGGTCAGGGTGGGGTTGCTGTACCGCCCCTCCTCGATGTCGTCGAACCCGACGACCGCGATGTCCTCCGGTACCCGCAGGCCCACCTCGACGGCGGCGCGGAGTACGCCGATGGCGATGAGGTCGTTGTAGGCGAAGACGGCGTCGGGCGGATGCCGCAGGTTCATGAGTTGCCGTAGGCCGCCCGCTCCGTCCGCGCGGCTGAAGTAGTCGGTGGTCACGACGAGGTCCGGGTCGTAGTCGATGCCGGCCGCCGCCAGCGCCTCCTGGTACCCGTGCAGCCGCAGGTGTGCCGGTTGCGGGTTGACGTCGGCCTGGGCGCCGATGAACGCGATACGGCGCCGGCCGAGGTCCAGCAGGTGCCCCATCGCGGCGAGGCTCGCCGCGATGTTGTCGATGGCGATGTGGTCGTATGGGACGCCGTAGACGCTCTCGCCGACCAGCACCATCGGGGTACCGCTCGTCCGGTTCAGCACCTCGGCCCGGCTCAGCTGGACCGGGCTGAGGATCAGACGGTCGATGACGTTGGCCCGGAACCCTTGGCTGACAAGGAGTTCCTTCTCCCGGTCCGCGTCGGTGTAGTCCAGCAGCACGGTGTACCCGTGCCGGCCGGCCTCCCGGAACGCGGCGTCTGCCAGTTCGGCGAAGTAGGGGTTGTTCAGCTCCGGGATGGCCAGCGCGATGAGGCCGGTCCGGCCGTTGCGCAGGTGCCGCGCGGACAGGTTCGGGCGGTAACCAAGTTCATCGATGGCCCGCTGCACCCGTTGCCGGGTGGCTTCGCCGACCGGCCGGTACCCGTTGACGACATCCCGTCCACGGGGACGGCAAGATTGCATCCATGGAAATTCCTTGATGTCGGTGCAACACCGACCGGTGGGCCGGAGGGGGCGGGTCAGGTGTCGTCGCGGTCCCGGGTGGGGTCGTGCGGGGTCTGCCGGAGTTGCGGGAGGCCGAGGGCCGGACCGCGCAGCGGACGGGCGCCGGGCGCGCGCAGCCCGTCGAGGACGATGTCGAGGTGCCGGTGCGCGAGGTCGTTGTCCAGCCCGGGCGGTATCCCGCCGGGAATGCGGCGGGACAGCCGGACCAGCAGCAGGCTGATGTCGGCGAACGCGACATCGGGGCGTAGCGAGCCGGCCGCCTGTGCGGCGTCGATGATGGCCTGGATCGGCTCGGCGGACCGGTCGCGGGCGGCCATCATCTCCGTGTCCTGGAGGGTCGTCTCGGCGACCAGCGCCGGCATGACCGCGCTGATCCGCTGCTCCAGCGCGACGTGCAGGTACCGGGCGAGGGCCTGGAACGGGTCGGTCTCCTCGGCCAGCGCCGCTTTCGCCGCGGCCGTGACGCGGTTGAGCAGGTCGAGCGCGACGGCGCGCATGAGCGCCGCCCGGTCGGGGAAATGCCGGTACAGCGTGGCGACGCCGACGCCGGCCTGGCGGGCGATCTCGTCCAGGGGTGCACCGGGGCCCCGCTCCATGAGGACGCTCGCCGCGGCTGCCAGCAGCTTGGCGCGGTTGCGTTGCGCGTCGACGCGAACCAGGGCGCCGCCCTCCAGCCCGATGAACGTACGTGGTTTGAGTACCCCGCCGATGGGTAGGCAACCGGAATGAAATCCTCCGGTTTGACGCCGTACGCGGTCCCGCGACCCGGGCGGGAACGATGCGTATCAGTATCAGCGTGACGAACTACTCGTGGCCGGGTGGCCGGCAGGCGCTCGGAGCGGGGCTGACGGGACTGGTGGCGGCCGCCGACCGGGCCGGCCTGGACACGGTATGGGTCGCGGACCACCTGATCCAGGCCGATCCGACCGCCCCGCCCGAGGACCGCGACATGCTCGAGGCGTACACCGCTCTCGGGTACCTCGCCGCCCGGACCGAACGGGTCCGGCTCGGTACCATGGTCAGCCCAGCGACGGTACGCCCACCGGCATTGCTGGTTAAGGCGGTCACCACCCTCGACGTACTCACCGGCGGGCGGGCCTGGCTCGGGATCGGCGCCGGTTACCACGGCGACGAAGCACACGCGCTGGGCCTGCCGTTGCCCCCGCCGGCCGAACGGTTCGAACGGCTTGAGGAGACCCTGCAGATCGCACTGCGGATGTGGGCCGGCGACGGGACTGCGTTCGAGGGCAAGCACTACCGGCTGGAGCGACCGCAGGACAGTCCCGGTCCGGTACAGCGGCCGCATCCACCGATCCTGATCGGCGGTACCGGCGAACGGCGGACCCTGCGGCTGGTCGCGCAGTACGCCGACGCGTGCAACCTGTTCGACATCCCCGACGGCGGCCGTACGATCCGGCACAAGCTCGCGGTCCTCGCCGGGCACTGCGCGGAGGTCGGCCGCCCGTACGACGCGATCGAGAAGACGCTGAGCACCCGCCTGGCCGCCGGCGAGTCCACCGACGAGTTCGTCCGCCGGTGTACCGCGACCGCGGCGCTCGGCATCGAGCACCTGGCCGTCATCACCTCCGGGCCCTGGACGGCCGAAGCGGTGGCCACGCTCGCCGCCGCGGTCCCCGTACTCCGCACGGTCGCGCCACCCTGACGGCCGGCTCGCGTACCGGCCGGCGACCGTACGCAACAACGATGGAGGACGCCATGGAACGGACGCCTGTGCGCTCCGAACCGGTCAGCCCCCGCAATGCCGTGCTGCTGTTCGTGGATCAGCAGGAGGGCCTGTTCGGCCGGATCCACGAGCCGGAGCAGACCCGGCGCAACCTGGTCGCCCTGGGCCAGTGCGCCCAGCTGCTCGGGATTCCGGCGGTGCTGACGACCGCCCTCGCTGCCGGACCCAACGGGCCGCAGTTGAAGGAGCTGACCGAAACCTTTGCGGACCAGGAGATCATCGACCGTACGCTCATCAACGCCTGGCAGGACGGCCGGGTCCACGACGCGATCACCCGCACGGGACGCAACAAGGTCCTCATCGCCGGTACCGGGCTCGACGTCTGCGCTCAACTGCCGGCCCTCGCCTGCGCCGCCGAAGGCTACGACGCGTACGTGGTCCTCGACGCCTGCGGCCGCTTCGAGCCGGAGCCGTCCGTGGCGACCGTGAGCCGCCTGACGCAGGCCGGCGTCGCTCTGGTGAACACCAGGGTCCTCGTCCTGGAGGCGATGGCGGACAACGCTCACCCCTTGGCCAAGGACGTCTACGCCACCCTGCCCGCCGGGCTGGTCGTCATGGAAGACGCGGGGTGACACGGTGTTCGTCAAGCTCGCTCAATTCCTGGGCATCATGCTGTACGTGCTGGTGGCTGGTGTGATGTGGGGGACCTGGCTGTCCCTGGGCCGGACGATGACCCGGTACGACGCCACGACCTTTCTCGCCGACGGCAAGCACATGATCGACAATCTTGCCACGGTCATGGCGGTGCTCATGATCTGCGCCGGGGTGGTCGGTCTGGTGGTGGTCGTCCTGCTGTTCAGCCGCGGGTTCACCGCCGCCGGCTGGCTGGCACTCGCCGGCCTGCTGCTGATGGTCGCCGTCATCGCGGTGACGCTGGCGGTGGAGGTACCTATCGACAACAAGATCAAGACGTGGACGCCCGCAACGCTACCGGGGGACTGGCTGGACATCCGCGCGCGGTGGGCGGCCTTCCACACGCTGCGCACGTTCCTGTCGCTGGGGGCGGTCGCCGCCGCGGTCGGCGCCGCGCTGGCGACGCCGCGCGAGGCCGGCCGCTCAGGCGCGGGCGAGCAGCCTCTCCTCCTCAGCCGGGGACAGCCCGTGCGATAGCGGCGGCTCGCCGCGCCCGCGGTCCCAGGCCAGCACGTCGGCCGCGGGTCACCGCGAGTGGCGTGGCGGGCATGCCGGCGGCCCGGGCGCGCGCCGCGCTGCGCTGCTGGGTCGGCCACCTCGCCTCGGGCCACACCAGCGGTACCCGGTCCGGTACCGCATCAGCCGGTACCGGCACCACCTCGACCTGGCTGCCCGCCGCTCGCGCGCAGGTGGCGATCAGCTCGGCCATCGTCGTCGGCTCCGCCGGACCGACCGCGTTGAACGCGCCGGGCCGGTCGTCGACCAGCAGCCGGAGGATGAGATCGGTCAACCGGCCGACGAGGTGTTCGCCGAGTTCGACTGGACGCCCATCGCGGCCGCCTCGATCGCCCAGGCGTACCGGGCCCGGCTGCGCTCCGGCGAACAGGATCAGCAGCAGCGCGACCCAGAAGTCGTACCGCGTGTCGCACGGCATCATGCGCGGGCTCAAGCTGCACCGCCCGGAGCTCAACCGGG
>WNGM01004729.1_pt1 | contig 15372 bp, 28 predicted proteins | sample 5400571 | NCBI WGS metagenome assembly WNGM01 (sample SAMN13153378, study PRJNA577476) | soil metagenome | isolation source: 100 cm soil or saprolite under Garry oak tree replicate 2 | place: USA:California | collected 2016-06-15 | reverse complement strand
GGGACGGGGGCGCGCGCATCGACGCCATCTACTACTGCCCGCACCACCCCGTCGAGGGGCAGCCGCCGTTCCGTGCCGACTGCGACTGCCGCAAGCCGCGCCCCGGGATGATCCGGCGCGCGGCGCGCGAGCACGGGATCGACCTGGCGCGCTCGTACGTGATCGGCGACAGCCGGGTCGACCTCGAGGCGGGGGCGGCCGCGGGGGTCCCGGGGGTCCTGGTCCTCTCCGGCTACGGGCGGGGGCTCGTGGAGCACCAGCGCGAGAGGCTCCGCGTCGAGCCGATCGGGATCGAGCAGGACCTCCTCGACGCCGTGCGCTTCGTCCTGGCGCGCGAGCCGGGCGCCGCCGCTGCGGAGGGACGATGACGACGGGAGCGCCGACGCGCGACGATCTGCTGCAGGCGATCGACCGGATGGCGGGGGTGAGCGTCCTGGTGGTGGCCGACCTGGTCCTCGACGAGTTCGAGTACGGCGAGATCGGGCGCGTGTCGCGCGAGGCGCCGGTCCTGATCCTCAACCACCGCCGGACCGACCGGGTGCCGGGCGGCGGGGCCAACACCGTGAACAACATCCGGGCGCTCGACGGGCAGCCGGTCGTGGTCGGCCGCGTGGGCGAGGACGAGCCGGGCGAGCATCTGCTCGGCCTCTTCCGCGAGCGCGGCATCGAGACCTCGGGGATCTGGCGCGACCCTGCGTACGCGACCCCGGTCAAGCGGCGGATCCTGGCCGGCAGCGCCTACTCGGTGAAGCAGCAGATCGTCCGGATCGACCGTGGCGGCGGCCCGCCGGTCGACGCCGGCGGCTCGCCGCTCCTGGCGCGCGTGCGCGAGGGCGGAGCGCGGACCCGAGGGACGCTGATCTCGGACTACTCCTTCGGCGTCATCCACCCCGGGACGATCGCACAGCTCTCCGAGACGATCCGCGCGAGCGGACGTCCCTTCCTCGTCGACTCGCGGTCGCAGCTCCGGCTCTTCCGCGGCCTGACCGCCGCCACCCCCAACCTGCAGGAGGTCGAGGCGGCCTCGGGCGAGCCGCTGGGAGGCGATCCGGAACGCCTGCGGCGCGCCGGTACGCGGATGCGCGAGTCGCTTCAGGCCGAGACCCTGGTGGTGACCCAGGGGAGCCAGGGGATGTCGATCTTCGCCCGCGGCGCTCCGCCGGTGCACCTGCCGGTCTACGGCACCGACGAGGTGGCCGACGTCACCGGCGCCGGCGACACGGTGATCGGGACGCTGGCGCTGGCGATCCTCTCCGGCTGCCGCTACGAGGCCGCGGCGCTCCTGGCCAACTACGCCGGCGGGCTCGTGGTGATGAAACGCGGCACGGCGACCGTCAGCCGCGACGAGCTGCGTCAGGCGCTGCGCACCGACCCGGCCTTCGAGCGCCGCCTCCGGCCGGCGTGAGACGCCGGAGCGCCCGCGCCGGGACGGAGGCCCGCGGCGTGCTCCTGGGCCGGCGCGCGCTCCTGGCCCGCGTCGCGCGCCTGCGCCGCGCCCGGCCCCGGATGCGCCTCGTCCTGGCCAACGGCCTCTTCGACCTTCTGCATGTCGGCCATCTGCGCTACCTGCGGGCCGCGCGGGCGCAGGGGGACGTTCTGGTGGTGGCCGTCAACGACGACCGCTCGGCGCGCCGGCTCCGGGGACCCGGGCGCCCCGTCGTGCCGGCTCGCGATCGGGCGCGCGTGATCGCGGCCGTGGAGGGCGTCGACGCGGTCGTCCTCTTCGGCGGCGGCACGGTGGCGCCGTTTCTGCGGCGGCTCCGGCCCAACGTCCACTGCAAGGGGACCGACTATCGTCCCGAGACGGTGCCCGAGAGGGAGGTCGTGCGGAGCTACGGGGGGGCCGTCCGGATCGTGGGGGACGCGAAGCGCCACGCGACGACGGATCTGTTGCGCCGCATCGCGCGCCGCATGACCCGCGGCTAGGAACTCGCCGGCCTCCTCAGCCGGCGTCCTTGTCCTTCCTGCGGCCCTTCGCGGCGGGGGGCGCGGCCTCGCCGGGCTCCTCGGCGGGCGCCTCGGGCCCGCGCTCCTTGGCGGCCTCGGCCTTGACCTTCGCCTTGCGCTCGCGACGCGCCTTCTTCTCCTCGAGGCTTTTCTTGAAGGTCGGCTCGGAGCCGACCAGCTCGACGATCGCCATCTCGGCGCCGTCCCCCTGGCGCGGGCCGAGCTGGAGGATCCGCGAGTAGCCTCCGGGCCGCGCCGCGAAGCGCGGGCCGAGGATGTCGAAGAGCTTCTTGACGACTTCCTTGTCTGCCACCTGCCGCAGAACCCGGCGGCGCGCGTGCAGGTCGTCGCGGCGCGCGCAGGTGATCAGCCTCTCGGCGAAGGGGCGGAGCTCCTTCGCCTTGGGCAGCGTGGTCGTGATCCGCTCGTGGCGGAACAGCGAGGTGGTCAGGCTCCGGAGCAGCGCGCGCCTGTGACTCGAGGTACGGCCCAGTTTACGGAGGCGGACGCCGTGTCGCATGGCTCCCCTACTCCTCCTTCGGCGCCAGGATGTGGTCGACCTTCATCCCGAGCGACAGCCCCATCTCGGCCAGGAGCTCCTTGATCTCGTTGAGCGACTTGCGGCCGAAATTCTTCGTCTTGAGCATCTCGGCCTCGGACTTCTGCACGAGGTCGGCGATCGTCTTGATGTCGGCGTTCTTGAGGCAGTTGTAGGAGCGTACCGACAGCTCCAGCTCCTCGATCGAGCGCATCAGGTTCTCGCGCAGACGCTCCTTCTCGCGATCGACCTGCTCCACGTCCATCTCCGGGGTCTCCTCGAAGTTGATGAAGATGGACAGGTGGTCCTTGAGGAGCTTGCTGGCGAGGGCGACGGCGGTCTGAGGCGCCACCGCCCCGTTCGTCCAGACCTCCACGGTCAGCTTGTCGTAATCGGTCGTCTGCCCCAGGCGGGCGTCCTCGACGATGTAGTTGACCTTCTTGACCGGGGAGTGGACCGAGTCGATCGGGATGTACCCGATCGTCAGATCCTGGTCGAAGTTCCGATCGGCCGCCACGTAGCCGCGTCCGGGCTTGACGCGCAGCTCCACGTTGAGCCGCCCCTCCTCGCTGAGCGTCGCGATGTGGACCTCGGGGTTGAGGATCTCGACGTTGGGATTGCTCTCGATGTGACCCGCCTTGATCTCGCCCGCGCCCTCGGCCTTGAGGTAGATGGTCTCGGGGTGGCTGACGTTGAGCTTGAGCGGGATCTGCTTGAGATTCAGGATCAGATCGATCGTGTCCTCGACCACGCCGGGGATCGAGGTGAACTCGTGCAGCACCCCGTCGATCTTGACCGCGGTGATCGCGGCTCCCTCCACGGAGGAGAGCAGCACCCGCCGCAGGGCGTTGCCGATCGTGGTGCCGAAGCCCCGCTCGAACGGCTGGGCCCAGAACTTCCCGTAGGTCGGGGTCAGCGACTCGACGTCGCACTCAAGGCGCTTCGGCCTCTGAAAGCCTTTCCACAGCATCTCCGCGGTCCTCCTTGTGGATCCCCGTCGCGGGCGGCGATCCGTCGTTTCTTACTTGCTGTACAACTCGACGATCAGCTGCTCCTGGATCGGCAGCGTGATCTCCTCGCGGCGGGGCAGGTTCGCGACCGTGCCCTTGAGCCCGTCCTGGTCGAACGACAGCCAGGCCGGAAGGCCGCGGCCGCGCGCCGCCTCGAGCGCGGCCTGGACGGAGGTGTTCTTGCCCATCTTCTCCTTCAGGCTGATCACCTGCCCGGGCTTCACGGGGTAGGACGGGATGTCGACCTTGCGCCCGTCGACCCGGACGTGGCCGTGCGCGATCAGCTGGCGCGCCTGGGCCCGCGACGCCGCGAAGCCCAGCCGGTAGGCGATCGTGTCGAGCCGGCGCTCCAGGTTCACGAGCAGCAACTCGCCCGTGACGCCTTTCTTGCGGTTCGCATCCTGGAAGGCCAGACGGAACTGGTTCTCCAGGAGACCGTAGATCCGCTTCACCTTCTGCTTCTCGCGGAGCTGCACGCCGTACCCCTGCATCTTGACCCGCCGCTTGCCGTGCTGGCCGGGGGCGAAGTTGCGCTTCTCGATGGCGCACTTCTCGGTGAAGCAGCGGTTCCCCTTGAGGAACAGCTTCATCCCCTCCCGGCGGCAGAGCCGGCAAACCGCTCCTCGAATCCTCGCCACGATCCTCCTCCTCTCAGACGCGCCGGCGCTTCGGCGGACGGCACCCGTTGTGCGGGATCGGGGTGACGTCCTTGATCGCCTTGACCTCGAGCCCGATCCCCTGCAGGGCGCGGATCGAGGACTCGCGCCCCGCTCCCGGTCCCGTCACCCGCACCTCCACCTGCCGTACGCCGTGCTCGCGCGCCGCGTTACCGGCCGCCTGGGCGGCGAGCTGCGCGGCGAACGGCGTCCCCTTGCGCGATCCCTTGAAGCCGACGCAGCCGGCCGACGACCAGGCGAGCACGTTGCCTCCCTGGTCGGTGATGGTGATCACCGTGTTGTTGAAGCTCGCATGCACGTTGGCGATGGCGAACGGGACGTTCTTCCTCTCCTTCTTCTTCCCGGGCTTCTTCCCGTCGGCGGCCTCCGACCCCGCGGCGGCGGGCGCCCCCTCCTTGGCCTCGCCGGAGGCCTTGGCGGCCTTCGGGGCCTTCTCCGGCTTCTCGGACTTCGGCCTGGGCTCCGCCCCTCCGGCCGCGTCCTTCGTCTCCTTCGCGTCCGCCATGGTCTCCCCTTATCCCTTCTTGCCGACCGGGGCCTTCTTCTTGCCCGCGACCGTCTTGCGCGGTCCCTTGCGGGTGCGCGCGTTGGTGTGCGTCCTCTGGCCCCGCACCGGCAGGTTGCGGCGGTGCCGCATGCCCCGATAGCAGCCGATGTCGATGAGCCGCTTGATGTCCATCTGGATGTTCTTGCGCAGGTCGCCCTCGACCTGCCCCTCCTCCTGGATCACGTCCCGGATCTTGCGCACCTCGTCCTCGGCCAGATCCTTGACCTTGATCTCCTTGCCGACACCCGCCTTGGACAGAATGCGGTTGCTCCGAGGCCGGCCGATCCCGTAGATGTAGGTCAGCGCGATCTCGATCCGCTTGTTCTGCGGCAGGTCCACCCCGGCGATACGGGCCACGCGTCTCCTCCTATCCCTGGCGCTGCTTGTGCTTGGGGTTGTCGCAGATCACGCGGACGACCCCGCGCCGCTTGATCACCTTGCACTTGTCGCAGATCTTCCTGACCGATGCCCGGACCTTCATGACCTCTCCCCCGCGCCGCCGCGCGCCCCGCTCACTTGAACCTGTAGACGATCCGGCCCCGCGACAGGTCGTACGGTGACAGCTCGACGAGGACGCGGTCGCCGGTCAGGATCCGGATGAAGTTCTTGCGCATCTTTCCCGAGATGTGGGCCAGGACCTGGTGCTTGTTGTCGAGCTGCACCCGGAACATGGCGTTTGGCAGCGGCTCGACGACCGTCGCCTCCACCTGAATCGCCTCGTCCTTCGGCACCTAGAGAGCCTCCGCCTCGCCCCCGAGAACCCAGGGCCCGTCCTCCGTGATCGCCACCGATCGCTCGAAGTGGGCCGACAGCGATCCGTCCACCGTGGACGCCGTCCATCCGTCCGCATGGATGCGCACCGCCGGCGCGCCGGCGTTGATCATCGGCTCGATCGCCAGAACCAGGCCCTCCTTCAGGACCGGTCCCGAGCCCGGGGCCCCGTAGTTCGGCACCTGCGGGTCCTCGTGCAGCGACGTGCCGATGCCGTGCCCGACGAACTCTCGCACCACGGAGTAGCCCCGAGACTCCGCGTGCCTCTGGACCGCCGCCGACACGTCGGACAGGCGGCCGCCGGGACGCGCGGCGGCGATTCCGAACTGCAGCGACTCGCGCGTCACCCGCATCAGCTCCACGGCCTCGCTCGAGGCGCGACCGACCGGCACCGTGATGGCGGCGTCGCCGTAGTAGCCGTCGAGCACCACGCCGAAATCGAGACCGATGATGTCCCCCTCCTGCAGGACCTTCTTCGGGGAGGGGATCCCGTGGACCACCTCCTCGTTGACCGAGGCGCACAGGACCGCGGGATATCCCCGGTAGCCCTTGAAGGCCGGGCGGACCCCCGCGTCCTGGCACATCTTCTCGGCGGTCCGATCGAGATCCTTCGTCGTGATCCCCGGCGCGACCTGGCGCTTCAGGGCGAGCAGGATCTGGGTGACGATCCGGTTGCAACGATTCATCGTCTCGATCTCGCCGCGCGACTTGTAAATGATCATTCCCCCAGCACCGGAACGGCCGCCACGATCCGGGCGAGCACCTCGTCGGGCCGCCCGCGCCCGTCCACCGTCCTCAGGAGGCCCGACTTCTGGTACCGGGCCACCAGCGGCGCGCTCTGCTCGCCGTAGACGCGCAGCCTCTCCGCCACCGCCTCCGGCCGGTCGTCGCTCCTCTCCTGCAGCGCCCCGCCGCAATCGTCGCACACCCCCTCGACGCGCGGCCGGCTCGAGCGCGTGTGATACAGCGCGCCGCAGGACGCGCAGACCCGCCGCCCGCTCAGCCGCTCGACGATCTCCGGCTCCGGCACGGAGAGGTTCACCACCGCGTCGAGCCGCACGCCCTGCGCGCCCAGGATCCGATCGAGCCTGTCGGCCTGGACGATCGTGCGGGGGAAGCCGTCGAGGAGGAAGCCGGCCCTCCCGTCCGGGCGGCCGAGCCGCTCCTCCACCAGATCCCCCACCAGATCGTCCGGCACCAGGTCGCCGCGCTCCACCATGGCGCGCACCCGCCGCCCCAGCGCCGAGCCGTCGCGCATCGCGGCGCGGAAGATCTCGCCGGTCGAGATGTGCGGGACCCGCGCCGTCTCGCGGATCGCCGCCGCCTGGGTCCCCTTGCCCACCCCCGGCGGACCCAGCAGCACCAGCCGGAGGCCGCCCGGCGCGGGCGCCACGTCAGCCGCGTCGACCGCGGATCCTCGCCCCCTTGAGGAAGCCGTCGTAGTGCCTCATGATGAGCTGCGACTCCACCTGCTGGATGGTGTCCATCGCGACGCCGACCACGATCAGGAGCGAGGTGCCGCCGAAGAAGAACTTCACCCCCAGCCCCTGCGTCAGGAAGGCCGGCAGAAGCCGATCGAGCGTCGGGCCGATCCACGGCAGGGCCTGCACGTTCAGCCCGCTGATCAGGACCTGGGGCAGAAGCGCGATCAGTGCCAGATAAATCGCCCCGACGAACGTCAGCCGCGTCAGGATCGTGTCGAGGTACTCCGCGGTGCGCCGGCCGGGGCGGATCCCCGGGACGAATCCGCCGTATTTCTTCATGTTGTCGGCCACGTCCATCGGGTTGAAGATGATCGAGATATAGAAGTAGCAGAAGAAGATGATGCCGAGGAAGTAGAACAGGTTGTGGAGCGGCATGTTGTAGTCGAGCTGCCTGTAGACGTTGCCCCAGAACGGTTTGCTCTGCACTCCCGCCCACTGCATCAGCGTCAACGGGAACGCGAGGAGCGACGACGCGAAGATGACCGGGATGACCCCTCCGGTGTTGAGTCGCAGCGGCATGTGGGTCTGCACGCCCCCGTACATCCTGCGGCCGACGACCCGCCGCGCGTACTGCACCGGGATCTTCCTCTGCGCGCGCTCCACCCAGACGATGGCGGCGACGACCAGGGCCATGACCGCCAGGAGCACGATCACCGTGATCACCGAGAGGTTGCCGGTCGTGACGTCCTGGTAGAGGGTGGCGACCGCCTTCGGCAGGCCGGAGACGATGCCGGCGTAGATGATGAGGGAGATCCCGTTCCCGATCCCGCGATCGGAGATCTGCTCGCCGATCCACATGATGAAGGCGGTGCCGGTGGTGAGCGTCAGGACGGTGAGCGCGCGGAACGCCCAGCCGGGGTGGGGCACGACGCGCGTCCCGCCCGTCGCGCCGCTCAGGCTCTCCAGCCACCAGGCGATCCCCAGGGACTGGATCAGCGACAGGGCGACGGTGCCGTAGCGCGTGTACTGGGTGATCTTCTTGCGGCCGACCTCCCCCTCCTTGGAGAGCTTCTCGAGGTAGGGCCAGACCACGGTCAGGAGCTGCAGGATGATCGAAGCCGAGATGTACGGCATGATGCCGAGCGCGAAGATGGTCAGGCGGCGAAGGTTCCCTCCCGAGAACAGGTCGAGGAAGCCCAGGAGCCCGCCGCCCTGCTGGCGGAAGAAGCTCTCCAGGGCGTGGAAGTTGATCCCCGGGACGGGGATGTGCCCGCCGATGCGGTAAACCGCCAGCATCAGGAACGTGTAGACGACGCGCCTCCTGAGATCCGGAATGCTGAAGATGTTCTTGAACGATTCGATCATGCTCGTGACGCGCCCGCCGCGGGGGCGGCGGTCAGGACCTCCGCCCGGCCACCCGCCCGGGTGATCTTCTCCGTGGCCGACCGGCTGAAGCGGTGGGCCTTCACGACCAGCGGCTTCGTGACCTCGCCGTCTCCGAGCACCTTCAGCCCGGCGTGCAGCTTCTTGACGATCCCCTCCCGCACCAGGCGTTCCGGGGTGATCTCTCCCTCGAGGGCCTGCAGGGCGCCGACGTTGACGACGGCGAACACCTTGCGGAAGATGTTCGTGAAGCCGCGCTTCGGGAGGCGGCGATGCAGCGGCATCTGGCCCCCCTCGAAGCCGACGTACTGCTTGCGCCCCGAGCGCGACAGCTGCCCCTTGTTCCCGGCGGTGGCGGTCTTGCCGTGCCCCGATCCGGGCCCGCGCCCGATCCGTTTCGGCTTGCGACGGGATCCCGGCGCCGGCTTCAGGTGCGACAGATCGATGCGGCCGCCCATCACGAGCCCTCCACGATGCGCACCAGGTGCGGGATGGCCCGCACCATCCCGCGGACGGCCGGGTTGTCGGTCCGCACCACCCTGTGGCGCGGACGCCGCAGGCCCAGCGCCCGCAGGGTCCGTTTCTGACGCTCGATGCAGCCGATGCCGCTGCGGTACTGCTCGATCCGGATCGTCCCGGACGCGGCCGGAGCCACCGGGCGCTGTGGGGCCGCCTCCGCCGGCGCCGCTCCGGGCCGCGACGGCTCCGGCACGGGCGCCGCCGCGGGCGCCGACGTCCGGGGCCGGGCCGCCGGTTTCCCTGCCCGCCGCGCCGGGCGCTCGGTCCCGGCCGCCGGCTTGCGGCTAGGCATCGGTCGCCTCCGTCACGACGCGGCGGCGCCGCAGCTCGGCCGCCAGGTCCTTGAGCCGCATGAGACCGTCGAACGTCGCCTTCACGACGTTGTGCGGGTTCGTGGTCCCGAGCGACTTCGTCAGCACGTCCTGGATCCCCGCCGACTCCACGACCGCCCGGACCGCTCCGCCGGCGATCACGCCGGTCCCGGGCGAGGCCGGCTTGAGGAGCACCTGCCCCGCGCCGAAGCGCCCGATCACCGGGTGCGGGATGGTCGTTCCCTTGAGCGGGACGCGAATCAGGTTCCGCTTGGCGCGATCGATCCCCTTGGCGATCGCCTGCGGGACCTCCTTGGCCTTGCCGGCACCGTAGCCGACGTGCCCGCGGCCGTCCCCGACCACCACGAGCGCCGAGAAGCGGAAGTTCTTTCCACCCTTGACGACCTTGGTCACGCGGTTGATGTGGACCACCTGGTCCTTGAGATCGAGATCCTCGGACTTGATCTTGGCCACCCTTTTGCCTCTGCCGCGGATCCCGGATCCGCCTAGAACTTCAGCCCGGCGGCGCGCGCCGCGTCCGCCACCGCCTTCACCCGACCATGGTAGAGGTACCCGCCGCGATCGAAGACGACCGCCTCGAGGCCCCTCTGCTTCAAGCGCTCGGCGATGAGCGCCCCCACCTTCTTCGCGGCCTCGACGTTGCCGGTGCGCGCTCCGGCTCCCTTGATCTCCAGCGTCGAGGCGGCCGCCAGCGTCGCCCCCCTGAGGTCGTCGACCGCCTGGACGTAGATGTGGCCGAGGCTGCGGAAGACGCACAGGCGCGGCCGCTCGGCGCTCCCCCGCACCCGGGCCCGCACCCGCGCGTGACGCTTCTCCCGCGCCCGTATCGTGTCGACCTCGTGCACCATCGTCAGGCCCCCGGCGCGGCGCCGGTCTTGCCGGCCTTGCCCGCCTTCTTCTTGATCAGCTCGTCCGCGTACTTGATCCCCTTCCCTTTGTAAGGCTCGGGAGGACGGAGTCCGCGAATCTCCGCCGCCACCTGGCCCACCTTCTGCCGGTCGGCCCCCGAGACGACGAGGTGGGTCTGCTTGTCGACCTTGATGTCGATGCCGTCGGGAAGCGGGAAGTCGATCGGGTGCGAGAAGCCGAGCGCCAGGTTCAGGACCCGCCCCTGCAGCTGCGCCTTGTAGCCGATCCCGACGATGTCGAGCTCCCGCGAGAACCCTTCGTGCACGCCCTTCACGGCGTTCGCCACGAGCGCCCGCGTCAGCCCGTGCAGGGCGCGGAGCTGGCGCGTGTCCCCCTCCCGCTTGAAGGTCACCGCGCCGCCGGCGACGGCGGCGTCGATCCCGGCGGGCAGCGGCTGGGTCAGGGCGATCTTCCCCTTCTCCACGACCACGGCGCGGCCGTCGACCTTGACGCTGACCCCCGCCGGGATCGCAATCGGCATCCGTCCTATCCGCGACATCGACCGCTCCTCACCAGACGTTGCACAGGATCTCGCCGCCCACGTGGGCCTTGCTCTCCAGCCCCGAGAGGAACGCCTGCCCCTCCTCGTCGTAGCGCAGGGTGATCCGGATGGCCTTGAAGCGGCCCTTCTCCACCTCCGCCACGTCGCCGATGTACCCCTCGCGCTTCAGGATCTGGGCGATCGCGACCTTCAGCCCGGAGCGCGGGATCTCCACCCGCGGGTGACCGGCGCGCACCGCGTTGCGGATACGGGTCAGCATGTCAGCGATCGGATCGTTCATGGTCCCCCCGTCCCCTCACCAGCTCGACTTCGTGACGCCCGGGACGAGCCCCTGCAGCGCCAGGTTCCGGAAACAGATGCGGCACATCTGGAAGCGCCGCAAGAATCCGCGCGGGCGGCCGCAGCGCCGGCACCGGTTGCGGTACCGGATGGCGTACCTCTGTTTCTTCCTCATCGCCGCGATCCAGGCCTGCGTCGCCATCGTTGGTCCCTCGCCCGCCTAGTCGCGGCGGAACGGCATCCCCAGGAGCGTGAGGAGGTTCTTCGCCTCCTCGTCGGTCTCGGCGGTGGTCACGAGCGTGACGTTCATGCCGCGCACCTTGTCGACCTTGGCGTAGTTCGTCTCCATGAAGACCAGCTGATCCTTGAGGCCGACCGTGTAGCTCCCGCGCCCGTCGAAGGAGCGCGTCGACAGCCCCCGGAAGTCGCGCACCCGCGGCAGGGCGATCGAGACCAGCCGGTCGAAGAAATCGTACATCCGGTCCCCGCGCAGGGTCACCATGCATCCGATCGGCATGCCCTGCCGGATCTTGAAGTTGGCGATCGACTTGCGGGCGCGGCGCACGACCGGCTTCTGGCCGGCGATGGCGGCGAGCTGCTCGACGGCGTTGTCCATGATCTTGATGTTCAAGGTCGCTTCGCCGATCCCCATGTTGACCACGATCTTGTGCAGGCGCGGCACCGCCATCGGGTTCTTGTAGCCGAAGCGCTCCATCATCTGGCGCACCACGTCCTTCTGGTACAGCTCCTTCATCCGGGAGACGTACCGTCCCCCCGCCTGCTTCGCCGCCTGTTGCTGCTGAGCCATCGCGCGCCCCGTCTACTTGTCCAGGATTCCGTCGCAGCGCCGGCAGGCCCGGACCTTCTTGCCGTCGTCCAGGACCTTGTGCCCGACCCGCGTCGGCCGGCCGCACTCGGCGCAGACCACCATGAGATTCGAGGCGTCGATCGGCGACTCGCGCTCCAGGATCCCCCCCTTGATGTTCTTCTGGGGATTGGCCCGGGTGTGCTTGCGGACGAAGTTGACGCCCTCGACGATCGCCCGACCTTCCCCGGGGAAGACCCGCAGCACGCGGCCGGTCCGGCCCCGGCTCTTGCCGGCCAGGACCAGGACGTTGTCGTTCCGCCGCACGTTCAGGCTCCGGACCCGCGGCTCCGCCATGGTCAGATCACCTCCGGGGCCAGCGAGACGATCTTCATGAAGTTCTTCTCCCGGAGCTCGCGGGCCACCGGCCCGAAGATGCGCGTGCCGATCGGCTCCCCGGCGTCGTTGATCAGCACCGCCGCGTTCTGGTCGAAGCGGATGTAGGTTCCGTCCTTGCGCCTCTGCGTCTTGTTCATCCGCACGATCACCGCCCTGACCACCTGCCCCTTCTTGACGTTCCCCTCGGGGATCGCCTCCTTGACGTTCGCCGTGATCACGTCGCCGATCCGGCCGTAGAAGTTGATCGACCGGCCGCGGGTGTGGATGCAGGAGATCCGTTTCGCGCCGGAGTTGTCGGCGACCTCGAGGATCGTCCGCATCTGGATCATCGCTCGCTCCCTCGCACCGTGCCGCGCGCCCCGCCGCCTACTCGGCGGCGGCCCTCTCCACGATCTCCTTGACCGCCCAGCGCTTGTGGCGCGACAGCGGACGGGTCTCGACGATCCGCACGCGGTCGCCCACCTTGCACTCGTCCTTCGGGTCGTGCGCCATGAAGCGCGACCGGCGCCGCAGGTACTTGTGATAGAGGGGATCCATCACCAGCCGGCGCACCTCCACCACGACCGTCTTGGTCATCTTGTCGCTGATGACCACCCCGAGCTTCTCCTGCCGCCGGCGCAGGGAGGCCGTCGTCGCGCCCGTCTGCTGATCCATCATCTCCCCCTTATTCCGCTCCGCCCGCGGCGGCCTTCTCCGTGAGCACGGTCAGCACCCGCGCCAGCTCCCTGCGGACGAGACCGATCTTCTGCGGGTTCTCGGCCTGCCCGGTCGCCTTCTGGAAGCGCAGCTTGAAGATCTGCTCGCGCAGCGTGCGCTCCTGCTGGCGCAGCTCCTCGACCGATTTCTCGCGGAGCTGTCGGGCCTTCACCTGCGGCATCGTCAGACCCCCCGGTGCACGAACATCGTCCGCAGGCCGATCTTGTGCGAGGCCAGGCGCAGCGCCTGCCGGGCCACGTCGGGCGTGACCCCCTCCATCTCGTACAGGATCCGCCCCGGCTTCACCACCGCCACCCAGCCCTCCGGCGCCCCCTTGCCCTTTCCCATGCGCGTCTCGGCCGGCTTCTTGGTGATCGGCTTGTCCGGGAAGATGCGCACCCAGATCTTCCCGCCGCGCTTGACGAAGCGGGTCATCGCGATGCGCGCGGCCTCGATCTGCTTGTCGGTGACCCACCCGCACTCGGTGACCTTGAGGCCGAAGTCGCCGAAGGCGATGGTCGACCCGCGCCAGGCCTTGCCCCGGCGCCGGCCGCGCTGCTGCTTGCGGTACTTGACCTTCTTCGGCATCAACATCGCACGTCGACCTCGCGCCCGCGCGGGGCGCTCCTCTCAGATCTGCGCCAGACCCAGCCGATCCTGCGGCCGGGTGACCGCCTTCAGCTCGCCCCTGTAGATCCAGCACTTCACCCCGATCTGCCCGTACGTCGTGCGGGCCTCAGCGAATCCGTAGTCGATGTCGGCGCGCAGCGTGTGGAGCGGCAGCTGCCCCTCGAGATACCACTCGGAGCGCGCGATCTCGGCTCCGCCCAGGCGGCCCGACACGCGCAGCTTCACGCCCTTGGCCCCGAAGCGGATCGCCGACTCGATCGCCTTCTTCATGGCGCGCCGGAACGCCACGCGGCGCTCCATCTGCAGGGCCACCGACTCGGCCACCAGCTGCGCCTCCAGCTCCGGCTTGTGGATCTCCATGATGTTGATGAAGATCTCGCGGCCGGTCTTCTTCTGCAGATCGTCACGGAGCTTGTCCACCTCGGCCCCCTTGCGGCCGATGATGATTCCGGGGCGCGAGGTGTGGATGTTGATCTTCAGCTTGTTGGCGGCCCGCTCGATGTCGATGCGCGCCACGCCGGCGTGCGCCAGCCGCTTCTTCAGCTCCGTGCGCAGCGCCAGGTCCTCGTGCAGGAGCCCCGGATAGGTCTTTTCGGCGTACCAGCGCGACTGCCAGGTGCGGTTGAACCCGAGCCGGAAGCCGTAAGGATGGACTTTTTGACCCACTCTCTCACCTCGCTCTGAGGACCGACCTCAAGCCTTTTTCCTGCCGGAGCCCTTGCGCCCGCTCCTGGCCGCCGGGGTCGCGGGCTTCGATCGGCCCGCCGATCTCCGGCCCCGCGCCGGGCGCCCTTTGGTTTCCGTCCCCGACGTCTCCCGCGCCTCGTCGGCGGACGCCGCGCGCACCGGGCGCGAAGCGACGGACACCCGCCGCTCGCCCAGGCCGATGGTGACATGGCACATCCGCTTCAGGATGCGGAAGGCCCGCCCCATGGGGGCCGGCTGGATGCGCTTCAGCATCGGCCCCCCGTCGACGAACGCCGTATGCACGAAGAGACGGTCCACGTCCACGTCCTGCCGCTTCTGGCGCGCGTTGGCCACCGCCGAGTCCAAGAGCCGCCCGATCTCCGACGCGACCGACTTCTTGGTGAAACGCAGAGTCGCGGCCGCCTCACCCACGTCCTTGCCCCGGATGAGGTCGACCACGAGGCGCGCCTTCTGGGCCGAGGTCCCCAGATAGCGCACCGTCGCGGACGCAACCAGATCCTGTGGAAGCACCGTCCTCCTCCGCCTACTTCGTAGTCTGAACGACGCCCGCCGAGGGGGCCGGGCCTCCCGGCGCCCCGGGGGCTCCGGGCGCGCCGGCCGCGGCCGCCGCCGCGGCCGAGTCCGCGCGCGAGTGGCCGCGGAACGTGCGCGTCGGGGCGAACTCGCCAAGCTTGTGGCCCACCATGTTCTCGGAGATGTACACCGGTATGAATTTCTTCCCGTTGTGCACCGCGATCGTGTGCCCGACCATGTCGGGGATGATCGTCGAGCGCCGCGACCAGGTCTTCAGGACCTTCTTCTCGAATCGCCGGTTCATCTCTTCGATGCGCTTCCTGAGCGGCGCCTCGACGTACGGGCCCTTCTTGATGCTTCTCGCCATGGCCTATTTCCTGTGGCGGACGATGAACCTGTCCGTCCGTTTGTTGTTGCGCGTTTTCTTCTCGCGCACGCCCCAGGGCGTGCACGGGTGGCGGCCTCCGGAGGTCTTCCCCTCGCCGCCGCCGAGCGGGTGGTCGACCGGGTTCATCGCGACGCCCCGGACCGTCGGCCTGATCCCGAGCCAGCGACGCCTCCCGGCCTTGCCCATGGAAATGTTTTCGTGGTCCAGGTTGCCGACCTGTCCGATGGTGGCCTGGCAGACTTCGTGCACCCTGCGAATTTCTCCGGAGGGCAGCTTGACCTGCACCCACCCGGCGTCCTTGGCCAGGAGCTGCGCCGAGCTCCCGGCGCTCCGCACCATCTGGCCGCCGCGCCCCGGCTTCAGCTCGATGTTGTGGATCGCCGTGCCGAGAGGAA
>WNGM01006570.1_pt1 | contig 15377 bp, 8 predicted proteins | sample 5400571 | NCBI WGS metagenome assembly WNGM01 (sample SAMN13153378, study PRJNA577476) | soil metagenome | isolation source: 100 cm soil or saprolite under Garry oak tree replicate 2 | place: USA:California | collected 2016-06-15 | reverse complement strand
CGACAATTTCACCCTGATCCACGGAAAGCACTCGATCAAGATGGGGGTTGTCGTGGTTCGTAATCGAAAAGATCAGAACGGGCGATCCGGTTACACGGGTAATGTTAATTTCGCCACCAGTGGCAATACGAAGACCACGCAGAACGCGTTCGCGGATGCGCTGCTGGGGAACTTCCGAACTTACAATGAAGCAGACAATGATCCGATCGGATTTTTCCGCTTCAATCAGGACGAGGCCTATGCAATGGACAGCTGGAAGGTAACTCCCAAACTTAGTCTGGAGTTTGGGGCGCGCTACTACCATTTTACGCCGACCTACACGCAGGCGAATAACATGGCGAACTTCGATCCCAGTCGTTACGATCCGAGCCAGGCGGTCACCATTCTGGCCAACGGCAACATCGATCCGACCAAAGGTGGAAATCGGTTCAATGGTCTGGTGCGCGCCGGCAACGGCATTCCGGCTGATCAGATAGGCCGGGTCAGCGCTGCGAACAGTCCGCTGTTGCAGGCAGTTCCGACCGGGGCGCCACGTGGCTTCTATCAACCGGCGAACAGGTTGGCGCCCAGATTTGGTTTTGCCTATGCGCCGTTCAACGACACGAAGACTTCTATCCGCGGTGGCTTCGGGATGTACTACGATAAGGTCGAGGGCAACCTGATTTTTTCCCAGGTAAACGTTCCGCCATTTATCAGCCAACCACAGTTCGAGAACGGGAACCTCGGGAACCCTTCCGGTGGTACGCCTTCGGCGCTGGCGCCATTCGGCCCCATCAGCGCGATAGATCCCAATCTGGACATATCAGAATCCATGAGCTTTAGCCTGGGGGTGCAGCGAGAATTGCCGCATGGCTTCTTCGTCGAGGCCACCTACGTTGGCAATCAGGGAAGGCACTTGATTCGCCAGCCGGATCTGAATGCCGCGCCGTTCACCGCGTTGGCGGCCTTGGCCGCCCTCAACGCAACACTACCATCCTCGCAACAGATCTCAACCAATACGGTGCGACCCTATAAGGGATATACCAATATCAATTTCCGTCTCTCGGACGCCAATTCAAATTACAACGGGATGCAGTTGTATGCCGCCAAGCGCAAGGGCGCTCTGGAACTCACTGCCAGCTATACGTGGTCCAAGGCCTTAACAGACACCAGCGGCAATGGCGATGGATTAGACGTCGGTGAAGATCCTTTCAACCGGCATTTCAACTATGGACCGGCGAGCTTTGATCGCCGCCATATCTTCGTGGCTACGTACGACTATCACGTTCCCTTTCTGCGCGACATGAAAGGCGTGGGTGGCGCCGTCCTCTCCGGCTGGGAAATCAGTGGCATCACTCGTTTCCAAAGCGGACAATATTTTACGGTCACGGCGAATACGGCGATTGGTACTCGACGCGCCGATTATGTCGGCGGTTCGGTGCTGCTTCCCAATCCTGGGCCGGATGGTTGGATCAATCCCGCCGCATTTGATGTTGCGCCCGCCGGCCGCCGAGGCAACTCCGGTGTAGGTATTGTGAAAGGTCCGAGTCTACAGACCTGGGACTTCTCACTTCGCAAGCAGTTCAGGCTTACTGAGCGATTTAGACTCCGTTTCCAGGCTGACATGTTCAATGCCTTCAATCGTGCAAACTTCAGAGCGCCTTCCACGGTGCGCACGAATGGGGGTTTTGGTACCATCGGCGCCACGGGTCCGCCGCGCAATATTCAATTTGGCCTCAAACTAGACTTCTGACATCCTTTAATAGTCAGTTCGAGTCCATAACGATTGCTTCTGCCTTTCTTTCTCCAGTCGCTCGGACCTGAGAGCTTGGCGATGCAGTGTCGTTTTCCGGAAGTGGCAAGGCCCCCTTTAAATGCCAAGGGAGTCTGACGACCCTCGCGGGGATACGACTGGAGTACTGATTTCCTGAACGAGTCGCAAGATGAAATCTCTTGTTCTGCTTATCTTTCTGCTCGTGGTAATCCCCACTGCAAGGGGACAGCAGGTTGACCTAATCGCAAACACGGACGGCCGCAAGACCATCAGCCTTGATGGGCAATGGCGAACAATCATCGATCCCTACGAAGCGGGTTACTATGATTATCGTTACCAACCGAGCGCCAACGGCTATTTCAAAGATGCCAAGCCGAAGAACAAAAGCGATCTGATTGAGTATGATTTCGACAGTTCCGGATCCTTGAAGGTGCCGGGAGATTGGAATACTCAGGATGATGGCTTGCTGTTCTATGAAGGCACCATCTGGTACAAGAAGGCTTTTGATTATCAGCGAAAGCCGAACACTCGTCTTTTCGTCTATTTTGGGGCGGCAAATTATCTTGCGGATGTTTATCTCAACGGGGAGAAAGTCGGGCGGCACGAGGGCGGCTTCACCCCGTTCAATTTTGAAATAACGAATCTCGTTCGAGATACGGGCAATTTCCTCATTGTCAAAGTGGACAACAAGCGCCGGCGTGACGCCGTACCGACACTAATCACAGATTGGTGGAACTATGGTGGACTCACTCGTCAGGTGAAGCTGATTGAGACACCCGCCACATTTGTGCAGGATTACTTCATCCAGCTTCAGAAAGGCTCGCGGGAACTGGTCAGCGGCTGGGTTAGACTTAACGGCAGTAAGCCCAGTCAAAAAGTGGCGGTGCGAATTCCCGAAGCCACGATCAGCAAATCCTTCACCACCGACGCCAATGGATATGCGGAGATTAGTTTCAGCGCCAAGCTAACATTGTGGTCGCCAAACAATCCGAAACTCTACGATGTAGCAGTGGAAGCAGAGACCGATCGGATCACGGATCAGATTGGCTTTCGCAGCATTGAAGCCAGGGGAACAGAGATTCTCTTGAACGGCCGGCCAATCTTCCTGCGCGGCGTGTGCATACATGAAGAAGCGCCTTTCCGCGGGGGCCGTGCCTACAGCCGTGAGGATGCTCTTACTCTGCTGCACTGGGCCAAAGAGTTGGGTGTTAATTTTGTCCGCCTGGCGCACTATCCCCACAACGAATTCATGTTAAGGGAAGCCGATCGGCTCGGTATCATGGTCTGGTCGGAGATCCCAGTCTATTGGACGATCCTTTGGGAAAACCCGGCCACGCTCGAGAACGCCCGGAATCAACTGAGCGAGATGATCGCGCGTGACAAAAATCGCGCCGCGGTGATTGTCTGGTCGATGGCCAACGAAACACCCGTTGGCGAGGCGCGTTTATCGTTTCTCAGAAAACTGACCGAACGGGCCAGGAGCCTGGACCCTACGCGAATGATCTCAGCGGCGATGGAACGCCACTATGTCAACGAGCAAACGCAGATGATCGATGACCCGCTGGGCGAGTACCTCGACGTGCTCGGCTGTAACGAGTATGTAGGCTGGTACGACGGCCTGCCCGAAAAGGCTGATCGTCTGGAATGGAAAATGAAGTATCAGAAACCGTTAATTATGAGTGAATTCGGCGCGGAAGCCCCTTACGGAAATCATGGCGACCCTTTGACGCGTTGGACCGAGGAATACCAGGAGAACGCATATCAACACCAGGTGAACATGTTGAAGAGAATCTCTTTCCTGCGTGGCACATGTCCATGGATCCTGATGGATTTCCGTTCTCCGCGCAGGCCTTTACCAGGCATCCAGGATTTTCACAATCGAAAGGGATTGATCTCTGATCATGGTGAGAAGAAAAAGGCTTTTTACGTAATGCAGAAATACTATCAAGAGCTGCAAGCGACCTCGCCGCAGTGACGGGAACAACAGTTGAACGCAAAGTATTTCATAAAACTTCTTTGTTTGGGTTTTCTGGCGACTGGTGCAGCCGGTATGGCCGCACCCCGCGGCAAGGTCCTGAAACTGTCCATCACGAATCCCGCCAACGAGACCCGGCTGCACGAAAACATTGTCGTCAATGTTGCGGAACTGAAGCGCATCGCGCCGGATTTCAAAGCGGGCGATGTGATCATTACGACCAGCGATGCTGCCACCATCGAAGAAGATGCGCGGACTCTACAAACGGTCGAATTACCTTCACAAGCGGATGATCTGGATGGCGACAACAAATATGACGAGCTCGCTTTCCAAATCGACCTGAAACCCAGGCAGACGCGGATCGTGACTATCGCCTACGGTGATACGTCAACTATCCAGCGCTTGCGTGACGACTATCCCAGAGGCACGGCAGCGAAGTTTACGATGAAGTTCGACGGCCTGGCCTGGGAGTCAGAAAACACTGCCTGGCGCATTTACTTTGATAAGCGCAACGCGATCGATGTTTACGGGAAGCGCCGCCCTGGTCTTTATCTCGAAATGTTCGGCGCCCCTGAATACGTTTACCATTGGGAGTCTCCACTGGGTCGCGATATCTACCGCATTGGAGATGCAATCGGTATCGGCGCCGTGGCCGCGCTGGTTGATGGCAAGGTGGTAAAGGTTTCGGACGTCAGGGAACGAAAGTGGCGGATCATCAACGCCGGTCCGGTGCGCGTGATTGTCGAACTTACCTACAAAGGATGGCAGGTTGGCGGTCGTGAAGTGAATCTCACCAGCCGCATGACGCAATGGGCGGGCGAGCATGGCTTTGAACATTTCATCACCGCCGATGGCGCCGATGGTTTGACGCTGGTTACCGGAGTAGTACGTCATCCGGAGTTGCAGGAAAAAATTTTTCAGCCGACAGCGACCGAGCCCGCTTTAGTTAGCGCGTGGTGGGGTCATCAAGTCGAAGAAGAAGGACCGCCTGCGACTGCAATCCACAATCTCGCGGACCAGAATCTCGGCCTGGCCATTATTGCGCCGGGAAGGCAAAGCAAGATGGGCCCGGATGATTCGCTTAACCTGCTGGTTCAGCCGGAGGTGGCCAATCAAAAGGCGAGTTGGTACGTGCTCGGCGTTTGGGACCAGGAGAACAGCGACAGCCTGACTGTAACTGCGCCGAGCGCCGATGCGAGGTACCGCTACGGCACGATAGTGCAACCGGCGACAACGCCAAAGACATTCGCTGCTTTTCTGGATCTGGCGCAAGAGGCGCGCCGCCGGATTACGCAACCGGCGAAAGTCGTGGTGCTCTCGGCTACGGCGTCGGCGCAATCGGCGCCACCCGACACGCTAAAACCCGCGCGCGCCAGGACTTACCCTGAAGCGATTGAACTACTGCGCCAATCTGCCGAACGTACTGCCGGTAAGTGGGAAGCAATTGTCTCGAAGAGTCCGCCTGAACAAACGACCCGCGACAATGGCGAAGGATTTTTCACCGAAGGCGACAACCAAACCGGTGAATGGAAAGCGCAGAAGGGGTTTTTCTGGACCGGCAGCTTCTGGGTTGGCGAGTTGTGGCGGCTTTACGGCAAGACAAAAGACGAACGCTTTCGGCGCTGGGCTGAGCTTTGGAATGCGCGCCTGCTGGGAAAAGAAATGACTGAAAACCATGACACCGGTTTTCTCAATTATTACTCGTCAGTGCTTGGCTATGGTCAAACGAAAGATTCGAAGTATCGTCAGGCGGCGCTGCGCGCGGCAGACCGCCTGAAGCAGCTCTACAATCCCAGGACGGAGCTGGTGGCCGCATGGGAGGTGAATGGCGACGACACGATCATCGACACAATGATGAATCTGCAAATATGGTGGTGGGCGTCGCGAGAGACAAACGATCCTCAATGGCAGACGCTGGGGCTCCGGCATGCGCTGAAATCGGCGGAGTGGCTGATTCGCGAAGATGGCTCAGTGATCCAATCGGTGCATTACAATCCGGGAGATAACCGTCAGGAGTTCAACTCGTCGGCATCGCCGTCGCAAAGTGTGAAGTTTCCTAACACCGCACGCCCGGGAGAAAAAGTTTTCACGCATACGCATCAGGGATTCGCGGCCGACACAACATGGTCGCGCGGCGCGTCTTGGGCGCTTTACGGTTTTTCGGTTGGTTACGCCGAGACGAAGGACCCGCGCATGCTTCAGACAGCAGAAAAGATCGCCGGTTATGTTTTGAATCACCTGCCGGAAGACGCCGTGCCGTGGTACGACTTTGTCGATGAGGGCGTGCATTTTCGTAATCGCGATACCTCGGCCGCGGCGATCCTGGCAGGCGGGCTCTTGCGGCTCTCGGAATTAACCCCGGACAAGACGAGAGCCAGGACTTATCGCACTGAAGGTGAACGCATCGTACAATCACTTATCGATCGATATTTGACGCCGGTCAATGCTAACGATAAGACGCCTCCGGGTGTCTTGCGTCATGGCTCGAGTACTCGGCCAGGCGACGTTGCTTTGGTCTACGGTAATTACTATTTGCTCGAAGATCTTCTCTGGCTCGAGGAGCGAAAAGCCAGTAGGCAGTAGGCAGAAAGCAGTAGGCAGCACAGCGAGAACCGGATCCTAATCGGACGTGGAACTAGCCCGACGTGGGATGGGCGCAAAAAAAGAGGACACAATCATGAGTACACAAATGAAAAAGACGGATGACCAATTAATATTCCGTAAGACTAATGCGCGAAAAGGCCGGAATATTTCGATCACGCCGGAAAACAGCGCGATGAAGCATCTTGTTTACGGCCGGATTATTCTTGACCGCGAGAAGCCCAGCGAGAGGTTCTCAACCGGCTCGTTGGAGACCGGTCTTATCTGTCTCTCGGGCGAATGCACCATCAAGGCAGATGGGCAGACAAACAACATCGATCGATACGATTCAATTTACATTCCGCGTGATACCGAGGTTGAGATTACGACCGGCAGCTCAGTCGATCTCGTGGAGTGCTCTGCCGAAGTAGAAAAGAAGTATCCGCTGCAGGTAGTGCGTTACGCTGACGTGGAGAAGGACGGATCACTAAAATTCAAGACCGGCGGCGCGTCGAATTCGCGCACCGTCAACATTACGCTCGGCAAGAACGTCGAGGCTGGACGGATTCTCGCGGGCTTCACCACTTCCGAGCCGGGGCACTGGACAAGTTGGCCGCCGCACGAACATGCCGCAATTCTTGAAGAACTGTATGTCTATTACGACATGCCGGCGCCGGCCTTTGGAGTGCAGTTCGTCTACACGGACCCGAACGAGCCGGAGTTCGTCGGTGTAGTGCACGATGGCGACGCGGTGATTATGCCGAAAGGCTTTCACCCAAATGTTTCTGTGCCCGGTCATCCGATCAACTTTGTTTGGATGATGGCCGCGCATCGGGAAGTCGAAGATCGGCAGTTCGGTGTCGTGACCGTGCAGCCCGGATTCGATCAGGGAGGGAGTGGACTGGAAGCCAGCCGTAAATAGTGTTTGCAGCCGCATAGCGGCGCAATCTTTATAGATTAAGCCGACGTTAATGGCGTCAGCTCCGTAGCAGCTTAATGTGCCGCCCATAAATGGGCTGAAGAGTTCAAACGTAGCGACTTGGGCCATAAATATCTCGTGCCTCCGGCACGAAGACTTGTCCGAGGAGATTTGAACCGATGGATATAAGATTCAGTCGCGCCGTAATGATCGCTCTCGTTATTTTTGTGTCCACTATAACGGCCACCGCGCAACGAAAACCCAGCGAAGCAACCCGTCCAGTCGTGGTGCTGTCATCGCAATCACTGGATGATCTGAAAGCGAAGCTGCAATCGGATAACAAAACCGAAGAATTGATCGACAGCGCGGGCATGCAGTTGCGCGTGGCGGTACAGCACGAGAAGAACAAGACGGGCGCTCCAGCTGAGTTGCATGACGCTTCGGACGACGTTTATTACGTGCTCGATGGCGGGGCCACGCTGGTACTCGGCGGAAAGCTCGATGCGCCCAAAGAGGTCGAGCCGGGCGAATGGCGCAGCCCGCGGATTATTGACGGTAAGACATACGAAATTACCAAAGGCGATCTGGTCATCGTGCCACGCGGCACGCCGCACCAACGCAGCACCACGAACAAAAACTTTACGATGATCTTGATCAAGATCTACAGCGAGCCTCTAAAAAAGCGCAGCTAGTTGTTTTCGACATTCTGCGATACTCGGGAACGCCTGCGTCCCTTAGCGCGCAGGTCTCCCACTTCGCCTTCATTAGGCTTTGAAGTTTCTTCTGAGGCGAACGCGCGTTGCGCAAGTTCCAGATGTTCGCCCATCGCAGCTCTCGCCTCATCCGACTTACGAGCGCGAATCAAGCGGTAAATTGTGCGATGAAACTCGGCAGATTCCTTTAAATCCGTAGCGCGTTGCACAGTGGCGCGCCGACGCTCATACATAGCAGTCGAAACCATATTCATAAGCGCAGCCAGAATTTGGTTGCCGCTGGCGGCCGCGACGGCGCGATGAAAACGAATGTCGTGGACGAGGTACTCCTGCGGATCATTCAGCGCAGCGTACATCTCAGCGACCTCTTCAGCCATTACGGCCAGGTGATCGGGCTGAGCATGTTGAGCCGCGAGTCCAGCAAGCCCCACCTCGAGCAGCTTGCGCGTTTCAAACATTTCATCGGGTGTGAAGCGGTGAAGCTCGGCGAGCATTCGCAGTGGCTCACTATCCAGCGCCGGCGGACCTTCAGCGATATAAGTGCCGGAGCCGTGGCGCGATGTCAGGACGCCAATAGCGGCGAGAAATCTCAACCCATGCCTCAGGCTGGCTCGGCTGATTCCCAGGCGCTTCGCCAATTCACGTTCTGGTGGCAACCGATCACCGGGTTTGAGGGTGCCCTGGCGGATCATATCCCGAACCTGAATGACGACTTGTTCGGCCATCAAGCCATTCTTTTCTGGTCTGACCACCTGGAACCGGCGGAGTTCAATGGAACCGTTGTCGTCTCTGCCCATTTCTTTTCAGCGCGATGGCCCCGTCTCCGTGAAGCGCTGCGCCTTGCTATCACCCGTGTGCGCATTGTAATCGAATCGCTCCGATGCATAATCATTTTGTGGGACAAGTTTGCGGCGCCGCGCTGCTGACTCTACTTGCCTTTGTATTTGCGCCTGGTCAGGAGTTTCGCGGCTCAATCACGGGAAAGGTGACTGACCCGAATGGCGCGGTCGTCCCGGGCGCGGACGTGACCGTTAGAAACATCGAGACGAATGTCGAAGCGACGGCTACAACGAACGACGAGGGTAGTTACGATTTTCCGGTGTTGTCGCCTGGAAAATATGAATTGGTGTTCACGAAGCAGGGATTCAAGGTTGAGGCGCGTCAACAAATCCAACTTCGAGTGGCAGAGAAGTTGACAATCGACGTGCAGCTTCAAACAGGCAGCGTCGCAGAAACGGTGACCGTTGTCTCGAGCCCTGTCTTAGAAACCGGCTCAGTGAGCATCGGCACTACCATTGAACGCAGGCAGATTTCTGAGTTGCCTTTATCTGAAGGAACTGCGTATCAACTAGCAACGTTGGCGCCCGGTGTTGCCTATACAGGTAATCCCCAGTTCACTGCTCCTATTTCGAACGGTAACCTGGCTGCCTTCCGGGTGAACGGAGCGCCTCCGCAAAATCAGATTACGCTGGACGGCTCGCCCAACTATGCTTTTGATTTTGCGGTGGGCTTCTCGCCCCCGGCGGACGCGGTGCAGGAATTCAAGGTGCAAACGAATGTCTTTGACGCGCAGCAGGGTTACTCCGCAGGTGGCACGGTGAATGTCGCCGTGAGGAGCGGCACGAATGATTTTCATGGGTCAGTTTATTACTTCAATCGTGACCGAAGTCGAACAGCTAATAACTTCTTCTCAAATCGCAGCGGCCAGGCTCGACCAATACGGACCTATCATCGTTTCGGTGGTGTCCTGAGTGGCCCGGTGCGCATTCCGAGGGTTTACAACGGTCGCGACAAGACATTCTTTCTTTTTTCGTATGAAAGATTGCTGGATAACACGGCTGAGCCGCAGCTGTTTTCGGTGCCGACTGCGGCAATGCGAAATGGCGATTTCTCGGCTTTGATTACGGATCGCACGAACGTCGCCAACTCAGCCAACACGATCATCTACAATCCGTTCACCGGAACGACCAGCGGCAGCAACGTCGTCCGCGCGTCATTCGGATGCCCGACTTCCGGCGCGGTCCCTGCTAACTGCAACATAATTCCCTCAAGTCTTTTCAACCCAGTCGCGGTCGCCCTGCTTAAGTACTTTCCGCTGCCGAACGTTGCCGGCACAGCCAACGGCACGCAAAACAATTATTTTTCCAACGTCATCCGCCACGAGAAATACCGGGCCTGGCTTACCCGCATCGATCACAAGATTAGCGATCGCCAATCAGTCTTTGGGAAGTACTACCACAGCTTTAATCCGGAGGATCGGTATAACTGGGCGGCGGCCTTTCCCGGCAGCTTTGTCAACGGCACTTCGATTACTCAGGGATTCGAGGACCGGACCAACGATGGCGGCAATATTGATTACACGAACATGATTTCTTCAAAAACGGTATTCGATCTTCGCGTGAGCTTTAACAATTTTACTCAGGAGCGGCATCCGGGGCTGGCACTCGATCCTTCAACATTGCCATTCTCAGCGCAGGCGATCGCAGCATTTCGTGGTTATCAATACTTCCCGATGATTGAGATCCGGAACCTCGACGCGATCAGGCCGATTCGCGCCGATCTGGGCTCAATGCGGTCGGATTGGAACGCCGGCCGTTTGCGTCCCTTCATGATGGGCTCAATTCAGCCGACGATGACCAGAATATTCGGGAATCACACGACGAAGTTTGGTTGGGACTTGCGCATCGTGCGCGAGAATTTTATCAGCAATGGCTATCAGGCCGGCCGTTTGTTCTTTGACGGAACTTACACTACCCCCGCCTCCAACTCGTCCACTACCTTGCGCAACGCATTTGGGCGAGACATCGCTGCATTTCTAGTTGGCATAGCAACAGCGGGCTCAGGCTCGACTGCCAGCCAAATCGATAACTCGATCAATTATTCAGTCCAGTCGATCTATCACGGATTCTTCTTTCACGATGACTGGCGCGTGACTTCGAAGTTAACGCTGAATCTCGGACTCAGATACGAATTAGAGGGTGGATTGAGTGAACGCTTCAACCGCATTCAACGCGGCTTTGATTTGACGACGACCAGCCCCATCGATTCGGCGGCGCGCGCGGCTTACACGACAGCGTACAACGCGAATCCCAGCAACTTTCTCTTGCCACCCAATCAATTCAAGGTGCTTGGCGGTTACACCTATGCCGACGACAGCAATCGCGCCGCGTGGACAACTGACCGCAGTAATTACGAACCGCGATTCGGCATTTCGTACGCGCTAAATCAGAGGACCGTAATTCGCGGCGGATTCGGAATTTTCATGGCGCCACATCAGAGCGAGATTCAGGCGCTCGGTCTTCAGCAGGGATTCGCGGGCACGACGCCTTTCATCGCGACCAACAATAATGGCCTGACTTTTGTCGCTAACTTGACGAATCCGTTTCCGAGCGGAGCGCTGGCTTCTCCCGGTTCAAGCCAGGGTTTGCTAACCTCAACCGGAGTCGCGGTGGGAACTGCTGACGCACCGGCGCTACCCGTAAATAGAAAGAATTCAAAATTCGCGCGGCTGATTTTCGGTATTCAGAAGGAGTTGCCGGCCCACTTTGTCTTGGAGGCTAACTTCGTGAGTGCGTGGGGTTACAACATGCCGGTCAGCCGCAACTTCAATTTCGTTCCCAGATCATTCCTTGGAACTGATCCGGCGACTGATGCGGCAGCCAACAGTCTGCTCGTGGCGACGATTCCGAATCCGTTCAAGAATCTTCTCCCCTCGACCAGCCCTTTCAACAGTACGAACACCATTACCCGCGGCCAATCCTTGTTGCCGTTCCCGCAATTTACCGATCTGTGGATTCAGCAGTACAACGGCTCCAACCGCTACAACGCGTTGCAGCTTCAGGTCTCACAGCGCCTCTCGAAAGACCTGACCTTGAGCGCGTCGTACACGCGTTCTCGTTTGCGCGAGAAGCTTGATTACCTGAATCCGACGGACACGACGCTTGAATCGCGCATCTCGCCTGATGATCGGCCGGATCGTTTTACGGCTTCGGTCGTTTATCAACTACCTTTTGGGCATGACGAAAGATTTGGGCGAAAGAGCAATTGGCTGGTGAACGCGATCCTCGGAGGATGGCAAGTCAACGGTACGTATGAATGGCAAAGCGGTGAGCCGTTTACGCTGAGTCCGACGCAGGTTTGGTATTACGCCGGCGACGTGAAACAGCTCAAAGCACTAACTGGCCAAAACAACGGCCCGGGCCAGAAGTACGGAATTGATGTTTCAGCTTTTCAGATTCCCCTGGTAAACGGCGTAGGCATTGTGAGGCTCAACAACTTCAATACTGGCCTGCGAAACGTCCCGACGACGCTGGATGGCGTGCGCAATCAGCCCTTCCTGAACGTAAACCTCTCGATCTCGAAGAGTTTCAAATTCACTGAGAAGACACGGCTGCAGTTTCGCGCGGAAGCGATCAATGCATTCAATCATCCATACTTTGGCAACGGCATCGGCCTGGATCCGAGCACTGCGGGCACGTTTGGGTTGGTGACGACCCAAAGGAACAATCCCCGCGATATACAGCTCGGTGTGAAGTTCGTCTTCTGATGAACTCGCGCCCGGGCCGACAGCAAACCTGGGCCGTTCCATGATTGCAGGAACGGCACAAGGTTCCGGAACCTGCAGCTCAACCTGACAATGAGGAGCGGAAGAGCAGTGAACGCAGTTTTGTTTCTAAGTCTCATGACTTTGGCGCTTGCGCCCGGCTCAGCCGAGCCGAAACGGGTTCCGCTCGTCGAAACCAACTACGCGAGCGCGAGGGTTAATCTGTTCAGCAAGACAGATCGCCACCGTATTGTTGTAGCCACGGATGGAAGTGGAGATACGACGACTGTGCAACAGGCGATCGATCAGGTGCCCGAAAACAACGTGCGTAGGTTCGTTATTCATATTAGACCCGGTACTTACAAGGAACAGATAAAGATTTTGCAAACAAAGCCTTTCATCACCCTTCAGGGCGATGACGCTTTGAAGACGACGCTGACATTCAATCTCAGTGCAAAGACCTCAGGCGACACGAGGCTTTCGTACAGCGCGTACATTGGCGGCAGCGACTTTCGCGCTGAGAACATTACTTTCGAGAATACCTACGGCGCTGGCTCACAGGCAGTCGCCGCTTACGTCAATACCGATCGGGTCGTGTTTCGAAACTGTCGCTTTCTCGGTTGGCAGGACACGTTGTTCGCGCACGGCGGCCGGCAGTATTACAAAGATTGCTACATCGAAGGTCACGTTGATTTCATCTTTGGCAACGCGACGGCCGTTTTCGAGAATTGCACGATCCACAGCAAAGGTCCCGGTTACGTCACCGCGCATTGGCGTCTCAGCGATTCCGAGACAAATGGTTTTGTGTTCTTGCACTGCAAGTTGACCGGCGCCGACGCGGGCAAGGTCTATCTGGGCCGGCCATGGAGGCCTTATGGTCGCGTCATTTTCATCGAATGTTGGATGGACGGGCATATCAAATCGGAAGGCTGGGATAATTGGCACGATCCCGCGCGTCAAAAAACGGCGCGCTTTGCGGAGTACATCTCAAGCGGCCCTGGGGCAAAGCCTGCAGAGCGCGTGGTGTGGTCTAAGCAGTTAAACGAGCAGGAGATTCAGCCGTTTGCGACCAGGAGATTCCTTCGGGGCGTCGATAACTGGAATCCGTTGAAGTGATGATAGCGGAAATGTCATAGGTTTACATCAGAGGAAGATTGGGGTTCTGGGTTCTCATTCATACCCGGCTTCATTCAGCCGGGTAATCCGAAGTGTCGGGCGAAGCGGAAACGTTTAAACGGTTTCCCAAACTTAACTTGCGCAGTTCACCTGGCTAAAAGTCAGGTGTGAATGAGACAGGATTGGTCCGAACCATCTTCAGCTCACAAATAACGTCGATCGCCGGAAAGTTGTGGGTTGGAAGAATTGGATAGCGTTCGCACTTTGATGCAGAAGGCAAAACGAAGATTCTTAATCGCTTTGATGATACCAGTCGTTGCGTTCGGCTGTTGGCTTAGATTCGATCAACTTGCGCAGGCCAAGGCCGCGCCAATCAATTGGCGCGATGCTCTTAAACAACCGCGCGAATGGTACGGAAGCTCTGAAGCTTTGCGCATCGCTGATAATTTGATCGCCTATCAGCGCGAATCGGGCGGCTGGCCAAAGAACATTGATATGGCTGTTGACCTGAGCGAACGACTGCGGTCGGATGTGGCGAAAGAAAAAAGATCGGACGATTCCACGATCGATAATGGCGCGACATACAGTCAAATGATTTTTTTGGCGCGGGTTTACACGCTGAAACAATTGCCGCGACATAAAGAGTCGCTTCTCCGCGGAATCGATTACCTGCTGAGAGCGCAATACGACAACGGCGGTTGGCCCCAGTATTACCCGATCAAGAAAGGTTACTACCAGCACATCACCTTCAACGATGAGGCGATGATGGGCGTAATGCGACTCTTGCGTGATGTCGCCAGCAATCAGCGCGATTACATTTTTGTCGATGAAGCACGTCGTGAGCGCGCCGGGAAAGCGGTCGAAAAGGGAATCGAATGCATTCTCAAGGCTCAGATTGTTGTCCGCGGAAAACGAACCGTTTGGTGCGCGCAGCATGATGAAGTTACATTGGTGCCCGCTCCTGCTCGCGCTTACGAGCATGTATCCTTAAGCGGCCAGGAGAGCACCGGCATTGTCGAGTTTCTGATGGGAATCGAACATCCCGACCCGCGCGTTATTAAGGCAATCGAATCCGCAGTCGCGTGGTTCAAAAGCGCGCAGGTCAAAGGTGTTCGTTGGGTTGAAACGACGGGAACGCCGGTCGATCATGTCGTCGTTGCGGATCAGAATGCACCGCCGCTATGGGCTCGCTTTTATGAAATCGATACGAACCGGCCCATCTTTAGTGGCCGGGACAGCGTCATTAAATATAGTGTCGCGGAAATCGAAAGCGAGCGGCGCAACGGATATCGCTGGTACACCGACGCACCGGCGAAGCTTCTCAATAGAGATTACCCGGCGTGGCTTAAAAAAGTCCGCCCCGGCAAAAAATGGCTCTGAAGGGAGTAAACGTTGAGAGTTCAACCTTTCGCTTGTTGTTCCACAAAAAAGGGCTTGAACTCTAAACATCGGATCAGGATAAATGTTGGAACGTCGAGACTTTCTCAAAACTTTTCTGGCTAGTGGCACAGGCGCGCTCTTACTGTCGGAGTCGGCACAAGCTCTTACGACAACCCTCCGTTTGTCTCAGGCAGACGGTCCCTGGGAGATCTTCTTTCCGCAAATTCTGAATCGGATCAAGGCACCTGTCTTTCCGAAGCGAGATTTCGACGTCACAAAATTTGGTGCGATGGGTGACGGTAAGATTGATTGCACAGATGCATTTCGCAAAGCGATCGATGCCTGCCATCGCTCTGGTGGCGGTCGTGTCGTCGTTTCTGCCGGAGAGTTTTCGACCG
>WNGM01002280.1_pt1 | contig 15390 bp, 9 predicted proteins | sample 5400571 | NCBI WGS metagenome assembly WNGM01 (sample SAMN13153378, study PRJNA577476) | soil metagenome | isolation source: 100 cm soil or saprolite under Garry oak tree replicate 2 | place: USA:California | collected 2016-06-15 | reverse complement strand
GCATCTTCAAGGCGGTCGGGCAGAAAGTGCCACAGGCGAAACCGATCCTCGAGATCAACCCGGCGCATCCGATGGTCAAACGCCTGAACGAGGAAAAAGCGCGCTTCGCGGACTGGAGCAACCTCCTCTTCGACCAGGCGCTGCTCGCCGAGGGCGGGCAGCTCGAAGACCCCGCCGGGTTCGTTCGCCGCATGAACGAGCTGATGCTCGAGATGGCGGGCGAGGGCAGCCGCATCATCGTTCCGGGGCGTTGAACACCGGCCCTGGGCGAGCTGGGGCGGGGCGAATAACAAAAAACCTGCCGGAGCAGGTCAGTTTTTAGTCGTGGGGCCCTTTACGCACATTTCTGGATTGAAGAAGAATTCTATTTTTATGCCGAATTTTCTCTCGAAATACTCAAGCTGTTTTTCCGGAACATTGGCCGGCAGCGGATGGACCTCCGGAATGTCGTTATGAACAAGAAGAACGAATTTCTTTTTGCTGACACTGACCGATACGCCGAGCCCCGGAAGAACCGTCCTTAGGACCTGAATCACCGTTTCCCGAGGTACGCTCCTCCCCTCCGACATAGCTCAAGCCGGCACGGGTTCCGCCTTGATAAATCGAACTGCGCCGAAGGGGAACGGCAGTTTGCGAGCGGCGTCCTCCGATATTGCGCGTTTGAGAATTTCGTAAGCCTGAACTGTCGAATAAAGAGCTTTAGCGTCCATTGGCGAATCGTAAAATTCCTTCCAGGACGCAGGTGGAGCCGGGGTCAGCAACTTGTCGATCGTGCCATGACGGGCTAGGTGTTCCTTGATGGTCATGGCAAGACCATCTTCGAAGTTCTTCTTGGCTTCATCCAATGATTCGCCACCAGCGGCATAGTCGATTTCAATGCCTTGTGCGAACCATCCTTTGCCGTCTTTGAGAAGCATGACATGGAGATCCTTGACCCCAACGACGTGCTTGCTGCCGTCCGTTGCGTGGAAGGCTCTTGTCGGAAGCCGCCTTCCAGCTGGCCGCCCGGTGTGTTGTCCCATGGGTTGCTTGCCCCGTACTTGATACTTCGTTCGTCAAAAATGCCTAATACGGATTTGACAGTATAAAGCACAACCGTTCAACTACTAAAATGGCACGCTCATGTAGAAATAGGTCGATTTCCCTTGCCTCCGCAATCGCGGCGGCGTTCCTTTTCGCCTGCATCTCGACGTCGCCGTGGGCGCAGCCCGCCCCCGAGCCCGCGACGCCTATTGCGCGCAAGCAGCTCGTCACCGCGCGGCATTTCATGGTGGTCGCGGCGCATCCGCTCGCCGCTCGGGCTGGATACGACATCCTCAAGCGCGGCGACAACGCGGTCGATGCCGCGATCGCGACTCAACTCGTTCTCAACCTGGTGGAACCCCAGTCTTCCGGGATCGGCGGTGGAGGGTTTCTGCTCCACTACGCGGCCCGCGATGGAAAGCTCTCGGCGTATGACGGCCGGGAAGCCGCCCCCGCCGCGGCGAAGCCCGACCGCTTTCTCGGCGCGAACGGTCGCCCGCTCGACTGGCCCGCGGCGGTCGTCAGCGGAAAATCGGTGGGCGTTCCAGGGCTGCTGCGGCTGCTCGAGCTCGCGCACCGCAGGCACGGCAAGCTCCCCTGGGCGGAGCTGTTCGAGCCGGCGATCAGGCTGGCGGAGAACGGTTTCCCGATCTCGTCGCGGCTGCACGCGCTCGTCGCTGCCGACCGGTTCCTTTCGCAAGACCGCAATGCGCGCCGCTATTTCTATTTGCCTGACGGCAGCGCAAAGCCCGCCGGCGCGCCGCTGAAAAATCCGGAATTCGCCGCGGTGCTGAAGCGCGTCGCGGCGGAAGGCGCCGACGCCTTTTACCGCGGCGACATCGCGCGCGATATCGTCGCCGCCGTGCGCAGCCACAAGAGCGCAGCGGGCGACCTCGCCGAGGCGGACCTTTCCGCCTATGCGGCGAAGCAGCGAGAGCCGCTCTGCGGCGCGTACCGGCGCTGGAAAGTGTGCGGCATGCCTCCGCCTTCATCGGGCGGCTTCGCGGTGCTGCAGATCCTGGAGATCCTCGAGCGCTTCGACCTACTGAAGGTCAAACCTGAGTCGGCGGAAGCGGTGCACCTGTTCGCCGAGGCGGGACGGCTCGCCTACGCCGATCGCAATCTCTATATCGCCGATCCCGACTTCGTTGCCGCGCCGCTCGCCGCGCTGCTCGATCCGCGTTATCTCGATTCGCGGGCAAGGCTGATCGACCGCGCGCATTCGATGGGACGGGCGCGTGCGGGTACCCCTGCGGGCGTCGCGTCGACTTACGGAATTTCCGAGCCGCTTGAGCTGCCCGCGACGACGCATGTTTCGGTGGTCGACGCAGAAGGCAATGCGGTCGCGATGACCACCAGCATCGAAGCCGCGTTCGGCAATCGCCAGATGGTGCGGGGATTTCTCCTCAACAATCAGCTCACGGATTTTTCCTGGACGCCCGAAGAGGGCGGCAAGCCCGTTGCGAATCGCGTAGAGGCGCGCAAGCGCCCGCGCAGCTCGATGGCGCCGACCATGGTCTTCGACGAAAAGGGGCGCTTGTATACAGTGGTCGGCTCGCCCGGCGGACATTCGATCATCAACTACGTCGCCCAGACGCTCGTCAACGAGCTCGACTGGGGCATGGACATCCAGCAGGCGATCGACAGCCCGCATATGGGCAGCCGCAACGGTCCGACGGACCTTGAGCAGGGCACGAGGCTCGAGCGGCTTGCGCCGCAACTTGAGCACATGGGCCACGCCGTGCGCATCCGTCCGGAGACGAGCGGCCTGCACGGCATCGCGCGAACGGGCGAAGGCTGGGCGGGCGGCGCCGACCCGCGGAGGGAGGGCGTGGCGCTCGGGGATTGAATGTTTCGCAGTCCAAATTTAAGGAATTCAGCCCTCCTTCCTTAAGACAACGTCATACGAAATAATCCCTTGGGACGCGCACACGAGGTGTTGAGCGAAGACAACGTGATTAGCGGCTGATACGACGCACGAATATTAGTAAGTGCGCTCTTGTACGATTAAACAGCTTGACACGCAAACCTCGCTGCGCGATCATCTCTGCGACCTAGGGGCCCTGCCGCAACGGGCTGGCGATCGTCCGGTAAAAAAACCTAGGCGTGGGAGGGAAAAAAATGATTGCTTGCGTCAGAGGCAAGGCGTTGCGCGTCTTGCTGGTTTTGTTTACCGCGCTTGCGGCGTTCTTCGCCCCGATCGCTTTTCCGGAGTTGACCGTTATGAAATGCCGTCTGCGCTCGGCGTTGTTCGCGTTCGCGTGTCTGGCGTGGTCGGGGGCTGCCAGCGCGCATTTTCCGCTCGTGCCGGACCCGGCGACGGACAGATGGTTTACGGTTTCTTCGGGCGAGGTTTGCCAGCCGGCCAATACTAAACGTAACTACCCGGCACCTTGTGAACCGAACTACGCTTCGGCTTTCGAAGCTTGCGCCGCTACGGGAGCCCAACGATTGTGGGGATTGACTAATATTGTTGTTCTCGGGCCGTACGGCGACGCTCCTGGTCGCGGAGCTGCGTGTCTTTACTCCTGGGGTGATTGCCGCGCGCCTTCTCTTTGTGGCGCCGGCTGGCAGGCCGAGGAGAGCGGCGATCTTATTTGTCCGGAGCACAGTGTGCCGGAGGGGTCACTTTGTCACTGCCCTGCCCCCTTGTTGGAACTCAATTCCTCTTCTTGCCACGGCGGCAAGAACAATGGCCCGCCCTGTCCCGGTTGCGGCAATCCGGCCAATCCCGCGAACGGCAACAAGTTCGAGCGGCAATCGGTCTACCGCGGATCGAACGGCTTCGAGCTGTCCCTTTCCTACAACACGGACGACGACATGGCTCCGGTCCGCTTTGGAAACCGCTGGCGCGATTCGTTCGATCGCCGGGTCTTGTCGGATCCCAGCAACAGCATGGTGGCGCATCGTCCGGATGGCAAGGTGCTGCAGTTCATACCGAGCGGCGGAGGATGGGTCCCCGGGTGGGCACACGACGGAACGCTCCATCCCGACACGAACGATCGGCTGACCGAGTTGCTGGATCCCGCGGGAACGCGGACCGGATGGCAGCTCGCGGTGGCAGAAGGCGACGAGCTCGAAACCTATGACGCCGCGGGCACGCTCTTGTCGATCCGCTCCAGGGTCGGGCTGACCCAGACGCTCACCTATAGCGACGGCACCAACGGTCCCAACGGCGGCTTTATCCTGGATACGAACGGGCAGCCCACCACCGTTGCGCTTCCTGCGGGTCTGCTCATACGCGCCGCCGACGATTTCGGGCGAACCCTCGCCTTCGGCTACGGCATGGCCCTGCGCGTGGTGAAGCTCACCGACCCCGCAGGAGGCGTGTACCGGTTTGCCTACAGTACGAACCTCGCCTCGATCACCTTCCCCGATAACGCCGTACGCACCTACACCTACAACGAGCCGGAGAACACCGGCGGCGTAGGCTATCTCAGCGCCCTGACCGGCATTACCGACGAGAACGGCACCCGTTTCGCCACCTTTCAGTACGGTGGTGACGAGCGGATCACGCTGACCCAGCATGCGGGCGGCGCGGAGCGATACGCGCTATCGGGGAACAGCGTAACCGATCCCCTAGGGACGGTCCGCACCTACGGCTTCGACCTGCTTTTCCAGGCGCACAGAAGCACGGGATTCACCGGTCCTGCGTGCCCGGGATGCGGTCCGGCGTTGCAGACTCACGATACGAACGGCAACGTCGCCTCGAGCACCGACTGGAACGGCGGCGTCGCGCAGCACAGCTACGATCTGACGCGGAACCTGGAGACCTCGCGCACCGAGGCCTTCGGGACCGCGCAGGCCCGCACGATCAGCACGCTGTGGCACCCGGTGTTCCGGCTGCCGATCCAGATCTCCGAGCCGTTGCGGATCACAAGCTACACATACAACGGCAATGGCGGGAGCTGCGGCCTGATGGCGGACGGTGCAACGCCCGTTCCCGGAGTGCCATGCTCCAAAACGATCCAGCCGACCTCGGATGCGACCGGCGCCGCGGGATTCGGCGCCACTGCGGCCGGGACTCCGCGCACCTGGACCTACACCTATAACGCGAACGGGCAGGTAGCGACCACGGATGGCCCGAGGACGGACGCAAGCGATGTCACGACCTACGCGTACTACGCGAACGACGACCCCGATCCTGGCAAGCGCGGCAACGTCGCGACGATTGCGAACGCACTCGGGCATGTGACCTCGATCACGGCCTACAACGCGCACGGCCAGCCGACGACGATCGTCGATCCGAACGGACTCACCACCACCCTCGCCTACGACGCGCGCCAGCGGCTCAGCTCGCGGAGCGTCGGGGGCGAGCTCACGACCTATACCTACGATGGCGTGGGGCAATTGACCCAGGTCACCCTGCCCGACGGGAGCTTCCTCTCCTACAGCTATGACCCCGCGCATCGCTTCACGCGCATGTCCGACAACCTCGGCAACCGCATCGCCTACTCGCTGGACGCGATGGGCAACCGCACGAAAGAAGAGGTGTTCGATCCGGCCAGTGCGCTCGCACAGACGCGCAGCCGCGTCTTCAACAATCTGAACCAGTTGTACCAGGAGATCGGCGCGCAGAACCAGACGACCCAGTACGCCTACGACAACCAGGGCAACGCCACCTCGGTGACCGATCCTCTCACCCGGGTCACCACCAACGCCTACGACGCGCTCAATCGCCTGGTCAAAGTGACCGACCCGAACCTGGGGCAGACGCAGTACGCCTACAACGGCATCGACCAACTGGTTTCGGTGACCGACCCGCGCAACCTCGCCACCACTTACAACTACAACGGCCTGGCGAACCTCAATTCGCAGCAGTCGCCTGACACGGGCACGACGGCGAACACCTACGATGCAGCGGGCAATCTCCTCACGCAAAGCGATGCCAAGGGCCAGACTACGAGCTATGCCTACGACGCGTTGAACCGCGTCAGCTCGATCACTTTTGCCGACAGCTCAAAACAGACCTACGCCTACGACCAGGGGGTGAACGGAATCGGCAGGCTGAGCAGCATCACCGAGACCGATCCCCAGAACCAGGTCGCGAGCCTGCTCGCCTACGCCTACGATCAGCACGGGCGGACGCTTTCCGAGACGCGCACGATCGGTGGCGTCGCCTACGCGCTCGCCTACAGTTACGACAGTTCCGGGCGCCTGAGCGGCATGACCTACCCGAGCGGCAGGACGATCGCGTATACGTTCGATGCGCTCGGCCGGATCAACCAGGTGAGCACGACGCCCCCGCCCGCGGTGGGCGGGGCGACTCAGATCGTCGCCTCCAACGTCGCCTACCAGCCTTTCGGGGGCGTGAAGAGCTACGCGCTCGGCAACGGCCAGAGCTACATGCGCAGCTACGATCTAGATGGGCGCATCGCGAGCTACAGCCTGGGAGCGCAGAGCTTTGCGCTGGGCTACGACACCGCCGGCCGGGTCACGTTCCTGCAGGACATCGCCAATGCGCTCGCCTCCAACGCCTACGTGTACGACGCCCTGGACCGGCTCACCAACGCGGTGCTGCCCGCGGTCGATCTCACCTACGGCTACGACGCGGTGGGGAACCGCATCTCCAAGAGCACCGGCTCGGCCACCGACAGCTACGCCTACGGTGCAACGAGCAATCGGCTCGCAAGCATCACTCCCTCGAGCGGGACGCCGCGGCCGTTTGCCTTTGATGCGAACGGTTCGACTGCAACCGACGGCGTCAACCAGTACGGGTACGACGCCCGCGGGCGCTTGGTGCAATCGGTGGGGGCGGCCGGGATCACCGCCTACCAAGTGAACGCGCTGGGGCAGCGGATCCGCAAGACCAACCTGAACGAGGACCGCGTCTATCTTTACGACACGCGCGGGCGCTTGATCGCCGAGACCGATCCGGGCGGAGCGCTCAAGCGCGAGTACCTGTACCTGAACGACATCCCGGTCGCGGTCATTCAATGAGCCGCGCCATGACAACGACAACGAAGAAGAGCGCGCAACAGGGAACAACCACCCGGCTGCTTCTGGCGCTGGGTCTTGCGGTGTGTGCGGCGGGGTTTGCGGATTCCGCTTGGGCGCTGTCGGTGTCGCTCACCGCTCCGGCCAATAACGCAGTCTTTGCGGCGCCGGCGGCGAGCATCACGCTCGCGGCGACGGCGACGCCGACGAACTCGAGCCGGCCGATCGCGAAGGTGGAGTTCTTCCGCGGCACGACGCTCATCGGCGCCGACACGACTTCGCCCTACAGCTTCGCCTGGACCAATGTTCCCGCGGGCACCTACAGCCTCACCGCCAAGGCGACCGACAGCGCGGGAGCGACCGCGACCTCCAAAGCCGTGAGCATCACGGTGGATGTTCCGCCGACGGTGAGCCTCGGCGCCCCGGCAAATAACGCCGTATTCGCGCCCGGCTCGAACCTCGCCCTGGCGGCGACGGCATCGGACTCCGACGGCTCGATCTCCAAGGTCGAGTTCTTCCAGGGCTCGACGCTGCTCGGGACCGATACGACCTCGCCTTACAGCTTCACTTGGAGCAACGTGCCCGCGGGCAATTACGTCCTGACGGCGAAGGCCACCGACAACAAAGGCATCGCCACGACCTCCACGGCCGTCAACGTCACGGTCGACACGGCGCCCGCGGTCAGCCTCACCGCCCCGGCCAACAACGCGGTCTTCCTGCCTCCCGCGAACGTGACGATAACGGCGAGCGCTTCCGACGCCGAAGGCACCGTGGCCAAGGTGGACTTCTTCGACGGCTCGACGCTCGCGGGGACGGCGACCGCCGCCCCCTTCAGCGTGACCCTCGCCAATCTCGCCGCCGGCACGCATGCGCTCACCGCGCGCGCGACCGACAACCTGGGCTTGAGCACGACCTCGGCCGCCGTGACGATCCGGGTCGATGCCGTGCCCACGGTGAGCATCACCGCCCCTGCGAACAACGCCGTATTTAGCGCGCCGGCCAACATCACCATCACCGCTACGGCCGCCGATTCCGACGGCACCGTCGCCAAGGTGGACTTCTTCGACGGCGCGACGCTCATCGGCACGGCAACCGCCTCGCCCTACAGCGTCGCGCTCGCTAATGTCGCGCCGGGCACGCACAGCTACACGGCAAGAGCCACCGACAACAACGGCGCCGTCACGACTTCGGCGGCAGTCGGCGTCACGGTCGATGCGCCGCCCACCGTCACCCTGACTGCGCCAGGAAACAACGCGGTCTTCGCCGCGCCCGCGAACGTGACGCTCACGGCCACCGCGACCGACAGCGTAGGAACCATCACCAAGGTTGATTTCTACCAGGGAAGCACCCTGATTGGGACGGTGACCACTGCGCCTTACAGCTTCGCCTGGAATAACGTCCCGGCGGGGAACTATACCCTCACGGCAGTGGCCACGAACGACGGGGGAGGGACGACCACCTCCGCGCCCGTCGCCATCAAGATCGATGCGGCCCCCGCTGTGGCGATCTCAAGCCCTGCGAATGGTGCCACCTTCACCGCGCCGGCGACGATCGCTCTGACAGCCAGCGCCAGCGACACGGTGGGCACGGTCGCGAAGGTCGATTTCTACCAGGGGAGCACCTTGATCGGCACGGCGAGCGCCGCTCCGTTCACCTTCACCTGGAGGAACGTCGCGGTGGGAAACTACAGCCTCACGGCGGTGGCGACCAACGACGCCGGGACGACGACCCCCTCGGCTGCCATCGCCATTACGGTGACGTCGGGCGTGGCGCAGATGTACTATATCCATCCCGATCATCTGAACACAGCCAGGATGATTGCAGATCAAGCAGGGAACACGGTCTGGCGCTGGGACAACCAGGAGCCCTTTGGTAGCGACCTGCCCAACGACGATCCCGGCAACACGGGCAATCCGTTCGTCTTCAACCTGAGGTTCCCGGGGCAGTATTTCGACCGGGAAACAAATCTCGCGTACAACGTCTTCCGCGACTACGACCCCACGATCGGACGGTATGTGCAAAGCGATCCGATTGGCTTGCTCGGTGGAGAAAATACCTACAGCTATGTTGACAGCAATCCGATAGGGTCTACCGATCCGATGGGGTTGATTGGCCAACTCAAAAAGGGCAAATGGGCGCAATGTTCACGAGAGGATTGGAAATTCTGCGAACGATTCTGCGAGCCTCGTAGGGTCCTGAGTTGCAGGCATTTCTGGTCCCTACGAACTGAGGTAGTTGGTGGGGAAATAGTGAAAGGCTGGAAGGCGGCTCCTGAGCCGAGCTGTAATTGTGAGGAGGACTGTCCTGTGAAGCTACCATCGCCTGGCCCGCGTGGAAACGATGATCCGTCTGACATTCTGCTGAACGGAGGAGACAGCCCCAAACCGAAACCGAATCCTTTTGGACCGCTGCCTATGCCGCGTCCTTTCCCGGTACCGTAGAGAGAGATTTGCCATGGGCACGAAATCAACGATCGATCGGTTTGTACAGGGGCAGACGTATTTCATTGTCATGTTCGATGACAAAGAACTGACGGTGCCAATAGTACAAACGCTCACTTATCTGAAAAGGGGCGAGCGCAGCAACGGGACTAAATATTATTTGTTCAAAGAGCTAGGGCGCGCCACCAAGAAGGCGAACTTCCTGGTTGACGAGAAGAATGCAGATGATCTTGTACTGGACCAGGCAGGTTTGATCCAGCAGCTTAAGGACTGTTTTGCTGGGAAGCTGGCGACCTCACCGAGGAGGTAACGCGGTCCTAGTATTTTGCACCTACAGGACGACGCCTGCGCTGCCGGCGTTGTTCTTTTAGCCGCTCGTTCGACGCGCTGCACGATTACGAAGCTTGCCGGCGCAGCGTGCGCGGCGGAAAATGTGCCTCTGGGGAAAATTGCTCGAGCTCGAGGAGGTGCGCCTTCGTTTCGTTGCTGCAACCGCTGATCGCGTCTAGGGAAAATGCCTGGCACTACGATGGGAGTGCATCAGGCGCGTACCAAGACCGGGAAACCAATCTCGCCTATAACATGTTCCGCGACTACGACCCGGCAATCGGCCGGTACGTCCAGAGCGACCCATTAGGGCTGGATGGCAGCGCGGGCCCGTATCTCTACGCAGCAAATAGTCCAACTAGCCTGACCGACCCATTCGGGCTGTATGACGTAAAGCCGGGAGTTCCCGCGCCATCCCCGCAATTGGACCAGTTGCTAACGTGCATGGACAAGTGTCCTGGAGTGCAGCCAATAGTCGTTACCGGAACTACGCCTGTACCAGGGGAAAAGCATCAAGATCCAGGACACGCAGGAGGCACCAGTGTAGATATTCGGCCACCCAGAGGCATCCCACCCGATACATTCTTCTGCTGTGCGGGACGATGCGGGGCTGGATGGGGTATTAATGAAGGGTCGGGGGGCAATCCGACTCCGTACACTACGGCTGCTAACTATCACTTACAGCTATTCCCGCCGCGTCGCCCAAGCCCAAGGGCACCAAACGCAATCCCGGCGGGTTGCAAGCCAGGCGGCTGCCCATGAGGAGAAGCCGCTTGCCACTGAAACGTGTACGGATTTTTGCAATAGGAATCTTCCTGTTTGTCTTTGCTCAAGTTGCTAGTGGCGCTACGCCACCAACCGACGCGTGTAATCTTCCTCAGGACTTAGAGCGCGAAATTGCAATCAAATACCCTGGAACAGCGGTTGTACGCTTATGGGATCTGGTGGACGACGATAGGAGATTCTTTCAAAAAGACCACGGGGATGCGTGCCCTGGTCTGGTGAAAGTTGACTTCTACGGCGATGGCAAACCCGCGTTGGCTTTGCTTCTGACGCAAAGGCGTGGCGCAAGTGAGCCCACCAAGCTCATAGGCCCATCGCGCCGGGGAGACATGGAGAATGGTCCCTTTGGGCACAGGGGGTCCGAGCCCCTACGCGCCAGTGGTCTGGAGCCAGCCACCGGGAGAATACAAGGACGTTTATGGCAGGAAGACAATCCGAGCGACTCGACCCGTGATTGTCTTTTGTAAGTACGAGTCGTGGTCGATTGTCTACGCATGGACAGGTAAGCACGTCGCTAAAGTTTGGATTGCCGACTGACGCTAACAAAACATATCCGGATCATCTGAACACACCGAGGCTTATCGCAGACAGCGCGGGTACGACGGTGTGGAGATGGGACCAGGGAGAACCGTTCGGGAACGATGTGCCGAACAACAATCCTTCAGGAGCAGGTGCGTTCGACTTCCCCTTGAGATTTCCGGGGCAGTACTTCGACCGGGAAACAGGACTCGCTTATAACGGCTTCCGAGATTACGACGCGGGAATAGGCCGTTACTCAGAGAGCGACCCGATCGGTCTGAGCGGCGGGATAAACACGTATGTCTACACGAGCAATCCGCTGAGCGAGATCGATCCTGAGGGTCTAATGGGACGTGCACCCGGGAAAGGTGGGATGCCCGGTGGTCAAATCGAACCTCCTGTTCCGGCGGGCCCCGTCGTTCCGATTTCCTGTAACGGTGAGTGGAGGTACGAAGGTTTCGACAGACAACTACCTGAGACCTTGCGACTCTGCTTTTGTTACTGGCTTTGCATACCGTGCGACTATCCTGTTGCTTGGTCGGGCAACAAGAGAGATCTGCCGTCCACCTGGGGACAATTAACCTATGCCCTGGGTGGCGGGTCTCTCAAGACTGGCGACAGCTGTATCTGCAAGAATAAACCAGGACCCGAAACGGGATGCCCATCCTGCCCGCCGAAGAAAAAGTGAGCGCGCCGCGATGAAAAAACTATTGGTGTCGTTGCTCGTCTGGGTGCCATTCTCGACGGCCTGGGCCGATTCGTCTATTGACGAACTGCTCATTCGTCGTGGCGCTCGTGACGTCAAAAAGTATTCGTTTCCAGAGGGTAATTCGCGTCAAATCTCTTACGGCGTGAATTTGAAGTACCCAGCGACAGCGGTTACTGATGCCACATTCGTTGAACTCGAGAAACGCGGCTGGTCGAAATGCTCTGGGTATTCGATCGGATGGGATAGTTACGTCGACGCTTCGAATGGAAAAGATCGTGAGCAGACTGTCTTCCAGAATAATTCCTACTGGTTCAGAGGCACCACGTTGCTGACAATCTCGATGAGGTATTACGCTGGCGTCGCGAAAGGTGGGCACCGTGTCGGGGTGCCCGACAACACGCAACAACAAGTCGTCGTACTAGAAAACAGCAATCCAGATGTAAAAGAGAAGCTTGGACTTATCTGTCCTCAGGGATCGACGGCGAAGTAGGTTCCGCAGTTTCAACGCCGGCGCTAGCCGGCGTTGTTCTTTTAGCCGCGCGTTCAGCGCGCTGCGCGATTACAAATGTAAACACCGAAACCCAATCGCGCCGCGGAGTTGCGCGCGATTTGTAGTAGCTTGGTAAACACGTGTTTACAAGGAAAGCGAGTTGCGACGCGGACTTAGCGGCACCTTGTAGGTGCGTATGGTGTATCGTCAGTTTGTACAGTGACGGTAATCTCCTTACACCTCACGGATTGACAAGCCCGATGAAATGCCTTGAATATCCGTGGCACGCTCCAGATGAGGGCTGGTCGGCTGCGCTAAAGGAGGCAATCGTGCGTACCTCGACACTTGTTGTTTTCCTGAGCCTGGCGGTCAGCGGCGTCGGTGATGACGCTCACGCGCAAGCCGCTGGCCCCGCTTCGGCTCCCAAGCAATACCCCTGGGATATGAGGCCGAAGAAATGCTTCATGCCGGGTGCGATGGAAATGGCGCCCAGCCTTTGTGCCGCTAAGGATTGGACGAGCTACGCAGAGACCACGGGGCGTGTCCAACGCCTGCTCATCGACGCGGACTTCGATCTCGTCGAGCGGGCCGAGAACGAACTCGGGTTCTCGCGGGATCAGTTTCCCTCGGGCCAGTATCATTTCGACGCCTTGTATCTCGCGCTCGAGACGGTATTCACGACTCCGTGGGAACAGTCGTATGCGCGGGCCAGCGCATGGGCCAAGGCGAAAGGCGAGGACGGGTATGTCAAGCTCGCCGAGGCCCTGCTGCGCTATGGCGAGGCGTGGAAGGCGCGCGGATCGGGGTACGGCAATACCGTGACGCCCGAAGGATGGGACATATACCGACGGAAGATAAGGGAGGCCGACCAGGTTCTGGATTCCGCCTCGGACAGGCTGAAGCGGATGGGGCCCTGGCACGTCCTGAAACTGAAGATCGCCTACCAGCTCCAGGAGCTCGAGAACTCACGCGCAAGCCTGCTCGAGGCGGCGAGCGACGCCTGGCCGGACTACTCGTCGATCTACACGACCGCGATGGTGTTCTCTCTTCCAAAATGGGGCGGTACGTACCAACAAGTGGAGAAGATCGCGCGTCTCGCCGTGGAGAAATCCAAGAATCGATTGGGCGCGTCCCTGTATCCGATCGTGTATCAGCAGATGTTCCGCTACCAATGCGACTGCGTACTTCCTGATACAGCGGTCGACTGGAGTCTCATGAAGCGGGGCTTCCGCGATATCGAGACGCGGGGCCGAGCGGACGGCGCAGCGTGGAAAGTCTATGCGAACCTCGCCTGCCAGATGCGCGATCGCGAGGAAGCGCGCTGGCTCCTTGAACTCAGCGATAAGCTGCGGGGTCCGCACGGTGCGGAGCCTCCGGATCCTTGTCGCGAGTTTGCGTTTTCGCCCACCTAGTCGATTCCGCGGCACATTGAACGGGCTTGGAACATGCGCTAGAGTAATCGCCACCGAAATCCGCGGCCCCCTTAAAACCCGCATGCCCACTGTGTTTCAAGTCCTTCCCACCGGCACCGTAGGCGCCGAAGTAAAAGGCGTCGATCTCGCGGCCGTGACCGGGGCGGATGTCGAGTCGATCAAGCGCGCCTGGTACAAGCACGACGTCCTGGTCTTCCGCAAGCAGAGGCTGACCGACGACGATCTGCTCGCCTTCTCCCGGCACTTCGGCGCGCTCGATCCGCCGCCGAACCAGGGCGCCGGGCGCAGGTCGCCTCCGGGCTATCCGGACATCTATGTCATTTCGAACGTGCGGGACGAGGCCGGCGAGCCGATCGGCGCGCTGGGCGACGGTGAGGCGGCATGGCACACCGACATGAGCTACCTGGCCCGGCCGCCCGATGCCTCGATGCTCTATTCGCTCGAGATTCCGGCCGCGGGTGGAGACACCTACTTCTGCGGCATGAAGGCGGCGCTCGCAGCGATGCCCCGGGAACTGGTGGCACGGATCAAGGACCTCGACATCAAGCACGACGGCACCTACGATTCCGGCGGCAACCTGCGCAAGGGGTTGACGGCGACGCGCGATCCGCGCATCTCGACCGGCACGCCGCACCCGATCGTCATCCGCCACCCCGAATCGGACGAGCGTGGGCTCTACCTCGGGCGCAGGCTCAACGCCTACGTCGTAGGCCTCGCGATCGAGGAGTCGGAGCGGCTGCTCGACGAGATCTGGTCCTACGTGGAGACGGCGGTCTACCGGCACCGATGGGCGCTCGGCGATCTGGTGCTCTGGGACAACCGCACCACCATGCATCGCCGCGACGCGTTCGACCCCAAGGCGCGGCGCGTGATGCACCGCACGCAGATCAAGGGCTCCGGCGCGCCCGCGCGCGCCGTTCTCTGAGCGCAGTTCTTTGACTATTCCAGCTTGATACCGGCGTCGCGGATCACCGCGGCCCAGCTCTTGAGCTCGGTTCTCACGACGCGTTCGAGCTCCTCCGGGCTGCTGCCCACCGGGTCCGCACCCTGCTCGACGAGCTTCTGCTTAACCTCCGGCAGGTGCACCACGCGGGCGATGTCCTTCTGCATGCGCGCGACGATAGCGGCGGGCGTCTTAGCGGGAGCGAACATCGCGCACCAGGAATCGACCTCGTAGTCAGGCAGGTTCAGCTCCTCGGCGACGGTGGGAATGTCCGGCGCGGCAGCGGTGCGCTTCCGCGTCGTGACCGCAAGCGCGCGCAGCCTGCCCGAGCGCGCCTGCGAGAGCGCCGCAGATGCGGTGAGGAAGAGGAACGGAACCTGTCCGGCGAGCACGTCCGCGACCGCCGGGCCGCCTCCCCTGTACGGCACGTGCACGATGTTGATTCCGGTCCTGAGCTTCAGTAGCTCGGCCGCGATGTGGCCGGGCGTGCCGCTGCCGGGCGAGGCGTAAGCGTAGAAGCCGGGGCGCTCCCTGGCCGCGGCGACCAATTCCCGCAGCGTCTTCGCCGGCGCGTTCGGGTTCGCGGCGATGAGCTGAGGCGCGCTCACGACGAGCGATACGGGGGCGAAGTCGCGCTCGACGTCGTAGTTGAGCTTGTAGAAGAAAGGATTGATCGTGTGCGAGGAGAGCGTGTACAGGAACGTGTAGCCGTCGGGCGCGCTCCTGGCCGCCGCCTCGGTGCCGAGCGCCCCGCCGGCGCCGCCGCGGTTCTCGATGATGACAGT
>WNGM01004228.1_pt1 | contig 15391 bp, 10 predicted proteins | sample 5400571 | NCBI WGS metagenome assembly WNGM01 (sample SAMN13153378, study PRJNA577476) | soil metagenome | isolation source: 100 cm soil or saprolite under Garry oak tree replicate 2 | place: USA:California | collected 2016-06-15 | reverse complement strand
CGCTGACTGCGGCGGGATTCTCGAACGTCGTGGTCACGCCCGTCGCGCAATTGTGGCGATTGCCGTCAACAGACGCTCTTTTCGAGGTTATCTACCACGGCTCAGTCCGCAATGCCGCCCTGTTGCGGGCGCAGAAACCGCTTGTGCTGGATATGATCCGGGGCGAGATCCGGCGCGGTGCGGAGAAATACCGGAAAGAATTGCCGATGCCGGCGGTTCTCGCATCTGGAATAAAGGGAAATTCCGGGTAGTGGGTCATTTTGAAAGAATTGCCACTCCTGAACGCGGGCTAAAGCCCGCGACTACATTGGTGCGACTGCGTTTCGGTCTCATGTAGTCGCGGGCTTTAGCCCGCGTTCATTCAAATTGACCCACTTACCAAATTCCGGGACAGGTCCCTAATTTCTTGTTTTAGAAATTAGTGACCTTCCATTCGGTTACACACTTGCGCATGCGTTTCCTGGGCCAGAAGCCCAGCCGGCAGGAGGACTGCAGTCCGATAAATTCCTGGATTGCCCACCACTTTCTCTATACTGAAATTATGAAGACTGAACCAAAGTCACCGGCTCATGCCTTCTACGCGGAAGTCCTGAAGATCCTGAAGGACGAGAAATTCACATTCATGGTAGCCGGAGGATTTGCCGTGAACGCCTACACCGGGTTGCGGCGTCCCACCAAAGACATCGATATCTTTTGCAAAGCCGGCGACTATCCCAAAATCCTCAACAAGTTCACTTCATTGGGCTACAAGACGCAGGTCCTGGACGAACGCTGGATTGCGAAAATCTTCAAAGGGAAGTCTTACGTGGATCTCATTTTTGGATCGTCCAACCTCGTGGCTCCGGTTACCGGCGATTGGTTCAAGGATTCCAAAACCGCAAAATTCTTCAACCACGAGGTCAGGATTCCCTCCGTCACAGATCTGATCTGGTCGAAAGTATTCATTCAGAACCGTGAACGTTACGATGGCGCCGATGTTGCTCACCTGATATTGCTCAAGAACCAGGAAATCAACTGGGAGCGTTTGCTGTGCGCAATGGAGCAGTATTGGGAAGTGTTGTTGGTTCATCTGCTGAATTTTCGATTCATTTATCCCTCCGAGCGCGAAAAGATTCCGAGCTGGCTTTTGAAAGAGCTGCTCTCGCGGCTGCAACACCAGTTCGAGTTACCGACACCGAAGATGAAAGTATGCCGAGGCAGGATGTTCTCTGTGGCGGATTACACGGTGGACATTGCCGATCTTGGTTTCGCGGATGTCGTTGGAGGTGAAAATGAACGAAAAACCGGCTAGCTTGCGTGTCGCCGCCATCGGCGACCTGCATGTTCACGAGAATTCCGCGGAAACTTTAAAGGGTTTGTTCGAAAAGATTTCTCAAAATGCGGACGTGCTCGTCCTCTGCGGAGACCTGACACATCTTGGAATGCCCGCGGAAGCGGAACGGCTCGCCGATGACCTGCGCGCTTGCCGGATTCCCGTTGTCGGGGTGTTGGGAAATCACGACTATCAGAGTGGCCATGTGGACGAGATCAAGAAAATCCTGCGGTCAGCCAAGGTCACGATTCTCGACGAGACTGAGACCTTTGAGCTGAGTGGGGTGGGATTTGCCGGCGTCAAAGGCTTTGGTGGCGGCTTCGATAAACATATGCTGACGCCGTTTGGAGAGGAGCCGATCAAGCATTTCGTTTCGGAAGCCGTCAATGAGTCCCTCAAACTGGAGATCGCGCTAAAGGCGCTCGATACGGAAAAGACCGTTGTCGTGCTGCATTACGCCCCAATCGCCGGTACGGTTGCCGGTGAGCCGCCCGAGATTTTCCCGTTCCTCGGCTCTTCGCGACTCGCAGAGACCATCGATCATTTCGATGTGAATGCCGTATTCCACGGACACGCGCATCACGGTACGTACGAGGGAAAAACCACGAAAGGCATCCCGGTTTACAACTGCTGTCTGCAATTGATGCAGAGGGTGTCTCCGGAACAGCTCTATGCACTGGTAGAGGTTTAGGATAGTGGAATGTCATCGGTCGCGAGTGACCAACCTGTTTTAGAAAGCAGGAGTGATGCGGTTTTCATGGGGTTCTCTATTTGGAAACCTGTTCCGGAAATGTCCCTCTCCCTTTGGGAGAGGGTGGCGCGAAGCGCCGGGTGAGGGCAGGAAATGCGCCCTCATCCGGCCCTTCGGGCCACCTTCTCCCGAAGGGAGAAGGACACGAGCCTCGATTTCGGCTAATTTTGGACACCAGTTTGACCAACTGAGGAACTAACCAGATACTTCTTTCACCGTCTCCGCCAAACGCCGGATTCCCTCGTCGATCTCATCGGGCGTGAGGGCGCAGTAGGGCAGGCGCAGAAAGCGCTCGCCTCCGCCATTGGGGAAGAACGCAAGGCCGTCGGCCATGTTGAGGTTGCGCGTCGCGGCAGCAGCACGCACGGCTGTCGTTTCAACGCCCTCGGGTAGCGTAATGGAGAGGAAGAATCCTCCGTCTGGGCGCGTGGGTTGGGCGTCGGGCATGTATGTTGCGAGGGCTGCAAGGCAGGCCTCGAGCCGCGGTGCGTAGAGCGCTTTAAGTTTCTCAATTTGAGGCGCGAGCATTCTGCGCCGGCACCACTCGTAGGCGATCCCATGGGCGAGATAGTTCGGAGAAATATAGGTCTCCTCGGCCACTTTAGCGATCTTCGAGAGCAAAGCCGGGTCGCCAAACATGAACCCGAGGCGCGGCCCGGGTCCGATAAGCTTGCTAAACGAGCTCATATGCAGCGTGCGGTGCGGCGCCATGTCGAAGAGGCGGGCTTCTTCACGGCCCCGGTAGCGAAGCGCCCGATAGGGCGCGTCCTCCAGCAGCAGGAAGTTGTGCTGTTCGGCTAATGCGGCAATTTGCCGGCGCTTCTCGCCCGAGCATGTGGCGCCGGAAGGATTCTGAAAATCCGGGATGGTATAAAAGAAAACCGGCCTGTGCTTTTTGAGCTCGATTTCGAGGGCGTCGATGGACGGGCCGTCCGCCTCGAGCGGTATACCGATGACTTGAGCCTTGTGACGGCGTAATAATGTCACGGTGCGGTCATAGGTCGGCGCCTCTGTGAAAACGATGCTACCGGGTTCGAGCAGGTGCCAGCACAAGAAGTCGACGAGCTGCAACGATCCATTGCCGGTCAGCACCTGGTTTGTCTTGACGCCCTGCCAACTCGCAAGCCATTCAAGCAAAGGTGCAAACCCCATCGCCGGGCCGTATTGCAGCATCGTGCGCCCATGTTGCTTGAGCGAGGCAACCGCGGCATCGATCACGTCCTCAACAGGGAAGGACTCCGTGGCCGGAACGCCGCGCGTGAAATTAATGGGCTTTAGATCAGACATCGGCTCGCTCCTATCTTCCTATCCAGGGGGACTCCACGCCCGGTTGTTTATGTCGGGCTCAAACAGTATCATTTTTGAGCACATTTCGGGTTGCATTACCCGTGAGTCCGAAAGGTTTTAACCGTGACTGCACGAAAGAGAAAGATTTTGGTGGTCGATGATGATGCCGGCATTCGCGCATCGCTTGTCTTGCTGCTGCAGAGCTGGGGATTTGAGGCTCTCCAGGCCTGCGATGCGGCTGAGGCCAGCCAAATCGTTGACCATCAGGACCCGGATATCGTCATTACCGACGTGGTGATGCCCGAAGTTTCGGGACTTGAGCTTCTACAAAATTTGAAGGCGGGCGACCCGCACAGACCGGTACTGATCATCACGGCTCAAGGCAGCATCGACATGGCTGTTCAAGCCATGAAGCAGGGCGCCAGAGATTTCCTCACAAAACCTTTAACGGATCTTCCCAAGTTGAAAGCTCTGCTCGACGATGCCGAACGTGAGCTCGAATTGCGTCGCAAGGCCAAGCGGCTGAGCCTGCGAGTCGAATCCGAAGGTGGTCTCAGCGACTTTGTCGGAGCCAGCAAGATCATACGTGAGGTTTTCGAGCTGATCGAGAACGTTGCGGCACGCGACGTATCGGTAATGATCACTGGCGAGAGCGGCACGGGCAAAGAGCTGGTTGCGCGCAAAGGGTGTTTCGAACAGGCAAACGGTGGGACCTTACTGATCGATGAGATCGCGGAAATGCCCATGTCGTTGCAGCCGAAATTGCTCCGCGTTCTCGGCGATGGACGCGTGCGACGTCTCGGCGGCAATTACGAATTTGAATTCGACGTTCGTGTGGTGGCCTCAACGAACCGTGATCCCGTCAGGGCTGTTGAAGACGGACACCTTCGCGAAGACCTCTATTACCGGCTAAACGTCGTCCCGATAGCCCTTCCGCCGCTCCGAGACCGCGCCGAAGACATTCCGCTTCTGGTGCAACACTTCGTCGGCGATTTCAATCGCAAGCACGAATTACAGATTGAGGGCGTCACGGACGAAGCTCTGGCATTACTCAAGAACTATCCATGGCCGGGGAACGTGAGAGAGCTGAGGAACATCATCGAGCGCTCGGTCGTGCTCACAAAGAGTGATTGGATCGAAGAGAATAACCTGCCACCGTACATCCGCCATCCGGGAACACATCCGGAAAAATTAGTGTTTGACATTGGAGCAACGACCGTGGCCGACGCAGAACGGGAATTGATCTTGAAGACGCTCGAACGCGCCGGCAATAACAAAGCGGAAGCGGCACGCCAGCTTGGTGTAGATGTCAAGACGATCTACAACAAGCTCAAGGCATACGGCATCGAAGCATGAAAGTTTCCACCAGGATCATTTCAGGTTTTGGAATTCTGATGGCTCTGGCATTTGTGGCCTTGGGCTATCAACTGTCGGTCATCCATCAGATGCAGTCGATCAACCGGGACCTCTCTGCCATCAACTTTCACTCCGCATCAACCGCGCTGCGCATGGTGCAAAGCAGCGAGACGATACGGGAATTTTCGCTCAAGTATTTTGCTTCGCGCGATCCCTACCTTCGTCAACTGGAGAGCGAGCGTCAGGAGTTTCTCCGAGACCTCGCCGAGCTGCAGAAGACGGTCCGCTCCGAGAGAGAGCGGAGCCAGGTTCAACTGTTATCCAAAGCGTTCGATGATTACTGGCGGATGTTCAACCGAGTGAGGGAAGAAAACCAGTCGAAAGAGTTAGAGTATCTGCCGCCCGGTCTGAGCATTGCCATCGATCATCTCCAGGCGCAAACAGATGTGCTTTACGATGCCATTCAGGTTTCAATTCGAGAAGAGGTTCAGCGCGCGGCCGAAGCCGGCCAGAAAGCCGAATGGTTGTCCTGGGCGGCTGGAGTGCAGGCCATTGTTTTCGGTATCATCGTCGCGATTCTGACAGTTCGCGCGATCAATCAACCGCTGCGGCGGTTGACCGAAGGAACACATGCTCTTGCCAAAGGGCAGTTTTGGCACCGGTTGCCCGCTTACGGAGGCAGCGAGTTTTCGGAACTTGCACGCAATTTCAACACAATGGCGGAAAGACTCGGCGAGCTCGACCAGATGAAGAAAGACTTCGTATCGCACGTGTCGCATGATTTGAAGGCGCCGCTGGCTTCCATCCGCCAGGTGATGCATCTTCTCCTTCAGGAAATTCCGGGATCCCTCAACGACCAGCAAAAAAGTCTACTGCGGCTCAGCTACAACAGTGCCGAACGGCTTGCGGCCATGGTGGGGAATCTGTTGGACGTTTCTCGCATGGAAGCCGGAACTATGGAATACGAAATGGCAGCGCGGGACCTCATGCCTTTAATCCAAGGCGTGATTGACGAATTTGAAGTACAGGCGCATGAGAAGGGCATCCGGCTGAAGCTGGAATCGGATCAGCCCTCAGTCTCCGTTGAATGCGATAAAGAACGCATCATGCAAGTCATCGGTAATCTGCTGGAAAATGCCCTGAAATTTTCACCAAACAACGGTGAGATTGTTACTCGTGTAACTAAGGGCAGCAACGGTTCGATCCTTACCACTGTTACCGACTCCGGCCCAGGCGTCCCTGACGACCACAAAGGGAAAATTTTCCGCAAGTTTCACCAGGTCAAGCAGGGGAAAAAGATGGCGGGGCAGGGCGTCGGGCTCGGACTGGCGATTTGTAAGACGATCGTCGAGGCGCATCAGGGAGAAATATGGGTTGAAGACAATCCTGGTGGCGGCAGCATATTCTCCTTCATACTGCAAGCCGCGACCGTGGAGGAGGTTCTTAAATGCGGGCAAAGCGTCTAGCGCTGGTGGTTGTCTGGACCATTCTTGCCTGCACGGCATGCCAGAAACGCGCCCGAGTGGCGGCTCCCCCTACGCCTGCTCCCCCTGCAGCCGTAGTCGAGTTCGAAACGGCGGACCACGCGTTCACCGCAGGTGCTTATGATGAAGCCGCCCGAGCCTACGAAAATTATCTGAGCGCCAGCCCTAACGGAGGCCAGCGCGACCAGGTGCTGTTCCGCCTCGGCCTCACCTATGCGCTGAGAACCAACCCGGCCCCCGACTGGCAGCGCGCGACCGCGCTGTGGAGGCAACTCGTGAATGAGCATCCCACCAGTCCTCTCAAGCCGGCAGTCAATTTGATCCTTTCTCTCCACTCCGAACTGGACCAGGTGGCCGCAGACACCAAGACGCGAGATCAACGCATCCGCCAGTTGAGCAGCGAACTCGAAAGGCTGAAGAAAATTGACGCCGAGCGTGGGAAGCGCCCATAGGCGAACTGTGAACACGGATTCTCCCCGGCCTCCTGCGCCTCTCCTCTGGAGCTAACTGGAACGAAATTCAAGGAGATCTTCCACGTTTTCACGGATTGGCACATCTGGATCAGAAGTCCTCTTGCCATCCAAACCCCATGCATTGACAAACATAGCTCGACACGATCAAAAGGCATGGCTGTTGCGAGAGGAATAGTCGCGCCGGTACCTCAGGCCGGCGATTCCGGAGGAGGGAAATTCAATGCGAAGATTTTTGATTGTTCTGCTGGTTTCCGCGACCGCCAGCCTTTCGACCGCGTGCATGGCCACCAGGAAATTCACGCGCAATGAGGTCAAGACCTCGTCGGACACGCTCAACACGCGGATCGACAGCACCAAAGACGAACTCAATGGCGAGATCAAAGAAACCCGGGACAACGTGGATCGGGTTAATACGAGAGTTACGGGCGTGGACGGCAGGGTAACAGATCTGGATTCCAGGACAACCCAGGGACTGAACACGCTCAAAGGCGATGTCCAAAACGTAGACCAGAAAGCCGCTCAAGCGCAGACCTCGGCGAATCGCGTGGCTGGCGATGTGGTGGTCCTCGACCAAAAATTCCAGAACAGAAACCAGTTCACGGTGGCTGGTGAAAAGGCGATCCAATTCAAATTCAACAGCTCAAAACTGGACAACAACTATAAGGCTGTCCTGGATGAGATCGCGGAGATGGTGAGCCGGAGTCCGGATGCGATCGTCGTGCTGGAAGGGCACACTGATTCTGTTGGTGACCAGGAATATAACGTGAAGCTAGGAGAGCGCCGAGTCGATTCGGTAAGACGTTACCTCGCCATCGACAAGAACCTTCCGGTTTACAGAATTCACGAAGTCAGCTTCGGTGCCGCCAAACCGGTCGCACCCAACGATTCAAAGGATGGACGCGAGAAGAACCGCGCCGTCACGATGATGGTTCTAATTCCTCGGACGTCAGAGGCTGCCGCAAGCAAATAAAAGGTTTGCCCCAGGAAAATGGGGACGTAGCCCTATGTCCCCATTTTTTGAACTCCCCAAAACAAAAAATAGGGACATAGGGCTACGTCCCCATTTTCCTCCGTCCTGAATTACCCGCATTCCGCTTACTGAGCGGCAGTTTCGGTCTTACGAATGACATTGATTCCCGCCACCGGGTTGAGGGTTTTGTCGATCTCCACGTTGTTCTTCCGCAGCGTCAGGCCCATGGCTTTGTCTAAGTCGACCAGCGACTTCGTGAAGTTCACGATGCTTTGAACTTCATTGGTCTGGGCCTGAGCAACATTCCGTTGTTCCTCAAGAACGAAACGAAGCGTCGATGTGCCTAGATTGAACTTCGTCTGCTCGGCTTCCAGCTTCTGATCTGCCAGTTCACGCGTGATCTGTGCGGTTTCAATGCGAGCGCGGTTCATCTCAGCCTGGGTCAGAGCGTTCCGAACTTCCAGAGCGATCTCCTGGGCAGTCACGTTCATTCGGCTTTCCGAAAGCCGCTTCTCGATCAGAGCGCGATCATAATCGGCTTGCTGGGCTTTGTTGCTCAGGGGCAGCACGAATGAGAAGCCCAAAGAGTAGCCGGTGAATTGGTAATGGAAGAGCTGGCCGAAAGCGTCCACAAGGCCTCCGGGTAAGGGATTCGTGAGCGCGGGTGAACCCAGCGTGAAGTCGCGCCTCTTCGTACCGCCAGTTCCGTTCTGATTGTAAGCGGCCGTGACGTCGAACGACGGCAGCGTCTGGTTTTTTGTGTACTCTGCATCGATATCCTTGTTCTGCATATCCAAGATGGCCTGCCGCATCTCGGGCCGACTTTCGAGGGCAATCTGGACAGCTTCTTCGAGAGTGGGTATCTGAGTTCCGTCGGGCCTGCGCGGTGCTTCTGAAGCGCGAAGCCTGACCAGGAACATTGCCGGGTCCTTGTCGTCAGAGGTCATCTTCTTGATCTGGTCTTCCGCCTGGGTGACGTTATAAGTGGAGAGCACGAGCTGTTCGCGTCGCGAAGCAACGTCCGCTTGGGTCTGCACAACGTCGATCGGGGCCAACGTACCAATCTCGACTCTCATCTTGTTCTCGTCCAATGTTTGTTGGGCCAGATCGAGCGAACGTTGTTTTACATTCAGGTCTTCACCCGCGAAGACCAGGTCCCAGTAAGCCTTCTGCGCCTGCACCAAAAGATTGGTGACTTGGATCTCGAACTGCGTTTCCGAGATCCTCTCGTTGTTCTGTCCGGTGAAGATTTGGTGCATCTGGATTCGCCGCCCGCGGTCGCGCAGCAAGTGCTGCCCCACCGTGTATGTGATCCTGCCGGTGTAGGATGGGTTGAAAATATTGTTGTTGCTGTTAGATGAAGAGCGGTTCATGTTAACGTCCACCGCCAGGCTTGTCCCCGTCGGAAGAGCCTGCGAGAAGTTCACCGCGTAGTTGCCCTGGAGTTGGCTTCGCGACGTGGCTCCGTTGAGTTGTGTGGTACTAAGTACGGTGTCGTGGCTGACTGTTCCAGCGAAACGAATCGACGGCTGAAGCGCCCGATAGAAAACGAGGCTCTGGAAATAAGAAGATCGCGGATTCAGCCGGTTGGAACGGATGTCGAGATTTTTCTCGATCATCATGCTGATCACATCGTTCATCGTCACCGGAACAACACCGGTTTGCAGGAACAGACCGAGATTAGACGTGGATGCGCTCGCTACTGTCGCAACGCTCTTGGCTGGCTCGTAGCGGCGCAGGAAATCTTCCACCCAGTCGGACGATGCCACTGCCGGTGCAGCAAGCGTCACGCCGAGCAAAACGGAGAAAGCTATTCTAATGAGCTTCATTGATTGACTCCTTGAATAATTGAAAAGAAAAAGGGCAGGAAGTGAGAGGTGCAAGGCCGCGAATTACGCCAATTACGCGAATGGGCGCGTCAAAGGCGATTTCACCCGCCCATTCGCGTAATTGGCGTAATTCGCGGCCTTGCACCTCAGCAATCGGACCTCAAAAACTTGCAGTACCTGGCTGGCTGGCACGCCGCCGCACCCATGCAAACAGCCGGGTAGGAGTCCACTCACGCAAATCGTCGAAGTAGGAGTAGACAACGGGCGTGACCAGAAGGGTCAGCATGAGACACAGAATCTGGCCGCCGATGATGGTGACGGCCATCGTAGCGCGGGAACCCGCACCGGCGCCCCGGCCGAACGCAATCGGGAGCATTCCGGCGATAATTGAAATTGTTGTCATCAGGATCGGACGCAGCCGGACATGGCTGGCGGCGACGAGCGCTTCATGCCTCTCCAGCCCCTGGTCCCTTAGCGTGTTTGTGTAATCCACCTGCAAAATCGAATTCTTTTTCACGATGCCGAACAGCATCAGCATGCCGATGGCGCTGTAGACGTTGAGTGTCATCCCAAAAGCCATCAGCGCGAGGAGTCCCGCAGGCAGACTCAAAGGCAGTGAGGTCATGATCGTCAGTGGGTGGACGAAGCTGTTGAACTGCGATGCAAGCACCATGTAGATGAATGCAACGGCCAGCACCACGGCAAGCCCGAAATCGTTGGAGGCTTGAGCCAGCTGCCGGGCGCCGCCGCTGAAGACAAGGCCGTAGCCGGCTTTCATGTTCAGCTCACTGGCCTTTTGGCGTATCGCCGCAACCGCGTCGCCGAGCGGTAACCCATCAAGGCTGGCGTTGAGCGTGATTTGCCGCTGGCGGTTGTACCGCTGGATGTTGTTCGGTCCATAATCCAGTTTCAATTGGGCGACGTCGCTCAGCCGCACGACCCGCTGAGTCAGAGAGGGAACCAGAAGGTTACCCAGCCGAGTCGGGTCATTACGGAACTGTTCGTCCAGGCGAAGATTGATCTCGTACTGTTCATCGCCCTGTTTGAACGGCGTATCCAACACCTGGCCCCCGACCAGGGTTCTGATGTTGTTGGCCAGAGTATCAATTTGCACGCCGAGGTCGGCAGCGCGAACGCGGTCCACGTTCACGCGAAGCTCTTGCTGCGTGGCTTCAAAGTTGGACTCTACGTCGACGATGCCCGGGATGGTCCTGATCTTATCCCTCAAGTCCACGACGTATGCCTGCAGTTGATCGATGTCCCGCCCTTGAACCAGCATCTGCACACGGTTTCCACCCTGGCCCCCACCGCCCTGGAAATTGCCGCCACCCGCCGTTGATGCTCCGGAAAGGTCAGTGCCTCCCGATACGCTGACTCGAACTCTGGACCCTCGCGTTCCGGCTCCAGGGAATTTGGCCAGGAGCATGGCGCGGGCCCGCCGCATCAAGTCCTGTTGGGAGATCGTACGGCTCTCTAAAGGAGTCATCCCAACGAAGTACCTGGCTTCTGACGGATTCATATTCGTGAAAACGGTTTGGACTTCAGGTAACCCGCGCACCATGTCTTCGACATCCTTGGTGTACTCCAGGGTGGCATTCAGACTGGTGCCTCTCGGAAGATTTAGGTTGATCTGAAATTCGCTCTGGTCGTCGTCAGGAACGAGTTCGTGGCCGATCCGCGGATACAGCGCGGCCGCCGATAGCGTGACGCCCGCGGCGATCAGCAGCATCACGGCACGATGAGTCAGGCTCCAGTGCAGCGTGTGCCCGTAACCACGGTCCAAAACCGCGTAAAAGCCCCGGTTCTTCGATGCCGTGTGCCCGGCATCGGTGGACCGTAGCCACATCGAGCACAGTGCCGGCGTCAGTGTGAAGGACACAAACATGGAGAACAGAATGGCCGCAGCGGATACGACGCCAAAGCTGAACAGGTACTGGCCGATCGTTCCGGTGATAAACACAACGGGAAGGAAAATCACCACGAGCGAAAGTGTTGTCGCCATCACCGCCAAACCGATTTCACCCGTTGCCTTCGCGGCCGCCACGCGCGGCGTCACGCCCTTCTCCTCGACGTATCTGAAGATATTTTCGAGCACAACGATGGCGTCATCGATAACGATACCGGTCGCAAGCGACAGCGCCAGCAAAGTCATGTTGTTGAGCGTGAAGTTAAAAAGCTTCATCACCGTGAACGTGGCGATCAACGAGACCGGGATGGCAGTCGCCGCAATCACCGTGCTGCGGATATTGCGCAGGAATAAGAAAACGACCAAAGCTGCCAGTATGCTTCCAAGAATCAGGTGATGCTGAATATCTTCGATCGACCGTCGGATAAACGTGGACTGATCCCGCCGCGTTGCGATCTGGATATCGGAAGGCAGCGTGGGCTTAATCACATTGAGCTTCGCCATGACCGCATCGACCACCGCGACAGTGTTGGACCCAGACTGCTTCCGGATTTCGAGCGAAATCGACGGTTTGCCATCCACTCGCGCGATCTGGCGTATTTCCTGCACCGAATCCAGCACTTTTCCAATATCGCCGAGGGTGATTACGGACCCGTTTTGTTGCGACAGGATGATTTTGTTGAAGTCGGTCAGATTCATCAACCTCCCCATGGTGCGGAGATTGATTTCAGACGATCCGGCCACAAAATTTCCGCCGGGAATCTCAATGTTCTGGCGCTCAATGGCATTTCGAACCTGATCGGCCGTCAAGCCATACGCCGTAAGCCTGTCTGCATCCAGCAATAGTTGAATCTGCCGCCGGCGGTCGCCGTTGAACTGTATTCCGCCAACGCCGTTAAGCGTCTCGAGAGGCTGTTTGAGTTTATTGTCGACGATCTCCGTGAGTTCCTTGGGTTCGCGATCTCCGGAAATTGCCAACGTCAGGATGGGATATTGATCCGGATCCTGCTTGTTCACGCGCGGCGGTTGCGTGTCGCGCGGGAACCGGCCCTGGACCTGGGACATCTTGTCGCGGACGTCCTGGATCGCGGCATCCATATCTCGTTCCAACACGAATGTGATGTTGGCGTTCATGCCGCCCGGGTTGGAGTTGGTTCTCAACTCATCGATTCCGTTGATGGTGTTGACGACCTCCTCGACCGGCTTGGTGAGAGTGCTTTCAACTTCCTCGACGCTGGCGCCTGGTAAGGGAATCTGGACGTTAACGTTAGGGGCTTCCGTTTTTGGCATGAGGTCCACGCCGAGCGTTCGATAGGAAAAGACTCCCAGCGTCACCAATGCCACGGACATCATGATTGCAAAAACGGGACGTCGTATGCAGACTTCCGCAATCTTCATTGGCCGTTCCCTCGTCCTTCTCCGCCCACGCGTTTTCCTCGTCCTCCGCGCCGCTGCCCGCCTCCCGGCGGTGGGTCGCCACCGGCCGGCCCGGCTTCCTCGCCGCCGTCACCAATTCTCAATCCGGAGACCAGTTCATTCAAGTTACTTGCAGCAAGGGTTTCGTCACCCTTGAGACCGCCCAAAACTTCGAAAAACTTGTCTTCATGTTCACCAAGCTGGACGGACTGTTGCTTCACAACTCCGTTTTCGATGAGATAGACTGAAGAAACACCGGCGAGCGTGGAAATCGTTTGTTCCGGAATCGCCAAGACATTTTCATCCCGGCCCACCAAAATCTGACCTTTGGCAAAGAATCCAGGCTTTAACCTGTGCGTCGGATTGTCCACCAGGATTTCCGCGGCAAATGTTCGCGTGCCCTGGTCGATTGCAGGACTGATGTAGGCGATCTTTCCGTGAAACATATCGTCAGGGAACGGTTCGACTTTGAAGTCCACGGTTTGATTCTGATGGATCATGTTGGCGAACTTCTCCTGGACGGCGGTTTTCAACTTGAGGGGGTTCATCCGGACAATGGTCACGACAATCGTGTTCTCGCGAATGTATTCGCCGCGCTGTACAGTTCTTTCCGCAATCGAACCTGCAAGCGGCGCCCGGATGACGGCATCATTCAGTTTCTTCTTCGCCATGTCGTAGGAGGCTTGCCGATCCTGCAAGCTTGCTCTCAAAGATTGAACGTTTTCTACGGCGGCCTGATATGCCGCTTCAGTGATCTTGACTCTGGTTTCTGTGGTGTCTAATTCGGCCTTCGACAGCAGACCTTTGGAAACCAATTCCTGAGCCCGGGCCAATTGCGCCCGCGCATCGTCGCGGTTGGCCGCTGCGGTTCGGATCGCGGCCACATTTTCATCGCTTGATGTTTGCTTGGGGCGTGATGGATCGATACCAAGCTGCACTTCCGTCTGGCGGAGGGCGCTTTCGGCGCGCTGGAGGGCCAGTTCCAATTCCGTTGTGTCCAACCGCACCAGTTCCTGACCTGCGGAGACTTCCTGTCCGATTTCAATAAGGACGTCTCGCACAACGCCTGCGACCTCGCTGCTCACGCGAGCCTGATCCGGAGAGACCAGGGTACCGGATAACTCCACGTGACGTTCTATGGAAATGCGCTGCACCGTCGCCGTCTCAACCGACAGGCTCTGCCGCCGCTGCTGGCCGCCACCTGCTCCCTGGCTGCCCTTGGATGCACTCTGACTGCAACCGTACGCGCCCAAAATGACGAGAGATAGGACGCCCACGTAGTAAAAGGAAGACCGATGTACCATTCTGAAAGCCCCGTAACCCGCTCTTATTTTTTTATTTGCAGGAACTTATGAGTGCTGTTACGAAAACACACCGTACGCACTCTCTTATACGTTTGACGCGGACTTGTAGTTACTTCCCCGAGGATTTTCGGAACAAATCCAAAGGTCCATAAGATATCGCTAACGGGACGGAACGCCTACGGAAATCTTTACGCCTCAAGGGTCAACCGAGGTATTGTGCTTTCTTCCGCCGGAGGCGTGAGTCAAAGATGCTTTCGCAGCTTGGAGGTTTTTATGAAACGGTGCGGTCTGGTTCTCGTTGCCTGCGCGCTGGCGGTTTCAGTGCTTGCCGCACAGCTCAAGGTGGACGTGGCCCTGGTGAACGTCGTGGCCACGGTCACGGACGATAAAGGACGCTATGTTCCTGATCTTTCAGCAGATGATCTTATCGTCCAAGAGGACGGGCAGGATCAGACGATCTCCCACTTCAGCCAGTCCAACGACCTTCCTGTCAGCGTAGGCCTTGTTCTCGACACCAGCGGCAGCATGGAACGGAAGATCGGGACGGCCACCAGTTCCGTCGAGCGCTTCATCCGGACCATCCACCACGACGACGATATCTTCTTGATGGTTTTCTCGAACCGGCCAACCCTGGCGCAGGACTTTACGGACGACCGTGAGAAGCTCTCCCTGGCCCTGCGGCGGATCAGCGTCGGTGGCGGGACAGCCCTCTACGATGCGGTCGACGAAAGCCTCCGCAAAGTCAAACATGGAAAGCACGACAAGAAAGCAATCCTTCTCATCACTGATGGTGAAGACACTTCCAGCTATGACACCTTTGACGACGCATCACTCGCCGTCCGCGAGTCCGAACTGCTTGTCTATTGCCTGGGGATTTCTCCCAGCCGTTCCGGCATTCTGACCGAATCTACACCACCCACCAGTAGAGATCCTGGCGGACGCCGCGGCCCCAGTATCGGCTTTCCAATCCCGGGTATTCCCGGCATCCCCGGAATTCCCGGAGGCCCGGGTCGCGGCAGGTGGCCGCTACAATCACAGCGCCGCCCGCGCGGCAGCCCTTCGTCCAATCCCGATACGGTGGACATGAACGTCCTCAATACCTTTGCTGATGCCAGCGGCGGTAAGGCCTGGCTCCTATCCGGCAATTGGACCGAGAATCGCGGAAGCGAAATCCAGCGGGTTCTCGACGAGATCGCAGCCGAATTGCGCAACCAGTACAGCATCGGCTACTACCCTTCGCATCCGCTCAAAGACGGTAAATGGCATCGCATCGAGATCCGCGCGAAGAATCCCCGGTACCACG
>WNGM01002691.1_pt1 | contig 15393 bp, 18 predicted proteins | sample 5400571 | NCBI WGS metagenome assembly WNGM01 (sample SAMN13153378, study PRJNA577476) | soil metagenome | isolation source: 100 cm soil or saprolite under Garry oak tree replicate 2 | place: USA:California | collected 2016-06-15 | reverse complement strand
TTCTCCCCAGTTATGATTCAATCGGCCTCTAGCTTTCCATTCCTCATAATGCTCCATTACACCTGTGAACAGTAGTGGAAGCCCGATAGTGGCATCGACATGCACGGTGCACTGTTCAGCCTTAGGATCAAGCTTCCCCCACGACTGGCTTTCAGGGAGCTCGCAGCCGGACAGACCCCCGAACTTCGGGTCATCTGTCGTCACTTGGATCGCGTAGCTGTGCGGGGGAACCGGCATCCCAGCAATCTCTGCCATCGGGATGACCTGCTGGATGTAGTTCTTCGGGGTCCCGCCTCCGATGAAAATAACTCCAGATTTCTGCCAACGCCTCTTGAGGCTCATAATCTCTAGATTGTCCAGCATGGGATCGTAGACCATTGGGAGCCGACCCTGGTCGAGTTGCTCATTCCTATACACTGTTAATGCCATCCCAATGGAGCTATCGGCGAGTGCCGGGCAGAAGATGGGGAGGTGTTCCCTCGAGGCGGTGGCAAGAATGCCGTATTCGTCGTTGATTCGTTGTCCCATGAGCTGGAAAAACTCCCTGCTAGAGTAGCCCCGAGGCTCAAGGCTTTCCGAGAACTTTTCTACAAACTCGTCAGCCTTCGTAAACACCACGTCATCCGCATAAGTGTCGTACACTCTGTCGATTCTCATGCTCCGCAGAGTCGGGTCATCAATGTGATGATGGGCCATATAGTGGCGACCCCCGAGTGACTCGTAGAGGTCATGACTGAGGTTAGCACCGGTTGATACGAGAACATCGATCGCGTGGAAGGTGATGAGGTCCCGGAGGAGACGCCTCATTCCACCAGCAATCATAGCTCCAGACAGACCGAAGAAGATTAGCGGACGATCGGGATCGCTCAGCATATGAAGCCAGATCTTGTAACACCTGCCAAGCATTCTGCTCTGGAATGATGTGGTGTTGAACGCTTCCAGAGCTTCGCTGACGGTGTGAACCTTCGCCACGTCAAAATGTTGTACAGGATGTTTGAACGCATCGCCGCGTGGTGAGAATTGAATACGAGAGGACGAAGCTGATGCGGATATTTTTTCGTGAGAGTTAGAATTCTTGTTGGACTTCATTTTATCCTTCTAACTTAACGGTTCTACGGGCTTTCCGTTTCTATCGCGACCTCGCTGGTGTCTCTCTCCACCTCTCCTCGGACCGTAGGGACGAGGTGGCAGGAAAAGCGTCGGGTACGATCTTCGACCCGGGGACGTCAATCTAATCATCTCTTGAATGTTTGAGGAAGTTGTCCGTCTTATTCTCTCAAAGATGGAGTCATCGCTCCGGCTGACAAGGGAGACCGCGATTCCGGCAACTCCAGCTCGGGCGGTTCTGCCGATTCTATGGAAGTATGTGAGGGGTTCTTCCGGTAGGTCGAAGTTGATCACGTGGCTTACATTCGTGATGTCGAGGCCCCTTGCGGCCACGTCCGTTGCGACTAGGACCGCGATTGATCCGTTGCGAAAAGCCTGCATTGCCCTATCCCTCTGACCCTGGGAGAGATCTCCATGAATCGCTAACGCATTGTAGCCCTCGACCCTGAGGGCTTGAGCAAGCCGACCGGCTCTGATCTTTGTCGAACAGAATATGAGTCCTCTGGTTACCTTCTCGGCTTCTAGAAGGGAGCAGAGCGCCGGGAATTTCTCATTCTCTTCAGCCCATGTGTATTTCTGGGAGACGGATTCAACAGCAATCTCGTCGCTATCAACAAAAATTCTCAGGGGATTCTTCATGTAGTGATGGGCGAGCCTGATGATCTCGTCAGGCATAGTCGCCGAGAACAAGGTTGTTTGACGGGGACCAGGGACTCTTTCGAGTATCAACCTCACATCATCGATGAAGCCCATGTCCAACATTCTATCCGCTTCGTCCAGCACCACAAATCGGACCCGGTCTAGGTCCACCGTTCTTCTCTCCAGGTGGTCGAGGAGTCTGCCTGGAGTGGCTACGATTACCTTCGTCGTCGGCCTTTCTAGTTTGTTGAGCTGAACCCCAATGCTCTGGCCACCGTAGACTGGGACGGTTCTGATTGGGAGGTGGCGTGCGAGGCGCTCGAATTCTCCCGCGACCTGGACTGCCAGTTCGCGTGTTGGGACTAGGACGAGCGCTTGGAGCCCATGAACGTGGTTGTCGATCCTCTGGAGTATCGGAAGAGCGTAGGCAAGGGTCTTTCCCGACCCGGTGTGTGCTTGCCCTATGATGTCTCTTCCTTGGAGAATGGGGGCGATAGCTTCAGCTTGAATTGGGAACATCTCGTCGAAGCCCATGTCCTTGATTCCCTGGAGAAGCCGGGGTTGGAAACCTAGGGCTTCGAATTGTTGAGCCAACTATTGTTCTAACAGTAAGTCCGGCCGCCCCATAAAGACCTTCCAGTCCCGAGAGTCCGGGACGGAAAGGAGAGGAAACCCGTTTCCTCTTAACTAGGGTCTTTTGGTTCTTTTCCAGAGGCTAGAAGCGTCATCGGCGAGGCCCTCGTGACGATGTTCCCAAGCTTGGTGCTTGGGCATATGATCTTCGCAAAAGGTCTTGCCGCAATACTCACACTTCTTGCTCAGTAGTGTTACACGTCCGCATTCGGTGCATTTTTCCAAGTGTCAAACCAGCGTTGTACAGAGGTACAATAGCGAGAGTTGGGTGAGTGGTTTAAGCTTGAGCTTGGACAGGATGCAATTCTTGATTGTGATTCCACTTGAGGATGAGCTCCTGCAAGAGTTTCGCGCGTTCGTTACTGAGGTTCAGCTTGAATACCCTAACGCGTCCGTAGTCTCTTTCTTCCACGATCCCTGTCTTTGACAGGTCGTCTAGATGTCGCTCCGCAGCGCTGTAGCTTTGCTCAGTCCGCTTTGCAATCTCTGTTAGGTGCATTTGTTCAACTTCCGAGAGGAGGGTTAGTATTCGTATTCTTCCGCTGCTTGAGAGGACTCTGTCTAATGGCGGGATCCCGTCTACGTCCAAGGCTAGGCTCTGACGGAGAGGGTTGATTCAAGCCATCGGCGGATGGCAGAGGCAGGGGCTGAGGATATTCCGAGCAGGGTTGTTTTTCCTCTGAAACCGGTGGTGGAAAGCTGGGTGGATAGGATCCCTGTAGCGTTCAGGTTCTGAACATACTTCCAGACTTGTGTGTGGGCCCGGTATGTTTCCTTGTGTTCCTCGCAAGCCATCCGGTAGGCTATTTCCACATCGCCCATCGTAGCGTACGTCGAATTGTTTCTCTCCAAGACCCGCGCTAGTGCCAAGAGTATGAGTTTCTCGTGAAGGTTGAGGTGCTGAGAATACTCGGTGCGAAGAACAGGGTATACGCTGTTCGCGGCCGCTCTGATATGATCAGGCTTCACCTCTCTCGCACCTTCCGTGTCCGCATACTTTCCACCTCTCCACAATAGCTCGATGGCATATCGAGCATCGCCTCCAGGCGTAGCCATGTCAGCAACGAAGTTCAGAACCTCTTCAGGGACAGTTGCCTCTTTGAACGCGAGCTCTGATCTTTCTCTCAGAATATTTTCCAGCTGTGGTGTAGTGTAGTGGTCTAGGCGGATGACGTTTCGCTGGAGAGTGCTCTGAGTACTCCTATCGAGATCTTCGAGGTTCCTTATCTCCCGCAGAATTATGATGAGAGATAATCTTACCGGGCGGCCGGGACGTTCCTCTTGGATGCGTGTGAGGTTGTAAAGGCTGGTGGAGCCTTCTGCCTTGATGAGCGAGTCCGCCTCATCGAGGGTGAGGATGATGTGGAGTTTCTTGTCCTCCAGCTGGTCTAGGAGGATGTGTAGTAACTCCTCACTTGAGAAACCTCGCTGGGGGAATTGGGGCGTGAATGTCTGGAGGACTCGTTTGAGAATCATGAAGAGGCTTCCCCGGTACTCGCGGCAGTTGACGTGGACGTAGGCGAGGTTGAGCTTCAGGGTCTTGGCAGTGCGCTGCATGTCGGTACCGAACCGTTGCGTCAGAACGGTCTTACCGGTTCCGATATCACCGGTTATGAGGACCTTGGGGCTGGTGGTTCCGGGTTTGTCGATGACCGACCGGAAGAGCTCGGCGAGGAAGCGTAGCTGGTTTTCCCGATGGGGTAGACGGGTTGGAAGCCATTCAAGGCTGAGGGGCCCTTCATCCTTGAAAATAGTGGGTTTGGAGAGGGCGTCCCGTACTATCTCGGAAGGGGCGGAGAGGCTGGTTTTCTCGGTCATGACGAATACTTACACCTGAAAGCTCTCAAACTATACTGATGAACGTATAAAATGAGCAGAGATGGATAAAAGTAATCAGAACCGAGATCGGGAGAGGAATACATGCCTAAAAACGGAATGCTTCTACTGCTCTTCTAGTTACGCGGTGAGGAAAATAGGAAAAACGTACAAAGTTGACTTTCCCAATGTTTCTATTTGGGACGACTACTAAACGCCTCCCGATCAGACTTCCGAAGCGGCATCTCGGAAGGCAGAGGATGAGATCCCTGAAGCAGAAGCGCTTTTGAGCTAAGATGCCTTAGCTTTGAGGAGGAGTGACATGGTCTCTGTGTAAGATAGAAGACTTCGCACATCTCGACTTACTACCATACCATAGGATTATTCTTGAGAGAGAACTCGGTTTCTGGCATCAATCTTACCTCCCGATTAGGAGCGATGTCCTTGACCTGGGAGCAGGATGCGGAGAAACATGCCAATTCTATCTCAATCATGGAGCTAAGAAAGTTATCTGTGTGGAAGCGGATTCCGAAGCAGTTCTGAGATTGAGGTCAAACTTCGAAGGGGATTCAAGAGTAGTCATTATCCAATCCATGATAGGCCATATCAAATGTGATATTGAAGGGGGTGAGGAGGGCATGATCTTGGAGACCCATTTTCCGATGAGGATGCGAAAATTGCGCATTCCTTGGCGCACTTCCATCAGACTATGGCGGATAGAAAAACGTGGCTGGATGGGCTGTCTAATCTATGGCAAGCCCTTCGTTGAAAATCTCAGAAGATTCATCAAGAGAAGATTCAACTCAGCCCAAAATCGTTGAGAATCCAATCAGTCAACGGCCCGATCTTCTGAGATCAAACGATTGAAGCTTAGAGCATCCGATGTTCAAAGAACCTCCCAAGATGAAGACTTGACCTGATGCGCTTTGGCCACGAATACACGATGGGTTCTCGCCAAAGTGTCACGTTCAAAGAAAGCAGCACCGGCAAGGAACTTTTCTCACAGAGCCAGTTGTGCTCGCATCCGTGAAGGTCATCCGGGACACCGTAAGAAGTTCTTTCCCAAACAAATCGCGGATACAGGTAACAACCCCCCACCGCTCTAACTTGGGTCATGCCTCCTTGTTGCCGCACTTTCCTCCAGTTGAGGCTGAGTCCTTCAGGCGTGGTCCAGTAGTCATAGAATCGATCCCTTGATCTCACCTTGGTCTTATCAAGAATCCAAGTACTAGCCCCAACAATGCAGTTCTGGAGCTTAGATGTGGAAGACAGTTCAAAGTATTCCTCAACGAGTTTCCTGATCTGCTGGTCTTGGTGAACATAGTAGCTGTCAATCATCATCAGGTGCTGGGTCGAGGGAAAGACAGACAACGCCTTCCCGACTGCACCGTTGCGTCTTTCAGCCAAATACGCGATCCGGTCTTTGCTCTTCTCATGACCAAACGACTTCCAATTCTCTGTGAAACATAAGAACGGAAGTTCATGGATGCCCCAGCTCTCCTTCTGACGACTAATGCATACCGCTGTAATGTTTTCTCTCATTCTGCAAACCGTCAAAGATGTTGATATTTGCCACAGAATTGAAGTCTAATCTGTCTCAACGAAGTCCGCATCTGTCGCTTTTTTGGAGAAGGGTCCCGTACCCTATTGGAGGAGTTCGATAGAGTGTTCTTTTTGGTCACGACGAACACGTCCCTTTCAAACCTCTTAGACTGTGTGTTAAACGAACTAGATGAGAAGAGGGGGATAAATGTAGTCAGGCCATGACCCAACTCCAACGACCTCGCTAGTCCATCGCTCCGCAGAAGCTTTAGGCGAACTCTGTTGGTATTCGCAAGGTCAGATTGAGGCATTTCAATCAAGGTAGATGTACAACGAAGTGACAGTGGCATGAGATTTGGGACCGACTTTCCTGTTAGGTTCAAATCTGTTTAGCATTTGCCTGCGGACGTAAGATTGTAGAAGTAGAAAGAAAGTGGCTTTCCGTTCATGATCTGAGAACTGCATTGGCACAGGCGAACAGAACCAAGGCTCTGATAAATTTGGACTGAGACAGATGCCCAGATATAGGTCCCATGCATTCTCTATCACAACCTAGTACATGAGCCTCCTCCCATGGTGTGTTGCATCGAGAGGGCTGACTGTCAAGAGTCATCGTAGGATAGCCCGGGGATCTAATAGGTGGAAGCTGACGAGTGACCTACTCAGCACTCTAGCTTCGAGGGCGGATAGTTGAAAGTTCTGGTCGTCCACCCCCTCATGTCCTCAATGGGCGGAGGAGAAAGGCTCTGTTGCGAAACTATGAGGGCGTTAGTCAACCAAGGACATGAGCTAACCCTCCTTTCAGGGGAATTCGAGCCTGATCGACTTGAGCAATTCTTTGGATACGAGGGGCTGTTTGAACGATTACAAGTCAAGACATACTCGGCGGATCCGGGGCAAGGATTTGGCACTTACAAACACCTTCTGTGGCATGCTAAGGCGCAAAAGAGGTTCATTTCTCAGAGTTCTCAATACGACTTGATATTCTCCACCCAAGATGCCGGTTACTTTCCTGATATTTCGAAACCGGTCATTCAATGGGGATATTTTCCGAACTCTCTTTCAAGGGGGCTGTATAGCTGGCCGATGCGTGTGCATTATTCTAGAAAAATCAGACGCATAGGTCTTGTACTCGCCATAAGTGAATACTCAAAATCCCACTTTGATAAGGCGTGGAAGGTTCCAACTAAACTAGTCTACCCAGCGTGCAACATGGTCCAGCCCAGTTCGATTAGACGCAATGTAGTAGTCACCGCGGCCAGAGCGGTCCCCGAGAAGCGTCTTGAACTGTTCTGGGAGGTCGCGAGGGTCTGTCCAAACTACGAGTTCGTCCTGCTCATGACGCAAGATCCGCGCTTCGTGAAATATTCCCTAACTCTACAAAGCACCGCTCCTGTTAACGGGCGAGTGATCCTGAATCCCAATAGGGAAATCTATCAAGAAACCCTTGGAAAGTCACGCATCTATCTTCACCTGATGAAGGCAGAGCATTTTGGAATAACCATTGTTGAGGCTATGTCGGCCGGATGCGTGCCGGTAGCCCATGACAGTGGAGGTCCTAAGGAAACAATCGGCACTTCAGGGTTTCTTTGGCGAACAAGAGAAGAGATTCCCAGAATTTTGAGAGCCGCCGATTCCTCTTATGACTCCTTGTCGGAGCAGTCTATGAGACGTGCGAGAATTTTCAGTCGAGAAAGGTTTGACGAAGCGCTTGACGAAGTATTCGCAGGGATAGCCTCAAGATTTCCATAGCTCGACCAACGTATAACAGGGGAACCAGAATCTATCAGCTACGGAAGCGTTTCTCGCTTGAGTTCTGCTACCAAAGAAATTTGTTCCTTTTTTCTTCGATCTATCGACTGATCGCGATTGGCTTGAAACTCGCAAACAACGCGTCTTCTCAACGACCTCACCCGGTGAAATACCTTTGTTTCTCTCCGGTCGGGTTCGTCAATCGTTAATCAGGTCAGGGAGTATGAGTCCTACCGAGGCCCAAAGATCGGGATTGGCTTGCAGGACTATTCAACAAGTTCAATAGATGCTGGCGCTTTTTTCATGACGTTACCACATGGTAAGATTCAACGTGATTGACATAGGGAAGGAAATGGGCTCAAAGAAGATAGTTGACTTCTCCAAAGTTAGAAACAGTTTCATAGATGCCTTGAATGATGAGGAGTACATTCTATTCATAGACAGTGACGAGGAAGCTCCCAAGTTGCTGTTGGAGCTATGCGAGAGAATCCCCTATTCTGGGATACCCTATTTTAGGGTGAGAAGGGTGAATCTTCGCGATTGGAAATGGTCCGCTGGGGGGAACCCAGGCCGCGTTGATAGGCTCGTTTCGAACAGGGTTCGGTTTCATGGAAAGGTCCACGAAACGGTAAGGCCAAGGAGTCCCTTCGCCGTGATTGACACTCCGATTATTCATAATCATGTTGGAGCGTGGCGCTATTCTATGCCGCCTTACTATTTTCATGGCGTTAGACTCGACCTTGTTCCTTTTGCGTTCAGGAGTTATGCTGCCTTCAATCATTTCGTCGCTATGATAAGAGGTGATTTCTAGATACCCCAAACCCAGTGTGGTCGGCCGTGGGGAGAAGTTGGAAATTGGTTTACCCAACCAAGTTGTGTTCGGGGCTATCTTACTAGTTCGCGGGGCATTGCCACTAAATGTGCAAGACCTCCGGGGTCCAATCCATATCGAAGGAGCTCTATAACATCGTAGCCATGATGATTCATCTCTTCAGTAATGGGTCCGATCTCGTTGTGGAAATGGACCTCTATTACGATCGTCGGCCTGAAATGTTCGAGTGTATCTGAAGCTCCCTCCAACACTTTCATCTCCTCTCCCTCCACATCAATTTTCAACACCAGAGGAGCCTGAAAATAGTTTGCGAAGTCGTCCAGCTGTCTAACTTGGACAGTCCTCCCAGCTCTGGCAGTTCGGCCTGAAATGTGGACGTTACGAAGACTGCTACATGCGGGAGGACCATAGTTGAACAAGGTGGCTTGGTTGCGATGGTTGGATAGGGCAGTCGCAAAGACCAGGACATTGCGAATGTTATTACGCGCTATGTTACGCCTAAGAATGGAGTTCGTGAACGAATCTGGCTCAAAGGCCAAGATTCTTGGGTAGAATGAGTTAGCGCGTAGAGTCCATCGGCCCACGTGAGCTCCCACGTCAACGAGACAGCCTCCGGGACGTAAGACGTATTTCTCAATGGGTTTCTCCCAACCTTCGATAAACCCGATTCCAGCGTCTGAGTGCCACCTATACCACCGGAAACCATCAGCCCAAACAAATGATCTGATACCCGTTAGCCGAAAGAATCCTCGCCCGAGGCGCCGAAGAGCTCTAGAAGCTTCGCCTCTTCGAGAATCATACTTAAGTTTCAAGCCAGTATCAACGGGTTTCAGGTGTTCAGGCTTCAGTATCCTTCTCGAATCCGTTCCTCGGGAATCCGCAAGTAATAGGTATTAAGACCGACAAGTGCATTGCCACAACGCATACCGAGGATCTGCATTTGTCAATCCAAGAACTAGCTGCTAAGAATTGCAAACCGTGTGAAGGTACCGAACCTTTCAACCGCGGAGAAGTGGCGTTGTCTCTGCACAGTCTGCCCGGGTGGACGCTTCGTGATAACACGATCGAAAAGGAGTTTCGTTTCGGTTCCTACTTGGACGGTCTGGATTTCGCCTGTGGCGTGGGAAGGGTCGCGGAAAAGCAAGATCATCACCCTGACATTCTCATCGGGTGGAGACGCGTGAAGCTGTCATTATCCACACATTCTATCAAGGGATTGAGCCAGAACGATTTCATTATGGCTGCGAAATCGGAACTCGAGTATCGCAAGTTCGCACCGATGTAGCGAACGAATTGGTCCGAGTCGAATTAGAGTAGCAGGGCGGGCTTCGGGGGGACCGGCTCAGTAGCCTGAGCGGCAGAGTCTGTAGTTTGCAGATCCGAGAGATTATCTTCTGGTTTTCAAGTGCTCTTCGATTGTTTTGAGCCTGTTTTCAATCCCCGTAAGTCGGTCTAGTATTTCCTTGAGGATCCGGCGGCTCTCATCACTTCTAGGGATTAACTGGTTCGGAGGCCTCAGGGGCGGAAGTGGTTCAATCGGTGCTGGATGCAGAGGGTCAAACGGTCGTCTAGGTTCCATTTGTGCTCCCCGTGTACTCCGAGACATGGTTTTGACTTTTTCGAACTGCTCTTGGGCTCTTCAAAGTATAGGAATCTGAAAGAATTATAGGGGGAGAATCAGCCCATTGATCCCATGAACTTTGAACGTATAATCTTCAGAAGTTGGTTCTATCTGAGAGTCGGCTATGGCACCTACATAGCTTTCCTCATTGGCTTCATGAGTAATATCATCGTAATTTACAAGCTCGCCATAGCCGACACGTCATTGGTGTCGGTCTTTCCACACTTGACAGAGTTCGCCGTCATTGCTGCCCTCATCGCGTCCCCGATCAGCGTTATAATCGGTCTATATCACATGCGCCGAAGTGCAGCATTCGCCGCCGATGCTTCGGTTGGAACTGAGGCCAATCCATACGTCTACAAGATAATTCCAGGTAAGGAACGAGAGGTAACCGTCCCGCTCTCGATATTGACAGCACGGGTTTTGCTGAAGTTGGCCGGAGATAAGTTGACAGCTGAAGAGAAACAAGAACTCGAAGGGGTTCTCGCGAAAGCCGACAAGCTCCTCTTGGGCCAGTCTGTAGGCCTACGAAAAAAATAGTCGATCTTCAGAGGCTGCAGGATTTAGAGCAGTTCTCTTGGTCGAGGATTCAGTTCCACTGATCATTACGTTGAATAAACCCGCTAGGAAAGGCGAATGGCTCGATCCGGAGGCCGAAGCCTACCAATCATAGAAGTGAATACTGTTCTCGAGATTAGATCTTGGAGTTCGGTCCCTCAAAAGTGCTAGCCGAAGTATTTGCGGACCATCTTAACGCCGACGTCGCTCGCGGCCCATTTTTCACCGTTGAACTTGACTGCTCCTAGTCGTTCAAGGTTAGCCAGGTGTTCGCCGAGCTTCTCGGCGGGGAATCCTTTCTCCTTGTGTCCCGGGTAGACGTCGCCGAGCGCCTTCGCGACCTCCTTTGCGCTCTTAGGGGTCTCGCAGAGCCGCACAATCTGAATGTTCACCTCGGTCGTGGTGAGAATCCTGAATATTTCTTCCTCTGAGAGACGTGGTTTTGTGAGGCTGAAGCTGACCGCGCCTGATGCTTGCGATGGACCGGTCTTCGGCCCATGTCTCCGCCGGCGGATCATCCTGTAACCTATCGCTCCCCAGGTTGCGGCAAGGATGGACCAGAGGAAGGTCGGGTTCCCTAGAAGGCCGATGATATCTTCGAATTGTAAGGTCATTATCATTGTTTCTATCTCACTCTGTGAAGTGCTGCCATCTCGATCCCTGCTGGGCCTACGCGGTAAGCGTAGACCTTCATGTCTCCCAATGCTCCTGGCATTTTCAATACTCGCATCTTCCTCGCATAATCCTCACTCCCAAACGGTTCGGTAGACAAGTCAACAACACCATCGCTCAAGTGCTGAACAGTATTCTCAATATGCTCAGTGTGAATCCCCTTAGATGCCAGCAACAACGCCACCCCGCCAGTGGAGCGGACATGATTCTGCAAGATCTTCAAAGTCTGCTCTACCGCAGGAAATGGCGCAGATCGGATAATATCGCTCAAGCTATCAATCACGATTGTGGTGGTTCCTAGAGGCGTGATGACCCGTGGGAACTCTTTCGCTAGTAGGTTGGCTGGGCCGATGTCCCAGGAGACCTCGCCAGAGATCTTTTCTCTCTTCATGCTGAAGCTGTCTATGAACCACATCTTTCTCTTCTCGAAATAATTGTCAAGATTCCAGCCGAACACAGCCATCTCGCCGACAACGTCCTCCCAGGATCTTCCAGTTGTGAAATAGACCGCCGGCCTTCCTTCCGTCAGGCCTTGGTAGAGGATCTGTTCGGCGCACGTAGTCATCCCGGTATCAGCTTCGCCTAGAAACGTGATTATACTACCTGAGGGGAGGCCGCCGATTGACTCGTCAAACGCGCCGATTCCACTTCTAATGTTCGCCATCTTTTTTCTCTACGCCTGTTGCCGTCCCTGTTGATCGTGCTCGTTCGGGTACTGCTCCTGGTACCCTTGCTGGTATCCTGCTTGGTCGGGTGCTGATTGTTCCACTTGAACCCCTTGTTCCACTACCCCTCCTCCTTGGGATACTGGGATGTTACCTGTCACGACTTCTTCGGAGCTCGCGTTACCGCTGGCTTCGGCGCTTTCTCCCGCTGCTGCTGTGGAGGCGCCTGCGGCCGTGGCTGACACTTCGAACGCCCACGGGACCTTTGATGACGATACCGTCTGGTCCGATGGCGAAGGCGTAGTCGTTTAGGCTGTGGCTTGTCCCACGCATTTTCCGTACGAATAGCTTCCTTATCGGCGAGCTCTGGCGGACGAGCGATAAGACCATGACTCCTGTTGCTAGGAATTCTTCGATGCCGTATCGGCTGATCAATCCTGAGCCTTCAACGATTTCCGTGGTCATTATTGTGGTGCAGCCTACGTCTTTCAAGAGGAGTCCGACTTCGAGGAATATCTCTCGTAGGGTGTTCAGGTCGGTTACTCGGAAGCCGAATCCTGGGAGTGAGTCTACGACGAGTCTTGTTGCTCCTAGTTGTTCGACTAGTATTTTTACTTCTGACAGTTTTGATCGTAGGTTGTAGAGGATTGACTGGAGGCTTTCCGATTCGGTGACTTCTGATTCGACGCGCTGGTAGACCGCATCAACCATACCGATTTTTTTCTCGTTTTCTAGTTTCTTGAAGTCCCAGCCGAAGCGTAGCATGTTTGCTTTGAACTCGGAGGGTGGTTCTTCGGTGCTGACGTAGACTCCTGGTTCGCCGAACTTTGTGGCTCCTTTGTAGAGGTATTGTCCGCAGCATATTGTCTTCCCGCAGCCCGCTCCTCCCGCTAGGAGGACTCGGGCGCCTTTGGGGAAGCCGCCTTCGAGAACGTGGTCCAGCCCTGGGATCCCAGTATGGACCCTTTCGATCGCGGTTTCCATAATGGACCAAGGCTAGGGCGGACGGAAGCTTCCATAAGGCTACAGTAACCCTGTGGCCAATCCACAGGTTACACCCGATCATTTTCAAACAGACTTTACCAACGGTCGGGGGTTTATTGAACAACTTCGCTCTATCTTCAAAAGAAAGAGCGGACAAAATTGCCTAGAATCAGCCCTAATCTCGAATCTGGGATGCGCTCGCTAGTTTGCCTGAGAGTCGTTCGTGAATCGTTGAAGATTTACCGACCTTTCGCCCTGGCATTCATGGCTGGATTACGCCCTGAATCGGAAGAATCGCCCAGAATCATTGCCGGTCAAGAAATGTTCCAGGAAAAAGGGGGGTATGTCTCAACCATATCACGAAGCAAGAGCGGTCGGCGCGGAAACCCTGGACGGTAAACATCGCGCATTATCAGCCCTGATCCTGAATCCAAGCCTGCGATTTCTAGATACACCATCTTTCACGCTTAACCCCAGGGAATCCCGCGGGTATCGGAAAAATCGCAAACACCCCCAGACCATGCCCCTATGCGCCGGACTCGCCCAATATCCACGCCAGACAGCAAGCCATCTAGAAAAAAAAATCGTATCCCTACGCACCTCTATGCAATAGAAGAGGCGAGTCCGGAGTTCTCCGAAACCATTGAGCCGCCAAGCTCTTCATGCCAATGGGTCAACTACGAAAAACAAGAAAACAGAAACCCTGACGACTTCGTGGACGTTTGCTCCACCCAGAAAAATGAGCATCCTCCGATTTGCTTCCCCAAAGGGTTTTTAGCTTGAGGCCTGGGGCTCCTCGAAGCTTCCGGTGAAAAAGCAGTGCCAGAACGAGGATACTCAGTTACGGGCCTGGACCCAGACCGTACTGTGAAGTGTTCTGGCCGCCAACTCCGCATATCCCCGAAAGCATCAGTAGAGCTCTGTCGAACAATCAGGGGAATGAAGCTGTCCGACGCGAAACGGCTTCTCGAACGCGTCATCGAATTGAAACAAGCAGTCGCGTACCGTCGGTTTCACAAGGAAGTCCCGCATCGGCGACAGCTGAACGAGCATTTCTATGCGGGCCGTTTCCCCCAGAAAGCTGCTGGCAGACTCTTCAAGCTCTTAGAGGAGTTGGAGGCGAACGCTGAGTACCGGAATCTCGACACGGAACGGTTGAAGATAATTCATGCTGCCGCGCAGCGCGGGACCAAGGTCCCTAAGAGAAACCCGCGAGCCTTCGGTCGATCTGATCTTTTGCAGGGAACGATGACGCATATCGAACTTGTCGGCTACGAGCTGGAATAATTCTTGTCCGTTACCAAGTATTTTGTCAAAGATGTTTCTCGACGCCTCGAAATCGACGAGCATCTCGCGCTAGAGCTGAAACGCGCCGGGTACAGCCACGTCGAACTCACAAAGAGCCCCGTTGGCACGAGAGTCGTGATTTATGCTGCCAAACCGGGAATGGTTATTGGCCGAAGAGGCCAGAGCATTCGAGATCTAACAAAGGTTCTAGAAGACAAGTTCCATATCGAGAACCCGCAGCTCTCCGTCGCGAACATCGAGGTGCCTGAGCAGGACCCCAAAGTCGTCGCGTCCCAGGTCGCCTCCGCCCTCCAGAGAGGAGTCCACTTCCGCCGCGCAGCCTACTGGGCGATCCAGAGAGTAATGGAATCTCAGGCTCTCGGCGTCGAGATCACAATCCGAGGAAAACTCACAACAGAACGATCACGTTTTGAAAAGTTCAAGGCCGGCTACCTGCCCAGAGTAGGAGACCCGGTGCTGAAGAGCGTAAAAAGAGCGGTCGCCGATGTTCAATTGAAGCAGGGCCTTTTCGGAATCAACGTTCGCATCCTACCGCCGCAGATCGATTACATTGACAAGCCGATCATGCTAACGCCGCCCGCACAAACCACACCCCCGGCCGCACCAGCGAAGGAAGCGGAACCAGTCGCCGCTCCCGAGGTGGCGGTCGAGGTAGAGACCCCGACGGAAGTCGCGGTTGTTGTCGAAGACAAGGAGGAAGAAAAAACTGCCGATTCTGAGAAAGCGTGAACTCAACCAGATGCTCCCGGAAGAGCGGCGGAAGAAGGTAACAGAACTGCGAGCTGAACTCACCACCATTCGAACATCAGTAAAGTCAGGTGGAACAGTGGACAATCCGGCCCGAATACGCGAGCTCCGCAAGACAATCGCCCGTTTGCTGACAGCCCAGAACTCCCCCACCAAACCATCACCAGAGGCCGCGTAGACAATGATCACATCGCAGAATATTACCGCTCACGAATGGATCGGACTCAGAGTCAAGATCACAAAATCCACAGACCCCACCATCCAAGGAATAGAAGGCATAGTCCGGGACGAGACAATGAACACATTCACCATAGAAGCCCACGGAAAACTGTTACAGGTCCAGAAACAAAAAACAATCTTCCGAGCGGAACTCCCGAGCGAGAAGGTTGAGGTCGACGGTTCTCTATTGCGGTTCCGGCCGGAGGACAGAGTGAAGAAGGGACTCCGGAAATGGTAGTCCGAAACACCGGTCTCAACGTCAAAGCCCCGAAAACAGGTTGTAACGATCCCCTCTGCCC
>WNGM01004422.1_pt1 | contig 15399 bp, 16 predicted proteins | sample 5400571 | NCBI WGS metagenome assembly WNGM01 (sample SAMN13153378, study PRJNA577476) | soil metagenome | isolation source: 100 cm soil or saprolite under Garry oak tree replicate 2 | place: USA:California | collected 2016-06-15 | reverse complement strand
GGTGAGACTTTCACGTGAAGATCAATCCCCAAACCAAGAGGTGCTATCAGGCGATGATGGTCAATTCTCCTTTGCCGACATCGCTCCCGGGCCCTTCCATCTCACAATCACGTCGGCGGGCTTCGCGACGCAAGCATCCTCTGGAATCTTGCGTTCGGAGGAGATCTACATCGTCCCGCAGATTACGTTGGCTGTTGCTACCGCTACTACTGAGGTGCGTGTCGTCCCCACACGGACCGAAGTGGCAGAAGATCAGATCAAGGTTCAAGAGAAGCAGCGGGTTCTCGGCGTTGTTCCAAATTTCTATGTCAGCTACGACCACCACGCAGTTCCTCTCACCTCTAAGCAAAAGTTCGAGCTTGCCTGGAAGACCACCTTGGATCCCGTCACCTTCGGAGTGACTGGGGTTATTGCGGGAATTCAGCAGGCGCAAAATGACTTCAGTGGATATGGACAGGGCGCACAAGGTTATGCAAAGCGCTACGGCGCCTCCTACGGGGACTTTGTTACGAGCACTTTCATCGGAAGCGCTATGCTGCCATCGCTGCTGAAACAAGACCCACGTTATTTTTACAAGGGAAACGGTGCCAAGCGATCACGGATTTTGTATGCGCTCGCCAATTCGGTTATTTGCAAGGGCGACGACGGACACTGGCAGGCAAATTACTCGAGTATCCTCGGAAGCCTCGCGGCAGGCGGTATCTCAAATCTCTACTATCCAGCGAAAGATCGCAATGGAGCGCGTTTAACGTTCGAAAATGGTCTAATCGGGATTGGCGAATCTGCCGCCATCAATCTTCTTCAAGAATTTTTCGTCCGGAAGTTGACAACGAATGCCCCTAGCCACGAACGCCCCAGTCCCTAAAATACAATAACTTTCGTACAACATCGCAAGGTTCGTGATTGCCGCCTTTTGCCGCCTCGACAAATCGCTAAGTTGTTGTTGGGAAAAAGGATGGTTGGTAGGGGCGGTGGGGATCGAAATCCGCATCTACCGTATCTTCAAGGACTTACAACTAATGCCGCAGAACGGAAAGAAACAGCTTAGCACACTAAGGAACGCTTAGTGCCGCCCTAAAGCTGCCTCGTTTTTCATCCCGCTTTCCGTATCGGCAACAACATTTCGACTACTTTTCCGTGCGCATCCCGCATCGCTTGTGGAACTGCCTGCGTGTAGAGATATTCATCGTGGTCCGAATGTCGGCGTGCCGCAGCAATTCCTGCTGCACCTTCACGTCAACACCAAACGCTCGCAGTGGGCCGCGCTTTATTGACTCTGGCGATTAGACTGACAGACTGCCCGTCACGCCCGAGGTTGGGGGTTCGAATCCTTTCAGCCATGGCACTTCAGGCGCTGGCGCAAACTGGGAACACGCGCCGGCGGACGGCCTATCATCGCGCCAAGTGGAACAGCCAAATCGGGCGGTTCCATCGCAGCTTGAAGGAAGAGGAAGTCTGGACGGGAAATTCGGAGCGTGGAAGAATCGCGACCCAGCGTCGCTCGTTGGATCCAGGACTACAATCACTACAGGCCTCATCACGGAATCGAAAATCGCACTTCGCACGAGGCCTTCTTGGTTTTTTGCAGGTGTACTAGGGGAAAGAGGCCCTGACTGTCAAAATTAGCGGGGCACTGCGATACCCAACGCTTCTTCTTATGATCGTAAAGTTGATTGCGAATGATTTGTTGAGTCCGACGCGGAATCTTCCCTGGATGACTGACGAGTCAAGCGCAGCTACCGCATGATCGCCAAGGTCGCGACAGCAACCACAAGCCCGGTTAAAGCAAAATATAGGTTCGGCATGAAAGCGCCTAGGAATGTAAGGATCAAGTAAATGGCGATTACGCAGGGGATGATAAAGGTCCAGATGACGAGAGAGACGATGAGCGTTTTCACAGGTCACCCTCTCGCCGTGCTTTTAGTACCCTTTCGAAACCGCGAGTCTCGGGCGGAAGGGCGAATTCTCGAACTCGCCTGCGACCTGAGTTCCCGAGCGAAAATGGCGTCGCTAGGCAGTCCGGCACACTCGAGGTCTTCATAGACAGGGAGCAATACTGGTGCCAAAACGCTCCGCGTGGACTAGCATCCTGCTAGCAATTCAATATTCTCGAAACCGGTACACCGCGCGAGTTCATATGACGCACTGACGCAGCCCTTCCCGATTTGCATTTCCAGAGTGCCGGGCGGCAGTTCGTCAATGATTCACACTTTAAAGAGTTCGCTTGGGTTCCACAAGCAACGCTCAGTCGAGCCCATAGTCCCGTTTTGTTGCTAGACGGAGCCTGTCAGCAACCGCAGTCGCAACGGCGATGAACCTAGACGCGCTCCGTGGAAAGGTTTTGCCTCGTAGCTGAAAGACTTTGCCACGAATCCGCAGTTCTTCCTGGTTAACAAGATGTCTTCCAACACTCCAAGGGCCTTTGTTTCAGCAACTTACGTTTGGCCGGCGCCCCGTGAAACCTGGGATGATTTGGTCCGAAGTTTGCTTTCTCACAGCTACCAATAGTCCCCGAACCAATACCAGGTGTTTACGGGAAGTTTCCTCTCCAAGAACAGAATCTTGCCGCGGGATCCGCGGACTTTAAGGTCGGAACCTCGCGACCGGTATGGATTGAGCGTAAGACACTGAGCGAGTTACACACTGCGTTAGATCGGGGCCCTGGAACCGCCGATGCGGCAATTCCGGCATCCTCGGGGGTGTGTGCGCAGGCGGGTACCCTTGCGTCGGCTGTCGTCCCAGCGGGCGCGGAGGAATCGATCTCGTTGCTAAAGCGCCTCCTATCCTTTCCCACCATGCTCGGAGCGATGTTGGTTGGGGCAGTTTTCATCACGGCACGCAGCTTCCAGGTGGACCCCGATCTCTGGTGGCACATCAAAACCGGCCAGAACATATTGGCAACACATCATTGGCCGACGACTGACCCGTATTCCTTTACCGTGTCGGGAACTCCCTGGGTAGCTTATGAGTGGCTGGGCGAGGTGCTACTTGGGACAGTGGCGCGTTTCGCCGGCTTACGGGGACTCGACGCCCTGCTCATGATTCTGGGAGCTGCGATCGCTGTCGCGCTCTATGCATACGGCACCCAGCGGTCGGGAAACTCGAAAGCGGGATTCGCGGCCGCGGCCACCCTGCTTGTTCTCGCAGACGTATCGTTTTCGCTGCGTCCCCAGATGTTGGGGTATCTGTTCATTATCTTGACGCTCATCGTGCTTGAGCAGTTCCGCCAAAACAAGCCGCGGGCATTGTGGTTTCTTCCGCCACTTTTCTTGGTCTGGGTTAATACGCATGGTTCGTTCATCATCGGACTCGGAGTAATTTCTGTGTATTGGGCAGCCGGCCTGAAAGCGTTCCGTTTCGGGGAAATCGAAGCGCACCGCTGGACACGCGGCGAGCGTCTCTGTCTCGAATTTGTCTTTCTTCTGTGCCTTGCCGTGCTCCCAGTCACCCCCTACGGAACCCGCCTAGCTGTCTATCCGTTCGATATGGCCTTCTCCCAGCCAATCAACGTGGCGAACATCACGGAATGGCAACCCATGCCGTTCCAGATCTTCCTAGGGAAATTTTTCCTGGTCTTGTTGTTGAGTTTTCCAGTGTTGCAAATTGCCTTTCGCTTCAGGTGGCGGCTGGAAGAATTAGCGTTATTCGTGTTTGGCACGATGATGGCATGCCTCCATGTCCGCTTTCTTCTACTGTTCGTGCCATTCTTCACGCCCATTCTGGCAACAATCCTCGCCCGTTGGCTGCCTCGCTATGAAAGAGACAAAGACAAATACATGCTAAACGCGCTCTTGATGGCCGGAGTGATAGCCGCCATCGTTCACTACTTACCATCTCAAGAGCACTTGCAAGAAAGCATTGCGCGGCAATTTCCGGTGCGGGCCGTTGAATATCTGCGTCAGCACCCGGTGCAGGGCCCTATGTTCAACACTTACGGGTATGGTGGTTATCTTATCTGGGCGCTTCCTGAGCAGAAAGTATTCATCGACGGCCGCGGTGACCTCTACGAGCGTGGAGGCGTTCTCTCCGATTACTTACAAGCCAATAATCTGAAACCTGCCACGTTCGCTGTCCTCCGAGCCTACCGAATTCAATCCTGCCTTCTGCAAAGCGACTACAGCCAGGCGCTCACGACGGCCCTCAGCAATAACGCGGATTGGAAGAAAGTTTATTCAGACAATCTCAGCACGCTGTTTATCCGCGCAACGGCGGTGCAACCCTTACAACTCAAATGATCCTTTTTTCGATGGGGAGACCTGCATATCGTCGTGCCCTGCCGTGCCTCGGCTTATGCTGCATTTTGGTCGTCTATAGCGAAGATGACTCAATTTATTTCAGCTCAGCGCGGGCACTTGCCGAAGGGCACGGATACATTTTGCCCAGCGTGCCGGGCACGCCGCCCGGGACAAAATACCCAGTTCTGTATCCGTGGCTTCTCTCTTGGATATGGCGCTGGAATCCATCGTTCCCCGCTAATCTAACCGGCGCGCTGGCGCTTAACGTGGGTTTCGGCTTTGGGTTTCTTTCTGCCGCCTTCCTCTTTTTTCGAAAAATTGCACGCTTTAAAGATATGGAATCGCTGGTTTTAACGGCCTTGTGCGGGCTGGACCCTTTGACTCTCTTCTACTCCGCCAATTTAATGACCGAGATTCCATTCGCAGCACTCGCGCTGGGAGCGATCGTGTGGGCTGGCGAGAGTCTGCGAAAGGATCACGGAACGGCATGTGCGATGTTTTCGGGGGTACTCACGGGGCTCTCTACCCTCATCCGGGTCCTCGGTTTACCACTCGCGGCTGGTCTTTTCCTGGCAATCCTTCTTCGAGGCAGTTGGCGGAAATTGATAGGTTTTGCGGCCTGCGTTATCCCTTTCCTGGGAGTTTTCGTCTTGCGCTCCATCGTTGTTACGCCGACTGCCGCGCCCATCACAGCTTCCTCCTGTTCTCCCGTGTGGAACATGACCTGGATGTATTACACCAGCTATCTGGATTTTTGGAGAGTGGATGTAATTCAGGACCATCTGATCTGGCACACGCTAAAAGACAACTTCGTCCGCCTGATACTCCAGCCCGGCAAGTATTTTTTTGACCCCCGTTTCGTCGGCCTCAGAACACTGCCGTTTGTTCTTCCCGGGATCTTGTCCGCCGGAGCGATACGGGGCTACTACAGGCAAATCCGCGCTGAAGGGTGGGGACCCGTTCCCTATGCATTGACGTTCTACTGCATGGCGATCGTCCTGTGGGACTATCCAGAATTTGAACGGTTTTTCATGCCTTTTCTTCCGCTTATGGCCGCAGGGCTATGGATAGAAGGCAGATATTTGATGAAGCGCATCGGGCTAGTTCTTCGTGATGGGAGCGTGAATGCAGAAAGACCAGCCGCAATCTTTCTAAGCGCTGCGGTCGTAGTCATGTTCTTGAACATAAGCTGGTTTTTCTGGCGGGGCGCCATCTCAATCCGGCGTGCAAGCGAGCTCCGCAGCACGATGTTGCAGGAAAAGCGAGAGGCGTATTCATGGCTTCGCGAGAACAGTTCGACGGACAGCAGGGTCATTGCATACGACGATGCAAGTCTCTTCCTCTATTCGGGCCGCCAAGCGATGCAACCCGTCATTTTCGCTCCTGCCGGAATAATGCGAGCAGAACTGCTGAACGCTGACCTGCGTTGCATTGTTGAGGGAGCGCGAGTCCTACGAGCAAGCTACTGGTTAATTTCCGACGACGATTTTTATCGCGAGTGGGAACCCGCTTCCTCACGCGGAAGAACAAGAGAAAGAGAAATTGAAAATGTTCTTCCCGAGGTCTTCCGGAGTGCAAACGAACACGTGCGAATCTACGCCCTGGGGTGCGCTCGACATTTGGACGAACCTGCCTGCCGCCCGGTTTCTTCCACCCTCTTCCCTTCCGCTGACGGGAATCCGTAACCCTGGAGAACATAACTTCTACGTATGTCGTAATCTGGTTGGATCTAGCGAATGGCGTAGTCCGTTCCTCGTCGCGATTGCCGTTTAACCGAGAGTGGAGCCGTACTGAGGCGCTGTACCATGTCCTGAGCGGACGCCGAAGGTAATGAGTATAGACCGCCACAGTGGAAGTCTCTTGCATACTAGATGGAAGACTTTGCCATTATCCATCCTTTCATCGATTGCCAGGTTGCCTTCCTACATTGCTATGTGACTCTAGCTGAGCAACTTACGTGGGGCGGGCCTGACGCCAAACGCGGACGATTCGGCTCGACGCTTGCTCACTGTGGTCAGTAATAGTCCCCGGAATAGTCCCCAATCAGTATTCAGGTATTTACCGGATGTCTCCTAGACCAAGAATCTTGGCACGGGGACTGGTGTATGTAACTCAAATCTTCGGAAGGAGGTTACGCATGACGTTCCTACAATTCATTAGCAAGTTCCATCAGGAAGAGTCGGGTCAGGATTTGCTCGAATACGCGCTGGTTCTGCTTGCTGTTTTGGCCGCAGTGGTGACGGGCTCGCAAAGCATCGCGGCCGACATCAACACTGCACTCACGACGATCAACACCAAAATTCAGAGCGTAATCGGAACTGCATAAAAGCTTGGGGCGCCGGGCAAGCGCTGGATTCGTCCATGTACGTTGAAGTGGTACCCAAATTCAATCGATTAAGGAGATTTCGCATGACCTTCACACGGTTGCTTAGGAAGTTCCATCAGGAAGAGTCGGGTCAGGATTTGCTCGAATACGCGCTGGTTCTGCTTGCTGTTTTGGCCGCAGTGGTGACGGGTTCGCAAAGCATCGCGACCGACATCAACACTGCGCTCACGTCGATCAACACCAAAATTCAGAGCGTAATCGGAAAAGCATAAAAGCTTTGGGGTGCCGCGTAGCACAGCCCCGTGAGGCGCGGCGCCGCTTGTTCATTTGAAACGAGATTATGAATTGGGCTCAATTCATCCCGCCAATGGCGGTGACGGTGGCGGCCTGTGCTGCCGTCAGTGATGTGAGGGAACGCCGGATCCCCAACCGGTTGACCTATCCCGCCATGATTGCCGGCGTAATCCTGCAGACCGCTCTCCATGGATGGAGAGGGCTGCTGCTGGGTATTGCAGGCGCCTTTCTTTTCGGCGGCGCGTTCTTGTTATTTCACCTTGTCCGGGCCATGGGCGCGGGGGACGTGAAATTGGCCGCAGCTCTCGGCTGCATCATCGGTCCCGGCGCATCGTGGCGTGTGATGTTCGCTACGGCCGTGGCGGGAGGCGCGCTGGCCATTGTCTTCATGGTTGCGTCTGGACGCATTGTTGAGACGCTGCGGAACACGTTGTGGGTGGTGGCATTTCACGCCCAGCACGGACTGCAGACACACCCCACCGTTAATCTTGATAACCCCGGCGCAGTGCGCATGCCGTATGGGCTGGCATTCGCAGCAGGCACATTGTACTGGGCCGTTTCTACGCAGTTGTGGAGGTAATTCATGGGTACTCGACGACTTGGTTTCGCTCTAGTAGCCGCCCTGGTGATTTCGCTGGGCATCACGTCCGTTTTCTATGCACGCATTACACGCACGCAGGCCAGTGCCCGCGCGAAGACCAAGCGCATCGTGGCGGCCGCAGTTGCTTTGCAGCCAGGCACTCCCATTAGCGCTGAAAACCTGACGCAGATTGACTGGCCCGTGAATGTGCCGCTGGAAGGGCTAATCGAGAAGAAGGAAGAGGTCATAGGTCATGTGCTGATGTACGCCGTAGCGGTGCAGCAACCGGTGCTGCGCCGTGACCTGGCCTCCAGCGCCAGTTTGGGTCTGTCGGCCAAAATTCCGGATGGCATGCGCGCGACCGCCGTGAAGACCAATGAAGTTACGAACATTGCCGGATTTATCTTTCCCGGCTCCCATGTGGATGTGCTGGTTACCTTAAAGCCCGAGAACATCGCAAGCACGGAGACGCGCACCGTGCTGCAGAACGTTCTGGTGTTGTCAACCGGAACGAAGATGGACCCCGATCCGAACGGCAAGCCTGAAAACGTAAACGTAGTCACGCTGCTGGTGACCCCCGAACAATCAGAAAAGCTGGCGCTGGCGCAGAACCAGGGCACCATCCATTTCGTGTTGCGCAATGGCGGAGACTCGGCGAGTCCGGACGTCCGGCCGGTTGATATTGCTGAACTGGCCGGAATAGCAAAGAAGCAGCTCGAGCCGGTGGTGAAACACGTGAAGCAGGTCGCCGCAGTAGTGAAGCTTCCTGAGGTTTACACGGTAGAGACGGTGGTCAACGGCAAGATAACAGTCACTAAATTTCCGACAAAGCCGGAATAGGGCAAAGGAGGCCATCCTGCAAGTCCATCCCGCAACACGTTCTCTGCTGGTGCTGTGCACGTTGACTGTCTTGGGCCTTTGCAGGCCCGCGAGGGCGCAGATCCCTGCCGCACCCGCCACGCAGCAGAAACTCCCTGCGGAGTCGCAGGCGCCGGCCGAGAACGCTGGCAACCAGGTTCTGCACATCCTCGTGGGCCACTCGGTGGTGATTCGCACCGATCCTCGCCTCCAGCGCGTGCTAGTCGGAAATCCTGCGGTCGTGACCACGGCCACGACGGCACCCAATGAAGTGGTGCTGACGGCAACAGCGACCGGCAGCAGCAGCGTTATTCTTTGGCAGGAGAACAGTCAATCGCGAATCATCGAAGTGTTCGCCGATGTGGATGTGTCGTTGCTTCGCGAAGCGATCACACGCGGGTTGCCCGGAGAGGCTGTTGAGGCAGAGTCTGAAGAGGGTAGGGTGGTGCTAACCGGGACGGCATCGTCCACGGCGGTCGCCGACCAGATCGGAAAAATGGCTGCGCCTTTCTCGAAGGAGATTGTGAATTCCATCCAAGTCGCCCAGCCACGCCGACAGAAACAGATACTGCTGAAAGTGCGATTTGCGCAGGTGGACCGCACGAAGTTGTCCGCTTTCGGCATCAATCTGCTCAGCACCGGAGCCACGAACACCATTGGAACGGTGACCACGCAGCAGTTCGGGACGCTTGGACCCTTCAAGTTGAACGACATCACCGGGGTGCCCACGAAGGGCTTCGCCACCGAGCAGACCCTTTCTGATCTATTGAACATCTTTGTCTTCCGGCCTGACCTTCACCTGGGCGCAATGATTCGTGACTTGCAGCAGAGAAATGTCCTGCAAATCCTGGCCGAGCCCGATCTGCTGGCAGCCAATGGCGAGCCGGCACGTTTCCTGGCTGGCGGAGAATTGCCCTACCCACTGCTGACAGGCGCAGCCGGCCAGGCCACGGTAACCGTCCAGTTCAAGCCCTTCGGCGTCAAACTGGAATTTACCGCGAACATCGAGAGCGACAACACGATCCGGTTGAAGGTCTTCCCGGAAGTGAGCTCGCTTGATTACACCAACGCCGTAACCATCAGCGGATTTGTGTTGCCAGCCATTGCGACTCGGCATGCTGAGACCGTCGTGGAGTTGCGGGACGGCCAGAGTTTTGGCATCGCCGGACTGCTGGATCAGAGAACGACGGCGCAATTTTCCAAGGTGCCGGGTATCGGCGATCTTCCTATCTTGGGACAGCTATTTCGGTCCAGGTCCGTTAGCAAGACGAACTCCGAATTGGTCGTGATCGTCACGCCGACGATCGTGGACCCGGCGGCGGCGCCAACCGCTGCGCCCGAGGTGCCCAAGATGCCGATCGCACCGCTGGAGCAAAAGCAATTTGACACAAAGATTCCACATGGGAACGGGAGCAAATGAATGGGCACGGTTGAAAGGTCAGCCCGAGTCGGGGTAATGGCGGTCTGCCTCGATGCTACGTCCTACGAGGCTTTGTCTCATTTCATGGCAGGCGTGCCCGGAGCCGTTATCATCGGAAATCTCGACCATTATGTCGGTGTTGAGCGAGAGATAGGCCGCGCTCTGGACCTCGCGCAGACCCGTATTTGTTTTATTGACTATGACCGGAATACCGAAGAAGCGATCTGGATGACGGAGCGATTGCGCTCCGAATATCCAGACGTGCACAGTTTTGCTGTGTCGGCTTATTCAGAGCCTGAAGCAATTATCGCCGCCATGCGAGCAGGTTGTGCCGAATATCTGCTGAAGCCTGTGCAGCACGAGCGTGTGCTCGATGGATTGGCACGCGTGGAAGCGAAGCAGAAGCAAAGGGCCCGGTCGACAGTTCGTGGAAAGGTCATCACCCTTGTCGGTTCAAAGGGAGGCACTGGGGTCACTTCTTTGGCATTGCATTTAGCGTTGGAACTGGCTCATGAACGGAAGCGAAAATGCCTGTTGGTAGACCAGCACCTCGCTCTGGGCGATGCATCGCTGTACCTCGGCACGGGTCGCCACCAGTACAGTTTTTACGAGCTTGCCAGCAACGCAGATCACTTGGACGAAGAGTTGCTGCGCGGCTTTCTCCTGCACCATAATTCTGGACTGGATCTCCTCGATTCGCCCGAGACCGTGGATGCAATTCATGGTGCGTCGCCCTCCACCGTAGAACATACGCTCGCGTTTCTCGCCGACACCTATCATTTCGTGATTGTCGATTGCCCGCCCGGGCTGACCGACGGGACTAGGGCATGCATTTCGCAGTCGGAACAGGTTGCCATCGTAATGACCGCCGAATTGCCGTCGGTGCGCAACACCGTCCGCTACATCGAGCACCTGTCAAAACTGGGATATAGCTCGAGCAGCATACATGTCGTACTCAACCGCCATTCGAAGAAGGGCCCGCTGAGCGACGATCGTATTGAAAAAGCTTTGGGCCGAGAGATTTCGCTGCGGGTACCAAACAGCTACAACGAGGTAATTCGGGCCATCAATACTGGAGCACCGATTTCTTCCGGAAACAAGTCGGATTTCAGCGCAGCCATACAAAAGTGGGCGCACCAATTGGCAAGCAGCAATGGAAGTAACAAAGGCAAGGCCCTGGCTCCGCACCAATCTGCCTATGGTACGAAGGCACTGTTTGGCAGATAGTTCTGCCGGGAGGAATTATCGGCATGGCATTCGGATCTGCAGCCACACCAGCTCCTCAGCAGCTGCAAGGCACCAGCGCGCCTTCGTTCAAGTCACACCAGGAGCTGAAGACAGCCCTCCATCGCGACTTATTGAACAAGATTGACCTGGAGAAACTCACCTCGCTGCAAGACGTCCGCGCGCGAACGCAGGTACAGAACGTAATCTACGACCTGATTAGTGCGGCGAACGTCCCGCTCAGCGGCGCGGAAAAGGAGCGAATCTGCCGCGAGGTGTTGCACGAGGTCTTCGGACTGGGGCCCCTCGAGCCGCTCCTGCAAGATGCGTCCATTACTGACATTCTGGTCAACACTCACCGTCAGGTTTATATCGAGCGGGGCGGAATGCTCGAACTTACCAGCGTCGTTTTTAAAGATGCGGCGCACCTTCGGCACATCATTGACAAGATCGTGTCAAACGTGGGACGACGCGTGGATGAATCGTCGCCGATGTGCGACGCGCGCCTGGACGACGGCTCGCGCGTAAATGTGATCATCCCGCCACTCGCCATCGACGGTCCAATCATGTCGATCCGCCGCTTCGGCCGCACACCGATCGGGGTTGAGCAACTGCTTGCCAAGCATGCCATTACGTCTCCCATGCTGGAACTGCTGAAGAGCGCGGTCAAGGCACGGCTCAACACCATTGTCTCGGGAGGCACGGGCGCAGGTAAAACTACCTTGCTGAATGCCCTATCGAGTTTTATCTCCAAGCGGGAACGAATCGTTACGATCGAAGACTCGGCCGAATTGCAATTGCAACAGCCGCACGTCGTCCGAATGGAGTGCCGTCCTCCGAACGTCGAGGGCAAAGGAGCAGTTCGTCAGCGCGAATTGGTGATTAACGCTCTTCGTATGCGCCCGGATCGCATCGTGCTGGGCGAGGTGCGCGGAGGCGAGGCCCTGGACATGTTGCAAGCCATGAACACCGGCCACGACGGCTCGCTGACTACAATTCACGCCAATAATCCGCGCGACGCGATCGCGCGTCTCGAGACCATGTCTTTGATGGCCGAAATCAATCTCCCCGACAGGGCCATTCGACAGCAAATCGCATCCGCAGTGTCCATCATTGTACAGGTGGCCCGGCTTAGCGACGGCACTCGCCGCGTGACGCAAATTTCCGAGGTTACTGGCGTTTCGGATGACATGGTGACCCTGCAAGACATTTTCGTCTTTGACCGCCTCGGCATCGGTGCGAATGGTCGCGTACTTGGCCGGTTTCGCGCTACTGGTCTCCGGCCCACGTTTGCTGAGCGATTGAAGGCATCGGGAATCCAGCTTCCGCCGAACATATTCGAGCACGTGTACGAGGTTCAGTAGTGACGCTTGTCAGCATCTTTTTCATTATTTTGATCACGGCGTTTGCCGTGGTCGCGTTCTTTACCGAACCCTCGAAGACAGACAAACTGATTCACTCGCGGCTCGCCTCCCTGGACCGAAAGAGAGTTTCTTCGGGAACTGACGAACCGGACATCGTCAAAGAGGTCGCCTTCAGCACGATCCCGGCTTTTGATAAATTCCTGCGCAACAGCCGTGCCGCTGTAGGTCTTCAACTGTTGATCGAACAATGCGATCTGCAGTGGACCGTGGGGCGGATCGTGTTCGGCACGCTGGTGCTCATTTGCTTAGGCGCTCTGCTAGGTAATTGGTGGATTGCCCCGGGATTGCTGGGCTGGGTCCCCGGTCTGGTGTTGGGTGCGCTCCCGTACGCTTTTCTACTACAAAAGCGCAAAAGGCGGCTGCAGCGCTTTTCGGAGCTGCTTCCGGAAGCGATCGATCTGATGTCGCGCGGGCTGCGGGCAGGCCAGGCGCTATCGGCGACCGTGGAGACCATAGCTCAGGAATCCGACGAACCTTTACGTTCGGAGTTTCGCCGTGCGGCCGACGAACAGAGTTTCGGGCTGCCATTTCGCGAGGCCATGGTCAACTTGAGTCGCCGTGTGCCCGTCGCCGATCTTCAGTTTCTGGTCACCGCGATTCTTGTTCAAAAGGAGACCGGCGGTAATCTCGCGCAGGTCCTCGACAAGGCTTCTCACGTGATTCGCGAGCGCATACGTGTAGGAGGGCAGCTCCGGATTCGCACCGCGCAGGGCCGGTTGACCGGCTGGATCTTGTGCGGGCTGCCATTCGCGATGTTCATCGGAATGAACTTCCTCCATCCTGGCTACGGAAAAGAGCTGTTCCAGGATCCGCTGGGGCAAAAGCTGGTGACCTACGCGGCGGTCATGATGGCAATCGGCATTGTGCTGATACGCAGGATTGTAAACGTTAAGTACTAAGGACCAAGTCTCATGATATTCCTTTTTCTGATATCGGTAACCATTACGGCATTTCTAATCGCCGCTGTGCTCATCGTCCTGTTGGGCGGCAAAGAAACGATCGATGCTCGCTTGATGGAAATTTCGGCTCCTCCCCCGGTCATCTCCCCTGACCTCGTAGAGGGGCCTAGAAACGGCCTTGCCCGAGCGGCGGCCGGGGTCACCAGTGTTTTCAAGCCCATTCGCGGCCTGGTCTCCGGATCGGATGAGAATATGGCCTATCGGCTGGCGCTCGCAGGGTTTCGAAAGCCTGAGCACATCGAAATCTTTACGGCGACGAAGATGTTACTGCCGGTGCTTGCCATCGGGGCGGGAACTTTCTTCGGCAGCAATATGCTAGCAGCGATTTTGGTGGGCGCCGTTCTCGGTTTTATGACCCCGGATCTTGTGCTCACGCGGTTGATTTCTCGCAGGCAGGAGAGTATCCGCCGCGCCCTGCCCGATGCCCTCGATTTACTAGTTATCTGCATGGAGGCCGGCTTGGGAATTGACCAGGCCATGGTACGGGTTGGCGACGAAATCAGGCTGACGTCGCCCGCTTTGGCCGACGAACTCCAGATCATCAATCGTGAGCAGCGCGCCGGAAAGCCGCGTTTGGATGCCTGGCGCAGCATGGCAGAGCGAGTTGATATCGATTTCGTCAGACAGTTTGTCACCATGCTGGTGCAGACAGAGCGCTTCGGCACGCCCATTGCGAATGCGCTTGGACAATTCGCGGACACACTCCGCGTGCGCCGCACGCAGAAGGCCGAAGAAATGGCGGCCAAGGCCGGGGTCAAACTGCTTTTCCCCCTGGTCCTGTTCGTCTTTCCCAGCATTTTCGTGGTGGCGCTGGGACCGGCAATTATCAGCATGCAAAAGATATTTGCGGATTTCGCCAAATAGCGATGCGATGGCAAAGAAAGGCGGTATGCGCAACAAACGCTACACGCGGAACGGTTCTCGGCCAGCGCATTCGAGTGGCGGAGACCGGAATGACACGGATTGTCGGTTTGCTCGGGGAGCGCGAACTCCAGCCGGGCGATGGGCTGCTAATCGTGCCTTCGCAAGGCGTGCATACTTTGGGAATGCAGTTCCCCATAGACATTGCGGTTCTGGATGACGACTGGAGGGTTATTGCCATGAGGCGTGATATGCGCCCGTTCCGAATGACTCGGATGTTCTGGAAGGCTGCGGCGGTGCTCGAGCTGCCATCGGGCGTGTTGGATTCAACTTCCACTCGTGTTGGTGACGCGATTGAGTTCGATCGCGTGGATATAGCGGCGCAGTCGCTGGAGAAATGAAGATGTGGCGGAGAAGATTGGCTGGCCAACGCCGGTCCAAGGGCCAGGACGGACAAAGCCTGCTCGAAACGGCAATCTCAATGCCGTTACTGCTCGGGCTCGCCTTCAACATCATCAATTGGGGTTACCTGTGGTTTATGGTGCTGGCCCTTTCGGCTGCACCCCGAATGGGCGCGCAATACGCCACCCAAGGTGGGGCGGCAGGCACGGGAACGGCTCCCGGAACCACGACGATCAGCAATCTCGTTTATGACAACCTGACGAACGCCATTAGCGGTGCCACGGCATCCAATGCTGCCGTCCAGGTGTGCACCAGCGCCAAAGGGGTCAACGCGGGCACTGGCATTGCCCAATGCGATCAATTCGGCCCGGCATTCGCGTTTTCAGCGCCTGCCGCCGATCCCGAAGCGCCCGTTTTTGTGCTCGACCGCGTGGATGTGGAGTACACCGTTACGCCGATTATCTCGGGCACTGCATTCAACGTACTTTTGCCCGCCAACCTGAAATTTCACCGCCAAGTCTCCATGAGGTCCCTGTACTAGCATGCGGCCGAGGAGGCACACCCGATGGCGCCGTCAACGTGGCCAGAGCCTTCTGGAAACCGCGCTGATGATTGTGGTGATTTTCACGGTTGTTTTTTGGGTTTTTGAACTGGGATGGCTCATGTACACCTACTCGGTTCTGGCCGACGCCGTCAACGAGGGTGTTCGTTATGCCATTGTCCATAGCGGTGGAGATGTGGCCGGCACCCAAGCGAAGGTAAAGGCCTTCGCCGGGACTTCACTGCACGACGTCAGCGCCATCACCCCATCGGTTA
>WNGM01002563.1_pt1 | contig 15399 bp, 16 predicted proteins | sample 5400571 | NCBI WGS metagenome assembly WNGM01 (sample SAMN13153378, study PRJNA577476) | soil metagenome | isolation source: 100 cm soil or saprolite under Garry oak tree replicate 2 | place: USA:California | collected 2016-06-15 | reverse complement strand
CGTGCGAGCGCCACTCAGGGACGTGCGCCCCTCGTATGGCGCGACCTCGACGATCCTGACCGAGTACCTGCGCGCGGTCGACGTCAAGGTCAGCCCGCGACTGGCCACGGCACTGCTCTACGGCATCAAGGCCGACACGCTGGCCCTCGAGCGCGGCGCCACGCGCGCCGACATGGACGCCTTCGCGTTCCTGCACGGGCTCGCCAATCACGGCGCGCTGCGACGCATCGAGCGGCCGGAGCTGCCACCAGCCGTGCTCGATCTCCTGGCCGAGGCCATCACGCGGCGCCGCCTCGTGGATGGCGTCATGTTCACCCACGTCGGCCCGATGCCCTACCGCGAGCTGGCCGCTCAGTTCGCCGATCTGCTGCTGCAGGTCGAAGGCGCGGAATGGACGGTGGTCTCGGGAGAGATCGAGGGCGAGCTCCACATCTCGGTGCGCAACTCCGGCCACGAGCGCGCGGCCGGCGACGTCGTGCGCCAGGCCTTCGCCGATCTGGGCCGGGCCGGCGGCCACCGCGCCATGGCCAAGGCGGTCATCCAGCAGCGTGACTGGCCCGCCGGTGACGTGGCGGCGACCGTGAGCGCGCGGTTCCTGCGCGCGCTGCGCGGCGGACGAGGCCGGGCAGGCGCGTGAGCGAGACCGAGCGCCTGACCGAGTCGGTCAAGGAGCTGCTCGGCGGCGGGCGCGACGAGCGCCTGGCCGGGCTCCTCGAGAATGCCCACGCTGCCGACATCTCGTCGGTCCTGCGCGAGCTCCCGCTGCCCGATCAGGTCCGCCTCTTCAGATTGCTGTCGTCGCAGCACGCGGGCGAGGTCCTCTCCGAGCTCGACGATCCCACCCAGCGCGAGCTGCTGCGCGCCCTCGACGAGCAAGAAGTCTCGCGCGTCCTCGACCAGATGCCGGCCGACGACGTCGTCGAGGTCGTGGAGGAGCTTCCCAAGGAAGAGGCGGAAAAGATCCTCGACCTCATGGCCGAGGAGAAGTCCGAGGAGGTGCAGGAGCTCCTCGAGTACCGCGAGGGCACCGCCGGTCGCCTGATGTCGCCGAACGTCGTGGCGGTCCACGAAGCCGCCACCGTGGCCCAGGCCATCGAGCACATCCGCAAGTCGAAGTCGGGCGACGACGCGTTCTACGTCTACGTCGTCGACGACCACGATCACCTGGTGGGTTTCGTGCCGCTCCACCGATTGCTCACCGCCGATCCACGGACGCCCATTCACGCCATCCGCAACGCGGACGTGGAGAGCGTGGCCGTCGACACGGATCAGGAGGAAGTGGCCCGGCTGGTGGAGCGCTATGACCTCGTCCAGGTGCCGGTCGTCGACGCCAGCCGCCGGCTACTCGGCGCCATCGGCGTCGACGACGTCATCGACATCATCCACGAGGAGGCGACCGAGGACATCCAGCGCCTGGGTGGTGTCGCCGGTGACGAGACCGTCCTCGATCCCCCCGAAGCCGTCTTCACGAAGCGGCTCGTGTGGCGGCTGATCAACCTCGGCACGGCCGTGCTCGCGGCGTCGGTCATCGGGCTGTTCGAATCGTCCATCAGGTCGCTGGCGCTCCTCGCGGTCTTCATGCCGATCGTAGCCTCGATGGGCGGCATCGGCACGACGCAGACGGCCACCGTCGTCGTCCGCGGCATCGCGCTCGGCGAGGTCTCGCGGGCCGTGCTGGGCCGCGTGCTCTGGAAGGAGCTGTGGCTAGGCCTGACCACCGGCGCGGCCAACGGCCTCGTGATTGCAGCGATCGCCTACCTGTGGAAGGGCCAGGTCCTCCTCTCGCTCATCCTCGGCGTCGCGCTGCTCTTCAACATGCTGGTCGCCGCCGTCGTGGGAACGCTGGTCCCGATCGCGCTCAAGGCGTTCCGAATCGACCCGGCGATCGCGTCCAGCGTGATCATCACTACGTTCACTGATGTCTTTGGATTCTTTTCATTCCTGGGCCTGGCCACGGTCCTCATCCGCTTCCTGCTGTAGCGGTCGAGGTGCTTTGCAAACGCGACCACGGGCGGTTAAGATAGCGGCGCATTTCGGGGATTCGTGCGGTCAGCATCAGGACCGCCTCCCGTCCATAGCGCTGGAGGGCACCGCGTGGACGTAGTCCTGGAGAAGAGGCAGGTCCAGCGCGCGTACGAGTTGTACGCGCCCATCTACGATTTCATCTTCGACTGGATCTTCGCTCCCGGCCGCGCGGCCGCCATCGCTCGTCTCGCTCTGCAGCCGACCGACCGCGTGCTCGAGGTCGGTATCGGGACCGGTCTCAACCTCCCGCTGTATCCGCCCGCGGTGCACCTCACCGGCATCGACCTCTCGCAGGAGATGCTCGACAAGGCGGTCGAGCGCGTGCAGACGCTGACGATGCCCAGCGTGACGCTCAAGGTGATGGATGCCACCTCGATGGACTTCGGCGACAACGAGTTCGACAAGGCGGTGGCGACCTACGTGATCTCCGCCGTCCCCGATCCCGTCTCCGTGCTGCGCGAAGTGCGGCGCGTGGTACGCCCGGGCGGCACGATCGTCATCCTCAATCACTTCAGGAGCGAGCGACGCGTGTTCGGTCACGTCGAGGACTTCGTCGCGCCGGTGTGTACGCGGCTCGGCTGGAAGTCGAATCTCGCGATGACGCCGCTGCTCACGCGCGTGGGCCTCACGCCCGAGCTCATCGTGAAGGTGAATCTCTTCAACGGCTGGCGTCTCGTCCAGTGCATCAACCGGAAGTAAGCCTGCTCGTTCGTTCGTAGCGTCGTTCCTCCAGCCGCCCAGATTCTGGGATGTTCCCTGGGTGACGTGTCAGCGTGGCGGGACCTCGACGCGCTTTGTCAGCTGAGCCGCTTTGGCAACCGCGCAAATGTGCGCCGGACCGGGGAGTCTCTCGGGGGCCGGCGCTGGCACCCCTGTTGCTCCTCCTGGCTGCCCGGGAGGGCCCCATGAGCACCGGACGCGTGGTGGGTCTGCTTGCGCTTGCCGTGATGACGTTGCTCACCGTCGGAGCCGACGCACAACTCGCGCGCGTCGGCGTCGTGACGACGTTGCAGGGCTCGGCCACGCTGACGCGCGTGTCCGTCCCGCAGGGGATGCCGCTCAAGCAGCGGGACGACGTGTTCGTGGCCGACCGCATCGTCACCGGAGACAACGCGCTCGCCCGCATCCTGCTCGGGGGCAAGGCCGTCGTCACCGTGCGCGAGCGCTCGGCGTTGACCATCAGCGAGTCGGCGCACACCGCCACTCTCGACGTGACCGGAGGCAAGATCGCCCTGGCCGTGGTGAAGGAACGAATGAAGCCGGGCGAGCAGATCGAGATCCGCACGCCGAACGCCGTCGCCGGAATCCGCGGCACTGTCGTCATCACGGAAGTGTCCCAGGCGACGTCCCAGGTGGGTGAGTCGGCCAAGGGCTTCACGACCACGATCACGGTGTTGACCGGTGCGATCGAGGTGCGTCAGATCGATGGCTTGACGCGCCAGCCGTTCGGCGCCGGCGTGCTCGTGACCGCATCGCAAGCCATTCGCATCACCGGAGCCGCGGCCCCGCGTCCCGTCCAGCCCGTCACCCCCGACGTCCGACAGCGCCTGAGCGACGAGTTCAAGCTGGGGCTGAAGGACGCGCCGGCGCCGTCCTCCAGTGAGCTGCTGCAGCAGACGACGAACGCGCTGCGCGGCTCGTCGGGAACGGCGTCCACCACGACGAACGGACAAACGTCGACGACGTCGTCGTCGAATTCCACCGGCTCATCGTCCTCCGGCGGCTCATCGTCTTCGAGCGGGTCCTCGAGCGGAGCCTCGCCGTCGAGCGGGCCGTCGGGAAGCCCGTCGACGACGCCCACCACGTCCTCGTCCGCCCCCGCCGCTCCGGTGACGACACCGGCGCCCTCACTCGTTCCCTCGTCGTCGCTGACCGGTTCGGGATCGAGCGCAACGGCAGGGAACTCGGGCTCGGACAACGTGGGCAACGACGACAACAAGTCGGGCTCCAACCGGAAAGCGAACCAGGAGAGCCTGCTGCAGAAGGAGCTCAAGTCGCTCCGCAGGCGCAGATAGCTTCGGGGGATATATCCCGAGTTCTATACCGTTATAGTTCTTTTTCGTCATTGACGCGCTTCCACCGCGCCGGCGAAGATCGTCGGATCGGAGGAGGCGGTCAATGCAGGCATTCACATCTCGGTTGTCACTCGTCCTCGTCGCGCTCACCCTCATTTCGCCGGCATCTGCATTCGCTCAGCTGACCAAGGCGGGCGTGGTCACCACGCTGCAGGGGACGGCGACCGTGACCCGCGCATCGCTCTCCCAACCACAGCCCCTGAAGTTCAGGGACGACGTGTTCGTGCAAGATCGTGTCGTGACCGGTGACGACTCCGTCGCCCGCATCCTGCTCGGCGGCAAGGCCATCGTCACGGTTCGCGAGCGCTCGTCGCTCACGATCTCGGAATCGCCGGGTGTCTCGACCGTGAACGTCGGCGAGGGCCGGGCCGCGATCGCCGTCGTCAAGGAGCGGATGAAGCCCGGCGAGACGGTCGAAATTCGAACGCCCAACGCCATCGCCGGAATCCGAGGCACGATCGTAGTCGTGGAGGTCGATCGGGTGAGCGCACAGGCAGGCTCGAGCTCCAGCGCCGCCTACACGACCCGCTTCACCGTGATCACCGGCGAGGTGCTGGTGCGCCAGCTCCGTGGGGGCCAGCCGTTCGGCGCCGGCGTGACGCTGGGCAAGAACGACCAGGCGCGGTTCACGGGCCTGACGGCTCCCGTCACCCGATCGCTGACACCGGCGGAGGCCGGCGCGCTCTCGAACAGTTTCAAGGCGGCGAAGTCGGAGCCGCCGGCGGCCGCGAACGCATCCCTCGTCACCCAGTCACAAGCCCTGGCCATCAAGGTGATGGACGACGGAATTCCGAATCCGGGGCCGTCGGCTTCGGGGAACGGCAACCTCAAGAGGTCGATTCAAACGTCGATCATCCCCGGTTACTACGACCGGCGCCGCGATGAGGCCATACAGGAAGTGACGCGAACCCAGAGCGGCCGGGAGGCGTTGCAGGATGCCCAGACCTCGGCGCAAGTGCTGAACAGCCTCTCGCCATCCGACCGGCAGCAACTCAACATTTTGATCCAGCAGTTCAGGCTCTCGAACAGTGGGCCCGGCAGTCTCAACAGCGGGTCGGGCGGCGGCTCCAGCAACAGCGGGCCCGGTAGCGGTACGATCACGCTGCCAAGCGGCCTCCAGGTCATCATTGAAAACGGCAAGCTGAAGAGCAGTAACAGTGGATCTGGGAGCACCAGCAGCGGCTCGAGCGGCCACCACTGAGCGTGTGCTGACTAGAGTTTCATCACGGCCCCGCAAGGTCGCGGGGCCGTGCTCGTCTCAGTGGCTCCGGCTCAGCAGCGGCTCAGTACGTATAGGACACCGACAGTGTGTAGATGCTTCGGGTGTACGTGTACGGGGCGAGATTCGATCGCTGGTTGGTGCCCTGGTAGTCGGCGCCCACTGTGAACCCGCCTCCGACCGGGACTTCCACCCGGAGCAGGTGCGTGTACTCGTCGTCCTGACGCTTGCGGGTGCCGGGGTCGTCCTCGGGAAAGAGCGTGTTCTTGTTCAGGTAGTTGCGCCGGTGGAGACTGAAGTCGTAGATCAGCCGCACGTTGTACCAGGGCAGTGTGTACTGCGCTCCCACGATGAAGCGATTGCCGAGATAGGCGAAGTTGGAGCCCTGGGCAGATTCGTAGTCGAACTGGTACCCGAGCTTGAGCAGGTGACGGTCCTGGGCGAACCGAAAGACGTGGAGCAGGCCCAGCATGTAGTTGTTGCCGTCCTGGAACTGCTCGGAGTCGACCTGGCCTTTCTCGACGAAATTCCTCACTTCCGCCTTGAAGATGACGTTGGTCAGGTTGTGGGGTCCCTCGACGAGCGTCGAGTAGATCGAGGCCGCGTGGCGCTGGAGCAGCTCCGTCCCGCCGAGCATCAGGTATTCGTACGCGTACTGCACGCTGGAGATGAGCGGCATCGATCCGAGCAGGTCCTGACGGCTGACCGTCACCGTGCCCAGGTGGTCGATGATGTTGAACGACGGCAGGCGGTTGTTGTAGGTGGTGAAGAACGAGTATCCAACCGTCGACGTCCACGGTCCCGTCTTCAGCCAGTCGTACTCCAGCCGCAGTGAGGCGAGCTCGCCCCAGCTCTGGTTCTCGGGGCGGCGAAGCGCGTTGACGGTGTCGCTGCTCGGGTGTGCGCTCGGCCGCGCGTTCACGTTGTCGTCGAAGAACCCGCCCAGGCGAAGGCTGGCGTGCAATCTCCGTTCGGCATCGCGCGACTCGGCGAACGACTGGCGCAGACGCTCGGCCGGCCCGGCGAGCGGCGAGGCCGGCTGCAGCCGGAGCGCCTGCTCCACCTCAGCCGCCGCCTGCCGGGACATGCCCATGGCGTTGAGGGCAAGGCCCGTATAGAAGCGCGTGAGCTGCGCGATGTTGGGATCGGTCGTGCGGCCGGCGCGGAACGCCTGGAGGGCACCCTGGTGGTCGCCCTTCCGGTAGCGAAGGTAACCGACGTAATACCCGAGGGAGTCGAGGCCGGGATCGCGCCGGAACACGTGCTCGAGGACGACCTGCGCTTCGTCGTACCGGTTCAATGAGAAGTAGGCGAGGCCGAGCTGGTACGCCACCGCCATTTCCTCTGGAGAGATCCGGCGTGCCCGCTCGAGCAGTGGCGCCGCCTCGGCGGCCTTGTTCTGCGCCATGAGCGCAACGCCGGCGTAGTACAGGGCTTCGACGTGGCCGGGCTCGCGCTGGAGCGCGCGGCGGAAGCCCTCCAGCGCCTCGTCGTATTTCTTGTCCTCGAGGGCCAGGATGCCCTCGGCGACGAAGACGTCGGCCTCGCTGGGCTGGCACCACGCCACGTCGGCCGTGGCCAGGACCGCGATCGAGGCCAGCAGGCCCGCGGCGAGGCCGCGACCGGTCACAGCGATGCGCTCCGCCCGTCGGCGCCGGTCGGGCGGTGGATGCCCCAGCCGGCCAGCTTGGTGAGCACGGTGTTGCGATGGACGCCGAGCCGCCGGGCTCCCCGACTCACGTTCCAGCGCACGCTCTCGAGCACCCGCAGCACGTACTGCCGCTCGAATTGATCGCAGGCCTCGCGCAGCGGCAACCCCGTGTCCTCGGTGAGCCCCACCCCGGTTTCGGGCAGCGCCAGGTCGAGCGGAATATCGTGCATCTGGAGCACGGGCTCCCGCGCCAGCACGACCGCCCGGTGGATGACGTTCTGGAGCTCGCGCACGTTCCCGGGCCAGTCGTAGCGAACGAGCGTCTCCAGGGCCCCGGCCGTGATCGAGCGGACGTCGCGATTGCACTCGCGGGCGATCTTGCGCACGAAGTGCTCGACGAGGATCGGAATGTCGTCGCGCCGCTGGCGGAGCGGGGGCACGTCGATGGGCACCACGTTCAGGCGATAGAAGAGATCGTCGCGGAACGCCCGCTGGCGCACGGCCATCCGGAGATTGACGTTGGTCGCCGCGAGCACGCGCACGTCGACGGGAATCGGCCGCACGCCACCGATGCGTTCCACCTCGCGCTCCTGGAGCACACGGAGCAGCCGCGTCTGCAGATCGAGGCGGAGCGAGCCGATCTCGTCGAGGAAGACGGTGCCACCGTGCGCCAGCTCGAACTTGCCGAGCTTGCGCGCGTGCGCGCCGGTGAAGGCGCCGCGCTCGTGGCCGAAGAGCTCCGATTCGATGAGCGTGTCGGGGATGGCCGCCACGTTGACGGCAACGAACGGCTGATCGCGCCGGGGACTCCGCCGGTGGATCGCCCGCGCCACCAGCTCCTTGCCGGTGCCGCTCTCGCCCGTGATGAGCACGGTCGTGGTCGTCTCGGCCAGCTGCGTGATGAGCTGATAAATGCGCACCATTTCGGCGTGGCGCCCGACCAGCCCCTCGAAGGCGTTGGCGCTCTCCCATCCGCTGGGAGCGAGCGCCGATCTCAGACAGAGGACCTCGCGCTCGAGCGCCCGCTTCTCGAGCGCACGCTGGACCAGGAGGTTCAGATCGTCCACGTCGAACGGCTTCACCAGGTAGTCGTAGGCGCCCAGCCGCATCGCCGCGACGGCCGTCCGCACGTCGCGGACCGCGGTGGCCAGGATCACCACGATCGTTGGATCGAGGGCCTTGATGCGGGCCAGGACCTCGATGCCCGGCTCTCCGGGCATCCGCTGGTCGAGCATGACCACGTCGACCTCGCGCGCCCGGAGCACGTCCAGTGCGACGCCGCCGTCCTCGGCTTCGATCACGTCGCACGTCTCTTCCAGGATCGCGCGCACGGAGGCTCGCACGCCGTCCTCGTCGTCCACGACGAGGACCGTGCCGCGCCGGACCGCGGCGGGATTCTCGGCCAGCGCCGCCTTCATGGCCGGCGCGGTCGCTCGAGCACGACGTACTCGTTCTTGCCGGCTCCCCCGCTGCCCGCGCGGTGGACCCACAGCGGCACGACGTCGCCGGGCTTGAGCGCGGCCAGCTCGCGATAGAACGTGGCGGCGTCGCCGACGGTCCGGCCCTTCACGGCCAGGATGATGTCGCCACGCTGCAGGCCGGCGCGCTCCGCGGCGCTGCCCGGCGCCACCTCGGTGATGACCACGCCGCGCGAGAAGGAACGGCCGAGGAGCGTGGCGGGATCATCGGCCGGCAGCGGCTCGATGGTGAGCCCCCACATCGCGTCGCTGCGAGCCGCCGCCGGCTCGTCGGTCGGCATCTCGGCGACGGCGACCGTCATCGGAAGCCGCGCCTCGTCGCGGACCACGACGAGCGTCACCGACTGTCCGGGCGTCACCGCGGCCACCCGGCGCTGCAGCTCCGGCACCTCTCGGACGGTCTCGCCCGCAAACTGCACGACGACGTCGCCCGCCCGAACGCCGGCGACTTCGGCGGGGCCACCCTTCATGACGTCGGCAATCAGGACGCCCTGCCGCTCCCGGACGCCGAAGCTCGAGGCGAGCTCGTCGGTGACGTCCTGGATGACGATGCCGAGCCAGCCCCGCACGACGCGGCCACCCGCGATGAGCTGCTTCATCACGTCGCGCGCCATGTTGGCGGGAATCGCGAAGCCGATCCCCTGCCCCGAGGCGACGATCGCGGTGTTGATGCCCACGACTTTGCCGTCGAGGTTCAGGAGGGGGCCCCCGGAATTGCCGGGATTGATGGACGCATCGGTCTGGATGAAGTTTTCGTAGGTGGCCACGCCGACGCGGGTGCGCGCGGTCGCAGAGACGATACCCGCGGTCACGGTCCGGTCGAGGCCGAACGGGTTCCCGATCGCGATCACCCACTGGCCGACGCGCAAGCGGTCGGAGTCGCCGAGCTCGGCCACGGGCAGCGGGCCGGCGCCATCGACCTTGAGCACGGCGAGGTCGGTCTTCACGTCGCGACCGACGAGCCGCGCGGGGAGCTTCCGGGCGTCCGAGAGTCGCACGATGATGGCCTGAGCGTTCTCGACAACGTGGTTGTTGGTCAAGATGTATCCAGAAGGATCCACGATGACGCCCGAGCCGGTCGCCCGTGGCTCGTCGCGACGGCGACGGAAGCGGTCGACGAACTCGTCGCCGAAGAATTCACGGAACCGCTCGAGCTCGGCGGGCGGCGCGTCCTTGCGCGGAATGGCGCTGACGTTCACGACGGCCGGCGTCACGCGGTCGGCGACGTTGGCGAACGCATCTTCCAGGGCGCGCAGCACAGCCTGGGGGCCGGCGTCGGGCGCTTCGAGGCGCCCAGCCCACGCGGCAACGGTCATGAGGAACATGGAAACGAGAACGAGGAGAGCTTGCATGCGATACCAGAAGATTTTAACGGGCGCGGGCGCTAATCTGCTAGAGACTTGACGGTCAGCTCCACGATGTCGCGCGTGGCGGGCGTCACCGGCGCCTGAGACCCCCGGCGGAGACCACCGACCCACACGATCTCGTGTCCGGATTCCACGAGGGGCAACCGGTCGCGGTCCCAGCGCGGGACCTTGGCGTCGATCAGAAACGTTTTGAGGCGCCGCTCGCCCCGCTCGGAGAACGGCCGGAAACGGTCGCCGCGCTCGCGGCCACGGACGTGAAGCGGCATGGCGAGCGCGTCGGCGTCGAATGCCACGCGGCCTCGATCACGGGGGAGAACGTACCCGGCGGCGCCGATGTGACGTGCCTCGATTCGGAGGCCGATTTCGGACAGCAACGTCACGCCGGGTACGTTGAGGACACGCCGCCGGAGATGGACGGGCGCGGCGACGTCGATCCTGACGAGGTCGCCGCTGACGTCGAACGTGACACCGTCGAGCCGGAACGGTCGCCGCGGCGATGGAGCCGCGAGCATGCGGCGCAGGCCGCGATGTGCCCACGCGCGCAGCGGCCCACGGTGACCGAGGCGCACGGCGCCCAGGCGGAGGACGTCGGCCGCAACCAGCGGCGGCAACCCGGCCAGCGCCGAGCGAGCGAGTACGAGCGCGTCCCCGGCAACGCGCTCCAGTGTGTCCACGGCCTGGCGGGCTTCGCGAGCGACGCGAGCCAGCCTCGCCGAAAGATCCCCGGCGTGCGCGGTGGACAGAAGCGGAAGGAGCTCGTGGCGGATCCGGTTCCGCAAGAACCTGAGATCACGATTCGTGGGATCCTCGATCCAGCCGAGGCCGACGGCGTCGAGATGCGCGGTCAGCTCCGCGCGACGAAGATCGAGCAGCGGACGGATGATGCGGCCGCGCGTCGGCGGGATACCGGCCAGCCCGCGTAGCCCCGCGCCCTCCAGCACGCGCATGAGCACGGTCTAGGCCTGATCATCGGCCGTGTGGCCCACGGCGATCAGATCCGCCCCGATCTGGTTCGCGTGACGTTCGAGCGCGGCATAACGCGCCTGACGGGCGGCGTCCTCCAGCGAGCCGTTCGACGAGACCGCCACCGGGATTACGTCCACCGGCACGCCGAGCCGGGCGCCGAGCGCCTGCACGTGCTCGGCGTCACGCCATGAGTCCGGCCGCAGACGGTGGTCGACGTGAAGCGCCGAAAGCCGCAGTCGATACGCTGACGTCAGGCTCGTGAGGACCGACAGGAGCGCGGTGGAGTCGGCGCCACCGGACACGCCGATCACGACGTGCTCGCCGCCGGTGAGCATGGCGTGGCGGCGAAGCGTGGCGCGAACGGTCTCGAGAACGACGGGCGCCGCCAGGGCACTACCCTCCCTGCAGGCCCACCCAGATCTCGCCGTCCTCGAAGTGCTCCTTCTTCCAGACGGGGACCGTCTGCTTGAGCGTGTCGATCGCATACCGGCAGGCTTCGAACGCGTCGCCTCGATGCGCGGCCGAGACCGCGATCAGCACGCTCGACTCGCCGATCTCGAGCCGGCCCACCCGATGCAGCATGGCGACGCGCTTCACCCCCGGCCAGCGTGCGTGCACGGTGTCGCCGATCTCGCGCATCTTCGCCTCGGCCATGGGGCTGTGGGCCTCGTACTCCAGATACTTGACGGGCCGCCCTCCCGTTTCGTTGCGTACCACGCCCGAGAAGACGACGATTCCGCCGGCTCCGGGGTGGTCCACGGCGGCCGCCGCCGCGTCGGGCGACAGTGGGCTCGTCACGACCTGATAGCGATCGCCGCCGGCGCCACCGCTCACGGGCGGAAACAGACAGAGCTCGTCGCCGGCCTGCAGCCGATGCTCGGGCGCGACGTAATCGTGGCCCACCGCGAACAGCGTGAACGGCCGGTAGGCCTCGAGCTCGGGATGACGATGCACGACGGCCGACCAGGCAGACTCCACGGTGCCATCGTCAGGGAGGTCGATCTCGAGCCGCTCGCGCCCGGTGGCCTCGCGGTACCGGGCGAAGAAACGAACCCGAACACGCACAGCGGTGCTACGCGGTCGCTAGAAGCGGTGGGACTGGCCGCAGCCGCAGCTGGACTTCACGTTGGGATTGTTGATCGCGAATCCGGCGCCCAGCATGTTGTTGTCGACGAAGTCGATCTCGCAGCCGGTCAGATATGGCGCGCTGTGCTGATCGATGAAGACGCGGATGCCCTGGGACTCGATGACCGTATCCCCGGCGCCCTGTTCCTCTTCCCATCCGAGCTCGTACGACATTCCGGAGCAGCCACCGCCCACCAGGCGGACGCGCAGCCCCCAGTCCGGCTTGCCTTCCTCTTGCCGCAGCTCGCTGACCTTCTTGGCAGCCGTCTCAGTTAGGGTCACCATGGCCTGGCCTCCTGCCGGTTGATCTTCTCAAATATTATCACAAGATACCGCCCGCGGGCAGGAGGGTGATCTCCTCCAGCGCGGCCCGCGGCGGAAGTGCGGCCATGAGCACGACCGCCCGTGCGACGTCCTCGGGCCGAAGCATGCGGCCACGGTCGGGAGCGTTCGGGATCGTGTCCCAGAGCGGAGTATCCGTGGCCCCGGCCACGACGACGCCGACGCGCACGCCGTCGCCGCGGATCTCTTCGGCCAGCACCCGACTGAAGGCCACGAGGCCCGCCTTGGTCGCGCTGTAGACGGCGGCGCCGGCGATTGCGCGTGTCGCCGCGATCGAGGCGATGTTGATGATGGTGCCGCGCCGCTGGCGCGTCATCGCCGGGACCACGGCCCGGCAGCACACCATGGCCGCGCGCAGGTTCACCGCCAGCATGGCGTCCCAATCGTTCGGCTTCCCGCCACTGACCGGGCCGAACGCGGCGACTCCGGCCGCCGTCACCAGGAGATCGATTCGTCCCAACTCGGCCACCGTCTGCTCGACGAGCGCCTCCACGGCGCCGTCCTGCGTCACGTCGGTGGGCACCGCCAGCGCGCGGCCGCCATTCTCGCGAATCTCGGCGGCCACGGCCGCGACCTCCTGCCGCGTCCGCGCCGCGAGCGTGACCGCGGCGCCCTCGCGCGCCAGGGCCAGGGCCACGGCCCGGCCGATCCCGCGCCCGGCCCCGGTCACGATGGCTGTCTGACCGCCGAGCGCCGTCAAATGGAGAGCCCCGGGCTGCTCTTGATGAGCGCCATGAACTCGGCCCGCGTCTCGGGACGATCGCGAAACGCCCCCAGCATCGCCGAGGTGACCGCCTTGGAATTCTGCTTCTCGACCCCGCGCATCAGCATGCACAAGTGAAACGCCTCCATGACGACGGCCACGCCACGCGGCTGGAGGACCTCGTCGAGCGTCGTGGCGATCTGCGTCGTGAGCCTTTCCTGCACTTGCAGCCGCCGCGCGTACATCTCGACCAGCCGCGGGATCTTCGACAGGCCCACGATCTTCTTCCGCGGCATGTAGGCCACGTGGCACTTCCCCGCGAAGGGCAACAGGTGGTGTTCGCACAGCGAGAACACGTCGATGTCCTTGACGACCACCATCTCGTCGTACTCCTCGACGAAGAGCGCATCGTTGAGGACGTCGTGGACGTTCATGCGGTAGCCAGAGGTCAGATAGCGCAACGATTTCTCGACACGCTCCGGCGTTCGCGCGAGGCCCTCGCGGCACGCGTCCTCGCCGAGCTCGGCGAGGAGCTGCCCGACGAGGCGCGCGACGGTTCCGGGCTCTTCGCTCATGATTCGCCTCGATACTCGAACCGGTTCTTCGCCGTCTCCACCACGGTCACCCGGCGGAGGATTCCCGCGGGCAGCGCGGCAGCCAGCGGCCGCCAGAACGCGCGAGCCAGGCTCTCACCGGTGGTGATCACACCGGCCAGGACGGGCGCGGCCTCGAGCGAATGGTGATCGATCTGATCCAGGAGCCTCCGCTGCACGATCTCGTCGAGCTCCCCGAGGTCGAGGACCATGCCCGTCACCCGATCGGGCTTCCCGCCGACCGTGACCTCCAGGTAGTAGTTGTGACCGTGCACGCCGGCGCACGCCCCGTAGAGCGCCGCATTGTCCTCGACCGAGAGCGCGGGGTTGCGGAGCTGGTGGGCCGCGCTGAAGTGGTACACGCGCGTCAGCTCGACGGTCATACGGCGTCCTCGGCACGGACGTCGACGTACAGCGTTGGATCTTCGAACACTCGAACCTGCCACAGACGCTCGGAGCCGAGCTTGGCGGCCAGCAGGTCCCAGATGACGAGCGCGATGTTCTCCGTGGTCGGCACGCGATTCCGAAAGAGGGCGTCGGCATTCAGATCCGCGTGATCGAAGCGGTCCACGACGGTCTCACCGACGATGCGCTTGAGCTCGCTCAGATCGATCACCATCCCCGTGCGCTCGTCGATGGGCCCGCGGACCGTGACGTCGACCGTGTAGTTGTGCCCGTGCGGAACGGTCAGCCGCCCGAAGACCCGCTCGTTCTCGGCGGCCGGCCAGCTCTCGACCCAGTACTTATGGCCGGCGGCGAAGGAAAAGCGGCGCGTGCTGTACGCGGTGGCGCTCATGCCGACAGCGCCTGCACGAATCGACTGGCCACAGGTACGAGATCGAACGTCTCCACGCGTCGTCGTCGAGCAATCCCACCCGGCGGTCGAGGACGACCTCCGGGACCGCCGCCGCCCGGCAAGCGACGATGGGAAGACCGGCCGCCATAGCCTCGGCATAGACGATCCCGAAGCCCTCCTGAACGCTGGGCAGGCAAAAGCAGTGCGCCCGTCCATATTCTACGGCGAGGGCCGAGCGCGCGACATGCCCGAGGAAGACGACGCTGTCGCCAAGGCCGTGCCGGGCGGCCAGCGCCCTGAGGCGGGCGGACTCCGGCCCCTCTCCTACGATGCGAACCTGGAGCGTGGCGATTCGGCTCCGGAGGCGTGCCGCCGCGATGACGAGATCGTCGAGGCGCTTGCGTGGATACATGCGCGCCACCGCGAGTACGGTCGGTCGCGTGGCGGGGCGGGCGTTCGCTGCCGCGAAGAGCGCTCGCCACGACCGGAGATCGACGGGCTCGGGCACGACGGCGATCTTCTCCGCGGGCACGGCATAGGCCGCCGCGGCGACGCCGGCCGAGTAGTGGCTGGGCACGATCACGCGGTCGGCGCGCGCACAGTTCGCGCGCTCCCAGCCCGCCTGCAGCTCGAGGAGGCGCCGCACGTAACCTCGCTCGTTGAGGAGCTCGTCGGCGATGATGCCCTTGAGCGCGACGACGAACGGCGTGCGTCCGCGTCGCCGCGCCCACAAGAATCCATCGAGATCGACGCCGACGACGACGTCGGCGTCGGGCGGCGCGGCCGCGACCCCGGCGTTGAACAGCCAGCGATCGAGGGTATGGAAGCGTGTCCGGAAGTGCAGCGTGCGGAGCGTCACGTCGTGACCGAGCTCGCCCAGCCCGCGCCGCAGTCCGTCCAGCGCGACGAACGTCCCGCTGCCCTCCGTCGTGGTCGGTGGCGTGGAGGTGAGGAACGCCAGGCGCACGGCGAGGGGCTCAGCGGCCCTGGAAACGCGGCGGGCGCTTCTCAAGGAACGCCCGCGTCCCCTCCTTGTAGTCGTCGCTCTCGAACGTCTTC
>WNGM01007325.1_pt1 | contig 15403 bp, 16 predicted proteins | sample 5400571 | NCBI WGS metagenome assembly WNGM01 (sample SAMN13153378, study PRJNA577476) | soil metagenome | isolation source: 100 cm soil or saprolite under Garry oak tree replicate 2 | place: USA:California | collected 2016-06-15 | reverse complement strand
CCTCGTTCGGTCGGCCAAGTGCCACCGCTTTGCCTTGGCCCTTGAGAGTTCGATCATCTTTGGTGAGAGATCGACACCCACAACCCGAAAGCCACGCTGTGCCAGCAGGAGGCTTTCGCCTCCAGTGTAGCAGCCAATGTCCAGGAGCCAGCCTCCTGCCGGCGTTACACCCCGAATGAGCTCGACGGCCAGGCTCTTCGCGCGCTGGCTGACAAGCGCCCGCCCAACAGTTTCGTCGTACGAGGAAGCAATCCGATCGTATGCGGACTGAACCTCAGCGTAGTAGGACTCCCAGGACATAGAAAGCTCGTTCGCGCATGACTCCGGTGCGCAATATTAGCCTTCTCCCAACTGAGCGACGAATCGTCCGGAAAGCGGCCTCCTCTCATCAGCGGCCGGGTCATGAGAGAATGAAGACTCGACTCGAGCTTCTTGCCCACAAAACAGGCGAATTGACAGTGCGTGGTAGAATTCGAGTTACCCCTAGAAGTCCGGACGACATCCAGCCAATTTGATGCCATCCCCGTTGGAGCAATTGTCTCCTCAAGCGTAATGGGGAATAAGGATGGAGGTAAGCGTTCCACATTCTCCGGTGCAAGATGGCAAAGATCGCGTATGGGGAGGATGTTTTGATGACAAGGCGACCTCCTGGTTTGGTGACCCGAGTGACCTCATCGAGGAAATCGGCCATGGATTCGGGCGGGATGTGTTCCGTGACCCCAAGCGCGAGGACCGTGTCGAAGCGTTGTTTCTTGAAGGGGAGCCTCAAAGCCGAGCCAACGATGGCCCGCTGAATATTCCCCAGGTCGATCCCACGAATGAGCCATCGTTTGCCGATGTCCAGGCTGATGGTGGAGGGGCTGAAAGCCGAGAAACGTCCGAAGTTAGCGCCGAGATCCAACACCATTCCGTGAATCCACGACCGAATCGGACCAACCTGTCCCTGGTGGAATTCCTGTTCCGTGATTGCTTCGTAGACGCTAAAGTCAGGCAACTGGCCGGCCTGCCGAGGAGGTCGTCCGAGCTTTCCACTGCTCGCCGTTGTATCACCGCCGACCATGAAAGCTGACATTCGAAATGGGGGCCAAATAGCTTAAGGAATCTTGACGAAATCCAGACGAGCGATGGATGCTGGACTTGACCACCCGATGAAGCTCAACAGGAACCGATGGATCGTCCCGCGCGGAACCAAGGCTTTGAAACCCTCTCGACTAATGAAGCAATGATGCCCAGTTCCGATCGTGGCCCGTCGGAAAGCCCGCCAGTTCGGGCCTTGGCTTCTGGAATCTTTGGGGTCGCATACACCCTAGCCGGTATCATAGCTGTCGGCATTATCCTCGACCATCTGCTTGGACTTCCGATGTGGGTCGATGGACTTTGGCGATTGTTAGGAGCGGTTCCGATCGTAAGTGGGGTTGCCTTAGAGGCCTCAGGAACGTCCGCATTTTGGAAACATGGCAAGGGGACCCCCAATCCGATTGCACACCCATCTCAACTTGTGACACGGGGTCCCTATTCTTGGTCTCGTCACCCGCTTTACTTGGCCCGCCATCTCATCCTTCTCGGATTCTCGTGGCTCCTCGGGTCCCCGTCGATCCTGATGCTCACTGTCCTTCTCTTCTTGTTGGTACAACTTGTCTTGATCCCAAGAGAGGAGGGGCGCCTGGCTGCGCGCTTCGGCGGACCGTACGCAGACTACAGAAACCAGGTTTCCAAATGGGTGAACTTACGGGGTGCCTTTCGCAGATTGCGTTGAAGATGATTCCCGTAACGAGGCCGAGCCCAAAGTGAATACGGCGGTGGAACGCGCAAACTGCGGACTTGTTTTGATTGATCTAGCTTGGCGACTTAGAGTTCTTTGATTTCCTGGCCGTCAGAATCGGGAACGAGGCCAGTTCCATCCGTAGGGCCAGCCCCTTCAAGCGGCGCGACAATCGAAACCGTCTCCCCGGATTGAAGGGGATCTCGGTGACAGGCCCTACGGTCGCCGCGATTGAAGATTCAAGTTCGGATCGAACAAAGTGATGATAGGTCGAGAGAACGGAGTTCGCCGCCCCGAGACCGAGCAAGTGTTCGCGGAAATCCGACTGGCCGCGGGCCGCGCTCGCAATACGCCTGTGAACCGGGGAGTTCAGGACGGCGAGGAGCCCACCGGGTTTCAACACTCGAGCAGCCTGCTTCAAAGCTTCCACCAAGTCCGATGCGTAGTGGAGAGATGCGTTGTAGACGACCGAATCGACACTACCGGACCGAAAGGGAAGACGATGTAGGTCCCCCCACACCCGCTCGAACCCAGGGCCCTTTCGAGTGTATGTCTCAGCGGCTTCGAGGCCGACCAAGCGGTCCAAAACAGCGTCCACCGCGTACGCCTCATACCCTCGCACCGCCAATTGATGCGAGAGCCAACCGATCCCGGCACCCACATCAACTACTCTCCGCCAAGTGCCAGGGTTCAGGACCCGAAGGAGGGCTTCCATGCTCCGTGCTTTCACAGCCCACTCAGTCACGCGCCTTCCGGTCAGATCCCGGTAGGGGAGGCTCATGAGGTACGCCGGGTTCGGACTTCCCCAGCCGTCCTTCCCCCAGATCTCTGCATACGAGTCCGCGAATGTAGCAACGTCATGTCTGTCTGACTCTCGGACGAGCATTGGAATGCCGCCCGAAACCGGGAACTCATGGCCATTGCTGCACCGCAGCGTTCCGATTTCGATTGGATCTAGGGGGGAAGGGATATCGGCAAATGGACGAAAACACTCAGGGCAGCAAAGAACTTTAATGGCGGCAAGATGCATCTGACCGCTCTCTCCGGAGCACGCTTCCTAATCACCCACCGCCAGCTCTAAACGTGATGAAATACCCCATGGGAGGCCCGAAGATTCGGGCTACTCGAAAGTGCCACAGAAAAATGATTCGATCGACTTGAAAGCCTGCGGCCACCGCGATGTCCTTTATCCGCACGAGGGACGTCGACATGTTCAGGTCCGCATAACCGGTCGCAGCGAGAATCCTGGCCTGGAATTCGGGACTCCAGAGGTGAAGCAACGGCCACTTCGTGTGCGGCTCAATCGGGTATCGAAGCTCAGGAACCTGAAGGACGAGGTACCCGCCCGGCCTTATTACACGGGCGATCTCAACAAAGAATGCAGATTGGTTCTCGATGTGCTCGACGAGGGATATCGCCAGGACCACATCGACACTTTTGGTCAAGATCGGAAGACGCTCCGCCATTGCCTGGATCCGAGGGATACTCAGTTCGGTGAAGTGGATGAGCGCTTGGCGATCTTCGTCCAGACCAACTAGTCGGTGGTTCCCCCGTAATAATGCCGTTAGGCCGCCGTGTCCACACCCCACATCGACAATCACGCGCCCCTCTCGAAATGATGACCTTGCGAGCGAGCGAACCAAGGATGCGTACCTTTCGTTCCGGGCGTGATAGAAGCCGATGGCCTGGAGAAATCTGACGATCGTGACGTACCAGGCAGTGATGCCGCCCCGCTTGGAAGAAGAGACTCGCCCGGAAGCAGAGTCACGCAACCGCAGACCTCTCAAGCTCGAGATCTGAGCCGACAGTGTGGAGGACTCCCCTCGGAATTGGCTCCGCGCTCATCGCTAGAATCGGCTCTGAAGCCCCGACAATCATCTCTCCAAAGTTGTCGATGTAAAGCGTGTAATATTGCCCGTTCGTCTGGAAGTCCCGATACATGTGTAGAGACTGTCCGTCCGAGAGCATGAAGTTGAGACCGGTGAATCCCCCGTGCTTCTCTATCGCCTCTTCGCGGACGGCACGGGTCGCCCGTGCCACGTCCTCGTGAGATCGATCCTCTATGTGATTCAATAGTGATTGGAACAACACCTGAGAGTCGATCTGGCCCTTCTCTCCCGGATCGTTCACGAGAGACCCGTTATGCTGGAACGCCCACGTGACACCGTCGCGCTCGTCGATGAAGGGATGTGAGTATTTCTGAGCCACGAGTCCCGTCAGACTTGCCCTTCTCAGGTGGCCCATCACAATCAACGATTGCCCGGGTGTGCGTTCGATGTTCAGCTTCGCGATTTTCCACGCGGTCCCGTAATATTTCGAGGCATCAGCCGCGGAACCAGTGTCCCGAGCGTGATATTGCAGGTCTCCATTCTTGAAGCACACGAGGCCCCATCCGTCTTTGTGACCGCGCTCATCCGGTGCGCCGATCGGACACATCCCTTGCGTGGCTAAGTTGGCGAACTCCTCGAACAGGTCGTAATAAACGGGCCCCCGGCTAACGACACCCATCATCCGACACATGGCACGAGCGAACCCTCCGATCGTATATGAACGTCCTCCACCCTTTCGCATCAAATCACCCGAAAAGTCACAAAGCCCGCGTTGGCTCTTCCTCCGGCCGAACCGGGACCGCGAGTCCGTCGATCGGACCCGAATCGAGCCCGAAGAGGCCCCGGAGGTCCAATCCAGTGTGGGGTTTCCGGAGTCAATGGCTACCCGGGGGGCCACTCGATGATGACCCAAGTGGTGGGGACGCGGACAGATCCATACGCGACTCGCTGCTCGACGCGAAGCCCATCGAACCACAAGCCCATACTGCCGGCGCCGGTCAGGCCTGGAAACTCGTAAAGGCCCAACGCGGTCACGGCAAACGACTGGGTTAGCCAAAAGTACTGGCCCTTGGCCGGCACGGTGGCCGAGTCCACGTTCAGGTCAGCAATGACAAGCCTCCCGGGAACGAGCTTGAGATCAAACCCGGTTCGGCTCCCTGCCGTGGCCGATTCGAGTACGGTCCCGACAAGACCGAACGGCCACAAGATGACCGGCAAATCGAGGATTGTCCCAGCGCTCGGATCGTCGACGCGAATGCGGTATGAGACCTCGTAGACACCCGGACTCAGCTGCGCGTAGGGACCGAACCAGAAGTTGGAGGTCTCGTTCGGGGAATGGCGAAGCGCGCTGTCATCTTCGGCCAACGGGTCGGCGACCCGAGAACCGCTCGTGACGATGACCGATGAATCCTCGTACGTCCGGGTGAAGGGAGTGAACAATGCCAAGGCAGGCGACCCACGCTGGAGGAGGACGGCGCCATCGCCCGAGCCGACAACGCCGAACCCATCGGTGCGGTTCGCCCAATCGTAAATCACTGCGGCCTCGTTCGGACGCGTCCCGTAGTCCGCGAGCACGTAATCGACGGAGGCCATCAGGGCGCCCATCGTCGAATTGAACGAAGTGCCCGGAGGATGCAACGTACCGATCGGGATGAAGAAAGCGTTCGGCCGGTTGGAAACGAGAGGAAAGAGGTTGTTCTGTGTCAGGACCGAAGCGGACGCGGGAATGAGGGAGTACAGGGAATCGACCGCCCGTTCGTGATAGCCAATCCACGGGAATCCGCCAACGGGGTATGTCGCGAAACCGACAGGCCCCAGTGGACTGGCAACGACGAGTAGTACAATCGTCGTCGTCAGGGAGGCGGGGGGAAGGGCTGTCCGAATCGAAATCGACCGCGCTCTCGCAAAGATCGGTCGGGTGTGCGAACGAAACCAATCAAAGGTTCGCGAAGGCCTCGCAATGCCGATCACCGTGCCGTAAAAGATGAACGGGAGCACAAACGCGGGATATTGGTCTCCGAGACTGTAGAATGGCGGATTGTTACTTAGAAGCGCCACCACCATCCAAGGGACACAGAAGAATAGAGCGTGGAGGGACCGAGCGGGCATGAATAGGACAGGGCCAAACAGCGCGAGGATGTACCAAATCTTCAACGGCGCGTCGTAGCTCAACGCTGCGAACGCGTGGACCGGATTCGTAATGATCCGAACCGGGACATCGAGCAATCCCGAGGCACCAAGGACACTCCAGTACCCGGAACCCCCGGAGACTCCAGAGAAGTACGGATTTCGGGGATTCAACGCCAGCTCCACGGCCCTCCCGAGCACCAGCCACACGCTCGCGAGTCCCAAGAGAAAGAGGAGCGCGCGCGTCTCCTTGCTGTCGACCGAGTTGTGCAGCTTCTTGAGTGACCAGACAGAGGACAATAGAAAGCCCAAAGCGAGTGCGGCGACGAGGAACGATGCCGCCTCGATCGTCGACAGGGCGAGCGCCATGCTCACTAGGAAGACAGTCCACTCCCTCCGCTCGAAGAAGTACAGTCCGGTCAAGACGGCGAGCGGAAGAAACGCTTCTGGGTGAAAGTCGTACCAGTTGACGCCCTGCGTGGCCGGATGCAAGAGATACACAACGCCCAGAACAAACGCGATTCGTTCTGAATGGAGCACCCGCCGACCCAGGGCGTAGAGGGGTAGGGCGGCAAGTGCAATGGCCCAGGTCTGAAGCACGGTCAAGGTCAATGGCGAGGGAACGAGCGCATACGGGATGAGCAATAGGAGCAAGATCGGGCTGAAGTGCACACCAAAGACGCTTCCGGACGGATTGGAGGGCAGGTCGATTGTATTGAAGAAGAATCGTTGGTTGAATACGGTGGTGTACATCGATTGGTGATAGATGCCGAGGTCGTAGGCTTGAGCGTCGAGAGCGTAAACGCGTAGGGCGGTGAGAATGGAAAACACAACGCCATAGACTGTCGTCGCGACCAACGGATGTGCGCAACCATGCCGCCCAAATCGCATGGATCACGGCCGCTGGGCGATGCATCGTCCGCGCGAGTCGTGGGTGCACGGTCCAATCAACCTCGAGCCGAGCTAAAGGCTTCTGGTTCGCGATGCGAACCTTGTCGCCCATCTCGCAACCGCATCACATGAGTCGAGGACACGGCACAAGGAAACTGCCTGCGTTGGTCGCTCCCGCAAATTGCGGTCGGACCTGGGCAAGCCCAGGTGTCGGGTAAGTCGACCGCCCCGTTCCACCCAGAAAACCGGATCAAGCAAAAGGCCTTCGCCGAGTTTCGTTGCGAGATCGGGCTCGCTCAGGATCCGTAGGATCGCCCGCGCGATCTCGCCCGAGACGGGGGCGACCTTCAAGCAATCGACCCCATCGACGAGTTCGCTGAACCGCGGAGTCTTGCTGCACACGAGCGGAACGCCATAGCCTGCGACATCGTGAACGATAGCGCTCACCTCGACGAACTGGTCCGTGTAGGGAAGGGCGAGTGCTGCGGCCTCCCGCATCAGCTCGGAGATCTCTTCGTCGCTGAGGAACTTCGTCAGAAATCGGACGTGGTCCGTGAGGGCCTCTGCTTGGACCCGTTCATGGAGCCCGAGGAGGTATCCGCGTTCCCTCTCGTGGACCACGGATCCGGCGATCGTAAGCCGAATGTCCGGGACCTGCCCCCTGAGGGTCCCGATGGCGCCGATCAGGGACTGAAGGCCTTTCTCGGGCCGAATGAAGCCGAAGAAGACGACGTGATGGGACGCCGCGCGACCACCCGCAACGGCCGAGACCTGTACGCTCCCCAGAGGAATCACGAAGACATCGTGAAGTCCGTACTCACCCTCGGCGGTCTTTCGCATTCCCTCACTGTGGACGACGAAGGCTGAGGCGAAACTGCCCGTCGCCTTCATCGACGACCGAAACGCGCGATGGAGGAGTCCTTTCATCCTCCGACCTTGAAGACTCTCTTCCGTCACGAGTCCGTGGAGGGTCACAACGACCGTCCCTCGAGGACGCAGGACGGCAGCGAGGAGCGGCAGAAGGAGGAGCGAGCGCGCGATGCTCCCGAACGTCCGGTACTCGAATTGGATGTGGTAGATATCCGCGTCCTCCCTGGCGAGCCGCCAGAGTAGTCGCGCAAGCGGCTGATCGGCGGCGACGATCTTGCACCCCAGCCGCTCGAAAATCCGTCGGGCGGTGTACGTTCCCCCCGCCCGCCTCCGTGTCGACGCAATGGCTAAGATCTTCAGGGGGCACCACCGTCAGATCGGCCCAAGGTACGTTACGAGAACGTAATCGAAGTAGAAAGGTCCACCTCGCACACCGCTGCTTCGGAATTCCATGGAACCGGTTCCGGCGTCGGAGTACGAAAGAACAAAGGGCAACGCCAGCGGTTGCCACAGGTCTGGCGCGGAGAAGAACGAGGGATCCACCGTCCGGGAAACGATGTCCCGGCTCGCGGTGGCATTGAGGGACTGGGCAATCTCGAGTGTGATGTTCCCCCTCGAGGTCCGGCTCGCCTTCAGGTAGAAGGAGGCGTCGTACCGACCCGGCGCAAGATGGGCATACGGCCCGACCCAAAAGCCGTTGGGACTTGCATTCAACTCGTTGTAGAAGAATACGGTCCCGCTCTGGGACGTGGAATCCGGGATCACGATCCCTGACGTGTGGATCAGATCGCGATAGTCATACCGGTATTGAGTCGGCCCTTCGACCATCACGGGTCCACTGTACCCGCGGCCCAGCAGGATGACGCCGTCGCTCGACGCAAGGATGCCGTATTCGCCCGTTGACATCAGCTGCGGCAGCTCCGTACTCAGAGGTGTCTGGCTCCACACACGGAGGAAGTAGTCGGTTGTCCTTGTGTCCGCCAAGACGTAATCGATGGTTTCGTTTCCGCTCGGTCGGTAGAGGTAAACGTCAGAACGCCCGCTAACTTGCGGAAATAGGTTGTTTTGCGTCAGGACCGAAGCATGGGGCGGTATGAGGGCGATCACCTCGTGCAGAATCGCGTCGTGGGCGTTCGGTATCGGGAGCCCCTGTTCGTATGCGATTCCGGGGAGCGCCCCTTGCATGAGCGGGTTCAGGGGCGTCAGGAATGCGGACACCACGATTGCGCACGCCAGGACCGCACGCGCGTTCCCCGGATTCCGGATTCGGCCGAATCCATGGATCGCCGCGAAGATGAGGAAGACCGCTACGAACCCGCCCGCGTACTGGTACCCGAATAGGTACCAAGTCACGGGGACTGGCAGAAGGGTGAACACAAACCACGGCAAGGAGACCACGCATTCTCGAAGGGCCAGGAATGGTACGAAGACCAGACTCCCGAACGACAGGAACCAAAAAGCCGCTCGGAACGCCCAGCTGTCCGGGGGGCTTCCGGACTGGAGGAAGCTCGACAGCGTTGAACCGACGGACCGGCCTGAGCCGCCAAAGTACGCAGAGAGGGAGAGGATTGAGAAAAGGGAGGCCACCGACAAAACGAGCGTCGCGAAGAGGAGCAGTGCCCGCGGCCGATCAAGGTCCAAGCGAATCCGCAACGATAGACGACTGCCGTTGGCCGTTCTGCGGACGGACAATTGGCGAACGAGGTGGGCTAGCGCGATCGAACCGACTAAGACCGACGCGAAGTCAATGGTGAAGATCGAGAGGAGGAAGAAAACGGCGTACCACCTCCACCGGCGTGTCAGGTACGAATAGTAGAACATGCCGAGGAACAGGGGTAAGAAAGCCTCCAGGTGGAAGTCGTAGAAGTTAAGGCTCAGAATCGCCGGGTTCACAAGGTAGACGACGGACCACAGGCTCGCCGCCCGGCCGTCCCCTCGGAGGTGCCGTGAAACGAGGAATACCGGCACGGCGCCGAGGGCTACGAAGACCGATTGAAGGACGAGGAGGGTTTCCGGCCGGGGGGCAAGGGCGTAAATGGGCAGCAGGAGCCACATGAGGAAATTGAAGTGGACCCCAAGGAAGCTCCCGGACGGGATCAATGCGATGTCAGGGGTCTCACGGAAGAGGCGCCCCTGAAGAGCGGTGCTGAACGCCTGATTGAAAATCCCTAGATCGAAAGCGTGGGTTCGAAACGTGTTGAAACGCATCACGGCAACGAGAGACAGCACGACCGCGTATGCGCTCATGGACGCGAGGAGAAGCCCAACGTACCGGTCGATCTGGAAACGCTCCCGTACACCTGACCAGGCCATACGAAGATCGACACGGCGCAGGAGAGCAAGCAACAATGGGCCTCGGTGACTACGGGGCGAGGCCGGGACGTTCTCCTCGGACAGGGAAGAAGGCACGGACCGATGGCTCCGTGAACAGCAGGTTTGGCCAAAATAAAACCTTTCGGATGGTGTGGGCACCGCGGCACCAGCGTTTCGCCGCCCCGTGCCATGCTACGTGGACGGCTCGTTCGCGACGGTCGTCAGCATCGCCTCATACTGAGGCAGAAGCGTCGCAGCGTCATACTTCGAGACCCCAGCGGCCAACCGACGGGAACGGGCGAGGTAAGCATTGTAGTCGCCTGTCCATTCGGTATACAGCTCGTGAATTCGGGTCGCCATCTCTTGGACGGTGGAAGCGTACTCGAGCGGCAGTCCAAGCATAGTGTGAGCGGGAAGGTTCGTCGTCACGACAGGAGCGCCCGAGGCGAGCGCCTCGATGATTACGCGGCCAAACGTTTCACGACGCGTCGGATGAACTAGGACCGCGGCTTTGGCGTAGAGATCCCAAATCTGCTGGTGCGGCACCATGCCGAGGCACTTGATATTTCCGTCCCCGGGAGCGAGGCTGTCCGGGGGCACGGTGGCGACGAATTCGATGTCTTCGCCATCGATCAGGCGGCGGAGCTCGACGAAACGACTGAAGCCTTTGATGTAGCTCGGCTTCCCGACGTACAGCACGTAAAACTTCGATGGCTTGCGTTCCCTCGCTTGGAGGGCCTGATCCCGGTGGCTGCAGTCGACCCAGTTCGGCAAGAAAAAGACACGGGGATGCGCCACCCGGGCTTGCATCACGATGTGAACGGCATCGAACATCCGCAGGTGTCCGGGGACGGCGAACCGGCGGGCAAGAAACGCGGCGAACACGTGCGGGCCCTGCCGGAAGGAGTCAATGGCACTCGGGTGTTCCTCTGCGACGACGGGCGCGTGCAATCCTGCGACCTTCGGGGCTGAGCAGAAGAACAGATGCGGCGTCAGCGGGGTGTACATGTAATAGGCGACATCTACTCGAACACGGTGAACGGGCTTCTCGCAGTACAGGACGTCCGAAGGGAGTTCGATGGGAGCCTCCCCGCGGCCCCAGGGAAGCGTGTGAACCTCAACCGCGTATCCTCTGGAGGAGAGGTACGTTGCGAGTTCGGTGATGAAACGTTCCCCTCCGCCCCCATAGGTCAGGCTGTAAAAATGAAACAGACCGACCCTCATACTACAGCGCCCGAGGTTCGGCAACGGAGAGGAGCGGCGCCCGATCGGCAAGGTTGGAGAAAACGCACAATCTCAAGCATCCGGGTCCCTCAAAAGCCCAAGGAGCACGGCGCCAAATAGTTGTCCTTGCGAAGAGCGGCGCTCTCCGGTCGCCTGTACCGACGGAGGGAGCCGGGATTATGTGAGCGACTCGATGGACTTGCGAAGTACGAACCGGACGAACTTGGCCGCCTCTTCGTGCGTCGCCAGCTTGCTGCGACCGTTCCTCCGCTCTAGGAAGCGGATTGGTGTCTCTTGAAGCGTGAGCCCGTGTTGATTTGCCAGCCAGACCGCCTCAACCAGCATTTCGTATCCCCCGCAATTCGCCTGGTCGACAATCGTCTGCACGAGGCGGCGGCTGTATACGCGGTACCCCGACGTCACGTCCCGGACCGGGAGCCCGAGAAACCGCCGAGCAAGGCCGTTCGCCATCATACTGATTACACGCCGAGGCAAAGGCCAGTTCACGATCCGACCCCCTCGCACGTACCGCGAGCCAATCACCAGATCTGCGGGCATGTCGAGCATTCCGGGGATTGCCGAAGGGTCGTGGCTTAGGTCCCCGTCCATCTGAACGAGACGGTCAAACTCATACCGACGAAGGCACTCCCGAAACCCAAACAGGACCGCTGTGCCAAAGCCGCGCTCGGTTCGGCGCACCTCCACATCGAGACCCGGGTACTCCGAGGCAACAACTTCGAGGATTTCGAGGGTCCCGTCCGTCGATCCATCGTCCACGACGAGCACGCGTCCGACACGACCCGTAGCGAAGATGGATTCAATCACAGACCGGATGTCCTGGGCCTCGTTGAGGACCGGGACTACGGCAACGCTCCGTTCTGACGCGATTCGACCCCCCCAAACCTGATGCCGTGGCTCCGACCTTAGACCGAACGACCATTTTCTGACGATATGAAAGCCTTTTTGGTACACTCATAGTTACGCTGGAACAATCTAGACGCAAGACGGCTCGTGTCCGACTCCAAGTCGCTCACAGAAGTGCCGTTGGTTTCGGACGAGTCGATTCCCCGGAACGGAAGCGAGGAGCTGTGAACGCCGAGAACACTCGACGACCGAAGTTGCACTTTAGACAGCCCCCCTCCAGAGTTCACGTGAACTGCTGGCGATTTTGGCGATAGCGCCTAGCTATATTTCAAACTTGCGAAATTGTAGCATGGCCGCCTTACAATCCGTCGGCCTCTTCCTTCCTATCCGCGGATGGTTCAGCGTTTCGAATTCGTCCGGGGGGGCACACGTTAGGCGCGATGCAATTCCTCGTCTCACGCGCTACCGCGAACGAACGGCAGCGGATGTATCTGAGCCCGCAGGTCCCAGCCTCCACGATCGATGAACAGCATGTCTCTCGAGGAGACCTCGTCGACCCGGAGAAGCGTCAAGGCGATCACCCAGCCGGTCGTTGGGGACCAGGTGCCGCTGGTAATCTTGCCCACTTCTCGTGTCCCCTTCGAAACCTTGTCGCCACGGACCGGAGGGACGTCGGCGTCCACACGGAGGCCGAAGAGTTTGCGCCGCACCTGGCCCACGTAGGTCCCGCGCGCCACGATCTCCTGGCCGACATAGCACCCTTTCGTGAAACTCAAGGCGAAATCCGGCGCAACCTCGAGGGCAAGCGTGTCCTCTCCCATCTCCATGCCGAACCGCGGCGTGCCGGCCTCGATCCGCAGGACCTCGAAGGAGTCGCGCCCGATGGGCGTCACGTCCCGCCGGGAGAGCGCGTCCCAGAGTTCGCTGAGGCTCGACCCGGGGGACCAGATCGCAAAGCCGAGCTCCCCCAGCCCGCGGACCCGGCCCACGTGACCTTCGTGGGATTTGTCGACCGCGAACGTCAGGAAGGCGTCCTGGGGAAGCGCACGGGGATCGACGCTCAGGACACCCGCGACGAGATCGCCCGCGGCCGGCCCGTGCACCTCGACGTGACCGGCCAATCCGAGGTCATGGAACTCGACGTCGTCGCTCACGCGCGCCTTCTCCATGAGCTGAAGGATCGTATCCTTCTGTGCCGCCTCGATGTCGAGGACGAGCGAGTCCGCGAACGCGTACACGCGCAGGTCCCCGAGCACCCGGCTCTTCTCGTTCAGGAAGAGCGCATACGCCGACATGCCGGCCGTGAGGATCTTCAGGTCGGCGGTCACGAGTCCGTCGAGGAACGTGACACGCTCCGAACCGGTGAGCCGAAGCTTCGCGCGGTCGCTCCAATCGATCATCCCCGCCCGCCGGCGGACCGCGCGGACCTCTTCCTCGATCGAGCCATAGCCGGCCGGGATCAACCAGCCCGCCTCGGGGCGGAAGATCGCACCTTCGAGATCGTGGTACGGCCGCAACCGGAGTTCCTGCATCGACGGTCGCACGATGGCCTCCGCTCCATTTGACCTTATGCGCCCCTCCGGGCCGCGCCGTCCGGGTCGGAAGTTTCATAACGACCCTCGCTTTGGTCTGCGACGGATGGCGCCCGAGCTCCGCGACGGCCGGATCTCCGTCTTCGCGAAACGGATCATGCGGAAGCCGCGGACCCTGCACTGCCCATACTGCGACGGCAAGGTCCTCTTCACTCGGAACGAGGAGCACCTCGACGCGAAGAACTGTCCCCACTGCGGCATGCGCGTCGAGCGCCGCGAGTGGCCGGAGAAGCTGTACGATCCGATGCCGATCCTCCGGACGAAACCGGGCGGACCGGACGCGATGAAGATCGAGACGCCGGAGAAGGACGAGCCCGCGAAGAAACCCGAGAAGGGCGAGAAGAAGGACTAGCCGAAGACCGCGCCGCACTTCAGGCAATCGCTCCAATACTTGCCGACCGGCGCGCCGCACTCCCCGCATTCGCCGCCGGTCGCCGTCTGGTCCGCCTTGATGACGACGAGCTCCGGATTCTTCAGCTTGTCCCACCGCGGGTCGCGGACGAGGAGGAACGCGAAATCGTCGGCCCACGTTTCGAGTTCGAGGAACGCGAGTTTCCGGCCCGCGAGGAGTTCGTTGACGCCCTTCAGGAAATCACGCGCGTCCTTGAATCGGACGACCTTCTCCTGATCCCCCAGGATCAGTTTGGCCTTTCGCAGATTCAGCTCCTGGTCCAGCCAGGTGGCATCCTTCGCGGCGAGCGTCAGCTTGAAGGAACTGAGTCGCGGGTTGACCTCTTTCAGGATCGCGTCGAGCTCGAACGTCTCCGGCACGTGGAAGCCGAGCCAGTCCGCGAGGACCCGGGTCACCGCTTTGTACGGCGCGGTCCGGTACTCGGCGACGAACGCGCCCTCGCCGCCCGGGTAGGCGGCAATTCGCTTCGCGAACACGGCCTTCGTCGGGGCGACCGTGAGCCCGAGGTCGACGAGCCCGGCATGGGCCTCGTTGACGAATACCTCGACCTCGCCCGGCTTTGGTGGAGTGGGCGGTGGAGCGGGCTTTTCCTCGGGCTTCTTCGCCGAAGGCTCCTGCTTCACGACCGCCTCGGCCGGGGCCGGTTTCGCCGCGGGCCTCTCCTTCTCTACCTTCGGCGGCTTCTCCGGCTCCTTTTCTGGTTTGCCTTTCTCAGGCTTCTCTTTCTTCCAGAATCGGAGGGGCATCGACCGCGGAAACCCGGGTGGCTGATAATAAGAGTTGCGCCCTGAGGACCGCAATCCAGACCGACGTCCCGTCGACGGCGATAAGTAGCCGGGTCGCGTAGCCCCGGCGGCTGCCCGGATCCTCATGACGTCTGCGCCCCGCGTTCTCTCCTCCCAACCGCTGCGTGAAGCCTGGCCCCCCATCTCCGAGGAGGAGGTCGAACTCCCGAGCGGCGCGCGGAAGCGCTGGATCCGGATGCACTTCGGCACGTCGGCGGCCGTCCTTCCCGTCACCCCGCAGAAGCAGATCGTCCTCACCCGCGAGTACCGCCATGGCCTCGGACGGATCGTCCACTCGTTGCCCGGGGGGACCGCACGGAACGGGGAGTCGGCGGAGGCGTGCGCGCGACGCGAGCTGATGGAAGAGACGGGCTACCAGGCGCCGAAGTTCCTCGAGATGTACGCCGGCAACAATCTGACCGCGTACCTGGAGGGGACCCTCCATCTCTACTTCGCGAGGGACTGTCAGGCCACGGAACTGCGACCGGATCCCGATGAGATCCAGGCGGTCGAGCGGATGAGCGTGACGAAGGCGCTCTCGAGCGCGCGAGCCGGAGAATTCGAGTCCGCCGTCGTGACGCTGGCGATCCTCATGGCGGACGCCCGCGGCTGGCTCGTTTCCTGAACAAGCATTATCCGGCCGCCTCCGTTGCGGTCGCGTGGCGACGGTCCCAGCGATCGACGCGCGCATCCGCCGATACTTCCTGTTCCAAGTCCTCTGGTCGTTCGAGCTC
>WNGM01002268.1_pt1 | contig 15433 bp, 8 predicted proteins | sample 5400571 | NCBI WGS metagenome assembly WNGM01 (sample SAMN13153378, study PRJNA577476) | soil metagenome | isolation source: 100 cm soil or saprolite under Garry oak tree replicate 2 | place: USA:California | collected 2016-06-15 | reverse complement strand
TCTCCCAGCAGAGCTGCAATCTGCAAGTCGCAGTCGGCAGCAGCGTCGCCAAAGTCGGCGGCGGCACGTTGCCAAAATCCAAGATGCCGTCCGTCGTCATCAAAATCGTCCCGGGGAATTGTTCACCACTCGAATTCGCCTCCCGCCTGCGTAGCGCAACGCCTCCGGTCATCGGTTACGTTGCGAACGACTGCTTCAAGCTCGATGTGCGCACAATCTTTCCGGAACAGGACGATCTGGTCGTCGCCGCCATTCGCGCAGCATGCATGAAGTGACCACTCGCCATTTCATCATCGCCACAGCCGGTCACGTCGATCACGGCAAGAGCGCGCTGGTGAAAGGGCTGACCGGAACGGATCCCGACCGCTTACCCGAAGAGAAAGCGCGCGGCATCACCATCGATCTCGGTTTTGCCAAGCTGAATCTCACCGGACCCAACGGCGAGCAATTCCACGTCGGGATTGTCGATGTTCCGGGTCACGAGGATTTTGTGCGAAACATGATTGCGGGCGTCGGCTCAATTGATCTCGCGCTGCTGGTTATCGCCGCGGATGACGGCTGGATGCCACAAACAGAAGAACATCTGCAAATTCTGACTTACCTCGGCATTCAGCGAATCATTGTCGCGCTGACTAAATGCGATTTGGGAAAAATCGATGTCGTCACTGCTCAAATCCGTGCGGAGTTGGAACGAACTCCATTTAAGGATAGCCAAATCATTCCAACTTCGGTTCGCACTGGCGAGGGAATCACAAATTTGAAAAGCTCGCTAGCGAAGGAGCTGGCACGCTTACGGCCGCCGCGCGACATCGGAAAACCGAGGCTTTTCGTCGATCGTGCATTCGCGCTTCACGGTATCGGAACTGTCGTCACGGGCACATTGAGCGGCGGTTCAATTCGACGGGACCAGGATGTTGTCGTTCAGCCGCGAAATCTTTCAGCTCGGATTCGTTCCATTCAAAACCACGGCCGCGATCTCGAGATCGCTCAGCCGGGAATGCGCACAGCGATGAATCTGCCTGATCTCTGTGTTGGCGAGAACGGAACACAACGCGGCGACGTCATCACGCTCCGGGAAGGCGGCAGTCCGCAAGCCACAATCGACGTGCTTATCGAAAGATCGCCGCGCGTGAACCGAAATTCTCCTGCAGCGCGTCCAATCAAGAACGGCAGTTCCGTTCAAGTTCATTTTGGAACAAGTCGCGCTGCTGCGAAGATCACGTTTTTGAATGGATCTGCGCTCGCGGCGGGGCAAAGCGCAATTGCTCAATTGCGGCTGGAGTCGCCTATTCTGGCTTTTGTCGGCGATCGATTCGTTTTGCGCGATTCCTCTGAACAAAACACTATTGCCGGCGGCACGGTGCTCGATCCCGAGGCCGATCGCGCGAGTTTCCAGTCTGCCGCGCAGACTCAATTCCTGAGAGCGCGTGCGACCGCACCGCATGACATCGATGTTTGCGTTCGTTCTGAGATTGCGCTGCGCGAATTTGTGCTGAAAAAGGCTCTGTTGAACAGGTCGCCTTTTAGCGACGGCGAAATCTCCGAAGTTTTAGCGCGGCTGCAACGCGCCGGCGAAATTGTGCTCTGCAGCGAAATAGTGACGGATCGCAAGACTTGGCAGCAGCTGCGAGAGCGGGCAACCAGTTTGATCGATGAAGCGCACAAGTGCAATCCGGAGCGCGCCGGTCTTGATTTGAATGAGCTTCGTTCGGCGCTGCGCGTTCAAGAGTCGAATGTGTTCGAAGCGTTGATAGCGGATTTGTGCGTTAAGGATTTTATTCGCAAAGGTTCAGCCATAGCGCGGATTTCTCATCGACCGGTGTTGCCGGCCGACCTCGAACCAGTTGAGAGAAAGATCCGCGAATCGCTCTCGCATAAACCATTCGATCCTCCGCCACGCCGTGAAATCGAACCGGATCGACGCGCGCAGCATGTTCTCCGCTTTTTGATTGAAAGTGGACAAGTGATCGAAGTGGGTCCGGATGCAGTCTTATTGCGGGATAATTTCGAACACATGAAGGCGAGAATCACCGAATTCATTTCCAAACATGGATCGGCTACCGTAAGCGAGCTGCGTCAGGCACTTGAGAGTTCGCGGCGTATCATGGTGCCCTTACTCGAGCGGCTGGATCGAGACGGCGTTACGCGACGCGTGGAGGACAAAAGGATCCTTGGCAGGATCATTTAACGTGTGAAACGATCGGGGCCACTTCTGCTCGTTGTACCATCCCTGCAGGAAGCTTGGGACAGTGCGATCGCTCCCTGGTTCGACGAGGTTTTGCCCGGAACGTGGCAACGCCAGTTGCCTGCGCTAGTGGTCGTTCCCACGCGAGGGCAAGCCAACAATCTTAAGGCGCGCTTGATTGCAAAGGGCTGTTCGCATCTGGGTTTGCGGTTTGTGACACCGTCGAGTTTACGTGCGTTGCTCGCGCAAGATGATGCGATCCCGGCTGCTGAGCCTGAACATCTCCGTTTGCTGCTCGCCATTGCGGCTAGCGAAATGGAAGATCGGCCTGACGAATCTGAAGCACTTGCTGCCAAAGCTGTTGCTCGTGCGCCCGCGCTATTGCTGCGCGCATTGGATCGCCTCGAAACTGCCGGTTGGAAATTCCAAGAACTCGGGCTGTCATCGTTTGCGCCAGTGGTTCAGCGTTTTAACGAACTGCTGAGAAAATGCGGGTTTGTGCTTCCCGGCGAGACTGATCGAAGGCGTTTGCAACAAGCGGCACGTGTCAGGGAATTTTCTCACGTGCTTATCACCGGATTCGACGGAGCCCATTGGGCAGAGTGGTTTCTCCTGCGCGCCGCGGTCGAACTGGCAGAAAACGCCACGATCGTACTCGAAGAACCGCGAGAAAACCTTTCCGATGTCGATCTTTGCTGGATCGGCTCTTGGGAAGAAGTTTGTGGCGAAGCCCAACGCTCGCCAAGAGCAACCACCGCGCTCGGCGATTCGCTTTTCAGCGAAATGGAAATGCGCGGAGGCGCGGAAACGACGAAGCGCTTTGATTTTCTGATCGGCACAAACTTTTCCGAACAAGCCGAAGCGATCACGCGACAATGCGTTCGTTATTTGGCAGATGAGAAATGCACGCGACTGGGCGTAGTTTTTCCGGGGAGCGGGGCCTTGCCGCGGCTGGTCGCGAGCTCGCTGGAGCGGCTTGAAATCCCGCATAACGACGGGCTCGCCCACGTTGTTCCCGGCATTTTCGAATCGGCGGAGTGGCAGGCCTGGATCGAATTGCAACGCGCGCCACGACTTAATTCTTTTCTACGTTTTCTAAATGCGTTGCCCGACCCAGCGGTCGTATCGCCCAAAATCAGCCGGCAAGTTTTCGAAAAAATCCTGCACGAAAGTTACAAAGAGGTGTTGCTGGACGATCTCGAACTGCTGCGCGAATTCTGCGCCACGCGCGTGGACGACAAATCTCAGTCGGCCGCCGAAGCTCTGCGGGCGCTGCCGTTTCTCCCACAGCACGCCACGCTCGCGCAGTTTCTCGAACAGACTCACGCCGCGCTTTCCCATCTCGACTGGAAGCAACACGCGCTCGAACTTGCCAACGTCGCGCGTGATTGGTCGCAGCGTCTCGATGCGAAATTTTCACGGGCGCTTTTTCTGCGCTGGCTGGGAGAAACGGCTGCGACCGCAGATGCCGCCCGCTCAGCCGCAGGCGACCACCCGTATGCGCGCGTGCAATTGCTGACAGTGGCGCGCGCGCAAAATCAGGAATGGTCGCACCTGATTCTTGCAGGCTGGAACGAAGGGGCGTGGCCGCCGCCGGCGGGTGCAGAGTTCGCACGCGCCGAAGAAATTCATGCCTTCAATCACAGCGTGCAACAGCTCAACCAGCGCGCAGCGCGCCAGGGAAGCCAGGGCGAGGGCCACACGAGTGTGCGCGAAAACCATTCGCTCTATCTCGGGCCCAGCGAGCAGCGCGCGATCGCGTTGCGGCAATTCGATGCGCTCCTCGAATCGGCCAATGAAGGCGTGACGCTCACGGCCAGTCTGGTGCAGGAAGATGCGCCGGAACGTTTCTGGAATCCGAGCGAATGTTTCACCGAGCTTTATCTCAAAACGCAGCGTGGGCCGCTGACCCAAGCGACGTTGAAAAATCTCCAACGCACCACTGCGCTGTTGCCAAGACAGGCCGGGATAGTGACGGATGTGCAGCAAACCCTGATCGCGTTCAACGCGCGCCGCGACTCCTCTAAGCCTGCCGCCGAATATGATTTCGCATTGCGGCCGAGCGGGTCGTATCGACCGGTGCCGACGCTGAGTGTGACGGATCTCGAACGAATGCTTTCGTCGCCAGCGATTATTTGGATGAAACGTTATCTTGGCGTGGAAGCCCCGGAGGACGCCGCGAATCCGTGGGCGGCGACAACCGGTAAATGGGTGCATCACTGGCTGGCGAATATTATCAAGACGCCGGACGGAAAGATTTTCTCGCCGTTTCCGACCCTGACAAAGATCGACGAGCGCATTCGGCTTGCCGTGGACGAGCGGTGTGCGGCACTTCGGCGCCTTTGCGGCATGGTAGGCAAAGTCGTCCCTGATTGGTGGATCTCGGGCTGGTTGAACGCGCGCTATCTCGCGCGGCATCTCGGCGCCAAAATCGGAGGTGCGCAAGGGTGGAATTGGATCGCGACGGAGTTGGCCGTCGGTCGTGAAGGTGCGGTGAAAATCGCCGATGGCGTGGAGCTTGAGCTGCACGGCCAGATCGATTTGGTGTTCGGGCAAAATGACGCGCCCAGTTTCGCCGGGCAAACCATCTGGATTGTCGATTACAAAACCGGTTCGAACAGGGAGCTGAAGACCTCCGATCTGCACGACAATCTGGTCAAAGGCACAACCTTGCAGCTCGGTCTTTATGCCCTAGCCATGCGCGAACTCGGCGCCGCCGAAGTGAGCGTGAGCATTATTTCGCTCGCAGTTAAAAACGTCGCGCCACAACTGTCGGTTGTAGATCTTGCACCGCATACCGACGTCTTTGCCGATCTCGCGGAAATGCAGCGCACCGGGATTTTCGGGATGAAAGGTGAAATCCGTCCGGCGTTCGGTTACAGCGCGCCGTACCCGCTGGCGACGTTGCCGATCGACAACGACATTTTGGAAGATAAATGGGCGCTGACGCATCCCGCGCTCGTCCTTGAGAAAGAGGAGTGGGAAACATGGTGAAGCCGCGCGACGAATGTGTACGCGCTCGTTTTGCCAGCGAGTTGGATCGTAATTTTTCTGTAGTCGCATCGGCGGGTTCCGGCAAAACCACTGCGATCACCGAACGCATCTTGTCGATCGCACGTTCGCCGAACGCCGCGGAAATTTTGCCGCGTCTGGTCGTGGTCACCTTCACCAATCGTGCGGCGGACGAAATGCAACAGCGCACCCGGCAAGCTCTGCTCGAGCAACATTTAAGACAGGAAGTGCAGACTGCGTTTAACCGCGCTTTTTTCGGCACAATCCATTCGTTTTGCATGAAACTCCTGACCGACTTCGGTCATTATCTTGGTCTGCCTGCGCCGCTTGAGTTAGTCGAAGGCGACGACGACCTGTGGCAGGAGTTTGCACAAAACCAAACTCGAATTGGCAGGTCGTTAGGCGACAAGGACCGGACCATGCTTCTGCGTTTCGTGCAGGCGCGCGACCTCATGGAGCTGGCCCGACGCGCGCGCTCGGCTGTTTTGCACGTGCCAGGGCTGTCGCCCTGTCCGCCGCTTGATTTCGCGGAGATCTACTCACAATCGGATAAGGGAAAGGGAAACGACAACATAAGTAAATCGCAGGCGGAATTGCGCGAATGGGAGACACGTCACGCCGGGGATTGGGAGTACTTGCGCTGGCCGGTTTGTTTCACGGCGGGAAACGCTAAATTTACTCAGCTCTGGCAACAAAAATTTGCGCCGCTACGACACTGGGTCTGCGACGCCGCCACGTGTGTCGCGGTAGAGGTGCAGCGTGATTATCTCAATTTTCGACTCGACCACGGACTCGTCACTTACGGAGATCAAATCGCGCTCGCGCAAGAGTTGCTGCAACATCCGGTCGCCGCGCAGAGAATTCGCGAAGAAAGCTTTCGTGTCATCCTCGACGAGGCACAGGATACTGAGCCGCTGCAATTTTCCGTGCTGTTGGAAGCGACGCGCCCGCCGGAAGCGAAGGGCCTTTGGTTGCAAGATCGACATTTAGGTCCGCGGCCGGGGCACTTCTGCATGGTCGGCGATTTCCAGCAATCGATTTACTGGCAGCGAGCGGACTTGAATTATTACCGAGCTGTTCATGAAGCGCTCATTTCCGACAAGAACGGTGAGAGCCTGGAATTCGCCGTCACATTTCGGCTCGACCAGAAGCAGCTCGATTTCGTTAACGAAACTTTCCGTGAGATTTTGAATAACAAGGACGGACAGGTGCGCTTCGTCGAATTGCAACCGCGCCCGGGAATTCTTCCCGGGAAAGTCATTCGCGTGCCGCTTGCCGCGAAGGAGTTGTTGCCGGAAGGAAAAAAGCTGAAGGACTACCAAAAGGCACGTATCGAAGCGGATTATCTTGCACGATGGATCAAGGACGCAGGACTGAAAAAACTTTCGGCCGATTCGTGGCGGGAGGTAGCGATTCTTTGTCCGCGCAAAGCCTGGCTGCAAACGACGGCGGCAGCGTTACGCCGCGTCGGTTTACCGGTCGCGATCCAATCTGAACGCGATGTCAACGGCGACAGCCCGGCTTATGCGTGGCTAACCGCGCTCCTTACGATCATGACCGACCCGCTCAATGCCTACGAAATCGTCGGAGTCCTGCGCGAGATCTTCGGCGCGTCCGATCACGATCTAGCCGTCTTTTCCGAAGGGCAGAAAGCGAGATTTCGCATCGACGAGATTTTGTCGGCGACCGGAAGAATTTCCTCGGTTTTGCATATGCTCGCAGAAATTCGCCAACGCGCGGAAGGTCTGGCGTTATTTGACGCCGTTACTTTGATCATCGAGCAAACGCAATTGCGCGAGCGTTTGCTCCTATTGCCTGCGACGGAGTTTGGCGATCTCGCGCGCGAACTTGACGCCTTGTTCGCACAAGCGGCGGAAGCAGAAGCGAACGGAATGATCCTGGCCGGGTTCGCCGAACAGTTACGCAACGATTTCGCATCATCACGCGCCGTCCGCTTTTCCGCTGACGACAACGCGATCCAACTCATTACTTCGCATAAGGCAAAAGGCTCTGAATGGCAGACGGTGATCGTGCCATTCCTCGCGCGCGAGCTGCGGCTGCCATCGCCGCGTTATCCGGATTTCGTAAAATCGCCCGCGGATGGCGAACTGATTATCGCGTTCGCCAAACAAGACAAATCGAAGGATCTGAAAGACGCGATCGAGCGCGCCCAACAGCAGGAACTGGAACGCCTTCTGTATGTTGCAACAACGCGGGCGCGCCACGTGCTCGTAATTGTGCTCGATCAGGAAATCTTTTCGAATAGCGAAGGCAAACTGCCGAGGACAGCACAACTTCGACGACTGATTCGCGACAAGGATTCTTATTCCGGCGAATTCGATCGACACAGCAGCACGATCGATGAAGTCCTCGAACCTTCCCAGACCGTGCGGCACGCGTCGCAGAAAAACGGCGCCGAAATCGAACCGTTAACTTCTCCCGAACTCAAGCGCGCGGCGAAACGCGCTTCGGAATTCGTGCGCAAGATCACACCGAGCGCGCTCGATTCGGAAGTGACGGCAGAGGTGCGGGCGCGCTCGCGGCTCGATAATCTGGCCACCCTCTATGGCCGTTGGTGGCACAAATTTTTCGAGCGCCTGGATTGGAAAGGCGGAGTCGATTCCGCGCAAAAGTTATTCGAAAAACAATTGCCGATGTCTCCCGACGCAAAAGCCACCGTGAAAGACTGGAACGCCACGCGCCGGAATTTGTTCAGCGACGCCAGCATTGCTCATTTTCTTGCGAGCGATGAAACATTATTTCATGCCGAGTTTCCATTTTCGTGGCGCAGGAACGACCGCAGCGTGCTTGAAGGCTTGATCGACTCGATCATGATTAATCGCAAAAACGGCCGGTGTCTTCTGCTTGATTGGAAAACGAATGATGTTTCCTCAAGCGATGCCGAAATCTTTCGCGCCCGTTACCGCCCGCAGCTGGCGGCTTACTGGAAAGCGGTCGGGGAAATTACAGGCCTTGAAGTGGAAGCGGGTTTGTTCTCGACCGCGCTGGGCCGTCTGCTGCTTTACTCTGCGGAGGAACTCCAAACCGAATGGCACCGGCTGGAACAGCTCCCGCCCGGGCGACTCGAAGATGAGATTCGACCGGTCGTGCCCGATGGTTTTTGACAGGAAGACACAAACCCCAAAAGGGGTTGGGCTACCTCGTTGCGTTCGAGCTGACTAGCTTTCGCGTTCGCCGCGGATGAATTGTTCGACGCAGCGATAGGCTTCGTCGTCGGTCATTTGCACAGGTGGATGCTTTGAAAAATAGGCGGAGGCGGAATGCAACACGCCGCCGATGCCGCGATCGAGCGCAAGTTTGCAGCACCGGATTGCATCGATCGCCACGCCGGCGGAGTTCGGCGAATCTTCGACGGAAAGCTTCAGGTCGATTTCCATCGGGACGTCGCCAAAAAGACGGCCTTCCACGCGAATGAAAGCAATTTTGTTATCGAGTTGCCACGGCACATAATCACTCGGGCCAATGTGAATATTTTCATCCGCCAGACGCTCGCCAGCTACAGATTGGACGGCTTCGGTCTTTGAAGTTTTCTTCGACGCGAGCCGGGTGCGATTCAGCATGTTTAGAAAATCGGTATTACCGCCAGTGTTCAGTTGGTACGTGCGCACAACTTTCACTCCACGCTTGCGAAAAAGATCAACCAACGCCCGATGGAGGATGGTGGCGCCCATCTGCGCTTTAATATCGTCGCCGATGAGGGGCAGATTTCTGTCGGCAAAACGCTTCGACCATTTGGAATCGCTCGCGATGAACACGGGGATATTGTTCACAAACCCCAGCCCCGCTTCCAGCGCGCAGCCGGCATAAAAACGGGTCGCCTGTTCCGATCCAACAGGAAGATAATTAACCATCAGTTCCGCCGAGGAGTTTTTCAGTTCGGCGATGATCTCTTCGCGAGTGGATTCTTTCTCCAATGGAAGAAAGGTGCGTAGAGGATCCTGATCGCTCATATGCGGAGCATAGCCGTCCAGAACGCAGCCCATCTTCACGATTGCGCCGGTAAGTTTGATTTTCTCACAGAACGCCTTTGTGCAATTGGGCGGCGAAAAGATCGCCTTGCTGACGTCGAGACCGACTTTACGCCGGTCGATATCAAAAGCCGCGACAACCTCGATATCGCTTGGCCGATACGAACCGATCTGCCGGTGCATCAACCCGATGGCGGTGCCGTCGGCGGAGGAGCCGTTATAAAAATTGATTCCCTGGACAAGAGAGCTGGCGCAGTTGCCCACGCCGACAATGGCAATTCTTATTTTTCTCATTTCTAAGTTGTTAAAGGTGAAAGGCTACCTGAATTAAATGATTCGAAGCAAGACACAAGTTAGGCCGTTTCATCACGATAAGCTGTGCCTACCTGTAGCCTTAAATATTGCAAGCGCGGAATGTGTCCGAAGTCGCGCCAGCTTGCAAGAACTGATATAAGGGGAAAAGTCACGGGCGTTCTTGCTACAAAGAAGGCCCTTGCAAGGAGATAGACGAAATGCGTTTGAACTTCGCGGCCATCAGCTTCCTGATCGCTGCCGCTTTGCCCGCTTCTCCGAAAGCGCTCTGGGCGCTCCCCGTGTACACGATCGACCAAGCAGTGGCTGTCGCCCAAGAGCGCAACCCGGAAATCTTGATTGCGCGCAAGAAGATCCTGGCAGCGCGTGGCGGTTTCATTGAAGCACGTTCCGGATTTCTGCCGTCATTAACTTCCAGCGGGCTGTACGATAAACGACAGACTCAGAGCGAGACGAACCTTCGACAGGAAGATTACAACGCAATACTGAAGCTGGAACAAAACCTCTACACCGGCGGCGCAGTGACTAGCCAGGTTGCAATTGCGCAGTTGAACATCGCCAAGGCAAATTATGAACTTCAGGAAATTATCAGTCGCGTCACGATGGAGGTGCGGATTGCGTTTAACGAGCTACTTCTAAATCGGGCAAAGATTCGGGTGCGCGAAGATTCTGTTCGGGTGTTAGACGAAGAACTCAAAAACCAGCAGGAACAATTGAGCGCCGGGATGGTGAGTAAATTGAACGTTCAACGAGCCGAGGTAGCCCTGGCAAACGAGCAGCCAGAACTGTTCAATGCACAGACTGAATTGAAAAACTCCTACTTGCGGTTGGCGGAACTTTCCGGCACCGATCTGCCGCCTGGACGCCAGGCGCCGCCATTCGAGGTTTCCGGTGAATTGCAATATCGGCCCAATCATGCGGATCTTAACGATTGCCTGGCCCGGGCTGACACGAACAGGCCTGTCATCAAAGCTCGGGAGAAGGATATCGAGATCGAAGATCGACAATACGTTCTGGACCGGAGCGCGATGCGTCCACATGTGCGCGCGTTTTCCGGGTATGAAGTTTACAGCGAGCGCGACCCGGATGTAGGCCAGGAATTTAACTACGGCGGTGTGGTAGGGATAAATGCGACGTGGAATATCTTCGACGGATTCGCGACGAAGGGTCGCATGCAGGCGACGCGCGCCCGACGCGAGGCAGCAGTGCAAGCTCTGGCAGCAGCGCGGCGGAGCGTTGCCTCAGAAGTGCGCAGCGCATTCTTGGACCTTCAACAAGCAGATCGCGTCCTCGAATCGGAGACAAAAAATGTGCAGACGGCGGACGAGTCGCTTGAGATGACGAAAGGCAATTTTGCTGCCGGTTTGGGGACACAGCTCGACGTCCTGCAAGCCGCGTCCGACGTCACCCGGACGCGCACCACTCGGTTGAGCGCGATTTATCTGCACAACGTTGCTCTGGCCCGCCTGGCACACGCATGTGGGACTCGAGCGGAAGCGCTTGATTTCAAAAATGTGAACAATGAAAAACACAGCGGCACGCAGGCTGCCGACATAGCTAAGCCGCCGGAGAAATTAGGCCAGCGATGAAACGACGTTTCCTTTTTTCGGGGAGCGCACGCTTCCAGCGTGTTCGCGTCGGCATCCTGCCGACGCGGCAGCGTTCGGCAAGATGCCGAACACTGCATGCAAGATGCATGCGCTTCCAAAAGCGGACACTTGGTGGTGGGATGAGGTTCCTCTTGCTCCTTTTCCTGCTGATCTGTTTTGTGCACCGAAGCGGCGCCATCACCCTTGAACGTGTTCTCCAAACCACTCTGGAAAACAATCCATCCATCCAGGAAGCCAAAGCCGGACTCGAGCAAGCGGCTGGGCAGCGGCTGGTTTTTCATTCCGTCGTCTGGCCTCACGCCGAATTGGGCGCGCCGGCTGGCGTTCAGGCCGGTCACCGGGCTGGTGAAAGCGGAGTAAAAGGCTTTTTCGTCGGGCGCGGCTGGCTTACACAGACTTTGTTCAACATGGCTGTGCCGCCGTCGCTCCGGCGTGGAGATATTGAAGTTCTCATCGCTCAACAGCAATTGAATGTCGCCGTAGTGGAGCAGCTGCACGCGGCGCGGCTGGCGTTTTACACGGCGCTTTATAATCGGTCGCTTGAGTCAATTCGGGACGAACAACGACAAAAATTGGAGGAGAACGTTACGACTCAGAAAGATCGTTTTGAAGCCGGGTTGGCCGATAAGAGCGCATTCACAAGCGCAACTGTCCAGTCCTCCGAGCTGGTACCGCAAATTGAAAGCGCGCACGGAGCGTATCGGCAAGCGCAATTGAAATTGGCGGAAGCGATGGGAATCGATCCTGCAAAACCAACGATGCCCGAGCCGGAAGGCGAACTGCAGTTCGTTCCACGGCGCGTCGATGTTGATTCCGAAACAGCAGCGGCCTTGCAACGACGGGCCGATCTAAAGCTCGCGCGCTTATTCGTGCGCGCCGCTAACGAGGATCAACGGATCATCGCGGCCGGCTATTATCCTACGGTCGTGGGAAGCATTCCTGGTGAGTACGTTCCTGTAACAGGGATCCATCGCCAGGGGTCAACGAGCAAGACACAGGATTTTATCGGGTCGGAGATTCGCGAAAAGGCGGCATACACGTGGCGGGTGATCGATAACGGCGAAGTAGGAGGTGCAGTGTTGAAGGCGCGCGCTGCACGGGAAAGGAACGAATTGACGTGCAAAAAACTGGAAGCAAATGTCAGCCGCGAACTCTCGCGAATCGCCAACGACCTTAGGGGAATTGAAGCCCGCCAAAGATCGCTCTCGGCAGCGTCCGTCGCTGCAGAGGAAGGCGCCCGGACGGTTCGGGAAAATGTCGCCAGCGGCCTCGCCTCGCCCTTCGAATACCGCGTCAGTGAAAATGCCTTCCTAAAAACCAGAAGCGGCCTGCTGGATGCTATTTATCAGCACAATATTGCACTTGCAGAATGGGATCGTGCCACCGGGCGCTATTTCCAATTTTCAGACGACATCGCGCCAAACGTGCATTAGTTCCTGCGATTGAAATTGCCGGAATCAAAACCGATTTTATGGGTCGGCGGAGCGGCGGTCGTGCTCCTTGTCGCGCTGGCTTATTTTTTCCTGATGCCGGTGGCGGAAGTGGTCACAGTCCGCCGAGGCACGGCCATCTCTGCAGTTTACGGGACGGTGCGGATCGAGCCGGCGTTTGTCGTTCGTATACGAGCGCAAAATGACGGCTTCATCCAGTTGGCGGGACCTTTCTCGGCTGGTCGGGGCGCAATCGGGAAGAGCGTAGAAAAAGGGCAATTGCTGGCGACCATTGCTGACGAAGAGGCTGCTCGGCAGTTGAAACAGGCCAAGGCTGATTTGCAGGCCGCCGTTGACCGGGCGGCGCTCCCCCTACCCTCGTCTGAGTTACTCAAAGCGGCTGAGGACAATCTGCAGCGGCTCCAGAAAGTGGTCTCCTCCGGAAACGTGCCCGCTGTTGAATACGAAAAGGCCAGGAGCGAAGCAAATCGGCTGCGCGGCGCGGTAGAGACGGAACGAATCGAGCGAGATCGCAATCTCAACTCGCTTGAAGAAACCAGAAAAAAATTGGAAGCCCAGATGAGGAGCGCGGAAGTTCGATCGCCGATCGACGGGCTTCTCACTAACGTGCAGACAATCGATGGGGAACTGGTGTCAGACGGCAACGAGCTTTTCACCGTTTCATCGCGCAAAAATTACGTTCGCGGCGAGGTAAACGAGGAGGACGTGGGCGAAGTAAAGCCGGGGATGAAAGCGAAGGTGCAGCTATACGCGTATCGGACACGGAGTTTCACTGCGCGAGTCGCGTCGGTTCAACCTGCTGCCGATCCAACCACGCAGCGTTACACTGTTGTGCTGGAGATGGAAAATCCGCCCGACAATTTGATGGCGGGAATGACGGGCGAGATGAACATCATCACCGGGACGCATGACAACGCTCTTCTGGTGCCGACACGCGCCCTGCTTGTCGATCAAGCGTTAATCGTAAAGCATGGCATTGTGCATTCGCGCACAGTCGGGGTCGGATTTCGCACGCTGGATTTTACGGAGGTGACCAATGGCCTGGATGAAGGCAGTCACGTGATCGTCTCCGACCAGGACAAATTCCACTCGGGCGAAACCGTGCGGCAGCGAATGGTCAGTGCACCGCCCCCGCCGAAGGCGCCATGACGCCGCCACTTTATATTGCGCTGCGGTTTTTGACGCATCGCAAGCGGGCATTGCTTTTGAGCCTTAGCGGTGTGGTTTTCGGCGTTGCCATCTTTATCTGCACGCAAGCGCAGACGCAGGGATTCGCACGTTATTTCATCGACTCAACCATCGGCAGCAATGGGGCGCTGGTCATCAAATCGCGTTTCCGCCCACGTTACGAACCGCTCTTGGTTTCCGCGAAGAGCTCTAGATCCGCCGTGGGACGTCGTCTCTATTTTGAAGGCATCAGCAACCCCAATGAGATCATGCGGGTGAGCAGGCAATTTTCTAATGTCGTTTCTTGTTCGCCTGTCCTGCGCGGAACCGTTAGCGCTCGCGCCGGATTTGAGAATGCTACTGTCGATCTTTACGGCATTGATCCAGCCCTGCACGCGCAGACCACCGATATTCTTCACCAATTAGTCGACGGCAACTTTAATGATTTTCGCAACAACACCAGCTCGATCATTATCGGTTCGCGCCTGGCAGACCTACTTCAGGCTGGCGTGGGGGACACAGTGCAATTGCTCGCGCCCAATGGCGAGTATTGGCGGTTCACCGTTGCGGCGATCGCGCGCGCAGGCATTGGCTCGATTGATTCCACAAGGGTTTATTCGCACGCAAGGGTCGCGCAGGCCCTTTTGCAACAACCGTCCGGCGCGTCGATGATCGTTTACAAATTGCGCAATCCCAATCGGGCGCCTGCTTTAGCCAGCCGTTTTGAAACTCTCTTTCAGCACAACGCCTCGAGTTGGCAGGAACGCGAGGAAAGCACCCTTCAACTTTTTCTGACCTTAAGAATGTCCGTCGCGATCACGGTGTCTCTTATCATTCTGTTGGCGGGCTTCGGTATTTTTAATGTCCTTACGATGTCGGTGCTGGCGAAAATTAAGGAGATCGCGATTTTGCGTTCGATGGGTTACCGCCGGATCGACATTTCCTTGATTTTCCTGTGGCAGGGCGCGCTCATCGCCGCGGCAGGGTCGCTACTCGGCTGTCTGTTGGGCGCGTTGATGACCTGGGGCGTGTCGCACATCCCCATTCGTCTACGCGGGTTGCTTTACACCAATTATTTTCTGGTGACCTGGGAATGGCGCCACTACGCGTTCGCGACGCTGCTGGCACTTGTGGCGGTCTTCATCGCGAGTTATGTCCCCGCGCGACGCGCCGCTGAGTTGCCGCCGGTTGTTACTATTCGGGGCTCAAGATGAACTCTCAAATTTGCCTGAGTTGCGAAGGCATTGAGCGCTACCTTGGTGAAGAGGAAGAACGCGTGCACGCTTTACGCGGTGTATCTCTGGAGCTCCAGGCCGGGAGTGTCCACGCCGTCGTCGGACCGTCGGGCTGCGGCAAAAGCACGTTGCTGTATGTCCTCGGCCTGCTCGATTCTCCCGATGCCGGACAGGTGGCGATCGAATCGGAGCCGGTATCTCATCTGAGCGATGACGAGCTGGCACGTAGGCGAAACAAGTTCATCGGCTTCATTTTCCAGTTCCATTTTTTGATGGAGGATTTCACGGCGCAGGAAAACGTGATGATCCCGATGCGCAAGCTTGGGCAGCTGTCGGATGCGCAGATGCGTGAACGCGCCGCCGACCTGCTGGAAGCGGTGGGCTTGGGCGACAAACTCCGAAGGCCCAGCCGTCATCTCTCCGGAGGCGAGCAACAACGTGTAGCCATCGCGCGCGCGCTCGCAAACAACCC
>WNGM01002499.1_pt1 | contig 15434 bp, 23 predicted proteins | sample 5400571 | NCBI WGS metagenome assembly WNGM01 (sample SAMN13153378, study PRJNA577476) | soil metagenome | isolation source: 100 cm soil or saprolite under Garry oak tree replicate 2 | place: USA:California | collected 2016-06-15 | reverse complement strand
CCTCGTACAGCTTCAACAGCGGGACGATGTCGGGAACCTTCGCGTTCACGGTGGCTAATGATACTGACGGGACAGTGCTATATTCGAAAACTATCAGCGTATCGGTGAAGGTGGATTCGGCCGGCGATGCCAGGTTCATCCTTGTAGCTCCTGTCGCGCCCGCCGCGCTTGGTGCGAGTATCGACGTTAACATCGCTACTGGCGTGGTTAGCGGGTTTGTTTCAGGGAACCCTGATGTTCGCAACGTTGGAGTCGTGGACATCCTCGATGTGGCTACGGTGGCACTGGTCTACGGCTCAGTTCAGGGTTCCACTGGCTACAGTTTGTCTCTCGACCTAAACCAGGATGGAGCTATCAACATATTGGATCTTGCTCTATTAGCGTCCGACTATGGCCTGCCTGCTTTTCACTGAGAAGAATTCAACGAATATCCTCCCGCTTTTCTTCTCCCTCTTATGCCGATAAGGCCGGGTCTCAGGGAAAAGATTGGTTTGAACTAGATTTGGTGGCTCGTCGTCTATTGGTTTTGTGAAGGGTGGGACGCTGGAAAAATCGACCGCTGGAGATTACATGAAGTCAATGGCGTCGAAGTAGAAAGCGATATTGGATATGTCTACGATGTTCACTGCTCCGCTCGCGTCGACGTCCGCTAGACCATTGTAGCCTGGACTGTTGATGGTCGAGCCGAATAGACTGGCGGCAAAAGCCACGTCCACAATGTCCACCAACCCGTCTCCAAGCATGTCGATCCTCCGTGTAACTCCTATTGAGGCGAAAGCGTTTCCGGAACTTTCTGTGATGACGATGTTCGATGACAGGGCGTAAGGGCTGATTCCAACGGTCAGCAGGAATGAGCGTTGAAGAGTGCCGGTCATATTGCGCATCTGTAGGTTTGTTATGGTGTAGGTTTTGTTGAAGAGAACCAGTCCTGTGGTCGAGTTGGTGGCGGTAACTGTGGCGGTTCCCGAAAGAATTCCGAGTGTTGAGGAAATTGCCATTGTTCCGATCGTTGTGACTCTGACTCCATTGAAGGAAATGGTTTGGTTTAACGAGACGGGAGTCTCGGTCGAGAGTGCCTTAACAACGGCGTTGGCGTTGGGAGATCCGAGGCCGGTTGGATAATCCCAGCCTGTAGTAGCTGTGAAGAAGCCATCTGAGCCTGAGACGACGTCGTGGTATGATGAGAGCTTGTAGAGTTTGGCGCTAATTGCTCCGTAGTTCTGAGAGTTTGCTTGGCTGGCCAGATCTATTAGGGCGGCCCATTGAGGTGACCCTGCGCTGGTTCCGCCAACCTGGTACTCGAAGCCTCCTTGAACTACTAGGACCCCGGTGTTTGGGTCTCCATCGTAGGAAACGTCTGCGATGTCTCTCATGAAATCGCCGTGTCCTTGTTGCCAGGTGGGTTTGGAGAAGATGGGGCTGGCTCCGGCGCTGCTGCCGCTCCAGGATGTCTCGCTCGCATAGGATGCATCAGTGTTTAGCGTTAGACTTGTCCCTCCAACGGCCACTACTAAGGGGTCTGAGGCTGGGTACTGGACGTTGCAGCATGAAGTTGCTCCCGAATCACCTGAGCTTGCGAACGGGGTTGTTCCGTGGGATGTTATGGTGACAAACAGCTGGTGGGTGGCAGCGATTGTGAATGATCCTGTTGTCGGGTAGGAGGATTCTGCAAGTCCGAAACTCATCGACATTGCTGTCTCTTGGGGAAGAGAGTTCGCAACGTAAGCTATACCGTCGAAGATGTTTCCCAAACTGGAGTCCAACGCCACTACAAGGTCGATGGTGGCTGAAGGCGCGATAGAGTGGGCCCACTCGACATCCAACGCTGTCTCGAGAGCCCAGCCCGAATTGGTCTTCCTCGGGGTGCCATCTGGATAGAATATGTTTACCGTGGCCGCAGGTAATCCTGTTATGGAGTCATAGCTTGACAGGTCGTTGGCGAGCTTGGGGTCGCCGAAGGCGTCGACTATCGCGATTCTGGTCCCGTTTCCCTTTATTCCCTTGGAGTATAGAGGGAGGAAGTTGTAGGCCTTCCTGATATCTGAGGGCACGTATGGGGGAACTCCGGGGCTTGAAAGGCTGGCTGGGCGATAGCTTAGGGGGAGCTGTACTTCAGGGAGCGGTGGGGACTCTGCACCTAGAGCGGGACTGAGAAGAGATGGGAGGCCTGGTAGCAGGATAACGATGATGATAATGGCGGGGAGCTTCTGCATTAGGCGCTTGGCCTGACGGGGGTTCGATCGATGCGTCTTTCTATTAAGCGGATCGGACAGACAAGCCCTCTATGATCTTCGATAGGGCTTAGCGCGTTTTGTTCCGCCTCCTGTGGATCATGATGGCCAGGATGGTGATGATGAGCAATACTAGAGCTCCTCCGACAAAGTAGGCCTTCTGAACTTTGCACTATGCAGGAGCGGACACCTGCATCTCGCCGGTCTCCGTCTCTCTTTTGGGTGCACTGGCTGTTAAGCGGATTGCTCATCACTCTTGAGAACCCTCTCGCCTCTTCGATTGCGATTGGGAAATGTATAGAGTTGCACTGATCGCAGTAGAAGTATTTCTCGCGGAAGTATCCGGTGTTGGAATAACTGTTTATGTTCCTGTTATGCAGCTAGCTTGACCTGTAGAACCTTGCGACCCGCTAGTGTTGCCTCGACGGCTGTATTGATTCTCGGGGTTCTATTGTCCACATCCCTCGTCTACCCGGCGGTTGGGGTTAGGTATACTCCAGGACTGCTGGTTGGCGATAGCGCGTTCTATTCCTTGTCGGGAAACTTTGGATACATTCCCACGGAACCTGTTACCCAGATGAAGGTCCTAGGTGTTACCGGGACCAATGTGTCAGTTAGCTTTGTCAATTTCTACCCTGACGGTCATATTTCTCCAAACCTCTGGATAGACGTGTTTTCAGGTCAACGCTACAATCTCACCTCGACGTTCTTCTTCGCAATCGGGTCCGGGCTGCAACGCGGCGACCAGATCTACAATGGCTGGTCCAACGTTACTATCGTTTCGCAGCAGAGCTTTCCCTGTGGAGGAGTTTCACGGACCACGGTAGGGATCGAGTTCTTTCCTCCGAACGGAAATGTAATACTCATCTGGGATCAGGCGACGGGAGCGTTGTGCTACTATAGCACCAGCAATAATCAGAATGGTGAAAGGCTCGCAGTCAACATGATCAACTCCACCCTGTGGAGTAAACCCACTGTGGCTGACCCGTTCACCGTCGGCGCTGAGATCTCAGCTCTGCTCGGACTGCCGTTGGTCGCAATTATCATGTTCGTCTACTTCCGACGGAGACGGGCTAGGAAATAGAACTGCAGATAGCTTGCTCAATGTCGGGAATGCTTCCTGCCTTGAGATGCCGTGTCGTAGCGTCGCATGGGCTGGTTTTTAGCATGAAGCCCGGGTTGGGCGGGAGGTAGTTGTCTGGCTTTGAGTGGTGTCTCCGAGTCTATCCTCGGCATTATTCCTGTCACTTTCCCCCGTCGTATTGGTTTCGAGCGGCTGGGGCTCTATATTACAAGCACACGGATCATCATCGCTCACGAGTCCAGGAAAGGGCTTGGTGCCCTAGCTCTTGCTCCTTTGTTGGGACGGTACAGTGGATCCACGGACGATTCCGCGAGAGAGCGTAAGCACGGTGGAAAGGGTAAGGTTGATGCTGTAAGCCCTGAGAGGGTTCTTGCCGCTCACAAGGACAATTTTGCGCTGGGTTACGAGGAGCTGGTAAGTGTTGAATTGCGTGAGAGTTATGGTGCGACGAGCATTACAATTCTGACGCGGGAGGACAAGTTTCAATTCTCGTCAGCTACCGCTCTAAGAGACGTCGCAGACCTCCTATCTCGGAACCTCGGAGCAAAGCTCCTGACATAGAATAGAATCTCAGCGTCTCGGCGGCTGAGGACTCAGTTCTCCAGGTCACCATTTCGCTGCTAGACTTGAGGGTCACCCTAGTCTTGGACCCGGCAGCTTGGTTCTTCGGGATCTCGCTTTCGGATGCGAACCTAAAGATGAGCTGTTGTCCGACCGCCTAAAAGTACTTCTCGCCGGTTGTTGCTCCGACAACAGTTGCGACTAGGTAACCTATGAATGGAAATGGAAAGACTGCGGTGAAGATTGTCGTAATCCAGAGTGAAGGAATCAGGATGTTTCCGGGATATGGGATGAGGTTGGAGGTTGCGGGATAGATCAGTATCACAGTCATCAGGATGGCTCCGAAGGCCATTGCAGCAACGTAGCCGAGGAGCGCTCTACCCACGTCCATGATAACAGCTCCGGCGACGAAACATATCACGAGTACGAGGGTGTAGTCGAATAATGTCATGTAGGCTCTCTGGACTAATGCCTGAACATAGGAAGCAGCGATGGCTAGGCTCCAGAGTAAGATAGTGATGGCGAGCCTTCTGTCTTCCGATGCGACGAGCCAGCGGAGTTTTTTCGAGAACGTTCTAGACGCCTCCTCCACCGCCCCCGCCCCCGCCCGACCCGCCTGGAGTCGTTACAATTGTAATCCCGGTCTGTCCGCAGTCTGATTGTCCTCCTGACCCGGTGCAGTCGTAGGACGGTATTACCATTGTCACCTTGTCAAGAAAACTAGAGAGGACGAAGTCGATGTGGAAGATGAACTCTATCTTCGTTTGGGGATTGCTAGCGGCTCGCGCGGCGTCGCTCGGGGCGTTGAAGGATTGGTAGACTACGCTAACGGTATTTCCCGAGTCTAAGGGTCCAGTTGCCGAGTTGTAGGTCATCGCGCCGCCAGTAAACGTCTCGTTGCTGGTTGGTGAAAAAATGGCCATGACGTCATATGTTGATTCAAAATGCTTCAAGAACAGTCCATTGTAACTCGTCGGGTTTTCCGCTGAGAACGCGACTTTGACTTCCAGCGTATAATTGCCCGGACCATTGGTGACAAGCGTCGTCTGAAGGGAGGTTATGCTTGCCCGGATCTGGCTTAGCGCCGGATAGAACTGGTAGTAGTTGACAGTTCCGAAGGCTGCGACGACTAGGAGAACCAAGGTGGCTACCGCGAAGAATATAGTGAACTGGTTCCTTCGGCTAGTCTTCGCAAAGAGCATTCGGCTTTTATCCCTTGTATGCGTTTCCCTGTCGAACCCCCCGAGAGTTAAAAGTTCGCGACCGGCCCCGCGCATGCGGGGATAGACATAAAGGGGCTAGAGACGTACACACTGATGATCGGACCTAGTATGCGCAATAGGCGTTTTCGTAGTTCCGGTACTGAAGACTCGTCGCCTGGGCAGTGGCTTTGACCAAGGAACCAGTTGACGAGAAGCCGAAATATTTTGACGTGGAAACATATCGCAAGATCCACAGTGAGACCTCGAAGTCCCGTGGCCGGGTCGGGAGATTTGCCAACCGGTTTTTCGGTGTTTTTGATTCGATGCAGGGTCTATTCGTCGCCATGATGGGACTCCCCATCATGTTCGGAATGTTTGGCGCTGTCATGCTAGGCGCCTACTACGGGCCTTGGGCCTTTCTCGGAATAATGGGGTCGATTATTGGCAGCCTCGCCTTTTTTGTTGAAAGAAGAGTGGGCCGATCCTTGCAGTTTGCCGACTACAATGTTCTCCGAAGAACCCTTGCGACCGGGATCGCGTTCCTAGTTGCGCTTGGAATAATCTTCTTCTTGTTGTATCTGGGACACTTCGGATTCGGACCCCACTAGTGCCCGGCCCGGTAATTAGAGCTCGGAGTAAGTATCCCCCCCGGCGAGCGACGTGTCTTCTGGTAGCCATTTTTTTTGGGGGAGGCATATTTCATCAAAGTTTTGAGATCGACTTGGTTTATCCTACCCCGGCAAACACCGTCTAACTTTTCCTTTGAGGTTTGGCCTGAAGACTCTAGGTGAGATCACCAGAACGTTGTGTGCCGCCATGCCTAGTTGGAAGAAATCTACGGACAACGTTGCTGAACTAGTTTCAATCCAGCTCCCGATCCAGACTAATCGATCCTACGAGTATTTTTCGCGCTACAACCTGTCAGGGTCTTTTGTAAAAATATCTGGCAATCGTTGAGAATTCAATTTCCTGTGACGTCCGACTTCATGGCTCTGCTTTTCAGCGAAACTTCCCTATATCACTTAACTTATCGCGCGACTTTCTCCACCTTTTTTCGTCCATTGTGTCGATTCATCTTAAATCCACTTCGAAATCTTTCTTTTTTCGAGAACACGACACTATGACGCAAAGAAAATAGGAGGAGGTTGGAAAAACAAAATGAAATTCTCGGTAGTTTCTCATCTTTCCGTACTTAGACGTCGATGGTGGACGACGGTGATTTCTATGCTTCTGATTACGTTGGCAATAGTGATATCTTCTCCGGTTAGAACAGTGAAGGGTTTACTCGTCGACACCGGAGTAGCTCCATTCGGTAGCAACAACTATCTATCTATGGATGCCGGGAGAATTGTCTACGTAGCAGGAATAGCTCCATCCTCAGCGATCGGGGTCTACGATATCAACTCGGGCTCAAGTACGACATTCTCTACCGCGAACTCAAGTCTAACAGCGCTACCCCCATCAATTTCGGGAGATAAGATCGTGAGTCCTTTGTCGCCTCTTATCAATACAACCGTGACGCTATACTTCTGTACGCTTCCCCACGCCTCTCCCATACAATCGTGTGGACCATGGACTGCGATTGTGACAGGTCTTCCAAGCATATCGTTCCTCATCTCTTTTGCTTCATTCCCGAAAGTGAGTGGGGACTTGGTCGTCTGGGCTAATACAGGTGGGTTCAGCTTCTATCGATTCTCGACCGGAACCGTGACCGCTGTATCAACTCCAACTCAGCCTCATGGACTAACAACAAACGGGGCCGTAATCTCTTTCTCTGCCAAGCCAACATCCACGTCTTCTTCTGAAACAATAAGGTACTACGACGCAAGCCTTCCCCCAGCAAGTAGAACAGTTGTAGACACCGGGCTATCAGGATACTACCCATCTATCACCCAATACACGATTGTCTTCAACGACAATTCGACCACGAGCGAACGTCTTCGCTACTATGATATTCTCAACCAGGCGAGCGGAGCAGGGCCGGTCGGAGCCATCAGCTATACTAGCGGCCCCTCAGTCTGGGGCAACAGAATAATCTTCACTACAGACGAGGTATCGGACAATTTTGACTGTAATGGCGACGGAACCAAATCCTCAAGTGAATTCTGCCTAGGATACTGGAACATTCGGGGCCCTAGTTGGATCGCCACGACTCTATCGGCTAGTGCCGCGCCATCCATCAAAGCTAATCCCGATAATCCCGTTATCTGGGACAATATCATTGCCTTCATCGGGTCTAACGGCAACATACAATACGTCAAGGTTCCCATGCAAGGAGACGTCAACCAAGATGGTATTGTAAACAACACAGACAGAACCACCGTTACAAATTGTCTAAACCAGGTACTGAAAGGTTCCGTCTGCTAGACTATTTGAAAGCGGCAGCTATCATCCCCTCTATTTTTAGTACTTACGGCCGTTCCTAAGTAAGGGTGGAGTGGGCGATGGTCAAGCCCTACAATAACCCAGATCCAAGGATGTCCCAATCCAGAAGGTAGTCACGCGATCGGCATTCGGACCTGCACTACAAATTAACTTCAAAATTCAACACTGCCTTGCACAATGGACTGCGTTAATTTTTTCTTTTATCCCTTCGATTTGCAACTTGTGATTGTGTGTCAATCGAGTGGCTCCATAGGTTTTTGGATTTGCGCCAGAATTGTAGTCATGCGAATGCAGTCTCTGTGTTACTGTGCGGCCCTGAGCGTAGCGAATGTTGAAGTGAATGTGCTACGGAGGTCAATCCCTGGGTTTATGGGGACACCTTTAGTCAAGCCTAGAATTATCTGAGAGGTGGTGACGTCCCAGAGCCGGTGCGAGGGTTGCCCGTTCGAGCTTTCGCGTGAAAGGAACGTTATTTGGCTCATACCTCAATTTCCACTGGAAAATTCAAGACTCGGAGGCCAAGGAGAGTTCAGAGTTGAGTTGGAATCTGTCCGAAAGCCAGCTTCAACCAATGGGTTCTTATATATATTTCACGAATTATAGCCGGATTGAGCGATTTCGGCGATCGCTTCTAGCGACTCGACTTTTATCGACTAGTATTCAGCGGAGTGGAAAACATTTGGAGTTATACCTCGCTTTCTCAAAGCGTCTCTGGATATCTCTAATCCACTTCTGATAGCAAACTCTTATATTTCGTGTCTCGGCCAAACCCTCGTAACGCTTCGGACAGGTTGTTGCATGACTAGTAGTAGTAAAAATCTAAGACTGTTGACCCTAGTAGCTCTCTTAATTCTGATGGTAGCTCCAGCAGCAAGCTATGCTGGGAGCCTTTTGGGTAACCACTCCCTGTTCCCCAGCGTACACCCAGTAGGCGCTGTTGCCGCTCCCAATACTCTCGGCTTCGACTGTGCATACGGGGCCAATCTTGAGGGTGCGGCGTTTCCGGCTTCTATAACCGGTGGGTCTCCTTACACGACTTCTGATTTTGACGGGACCCTAGATACCAGCTGCCAGGCAACCTATCTTGGGGATACTGATGGGGTTATTCATCCGCTCGTCTCCGATAACCCGACCGCGATTGTGATTGCGGGCTCTGGTGGAGGCGTCACAGTTGATGTTGTTGCTGTTCTCAATTCTACTGAATCGCTTAACGGTTTTGATATTAGTCTTCAGTTTGATCCGCACATGCTTAGCGCTGTTAGGATTGACCAGACCGGGCTGGCATTTGGCGGTTTCGGATTGCCGGCCGGCGCGTTCATCTTGACGCTTACCCCTAATTGTTGCGACAACAATGCCGGGACGGTCCGACTTGCTCAAGTCCTCGTGAGCGCTCCGGCCTTTACGGGTACCATTGAACTCTTCCGTGTCAGATTCGATATCATTGGCTCCGGCACTAGTGGAATCACCTTCTTCAACGATGTTCTCACGAACCCCGCGGCTGTTCCTCATGTATCCCAATCTCTTGCCAGCATGGACACTCACAGCATCTATGATGTTCTGAACGCCGGCACGTTTGGTTTCCAGGACAGTTGGACTTTAGCGCCCAGTCCTGAACTCGTAAGCCAACCCATTACTTTCTCCGCGGCTTCTGCTGTTTGTCCTGGTTGTACTGCTCCGTTTACTTACGGTTGGGATTTCGGTATTCTCGACAATGGTGTGTTTGCCGCATCGTCCACCGGTCAGACTGTGACGATCACCCCTCCTCCCCCTGCCGTATGGCGTGTCGAACTGCAGGTCACTGACTCAGCCGCTCATACGTTCATAGTTACTAGATTGTTGCCTCTGGCTCTGCTAGAGAGTCCTGTTAATTCCGCGTTGAGTGTTGGGGTTGCTGGTCCAACTGGTGGATTTAGTGGCAAGTGGCTCGGTGGTGTGGTGACTGCTACCACCGGACAGGGTGGCGCCTGGAGGTTCTGCCCTGGCAGTGCTCTCTCGGTGACAATTTGTTCGGCTCCTGCTCCGACCTTTACTCAGGCACCTACTGCGATTACTGATGTTGCTACGGTCGCCTCTGAGACCTATCACTTCGCCGGAGTCTACAACAACACGCTTACGGTTCACGATGCTTCTGGTTCTGAGCAACAGTTTACCTTCGCTGTGAACCAGTTGATCGCTGTGTTCTTCACCAACGTGACTGGCTCTCCCGCGGCTTACACGATTAAGCCGGGCGTGGGTACCAGCATAGCGAACACTACTTCGATCACTGCTGGTCAGGCCATCAACTTCACGGCCTTTACATCTTACTCAACCAGCCCGCTTTATCCGACCGCATCAAGAGTTACTGCCTTCAAGTATACCTGGAATTTTGGTGACGGCTCGCCCTTAGCTTCATCGACATCCGGCACAGCAGGCATTACCGGTGACAACAATACCTCGATCGTTCACACCTTCGCATCTGCCTGCAGCCCATGCACCGTCGTGGTTGTGGCTCAAGAGGCAGGCTCGGCTACTGTTGCTCCTTCTAGAATCCAGGAAGTCGCACGCGTTCCTGTGACAGTAAGTGGCGGTGGTTTCTCGTATACTGTTGCTGCTGCTCCTGCGACATTGTCGATTACTCAGGGCGGCGCTTCAGCGACTGAGACTCTGTCCGCGACTCTTGTTTCCGGTACTGCTGCACCTGTAACCTTCAGTCTCTCAGCGCTACCCAGTGGTGTGAGCGTTGTCTTCACCCCGAATCCGCCGACTTGCACTCCTTCTCCGTCGCCTTGCAGTGTCTCTGCGGCTTTCACTGCTTCTTCAACTGCGACGACTGGAACTACAACAGTTACAGTTACTGGTACGTCCGGTACTACGACTCAGACTACTACTTTCAGCCTGACCGTTAATGCTGGAGCTTTCGCGTTCACGGTCCAAGCCGCTCCAGCCAGTCTCTCCATCACTCAAGGTGGTGCTGCTGGAACTGAGACTCTTAGCGCGACTTTGACAGCTGGTGTTGCCGCTCCGGTAACCTTCAGTCTCTCCGCCTTACCAAGTGGAGTTAGCGTCGTCTTTACTCCTAACCCGCCAACCTGCACTCCTTCTCCGTCACCATGCAGCGTTTCCGCTGCCTTCACTGCATCCCCGACCGCGACCACAGGCACGGCCACGATCACTGTAACTGGTACGAGTGGAACTACGACCGCGACTACAACCTTCAGCCTGACGGTCGTCGCCACAACTTTCGCGTTCACTGTCCAGGCTACCCCCGCTACTCTATCGATTACTCAGGGCGGCACTGCCGGAACCGAGACATTATCCGCAACTCTTACCGCGGGAGTAGCAGCACCTGTTACGTTCAGTCTCTCAGCCTTGCCGAGCGGCGTTAGCGTTGTCTTCACTCCTAACCCACCAACCTGCACTCCAAACTGTAGTGTGTCTGCAGCTTTCTCTGCAACACCAACTGCGACCACCGGCACTACTACTATCACTGTGACAGGCACGAGCGGCGCAACGACCGCGACCACTACATTCAGTCTCACCGTTGTTGCGACCACTTTCGCTTTCACTGTCCAGGCTACACCTTCTACACTTTCGATTACTCAGGGTGGAGCTGCTGGAACTGAGACGTTGTCCGCTACACTCACTGCAGGTGTTGCTGCTCCAGTGACTTTCAGCCTCTCCGCTTTACCAAGCGGTGTTAGTGTTGTGTTCACTCCTAATCCGCCAACTTGCACTCCTACATGCAGTGTGTCTGCGGCATTTACTGCGTCGCCCACTGCGACTACTGGTACAACAACCATCACCGTAACTGGTACGAGTGGTACTCAGACTCATACTGCAACTTTCAGTTTGACCGTTGTTGCTACGACCTTCGCGTTCACAGTTCAGGCTACTCCTTCGACGTTGTCGATTACTCAGGGCGGCGCTGCTGGCACTGAGACACTATCAGCAACTCTGACTGCAGGCGTTGCTGCGCCAGTAACTTTCAGCCTCTCCGCGTTACCGAGTGGTGTCAGCGTTGTCTTCACTCCTAACCCACCGACATGCACTCCTAACTGCAGTGTTTCCGCTGCCTTCTCTGCAACCCCCACTGCGACCACTGGCACCACTACTATCACCGTGACAGGTACAAGTGGCACTACAACTGCAACCACGACCTTCAGTCTAACCGTTGTCGCTACGACTTTCGCATTTACCGTCCAAGCAACACCCTCCACATTGTCGATTACTCAGGGAGGTGCGTCGGCCACTGAAACTCTCAGTGCGACTCTTACCGCCGGCGTCGCGGCCCCTGTGACTTTCAGTCTTTCCGCTCTTCCGTCGGGCGTTACTGTTGTCTTTACTCCGAACCCGCCGACGTGCACTCCAACTTGCGGTGTCTCTGCAGCCTTTAGCGCATCGGCGACTGCGACTACTGGTACGACTACAATCACCGTGACTGGTACGTCTGGTACTCAGACTCATACTGCAACATTCAGTCTTACAGTTGCTGCAACTACGTTCGCGTTCACTGTCCAGGCTACCCCCGCTACTCTATCGATTACTCAGGGCGGCACTGCCGGAACCGAGACCCTATTCGCGACTTTGACTGCAGGTACTGCTGCGCCTGTTACCTTCAGTCTCTCAGCGCTACCCAGTGGTGTCAGCGTTGTCTTCACTCCTAATCCGCCGACATGCACTCCAACATGCAGCGTATCCGCTGCGTTCTCCGCCAGTGCGACCGCGACCACCGGTACTACCACTATCACAGTAACTGGTACGTCTGGGACTACAACCGCTACTACGACTTTCAGTCTAACTGTTGCTGCAACTACATTCGCTTTCACTGTTCAGGCTACTCCTGCAACTCTATCAATCACGCAAGGCGGTGCTTCCGGTACCGAGACATTATCCGCTACGCTGACAGCAGGTGTTGCTGCGCCTGTAACGTTCAGTCTCTCCGCTCTACCGAGTGGCGTCAGCGTTGTCTTCACTCCAAGCCCACCAACCTGCACTCCTACGTGCAGTGTCTCCGCAGCTTTCTCCGCGACGGCTACTGCCACGACTGGAACCACAACTATTACAGTAACTGGCACAAGTGGAACTACGACTGCGACTACAACGTTCGGCCTGACAGTAGTTGCGACCACTTTCGCCTTCACGGTCCAGGCCAGTCCAGCGACATTGTCGATTACTCAGGGCGGTGCTGCTGGCACTGAGACACTCAGTGCTACTCTGACTGCAGGTGTTGCTGCACCTGTCACTTTCAGTCTCTCGGCACTACCGTCGGGTGTCAGTGTTGTCTTCACTCCTAACCCGCCAACCTGCACTCCTACATGCAGTGTCTCGGCAGCATTCTCCGCGACTGCGACGGCCACAACTGGCACGACTACAATCACTGTAACTGGTACTAGCGGAACTACGACTGCGACTACGACCTTCTCGCTAACCGTTGTCGCAACTACCTTTGCGTTTACTGTTCAGGCTACTCCAGCAACTCTATCGATTACTCAGGGAGGAGCTGCCGGAACCGAAACACTCAGCGCAACTCTAACTGCTGGGGTTGCAGCTCCAGTGACTTTCAGCCTCTCCGCTTTACCAAGCGGTGTTAGTGTTGTGTTCACTCCTAACCCGCCGACATGCACTCCTACATGCAGTATTTCCGCCGCGTTCTCTGCAACAGCAACCGCGACTACTGGTACAACGACCATTACTGTGACTGGTACGAGTGGTACTCAGACTCATACTGCAACTTTCAGTTTGACCGTTGTTGCTACGACCTTCGCGTTCACAGTTCAGGCTACTCCAGCCAGTCTCTCAATCACCCAGGGTGGTGCTGCTGGCACTGAGACTCTCAGCGCTACTTTGACTGCGGGCGTTGCTGCACCCGTGACATTCAGTCTCTCCGCTCTACCCAGTGGCGTTACCGTGGTCTTCACTCCGAACCCGCCAACTTGTACTCCTACATGCAGTGTCTCTGCAGCCTTCTCCGCTACAGCAACTGCGACAACTGGCACTACCACGATCACAGTCACTGGCACCAGTGGCACTACAACCGCCACTACAACGTTCTCGTTGACTGTGGTTACTACAACATTCGCTTTCACAGTCCAGGCTACCCCAGCTACACTATCGATAACCCAGGGCGGCGCGTCTGCTACTGAGACTCTGAGTGCCACTCTTACCGCAGGTACAGCTGCACCGGTTACCTTCAGTCTCTCAGCCCTGCCCAGCGGGGTTAGCGTCGTATTCACACCGAATCCGCCAACGTGCACTCCTACGTGCAGTGTATCAGCGGCGTTCTCTGCCACTGCCACTGCTACGACTGGAACTACAACCATTACGGTGACTGGTACAAGTGGAACCACTACTGCAACTACGACATTCAGTCTAACGGTGGTTGCAACGACTTTTGCCTTCACGGTTCAGGCTACGCCTGCCACATTATCGATAACCCAGGGTGGCGTTGCTGGCACTGAGACTCTCAGCGCTACTCTAACCGCTGGCGTTGCTGCGCCTGTAACATTCAGTCTCTCGGCGCTCCCAAGTGGTGTGAGCGTTGTCTTTACTCCGAACCCGCCGACCTGCACTCCAACTTGCAGTGTGTCTGCGGCCTTCTCCGCGACCGCGACGGCTACAACTGGCACGACTACCATCACCGTAACTGGTACAAGTGGCACTCAGACTCACACCGCAACCTTCAGCCTGACAGTGGTTGCGACCACATTCGCGTTCACAGTTCAGGCTACACCCGCAACACTGTCGATTACGCAGGGTGGGGCTGCCGGGACTGAGACACTATCAGCAACTCTGACTGCAGGCGTTGCTGCGCCAGTAACTTTCAGCCTCTCCGCGTTACCGAGCGGCGTCAGCGTTGTTTTCACTCCGAATCCGCCCACTTGCACTCCTACGTGCAGTGTGTCTGCAGCATTCTCTGCTACAGCAACAGCCGCTACCGGTACGACTACGGTTACCGTAACGGGCACCAGTGGCACTACTACCGCTACCACGACATTCAGCCTAACAGTCGTTGCGACCACATTCGCTTTCACTGTCCAAGCAACCCCTGCCACTCTCTCCATTACTCAGGGCGGCGTTGCTGGCACTGAGACTCTATCTGCAACTCTTACCGCCGGTGTTGCTGCACCTGTCACTTTCAGCCTATCCGCTCTACCGAGTGGTGTCAGCGTTGTATTCACTCCGAACCCACCAACCTGCACTCCTACGTGCAGTGTGTCTGCAGCTGCACTCCTACGTGCAGTGTGTCTGCAGCATTCTCTGCTACAGCAACTGCGGCTACTGGCACTACCACGATCACAGTGACAGGCACCTCTGGAACTACTACTGCCACTACAACGTTCAGTCTGACGGTTGTAGCCACAACGTTTGCCTTTACTGTCCAAGCTACTCCGGCTACCCTATCCATCACTCAAGGTGGAGCCGCTGGAACTGAGACTTTGTCCGCAACCCTTACTGCTGGTGTTGCTGCGCCTGTAACGTTCAGTTTGTCCGCTCTTCCAACTGGCGTGAGCGTCGTGTTCACTCCTAACCCGCCGACCTGCACTCCTACATGCAGTGTTTCCGCGGCATTCTCTGCGACCGCCACGGCTACGACTGGCACGACAACAATTACCGTAACTGGTACTAGTGGTACTACTACCGCCACTACCACATTCAGTTTGACTGTTGTCGCTACAACTTTCGCTTTCACAGTCCAGGCTACCCCAGCTACATTGTCGATCACACAGGGCGGTGCAGCCGGAACAGAGACGCTTAGCGCAACTCTGACCGCGGGCGTCGCAGCTCCGGTTACGTTCAGTCTCTCCGCTCTACCGAGTGGTGTTAGTGTTGTCTTTACTCCTAACCCGCCGACATGCACTCCTACGTGCAGTGTGTCTGCAGCATTCTCTGCTACAGCAACTGCGGCTACTGGCACTACCACGATCACAGTGACAGGCACCTCTGGAACTACTACTGCCACTACAACGTTCAGTCTGACGGTTGTAGCCACAA
>WNGM01006602.1_pt1 | contig 15442 bp, 8 predicted proteins | sample 5400571 | NCBI WGS metagenome assembly WNGM01 (sample SAMN13153378, study PRJNA577476) | soil metagenome | isolation source: 100 cm soil or saprolite under Garry oak tree replicate 2 | place: USA:California | collected 2016-06-15 | reverse complement strand
TTTCAGGTCACTGGAATCCTCGGGAACGATCCACTCGCGTGGAATGAGATTTACTCATGGATAGAGGCGGGCCGAGTCGCCCACACGATGGAACACAACCGCCTCGGAGTGATGGGCCATTACTACGGAGGAATGCTTGACATCTATTCCGATCTAACGCAACAGTGCGCTTATTTTGGGGGCCACATAGAAATGCTCGAGGTGGACGAACTAGCAGATTTGCGCAGAAAAGTCTCCAGCGGGGAAGTCAGCACTCGAGTCCAGTATTTTCGGGACACATTCGAGGTTCAACCAGACTGTCTATCGGTCGAATTGGAACGCGCGGCGCGCACATCCGTGGCAGTGGATCGTCTGGTCGAAATCCACAAGCTGGGATCCCTCGCCTACTACTACAAGGGCATGGAAAACTCTGAAAACGAGGACACCATCAGTTCCATCATCCTGGGTGCTAGCCTGCTTACGGCGCGAGGCATACCCGTGGCCGGCGAATGCGAAATCAAGAACGCTCAAGCCATGAAGATCATGGATTGTTTCGGAGTGGGTGGTTCCTTCACGGAGTACTATGCGGTTGATTTCGACGACGATGTCATATTGATGGGACACGATGGACCAGGTCACATCGCTATTGCCCAAGGCAAGACTAAGGTTCGCCCGCTGAGTGTCTACCACGGCAAGGTCGGCCGCGGGCTCTCAGTCGAGATGTCCGTCAAGCACGGTCCCGTAACGCTGCTCTCGGTTGCTCAAACGGCTGACGGACAGCTAAAGTTTCTTGTCGCCGAGGGCATTTCCGAGCCCGGCCCGATTCTCGAAATTGGCAACACCAACAGCCGCTATCGCTTCTCCATGGGAGCGAGAAATTTCATGAACGCCTGGAATGCCGAGGGCCCAGCGCACCATTGCGCGATCGGGATTGGCCATATCTCCAGTAAGTTGGGCAAGCTTGGTCAACTGCTGGGAATTGAATGCACCGTCATCCGTTGAGTTCGTGCTGATGCCTATCCACCAAGTAGAAGTCGCGCTAGGTAAGGCGAATGACGCCCGCACATCATTGTCAGCGACGAACAATCCTCCAATGACCCATCACCTCAGTCCACCTGGTTGAGTTTCATGCTTGAAAAAATCCTCTCGTGAGCTAGCGCGGTTCACTTCAGCTATGCCGACGTCCCGGGACTTATCCGCACGATGCCCAACTGGATTACTGCCGAATCGCCGACGATCCGGGAGTTATCGGACGGTAGGTCGACGTCAAAAGTTAGCCAAAAAAACTGTACCTCCCGCCTTAATCCTGAATCGATCTCCAATCAAAAGTTTGCCGGACTCAGTCGTTCCTGCGCCGCTAAGAATCTCGCCTTAAGCGCGCATTGGAATTATTGAACACATGGCGCTGCAGGGGTAGTATAAACGCGGGAATGAGATGCGAGAGTCCTGGCGATCTCAAAGGCCTAGGGAAATGCTCTTCGACGGCACGATTGGACGGGCTCACAACAAGTTATCCTCGCTTAGACTCTTGCGTTATCCGCTGAGCCTTATCTTTGCGGGAGGCTCATTCGTTCTCTCCTTTCTCCTCCTTATCGCTGGCGCTCTGTTAGCAAGGCCGCAAGCTGCGAGTCAGGGCGGCGCCGCGGGAGCACGTCAAGTAACACCCGGCGGTTCCGTCGTCTTCGCCACTCAAATTCGGCCGATTCTTGCCGCGCGTTGCTACCCATGCCATGGCCCCGACGTACAGCAACACGGTCTTCGGCTGGATTCGCTTCAGGCCATCCTCAGCGGCAGCGCCAACGGCAAAGTCGTCATGCCAGGCGACAGCCAGAACAGCCACATCGTGCGGCGCTTGCTTGGACTCGAGCAGCCACAAATGCCTTACGGTGGCCCGCCGCTCCCTGCGGAACAGATAGACTTAGTGCGAAAATGGATCGACGAAGGTGCGCAGGGACCCGACTCGAGCGAACCAGTGGTCGCGGCGGCAACGCCGATCAATGATGTGAAGGCGGCACACAGCGCTTCGGAAAAGCCGGTCGACTTTAACCGCGACATTCGTCCAATTCTTTCCGACGCGTGCTTTACGTGCCACGGCCCCGAGGAAAAAAGCCGCCAAGGGAACTTGCGCCTCGACATTAGGGAAAGTGCCTTTGCTGAGCACAACGGCTACCGCATCATCGTCCCGGGCAGCAGTGCCACGAGCCGTCTATATCAGAAGATCAGCTCGAAGGATAACGCGTTTCGCATGCCGCCGGCCTGGTCAGGCAGAAGCCTGACGCCCAAGCAGATCGAATTGTTCCGTCAGTGGATCGACCAGGGCGCGAAATGGCAGTCCCACTGGGCCTTCGATCCGCCCAAACGTTCAGCAATACCAGAGGTCAAAGACAAAACCTGGCCGAAGAATCCCATCGACAATTTCACGCTGGCGCGCCTGGAAGGCGAGGGGTTGAAACCTTCCGCTGAAGCAGATAAGGCTACTCTGCTGCGGCGCGTTTCCCTTGATCTGACTGGCTTGCCGGCCTCTCCCGCGGAAGTGGATTCCTTGGTAGCTGACAAATCTCCAGACGCTTACGAAAAGAGAGTGGACCATCTGCTGGAGTCGCCCCACTACGGCGAGCGAATGGCCATGCCGTGGCTTGACCTGGCGCGCTATTCCGATACTCATGGCTATCACATCGACAGCTTGCGGGAAATGTGGCCGTGGCGCGATTGGGTGATTGCCGCCTTCAATCGCAACATGCCGTTTGACGAATTCGCAATCGAGCAATTGGCCGGCGACCTTCTCCCCAACGCCACGCTCGAACAGAAAATCGCCAGCGGGTTCAACCGCAACAACATGATCAATTTCGAAGGCGGCGCGATCCCGGAGGAATATCACGTCGAATACGTCGTCGATCGCGCGAGCACCACGGCAACGACTTGGCTAGGACTGACCATGGGTTGCGCGCGGTGCCACGACCACAAGTACGATCCCATCAAGCAGAAGGAGTTTTATCGCTTCTTCGCGTTTTTCAATACCGTTCCAGAACGCGGCCTGGATGGTTTTGAAGGAAATGCCGCGCCGGTGCTGTCGTTGCCTACTCCAGAGCAGCAGCAACAGATGGACGACCTCAAGAGGAAGATCGCTGCCGCTTTGACGGCGATGCCCGAAAACGATGTCTTGGCACTTCGTAACGAATGGCAGAAAACGCGGCTTGCGACATTACCCGAGCCGACACGGGACGCGCTGGCGATGCACTATCCTTTCAACGACGACCTGTCAGACGCTTTCTCGCGCCACGACGGAAAGCTGGTTCGAGGTGAAATCACCTATGAAGATGGGCCGGCCGGTAAGGCCGCTGAATTCAGAGGTGAAAGTGAAGCCAGTCTGGGCCAAGCCGGGGATTTCGACTTGCATCAGCCTTTTGCTATCGCCGCCTGGGTGAATCTCTACGAGGAGAAGGGCAAAGTTCTTCAGAAACGAGACGCCTCCGAGCACTGGACCGGCTATGAGCTCGGTCTCGAGGACGTCGCCTTCACCCGCCGGCAAGAACGGAATCTTCGCGTCGTCGTACGGCTTGCGGCGCCCTGGCCCGCTAGCGCTATCGAGGTGCGCACGAAAAATCGTGTGCGGATGGACAGCGATCATCATCTGCTCGTCAACTATGATGGGTCGGGCAAAGCTGCGGGCTTGAAGATCTTCGTCGATGGAACGCCGTGGGAAACGGAAACCACAAAAGACGACCTCCGCAGAAGTTTCCGTACTTCCGCGCCATTGGCGATTGGCAACAAAAATATCGGCGGCGCTTTTAAAGGCCGACTCGGTGACCTGCGCATTTATACCCGCACGCTATCTGATACAGAAGTCGAAGATCTCGCCGTGCACCTGCCGGCGCGCGTCCTCTTGACCAAGCTTGGAGGCACGCCCGCATTGGGAATTGCGGCCCTCCAGCCCGAGAAGCCGCCCGAAGAGGCCGACATCGGAGAGCTGGAGAAAGCGGAGGGCAAGGAACAAAAGCAGGCGAGGCTCGAAAAACAGGATCAAGCCCGCCTGAGCGAATACTTCCTTAAGCACGATGCGCCAGAGAAGTACAGGCAGTCTTACTCTCAGTTAGTAGAACTCAGAAAAGAAAAGGGCAAGCTCGAAAAATCCATCACGACCACCATGGTCATGGCGGAGATGTCCAAGCCGCGCGACACCTTCGTCCTGGGCCGCGGTCAATATGACAATAAGGGCGAGAAGGTCACGCCGGGTGTTCCCGCGTTCCTGCCGCCGATGCCCGAGGACCTGCCTCGTAACCGTTTAGGACTCGCCAAGTGGATCGTCGACCCCTCCAACCCGCTCACCGCGCGCGTTGTGGTCAATCAGTATTGGCAACAGCATTTCGGGACTGGCATCGTCAAGACTGCCGAGGACTTTGGCTCGCAGGGTGAACAACCGAGCCATCCTCAATTACTCGACTGGTTGGCAACTGAGTTCGTCCGCACTGGCTGGGACATCAAGGCCATGCAGCGCCTGATTGTCACCTCAGCGACGTACCGCCAATCTTCCCGCGCGTCGCACGAACTGATCGAGCGCGATCCCGAAAATAGGCTGCTCGCAAGAGGGCCGCGATTCCGCCTCCCCGCCGAGATCGTTCGCGACAATGCCCTGGCGATCAGCGGATTGCTCAACGATAAAATCGGCGGGCCGAGCGTCTACCCTTATCAGCCCGCAGGCCTTTGGGAAGAGATGGCCTTCGGCCAGGGCTTTTCGGGTCAGACCTACACCCCGTCCTCGGGTCCCGATTTATACCGCCGCGGTCTTTACACGGTGTGGAAGCGCACCGTCCCGCCGGCCTCGCTGACTATCTTCGACGCGCCCGACCGCGAAAAATGTACCGCCAGGCGCGGAGTCACCAACACGCCGCTGCAGGTGCTGACGCTTTTGAACGATCCCACGTACGTGGAAGCCGCTCGTGCGTTGGCGCAGCGTGCGTTGCGCATGGGCGGCAGGTCCGATCGCGAGCGGATTGACTTTGCTTTCAAGCTAGCGACGGCACGCACACCCGACCCGCAGGAACGCGACGTGCTGCTCGGCTCGCTCTCGCAATTTCGGTCCACTTACCGCCGGGACCAGGCGCAGGTAACAAAGCTGCTGTCCGTCGGGGAATCGAAGCCGGATTCCACACTGGACCCGCGCGAAGTCGCGGCTTGGACCACCTTGGCCAGCATGATCCTCAATCTGGACGAAACCATTACGGCCGAATAGCAGAACGCGAGGCACAGCATGCCCGATTCCGATTCACTGACTGCACAATTCAGCGCCGCGATGACGCGGCGCCAGTTTTTCCGGCGCAGCTCCGCCGGAATCGCTATTGGCATTCCGGCGCTCGCCACGCTGCTCGGCGACGATGGCTTCGCGGCTGACAGCGCAACCGATCCCAAAACCGGCGGACTCGCCGGCCTTCCGCATTTCCCGCCAAAAGCGAAGCGCGTCATCTTCCTCCACCAATCCGGCGCGCCTTCCCAGATGGAGCTATTCGACTACAAGCCCAACCTCGTCAAGTCGCAGGGCGTCGAGTTACCCGACTCTGTGCGCATGGGCCAGCGCATTACAGGCATGACGTCGGGCCAATCCTCGTTTCCCGTGGCGCCTTCGATTTTCAAGTTCAACCGGTACGGCCGCTCCGGCACCTGGATCAGCGAACTGCTTTCTCACCACGGCAAAATCGTGGACGACATCACCATCATCAAATCAACCTACACGGAAGCTATCAACCACGATCCCGCGATCACCTTCGTGCAGACCGGCTTCCAGCAGCCCGGGCGCCCAAGCATGGGCGCGTGGGTCACTTACGGTCTCGGCAGCGAGAATCAAAATCTTCCGGCGTTCGTGGTCATGGTCTCGCAGGCCAACGCCTTGAATCCGGACCAGCCGCTGTTTTCGCGCCTGTGGGGAAGTGGCTTTCTGTCGTCGCGCTACCAAGGAGTCAAATTCGCCGCGAGCGGGGACCCGGTGCTGTACTTGTCGAACCCGCCGGGCGTGCCGTCTCCGACCCGTCGCCGCATGCTCGACGGCATCGCCAAATTGAATCGCTTGCTCGCCGAAAAATACGGCGACCCCGAAATTGACACCCGCGTCGCGCAATACGAAATGGCCTATCGCATGCAAACTTCCGTGCCCGACCTGATGGACCTTTCCAAGGAACCGGAATCCACCTTTGAACTCTACGGCCCCGATTCGCGCAAGCCTGGAACCTACGCCGCCAATTGCCTCCTCGCGCGGCGGCTGGCCGAGCGCGGCGTGCGCTTCATTCAGCTCTATCATCGCGGCTGGGATCAGCACAACGACTTGCCGCGAGATATCGCGCTGCAATGCAGAGGCGTCGATCAGCCCTCCGCCGCTCTGGTGCTCGATCTCAAGCAGCGAGGCATGTTGGACGACACTCTCGTCGTGTGGGCCGGCGAATTTGGCCGCACCGTGTATTGCCAGGGCAAGCTCACCGCCACGAACTATGGCCGCGACCATCATCCCCGCTGCTTCGCCATTTGGATGGCCGGCGGCGGCATCCAGCGCGGCTTGAGCATCGGCAAGACGGACGACTATTCCTACAACGTCCTCGAAGATCCAGTGCACGTCCACGACTTGCAGGCCACCATCCTGCATTGCCTCGGCATTGATCACCTCCGCCTGACCTACAAATTCCAGGGACGCTACTTCCGCCTGACCGATGTGGCCGGCAACGTAGTGAAAGAGATCCTCGCTTGAAACCTGGGTCGCAGGAAACCGAAATTGCCTCTTTAACCTTAACCTTCGACCCTGTGGTCGGTTTCCCGGTTAGTGCTCAAAACGCCGGATATACCTGATATTTTGACTTTCGTATTAGGATTGTCTTGTTATGGCCCTTGAACAATCACACGCCTCCCGCCGAAGTGGCATCTCCGCTCCACCACACTCCCGCTTTCATTCGCCTAATTCGAGGTGCATCCGTGTCTCACTACACCAGACGTGAATTCGTGAAAACCGGGCTCGCCGCCGGCGCCCTTGCCGTCACCGGAACCCTCCCGCTGAGCGCGGCGCGCCAGACCGCGACAGATTGGGTAACGCTAGGAAAATCTGGAGTGAAGGTGACGCGGCTCGCGTTTGGCACAGGCAGCTTCAGCGGCAAGGTGCAGCGCGACTTGGGACAAGATGGGTTTACGAGGCTGGTGCGCTACGCCTACGACAGCGGCATTCGTTTCTTCGAGACTGCCGAGTCTTACGGCGACATGCACAGGATGCTCGGCGTAGCCCTAAGGGGGATTCCACGTGATAGTTATCGCCTAATGTCGAAGGTGACTACCCGGCAAGCTGTGAATCCGCAAGAGAAATTCGACGAGCTGCGCAAACTCGCGAATACCGAATACTTCGACGTCATGCTGTTGCACTGGCAACATACCGCGACATGGCCCGCAGACACGAGCAAGTGGCAAGATGGAATTCTGGAGGCTCAGTCGAAGAAGGCTATCGTAAGTCGCGGTGCGTCGGTTCACGGGCTTCCGGCGTTGCGCCAAGTCCCCGGAAACAAGTGGCTCGACATCGCCATGATCCGGATGAATCACAAGGGCATCAGAATGGACGCCGAGGATTACGACACGAATGGGCTCGGCAACGTCACCGAAGTTGTCACCCACGTCCAGCAGGTACTTAAAGAAGGAATGGGCGTAGTCAGCATGAAACTTGTGGGAGAGGGTACGTTTAACCGTGAAGACCGCAAGGCGGCAATGAGATTCGCATTCAAGAACGCCGGGGTCGATTGCGTTACAGTCGGCTACAAGAATGCTACGGAAATCGACGAGACCATCGAGAATCTGAATCTGGCACTCGCCTAGTGACCCGGGGCGGCAAAGCCCAGAAATTGACCGGAATTGTTCTGGCAGGTTATACCGGACTCATCGCATGAACGCAATCACTCGACGCAGGTTCCTTAGAGAGAGCGCGAGGGCGACAGCCGCAACGATGCTGTCGCCTTTCTTTCTGCACACATCTAGTAAGTCCCGTAGCCGTTTGCCGGTGATCGGCTCTGGAGTGCACACCTACGAGTGTGTTCACGACTGGCTGGTGCCGCCCGACGGCCTGGTTTGGGGAGACACCCATGGTTTGGCGCAGGATGAGCAAGGGAACATCTATGTGGCGCACACGGTGAACAAGTCCAGCATGCGCGGAGAGGCCGTGGTTGTTTACGACTCGTCCGGGCGCTTCATTCGCGCCTTTGGGGAGGAGTTTCGCGGGGGCGCGCATGGGCTTGGTGTGCGTCGAGACAAAGGCGCTGAAGTTCTCTATCACTGCGATATCAATCAGTGCAAGATGATGAAGACCACGCTGAATGGCGAACGCCTTTGGGCACACGGCTACCCGCGTGAAGACCCTGCCTATGCAGGGCGGCCCATTGATTTTGTCCCCACCAACGTCGCCTTCGCTCCAAACGGGGACTTTTATGTGGGTGATGGCTATGGCTCGCACCATTTGCTGCGGTTTTCTTCGGACGGGAAATTTCTTGGGGAAGTCGGCCGGCCGGGCCACGGTGACGGCGAATTCGACACGCCACACGGGCTCTTCGTGGATACCCGTGGTGGGGATGCGATCCTTGTGGTTGCGGATCGCGGAAACCGGCGCGTGCAAACTTTTTCCTTGGACGGTTCACATCTTCGCACCATTAAAGACGACTCGCGACTCCGTATGCCATGTCATTTTCATGCGCAAGGAGACTGGATGGTCTGTCCGGACCTCGACAGCCAGGTTTGCATTCTCGACCGCGAGTACAATGTCGTCACGCAATTGGGAGACGGCCGCGCTTCGAACGGGGAAGTTGGCTCACGCCGCAGGTTCCTTTATGGTGGCGACATTCTAGTTGCCGAATGGCTGCCAATCGGGCGTATCACCCTGTTGCGCCGGGTCTAAGTCAGCCCGGATGACCTCGCGCACAAGCTTACTGCTCTGTGGTATCAGCCTATTTCTGGTAATCGAGACATGGTTCACGATATTCCATGACCGCTGGTTGGCGAGCAACCGGCCAGCTGTATCCTTCCGCAATCGCCTCATCATCACAGTGGCCGAAGGGTTTGAATGAGCGATTAACAGCATTCCAATCCTTTAGACGGTCTGCCTCGTCGAATGCGCCCTCCGCCTCATCCTAAGTACGACCTTTTTGGTTTGCCGCTGCAGCGAAGTAGCGACCATGTGTTTCGGGGACGGCGGGAGCGAACAAAATGCTAAGCTTCAAACCCTTGTTGGGGGTCCACTTTCTGCATAAAGAAGTTTAACGCGCCAAGAAGAGTTATGATGACAAAATGATTCTCAAAGAAGTTCCGAGGCCCGTTCCTCGCCACCACGGCTGCTCGACGCTTGATTCACACCGTGCAATGCAATGGCGGTCGACAGTACAAGCGCCTAGCTTACCTTTGCACACTCGCTCGCTGAATGCTGAGCGCCCGGAGCAGCTAGACTAGGCGATCATGCCCGGATGACGGGCAAACCAGAAGCTATCGTTCCGAAGCAGCCGAAGTCCGGGTAAGAGAGAATTACTTCGTTGAGCATCGAATCCTACGTCCGAAGGCTCGCGGGCTTCTGATCTCGACCACGACCAGGGATCGTATCTTCGAATAATCTGCTTAACTCGCTTGTTTTCAATGCCTACGAGATTCGACCGGAAAAGGCGCGACGGACGTTTCTCGGAAAAAAGGCACGGATTTGCGTAGAATTGGAAAATATGGAAAATGGCCGGTCTGTACGGGCAGTAGCTTAGTTGTGTATAATCAGCGAACTGGAGGAATGAGCGGGCGTCGTACAATGGCAGTATAGAAGCTTCCCAAGCTTCCTCTAGCAAACCCTAATACGCTGAACTGGCGGCACTTAACTGAAATAAAATTCCTGGTAGTTGGAAAATGATGGAAAACGGAACGCGCTCTGGCCTACATGACTATTCGTGCGGATCGCGTTCTGTAAGTTCCGATCTGTTGCCGTTACCGATATTTCGCAGGATAGCCTGGAAACGCGAATCTGAGCGCAGTGGGTCAGCCATCGGATCGACATTCAAATAGATCAGGTAATCGGAATGCTCCCGATACGCTTTCTCAAGCCACAACAGACCTGCATCCGAATCTCCAAGCCCCGTATAGATCGCGGCAAAATAAAGCGCGGGAACGTACCTCCGTTTGGATTGCGCGCGCAACTCTTCGAGTGCCTTCCGGGCCGCTGCACGGTCGCCTGCCTTCGCATTCGCATACCCAATAGCCATCAAGATGGCCGGCGTCTCACCAAGAGAAGCTTGCGCCTTCTGATACTCAGCGATCGCTTCCGGATACATATTTTTCCCCATATATGCTCGTCCGAGATGGAAATGTGCAAGAGGGTAGTCGGGATCAAGTTCAAGGGTCTGCTGGCATTGGGAAATCACTTCGTCATACCGGCGAGAATAGTAAAGCGCCTCCGCAACCGCCGCGTGCATGAGCACGAGCAAGGGATCTGCGTCTCGCGCGCGTTTCATTTCGCTCAGCGCTTCGCTTTCACGTCCCCTGGCGGCGAGAAATTCTGCGTACCATTCGTGTGCACCGGCGTAATTAGGATTAAGTTCGATGGCCTGTTTGAATTCTTTTTCCGCTGAGCCAAAGAAGCGTGGGCCTCAGCTAGACCATCATCGAGTTGAAGCGCCTTCTGTGCCGCTGCTTTGGCTTTGGGCATGGCTTCATAGGGCGGAAGGCCGTCATTGGGTGATGAGCCGAGCAGAGCATAGGCATCTGCGAGGCCAGCATAGGCCGGGGCGTAGTTCGGATCGGCTGCCACGGCCTGCTCGTAGTATTGGATGCTTTTTTGAAATCCCTCAATAGTGCGTTTATACCAGTAGTAACGGCCGTGGAGATAAGCGGCGTATGCGTCTGCATTGACCGGCGCCGAACTCTTCAAGTGCTGTTGTTCCTGGGGGCTAAAGCTGATCTTCAGCTCTGCCGTGATGGCGCGTGCCAGTTCATGCTGGAGAGCCAAGACATCACGGAAATCCCGGGCGTAAGTGCCGCCCCACAGATGTTGATCCCGCAACCCATCGAGCAACTGCACCGTGATTTCCACGCGGTCACCGGATCGGGTGACCGAGCCTTCCAGGAGCGCGTCAACAGTAAGTTCTTGCGCGATCTGGCGAAGTGGTTTCTTTGCTCGTTTGTAAAGCATCACGGAAGTTCGTGACGGAACGCGCAGGTCGCGAATTTGCCCCAGTTCGGCGATCAGCGCTTCGGTCATCCCGTCGGCAAAATACTGCTGCTCAGGGTCTCCAGAGAAATTGTCGAACGGCAAGACAGCAACCGACCGTATGGACCTCGCAGCAGTTCGAAACGGAAAGCGGTTCGACATTTTGGCGAAATACAAGAGTGCGGAGATTAGTAGAACCACTAAAACGAGCGCAACCGCGAGTCTAAGCCGCTTAACTTTTGGGTGAGTGGACGGAACCGCCGCGATCTGTTGAGAAGCAACAGGGGGATGGGCAGTCTGGACGGGATTCTCCAGCTTCTCCACAGTTGCGAGAAAACGATAGCCACGCTTCGGCAGGGTCTCGATGTAGCGCGGCGGCGCACCGCGAATCTGCTGGATGCAAACATTCAGGCCGCGCTCAAAATCGACAAAGAGTTCCTCGCCCCAAACCTGGTGCTGGATTTCCTCTCTCGTAACCGTTTCACCGGCCCGGACTGCCAGAATTGTCAGCACCTTGAAAGGCTGAGGCTGCAGTTTTAGCCGCTGGCCCGCTTTCCGGAGTTCACCATTCTTTAGGTCGAGCTCATAAATTCCAAACCGTAGTAGAGCTGGGGTCGAAGGCGCGGTGGTGACGGGATCTGGGTCCGGATTCATTTCTCGGATTATACCCGAATCACGCTCCGTGCCTGGCGTTAACGGCTTTTCGTAAGTGATGCTGAATCAATCGCTTGGACGATTACAAGAAGTTTGCAGGAAACTGGCCCGCCATGCATTGCTTCTCAATCCGATGCCATCCAGACTGGCCCCGCAGTCGGAGGTTTTATGGTTGCGATGGAAAGAACGCAAAGCGGCGCTCTTCGAAGCTGTTCGGAGTGCAAGTCCGCCATCCTGCGCGGGCATCAAGCGTTCGGGCACTTGCATGCAATCACTCCGAACGCACAAGGCTCCTTTTTACTTTGGACACATGAACAGAAAAGTTACATAGCGGTCCAAACGTTATGAACGACAATCCCAAAAGACTCATACCAAATATGAGCATCACGCTGCAGTTCCCCGGAAGACTGGAGGCAGCCGCTTCGAAAAAAGTGCGGCCTGCTCCCAAGTGGGTGCTTCCCAACTGGTCGGATCCCCGAATCCCTTTCGCCACCCTTCTGACGCTCTATGCCATTCTCGGTTGCACGATCCTGGGCTTTAATCGCAGCCCTCTGCAGATTTTGCTGACCATTGTGGCCGGCTGTTTGCTCGAGATGCTTTTTCATTGGTTTTTCTGCCAGCGTGAATGGATTGTTCCGCTGAGTGCCTATATCAGTTGCGTGTCGATCGCGCTGCTGCTGAATTATTCTCACAATTACTATCTTCTGTTTCTGCCGGTTTTTTTCTGCATCAGCTCCAAATACATTTTCACGTACCAGGGAAAACATTTTTTCAATCCGTCGCTCTTCGGCATCGTCGCGGCGCTGACGCTGGGACATGGATTGTATTCCTCCTCTCCTGCCTATCAGTGGGGAGGCGGTTTGGCGATGGCGGTTTTCCTTGTTACCGCAGCCCTTGCTCTCTTTGTTTTCCGCGTGGGCCGCACGGCCTTAATCCTGAGCTTTCTGGGTTTCTATGCGATTGCGACATTGATTCGCGCTTACCTCATCCGCTGGCATATGCCGCCCGAGGTTTTGATTCTCGGAGCCCTCACATCGCCGCGCTTCTATCTTTTTACGTTTTACATGATCACCGATCCAAAGACCTCAATGAAGGGCCGCAAAGAGCAGATCTTGTGGGCCCTGGCCGTCGTGCTTGTAGATCTTTGGCTGCACACGCGGGAATCGCTCAGCACGCTTTTCTATGCGTTGTTCCTAGTCAGTGCTGCGCGTCTTGTTTGGATGCATGGCCGGGAATTCATCCGCGGCGGCTTTTCTCACTGGCGCACGGCGGTATCGCTGAAGTATTTAGCGCGCGTGGCCACCATCACTTTTTTGGGCACAGGTGGTTATGCAGCCTATGCGGAAGTGATTCACCCGAAGATCGCCGTGGAGGCCGGTTTTCGGTTCGAACCGGTGCCACCGTCGGTCTCCGGCATTAGCTCGAAGATGAGCAACATCCTGCAGGAAGTGGATCCGCGGGTGCAGCACATCGCGAAGTGGCTGCTTTCCGTTGGGGATTCGATCGCGGTCGGAGACTACGACAACGACGGATTCCAGGACATTTTCCTGACGAACACGCTCAAGCGTCCCGAAGATCGCAATGCCCTCTACCGGAATCTGGGCAATTACCATTTCGAGCGCGTGGACATCCCGGCGTTGCGTGAAATTTCAGCGCGCCCGGAAAAGTACGGCCTGGTGGGAGGAGCCGTCTTCGTTGATTACGACAACAGCAGAGCGCAATCCCTCTTCCTCATGATGGCCTACGGCAAGAGCCGGCTATTGAAAAACATGTTGCCGGTCACTGGCAAGCCCGAGTTTGTAGACGTCACGGAGCAGGCAGGGATTCAGGAACATACGACTTCCATTGCCGCAACCTTCTTCGACTATGACCGTGACGGCAAGCTCGATCTGCTGATTGGCAACAGCCTCCCGCCCTACCTGCCGGATTATGAGCGTCCAACGCCGCTGACGATCTTCAAGCTGCCGGAGCCCGAGTATCCGGGCGACCGACGGATGTTTCACTTCATGCACCACAGCTGGAATAACGCGGAGAACGGCGGCCGGAAAGCGCTGTACCACAATCTCGGCCAAGGCCGCTTCGAGAAAATGGACATGGCGGCGATGGGTATGCCGGAAACGCACTGGACGACTGCCATTGGCACGGGAGACCTGAATGGTGACGGCTACACCGATCTCTACTGTTCGAACGATTTTGGCCCCGACGATCTTTACCTGAACGATCACGGAAAACGGTTCGTGCGCGTCGCGGGGAAAATGTTCGGCAGCATTGGGAAAGATACTTACAAGGGGATGAATGTTTCCATCGCGGACTTGGACAATCGCGGCCAACTGGATATTTATGTTTCGAATGTCCATGTTCCGCTACAAGCCGAAGGCAGCTTGTTATGGAAGACCTATCCGAATCCAAAGAATGCATTCCGTCCGGAATTCAGAGATGAGGCCACTCTTCGCGGCGCATTGAACGAAGGCGGGTTTGGATGGGGCGCCGCAGTGGGCGACTTGAATTTGGACGGCTGGCTCGATCTTGTGCAGGCCAACGGCATGGTGGATGACAGCGCGGACAAGCGCTTCTACAAGCCTCGCGATTATTGGTACGTCGCAGAGAAGATGATGCTCTCCGGGCCTGACCTGCACTCCTATGCAGATCGCTGGCCCGACCTACGCGGCTATGAAATTTTCGGCCACCAGGCAAATCGTGTTTACCTTTCGCGTGGCGCCGAGACCACCATGCAGTACACCGATGTGGCCAAACAGGTGGGCCTCACTGAACTGGGAAATTCGCGAGGCGTGGCGTTAGTGGATTTTGACAACCGCGGCGTACTCGATCTTGCTGTAACCCATCAATTCGCTCCCCTATCTCTTTATCGGAACACGTTGCGGGAAGAAGACAAGCTGGCCGGACGCGTTCATCACTGGATCGGCCTGGCGCTCCAAGGTGACGGCATGCGCATCAATCGCGAAGCCGTTGGAACGCAGGTGATCCTCAGCTACGAGAAGGACGGCAAGACCGTTCGACAGATGCGCGAGGTGCAGATCGCCAACGGCTTTTCTGCGCAGGGCGACCGGCGTCTGCTCTTCGGCCTTGGTGACTACGTTGGACCAGTAAGAGTGGAGGTGCGCTGGTATGGGGCGGAAACAGTGACTTATGACCATCTCACGCTCGAACAGTATTTCTGGATCGTCTATGCGCCCCCGCAGCAGACGCGAGCAGGGAAGTAGGAGTTTATGCCGCTGAAGGACAACTGGTACATCGCCGCAGAAGCGCGCGAACTAAAACGCAAGCCGATCGGCCTGGAGTTATACGGGGAAAAGCTCGTCCTCTTCCGCGACGAAAGAGGAGAGCCTGCGGCTCTTGAGGACCGCTGCGCGCACCGCAATTTGGAGCTTTCCCAGGGAAAGGCTATCGACGGTTGCATTGAATGCCAGTATCACGGCTGGCGCTATGACGGAGCCGGTGCGCTTAAGGCGGTGCCCTCGCTTGGGAGAAACGCCTGCGTTCCGAACCATCACGTCCGGGCCTTTCCGGCGGTCGAGCAGGATGGATTTATCTGGGTTTTTCTCGGCGCGGTGGTACCGCAAACTCTTCCTTATCTTTTTGCGAAGTACGGGGAGAAAGGCTGGACGA
>WNGM01002267.1_pt1 | contig 15444 bp, 15 predicted proteins | sample 5400571 | NCBI WGS metagenome assembly WNGM01 (sample SAMN13153378, study PRJNA577476) | soil metagenome | isolation source: 100 cm soil or saprolite under Garry oak tree replicate 2 | place: USA:California | collected 2016-06-15 | reverse complement strand
AGATTGATGAACGCGGTGATGGCGCGGATCTTCGGCTGCTGCCGCACCTCCTCCATGAGTCCTTGCGCGCGGACGCATGGCGCCAGGACGAGAAACACCGTCGAGATGCAAAGGGAACGGAAAAGCGAGTTGCGTGAGCAAGCAGCCGGCGAGCGATCCATGCGGGTGTCCTCCACTGCAAAAACTACGGAGAGAGAATTATGCCCGGCTGCGCGGGACGCCACAACCCCTGGTTCCACTTCAGACAAATGCGGAAATGCCGGTGATGCGCTCGCCGATGACCAGCTTGTGGATGTCGTGCGTGCCCTCGTAGGTAGAAACGGACTCGAGGTTCATCATGTGGCGCATGATGCAGTAGTCGTCCACGATGCCGTTCGCGCCCAGGATGTCGCGAGCCTTGCGCGCCGTCTCCAACGCGATGGCCACGTTGTTCATCTTCAGCATGGAGATGTGCGTGTGGTCCGCGCGGCCCGCGTCTTTCAGCTTGCCGACATGGAGCGCCAGCAACTGGCCTTTCGAGATCTCGGTGATCATCCAGGCGAGCTTGTCCTGCACAAGCTGGTGCGACGCGATCGGCTTGTTGGCGAACTGTTTCCTCTGCTTGGCATATTGCAGCGCAGTGTCGTAGCACGCCATCGCCGCGCCCAGGCCGCCCCAGCCAATTCCGTAGCGCGCTTGGTTCAGGCAGCCGAGCGGGCCCTTAAGTCCCTCGACCTTTGGCAGCAAATTGTCCGCCGGGATTTCGCAGTCCGTGAGCGCCAGACCCGAAGTCACCGAAGCGCGCAGCGACCACTTGCCGTGCACGTCCCAGGCTTTGAATCCCTTGGTTCCTTTCTCCACCAGGAACCCGCGAACCTTCTCGTCCTCGCATTTCGCCCATACGACGGAGACGTCCGCGAGCGAGCCGTTCGTGATCCACATCTTTTCCCCGTTCAGAACGTATTTCCCGCCCTTCTTCACCGCGCGCGTCAGCATCCCGCCCGGGTTCGATCCGAATTGCGGCTCCGTCAGACCGAACGAGCCGATCGCTTTGCCCGACTGCAGGGCCGGCAGCCACTTTTTCTTTTGCTCTTCGCTGCCGTAGGTGTAGATCGGCCACATCACCAGGCCGCTCTGCACGGAGACGAAGCTGCGCAGACCCGAATCGCCGCGCTCGAGCTCCTGCATCATCAGTCCGTACGCCACGTTCGACATTTCGGCGCATCCATAACCCTTCAGGTTCGCCCCGAAAAAGCCGAGCTCGCCGAGCTGCGGCAGCAGATGCATCGGGAATGTTGCTTCGCGGTTGTGCTGTTCGATGATCGGCAGGACTTCGTTGTCCACGAACTTGCGCGCCGTCTGCCGCACCAGCTTTTCCTCGTCGTTCAGCGCAGAGTCGAGGTCAATGAAGTCCACTCCGGCAAATGCAGCCATGATTGCTCCTTTGTTTGGGGCCGCCGAACGGCCAACTTTAGGCGCCGCGCGCTCCGTCAGTTTATCCTAATGGTGTACGCAAGGAGTGGAGGCGATGGGCAAATCCGGGCGAGCACTGCGCGCGCAGCCGCAGATACTGATATTCGATGTGGACGGCGTCCTGGTGGACGTGCGCGGCAGCTACTGGCGCTCCGCGCTTCAGACCGTCCAGTTCCTGAGCGGCCATCGCGTCACCTACAAGCAACTGCACGAGTGGAAAAGCAGGCCCGGCTTCAACGACGACTGGCGCATGACTGCGGCGTGGGTCACTTCTTTAGGGCGTCCCACTACCTACGAGGAAGCGCGCGATGCCTTCAACCGTTTCTACTGGGGCACGGACGGCAAGCTGGGCAACGTCCGCAACGAGAAGATGCTCGTTACGCCTCGCCAGATCGCGCGATGGGCTGCGCGCTTCGAGCTGAACATTTTCACCGGACGGAACCGCCAGGAGCTTCAGCACACTTTTGGCCGCTGGCCCGCGGCCAGCCATTTCCGCCAGATCGTCACGATGGACGACGTTTCTCGGATGAAGCCGCATCCCGACGGACTGCTGAAAATCGTTGCTGGACGCGAAGCCGCCACCGCTCTCTACATTGGCGATAACGTCGATGATGCCCTGGCCGCCCGCGCGGCCGGCGTCCCATTCGTTGCCGTTCTCCCGCGCGCCGCGCATCAATACCGCGAACGCGCCGCGAGCTTCCGCGAACTTGGCGCGCTCGCACTTTTCTCCCGCGCTACCGACCTCAACACCTGGCTCTCGCCTTAGTCTGGGAGCGGCCTCTCGCCCGCGCTTCGGGGTCAAACACTTCAACTTCGCTAGGGGGATACGATGTGACAGGGCTATTCCACGGGCCGGGTCAGATTGACGGAATGGCCTGTGGATGCTATAAAACAACATTTCGTTTGGCAGCTTCAGGCTCGCTGTGTGCCTCAATCCGGGCCGGGCACGGCGCGCGGCGATAAGTCTTCTGTGTGACCGCCCCGATGGAATCGGGGTAAACGCCGCGAGCGGTCAATTTATGTGTGACCCCGACCAGGTCGGGGTCAACTCAAGGGTGACCGCATAGCGGTCAACTCAAATGTGATCGCATAGCGGGCAATTCAAGTGTGATCGCATAGCGATCGACCGGATGCAAGAGATCGTTCACCAGCTTGGCGAACTGTTCCTGCAGGCTGTACCCACAGTCCTGATCGTCTTTCTTTTCTATCTTATTCTGCGCTCAGTGTTTTTTGCGCCTTTGCTCCGCGTCATGGCCGAGCGCGACGCGCGCACAACCGGCGCGCAGAAGGCCGCCGAAGCTGCCCAGGCCGCCGCCCAGGAGAAGATCAAGCAATACCAGGAGGCGCTCAAGCGGGCTCGCGCGGAAATCTATGCCGAGCAAGACGCGGCTCGTAAGAAGCTGCTCGAGGAGCGTAACGCTGTCTTGAAAGCTGCCCGGAACCTTGCATCGGAGGAAGTGCGCTCCGGCAAGGATCGGATTTCGGCTGAACTGGAGGCGGCGCGGCGCGAATTAGAAGCCTCCAGCGGCCAGCTTGCTGCGGAAATCGCCCGGCGCGTCTTGGAAAGCCCCCTGGCGGGTGATTCCCGATGAGCTGTGAGCAGATCCGCCGCTTGGCGCGATTGGCCATTCTGATGTTTCTCTTGGTGGCGCTGCTCGGCCCCGCCGTGAATGCTCGCGCCGCGGAAGAGAGCGGCAATCCGGCCGAGTCGCCGATTGGCGAACTTTTCAAATGGCTTAACTTCGCGATCGTCGCCGGGGCCGTCGGCTACCTTTGCGTGAAGAAGGGGCCTAGCTTCTTCCGACGCCGTGCGGACGCCATCACGGCTGCGATTACTCAGGCGACAACCACGAAAGCCGAAGCCGAGCGGCAGCTCGAAGATGCAGAGTCACGGCTTGCTCACCTCGATCTCGAAGCAGCCGATCTCCGCGCTCACGCGCAGCGCGACGCCCAAGCAGAAGCGGAGCGCGTTCGCGCCCTGACCCGCGCCGAAGCCGAGAAAATCTCCGCCGCTGCTCGGGCGGAAATCCAAGCGGCCGAACGCGCCGCGCGCCTGGAACTGAAAGCCTTCGGCGCAGGGCTGGCCGTGGCCGGCGCCGAATCGCTCTTGACCAAGCAGCTCACGCCGCAGGCGCAGGATTCCCTGTTCCGCGCATTTGTTCAGAGCCTCGAAGGGAGGCGGAATTGAAGTCCGCCTCCCTACAATACGCCGGCGTCCTTGCCGATATTGCCCTCCAGCAGGAGGTCGCGGAGACCTTCTCGAAGCAACTCGAGCAGTTCCTCAGTCTTTACCGCGAGTCCGGGGAACTGCGGAAATTCCTCGCGAGCCCCGCGATTCCTCGCCCGGCCAAACATGGGGTCATCGAGAAGATCGTTGACCGAATAAGCGCTCGCCCCGATTGGGCCGGGGCGAGCAAAATTTTGCGCAATTTTCTCTTTGTGCTTGCGGATCATCGGCGAACGCAACTCCTCCCGGAAATCGCGGCCGCCTTTCACGGCGTGCTCCGGCAGCGGCAGGGGATCGCCCAGGCGGATATAACTTCCGCTGTCGAGCTGAGCGCCGCACAGAAAAAAGAACTCCGCCTCGTGCTGGAGCGGCTCACGGGAAAGAAGATTGAAACGCACTACGCGACCGATTCCGCACTGCTCGGCGGCGCGGTCGTGCGCGTCGGCTCGACGATATATGATGGGTCAGTCCGTAACCAGCTCGAACGGTTGCGCGAGCGCCTCGCTTCGGAGTAGGAGCAGGTATGGCGAATATCAAGGCAGACGAGATTACTAAGCTTCTCCGCGAGCAAATCTCGAACTACGAGCAGGCCGTCGCGGTGGACGAAGTCGGCCAGGTCATCAGCGTCGGCGACGGTATCGCGCGCATTCATGGCCTCGAGAAAGTGATGGCCGGCGAAATGCTCTCTTTTCCGCACGGCGTTTCGGGTATTGCGCTCAACCTCGAAGAGGACGAAGTCGGCGCCGTGCTCCTGGGCGAATACATCGAAATCAAAGAGGGCGACACCGTCAAGCGCACGAACTCCATCATGTCCGTGCCGGTCGGGGATGCGCTGGTGGGCCGCGTCGTCAACCCGCTCGGCGAGCCGCTCGATGACAAGGGACCCATCGTCGCCACGCAGCGCAATCCGGTCGAGCGCATCGCTCCGGGGGTGATCGACCGCCAACCCGTCCGGGAACCTTTGCAGACCGGCATCAAGGCCATCGACTCGATGATCCCGATTGGCCGCGGCCAGCGCGAACTCATCATCGGCGACCGTCAGACCGGCAAGACCGCCGTGATCCTGGACACGATCATCAATCAGAAGGGCCAGGACATGATCTGCATCTATTGCGCGATCGGGCAGAAGCGTTCGACCATCGCGCAGGTGGTGAAGGTCCTCAGCGATGCCGGCGCGATGGACTACACAATCATTGTAGCGTCCTCCGCTGGGGAGCCCGCCACGCTCCAGTACATCGCTCCTTACGGCGCGTGCGCCATGGGCGAATACTTCCGCGATAAGAAACGCCACGCGGTGACGTTCTACGACGACCTCTCGAAGCACGCGCAGGCCTATCGGGAAATTTCCCTGCTTCTGCGCCGCCCGCCCGGCCGCGAGGCGTTTCCCGGCGACGTCTTTTATTTGCACTCGCGCCTTCTCGAACGCGCCGCAAAGCTAAACGACAAGCTCGGCGGTGGCTCGCTCACCTCGCTCCCGGTTATCGAAACTCAGGCCGGAGACGTCTCCGCCTATATCCCGACAAATGTAATCTCCATCACGGACGGCCAGATCTATCTCGAGTCCGACCTTTTCAACGCGGGCATTCGTCCCGCCATCAACGCCGGCATATCCGTCAGCCGTGTCGGCGGCAACGCGCAGATCAAGGCCATGCGCCAGGTAGCGGGTTCGCTGCGTCTCGACATGGCACAATATCGCGACCTCGCGGCCTTCGCCCAGTTCGGAACGGAACAGCTCGACAAAGTGACCCAGGCGCAAATCGCGCGCGGTCAGCGCCTCACCGAGCTTCTCAAACAGGATCAGTACGCGCCGCTCCCCGTTGAGAAGCAGGTGTTCGTGATCTTTGCCGGCACCAGCGGCGCACTGGACGCGGTTCCGGTCGCGGAATGCGGGCGCTTCGAGCGCGAACTCCTGGAGTTCGTGGAGACGAACTATCCCGCCGTGTTGCAGAACATCGCCGCGAGGAAAGCGCTCGACGATAATCTTCGCGCGGAGATGAAGCGGGCCATTGACGCTTTCAAGGAGCGCTTCAGTGCTGCTGCGGCGGCCAGTTGAACTCAGCTTCTGACGAGGCACAGTGCCCACACTTCTCGATTTTCGGCGCCGCATCCGCACGGTGAAAAACACCCAGCAGATCACACGCGCGATGAAGTTCGTTGCGGCGGCGCGTTTGCGGCGGGCGCAAGAACGCGCCCTTTCCGCGCGGCCGTACGCCAAAGAAATCGCGCGCGTCCTGCGCTCGACGATGGCCCGAATCGAAAATCCCCAGCATCCGTTGCTGACAAAACGCCGTGAGGAGAACCTCCTCGTCGTCGTGCTGACAGGGGAGCGCGGACTGTGCGGTGCATTCAACACGAACGTTCTGCGAAAAGCGCAGGACGTCATCCGCGCCAATGCCGGGAAGAAAATCCTGGTCCTACCAGTGGGCAAGAAAGGACGCGACTATCTCCGCAAGCGCGGCTATGAATTCGCCGGGGAATATGTAAACGTTCTTGCGCGCGTCGAGTTCGCGGTTGCCCGGGAGATCGCGGCCAAAATCACGGAATTGTATGCCTCCGCCGATGTGGATGCAGTGTATGCCGTCTTCAATGAGTTCAAGAACGTCCTCGCGCCGACTCTCGCGGTCGAAAAGCTGCTTCCGGTCGAGGGTCTTGCCAGCGCCGAAGAGACACCCGCCGAAGCGGCCACCGTGCAGGTGGATTACCTGTACGAGCAGCCCAAAGAACGCCTTCTCGACAAGCTCCTGCCCCGTTATGTGGAAACGCAGGTCTTGCGCGCGATGCTGGAATCTTCGGCCGCAGAGTACGCCGCGCGCATGACCGCGATGGAATCGGCCACGAACAATGCCGGGGACGTCATCGAGGCGCTGACCTTGCACATGAACAAAGTTCGGCAAGCGGCCATCACCAGAGAGATCATTGAGGTGGTCAGCGGCGCGTCATCGACCGCCTAAAAGTTGTGATTCGTGAATCGTGATTCGTGAATCGTGAAAATCAACTCCTTCCGCGAATTGATCGTGTGGCAGAGGGCGCACCAGCTAACGCTTCTGGTATATCGTTTGACGGAGGAGTTCCCGCCTGCGGACCACTTTGGAATCGTTTCGCAGGTCCGGCGCTCGTCCGCGTCAGTTGCAGCTAACATAGCGGAGGGGTTTGGGAGGAGAACGACGAAGGAACTTCTACGATCCATGCAGATTGCGCGTGGAGAACTGGAAGAGACGAGGTATTTTCTGCTCCTCGCGAGGGATCTCGGCAGAGTTGCCAAGTCGGATTACGCGAAAGCGAATGAATTGTGTGATTCGGTTGGCCAGCTTATCAATGCTTTGGGACGATCATTGAAATCCAGGTCTGCCACGAATCACGAGTTACGAACCACGAATCACGCAAAACCTTGAGGAGAGCCGGATGCCAGAGCAATACGCCAGCGTTGGCCACGTGGTCCAGATCATCGGCCCGGTCGTCGATATCCAATTCGACGCGGACAAATTGCCGCCGATCTATAACGCGATTCACATTACGAGCGAGGGGTATAACATCCCGCAGCCGCTGGACGTCATCGCCGAAGTGCAGCGGCATCTCGGCGAGGGCCGCGTCCGTGCGGTGGCGATGGAACCGACGGAAGGCATGGTGCGCGGCATGAAGGCCTACGATACGGGCAAGCCCATTATCGTGCCCGTTGGCCGCCCCACGCTCGGCCGGGTGATGAATGTTTTGGGCAAGCCCGTCGATCAACTGGGACCCCTCACCAGCGATACGTACTATCCGATTCACCGTCCCGCCCCGACACTCGAAGACCAGTCCACCACTCTCGAGATGTTTGAGACCGGCATCAAAGTCGTAGACCTGATGGAGCCCTACCTGAAAGGCGGCAAGATTGGCCTCTTCGGCGGCGCGGGCGTCGGGAAAACCGTGCTCATCATGGAGCTGATCCGCAACGTGGCCACGAAGCATGGCGGCGTATCCGTTTTCGCCGGAGTGGGCGAGCGCACCCGCGAAGGCAATGAGCTGTGGCTCGAAATGACTGAGTCCGGCGTCGTCGTGCCTGGCAATTCGGAAAAATCCCGCGCCGCGCTCATCTACGGCCAGATGACCGAGCCGCCTGGGTCGCGCTTGCGCGTCGGCCTTACCGGCCTGACCGTTGCCGAATACTTCCGCGACGAGGAGCATCTCGACGTGCTCCTGTTCATCGACAACATTTTCCGCTTCGTCCAGGCCGGCTCGGAAGTCTCCGCGCTTCTTGGCCGCATGCCATCGGCAGTCGGCTACCAGCCGAACCTCAACACCGAAATCGGTGAATTGCAGGAGCGCATCACTTCCACAAAGCACGGCTCAATCACCTCCGTGCAGGCGATCTTTGTGCCTGCCGACGATTACACCGACCCTGCGCCGGCCGCGACGTTCTCGCACCTCGATGCCACGACGAACCTCAGCCGCCAGATCGTCGAGCGCGGCATCTACCCGGCCGTCGATCCTCTCGCGAGCTACTCGCGCATTCTCGACGCGCGCATCGTCGGCCAGGAGCACTACGCCGTCGCTCGCGCCGTCAAGTCCATCCTGCAGCGCTACAAAGACCTGCAGGACATCATCGCCATCCTCGGCATCGAAGAGCTCTCCGATGAAGACAAGCTGACCGTTTCACGCGCCCGCAAAATCGAGAGGTTTCTCTCGCAGCCCATGTTCGTCGCCGCAGCGTTCACCGGCAAAGAAGGCAAGTACGTCAAGATCGAGGACACCGTCCGCGGCTTCAAGGAAATCGTCGAAGGCAAACATGACGACATTCCCGAGCAGGCCTTTTACATGGTCGGCACCATTGAAGAGGCGCTCAGCGCAGCGGAGAATATGAAGGCAGGGGTCTGAGCCGCGATGTTTCCTGAGACGCTCGAGCTCGTTGTCGTCACGCCGGAGCGCCAACTGCTCCGCGAAAGTTGCGCTGGAGTGGAAATTCCCGGCGCCGACGGCTATCTCGGCATCTTACCGGGCCACGCGCCGCTCATGACCGAGCTTGGGATTGGCCGGCTCAGTTCGCGCAGCGGGAACACGGAAGTCCAGCTCGCCGTGATCCGTGGCTTCGCCGAAGTCCTTCCGGACCGCGTGACCGTGCTCGCAGAAATCGCCGAGCGCGGCGAGGAAATCGATGTGCCTCGCGCACAGGCCGCCCTGCAGCGCGCGGAAAAACGTATGTCCTCGCAGGACTCGAATATTGACTGGGACCGCGCCCGCGCGGCGCTCCAGCGGGCTCTAATCCGCGTCCAGGTCGCTCGAAAACGCCACACTGGCGCCGCGAGCGGCTCCCAAACCGTCGCACTTGGTTGATCATCCCGACACTTCCTCTTGCTTCCAAGCATCTAATCGCGTGGAAATTAATTATGGACGCTATCACGATCTATTCCATTCCATGGTGCTCGGATTGCCGCCGCACAAAAGTCTTTCTAAAGGAACATGGCGTCGAATTTCGGGAGGTGAATATCGAAGAAGATGCGAGCGCCGAAGCTCTCGTTCTCAAGGTGAATAATGGAAAACGCAAAGTTCCCACGCTCGAGGTTGGCGGGCGCTACTTCGTCTGTAGCCCGTTCGATCCCTACCAGCTTTCTTCGGCGCTTGGAATTCCATTGAATATGTAAGGACGGCAGGACTTTTGGGCCCTGGTGCGGGAGATATCGCGCCACCGCTGGCATATTCGACTTTGGTTAGCTTGTGATCCCGCGTGTCCAGACGCGTCGGATCTGCAGGCTGGAATCCAGCAGAACGATGTCCGCGTCTGCTCCGGGGCGCAGCGTCCCCTTCTTGAACTCGAGCCCGAGAAGCAACGCGGGGTTTTGCGTCAGCATGCGCACCGCCTCGGGGAGTGAAAAGCCCAGGGCGACGATGTTTCGCAGCGCCCGGTCCAACGTAAGCGTGCTCCCGGCCAGCTTACCCTCGGCGTTGCGGCAAACGCCGCCGCTCACGGTCACTTCCAATGGGCCCAGTTTGTATTTTCCGTCCGGCATCCCCGTTGCCGCAGTTCCATCGCTCACCAGAATCACCCGCTCGGCACCCTTCGCCTGCAAGAGAAGCCGCATCGCGCCGTCTTCGACGTGGACTCCGTCAGCGATCAATTCGGCGGTCACCTCGGGCGAGGTGAGCACGGCACCGATCACGCCCGGGTCGCGGTGAGTGAACGGGCGCATCGCGTTGTAGACGTGTACCGCGTGGCGCACGCCGCGGGCAATTGCCGCTCGCGTCTGTTCGTAGTTCGCATCGGTATGCCCCATCGCAACGACCAATCCGGCCGTATGCGCCGCTTCGATGCAGGATGCCGCGCCGGGAAGTTCGGGCGCGATGGTCAGGAGGCGGGCCGTGCCGCGCGCGGCCTTCAGGAATCTGCCAAGCAGCTCAACCGAAGGAAGCTGAAGCCATTCCTGCGGATGCACGCCGCGCCGCGTCGGGCTCAGGAACGGCCCCTCGAAGTGAATGCCCAGCACTTCCGAGCGGACCGCATCTTCTTCATGTTGATGCTCGATGTAGTGTGAAATTCCCTCGATGCTGCGGGAAGTATCCTCGGCGCTGGCTGTCACCGTCGTGGCGAGAAAAGAAGTCGTGCCGTGCTCGGCAATCGTCCTGGCGACCGTGCCGATTGCCTGGCGAGTTCCCTCCATAACGTCGCGGCCACCCGCACCGTGGATGTGCACGTCCAGAAAGCCTGGAATGGCGATTGCTTCCGGTTCGCGAATCTCCTCTGCGCCGGCCGGAAGGCGCAGGGCCTCGCGCGGCCCGACGGCTTCAATCGTGCCATCATGGATGAGGATACCGGCGTCTGAGATCTCAGCCGCGGGAGTGACCGCGCGGCCGGCGTGCAGAAGGAGGTTCGTCATGTGGCACGCATCATCCTACTGAAAACGCCGCGCGGTACAAAAAGAAAACAGGCGGGGCATCCCCCGCCTGTCTGTCCGAACCCTGTTTGAAAACGGGACTTACTTGGCCGCCATCTCGATGCCGCTGAGCTTGAGGCTGTCTCCCTCGATGGTGCCCTTTACGGTGACGTGGTGGCCGGCGTGCGCGGCGACCTGGTCCTGCGCGTCAATGGCGTAGACCTTCTTGTCTGCGTGGTTGACGAACACGAACTTGCCGCCCTTCTCCTTGACGCACTTCGTCGCGCAATCGGCATGGCCCTCTTTCGCGCCCTTCGCCCCGCAATGACTGTCGGAGATGTAGCCGGTCCAGGATCCCTCCGCCGCAAGCATAACGCCGGCTGCAAAGAGAATCATGGCCGCGCCTGTCAGAAGACGTGATTTCATCGCTTGTTCCCCCTCCTTGATCGTGTGGATTGGTGCCTACCTCGCCGGGCAGGACCTTAGCTTGGCACAACGCCCCGGCCCGTGTCCAGAGCTTCCATTTCTATCTACGGGGCCCCTCGGCAGACGGATGAGCGGGAAACAAAAAAGGAGAATCCGTACGGATTCTCCTTTCTCGTGGATGCGCCGCCTCGCAGGTGAGGCGACAACGTCGGAATTAGAGCCCGGATGAAGAGGAATTGCTGGCCGTCGCGGCCCCCGCGGCCTTCGGAACGCTCAGGTAACCGCTCGCGGTCGTCTTTGTCACTTTGTTGATCACCAGTTCCAGAGCCGCACGGGTGCCCCCTGTGTAGAAGAAGATCGGTTCGTTCACCGAGCGGTTCTTCTTCTCGAAGCTCCTATCATCGGCGATCACGTCGATGGTGAACTGGTTCTTCTTCGGGTTGGTGGCCTTGAGCTGAATTTGCACGAGCTCGCCCACCTTCTGGGCGCGCGCCTTGCGGTTAACGGTGAATTCAAAGTAGTCGCGCTGGCCGAACCGGCGGAGTTGGTCGATCTCCTCATGATTGCGAGCGATCAGCGTGCCCATCTCGCTCTTGGCCATTTGCAGGTTGTTCTTCGTGTCGGCCAAGTCGTTCTTCACGCCCGTAACGTCGCCGCCTAGGCTCTTGACGTCGTCGGCGCTGGCCTTGGTCGCCAGATCGGACTTCAATGAGGTCTCCAACCCGGTCAGTTTCTGGTTGTATTGAGCTGATACCGCCTTGGTTTGCTTCCGGGCGGAAACCAAGTCTGCCTGCGTGACGTTCAGTTTATCGGTAACGACCCTGATGTCACTTTGAAGCTGTTGATTGACTTCTTCGGATTTCGCCAGGCGCTGTGCCAGCTCATCGCTCTTCTGAAGCGTCGTCTGCTGAACGCTGTTGGAGTGACTAATCGCGCTCCAGCCCACTCCGAGACCCAGCAATGACACCCCGGCCAGCACTATGATTGCCAGCGTAATCCAGCGAGGTGTGCCCGCCTGCCCCTGGTAGGTCGGTTCCTGAAACTCGCTCATGGATATGATCTCCTTTAGGCTCTGCGCCCTGTGGCTGGGAGTGGTGCATCTGGTAGGCCAAACGGGACGGCACGGTCAGTCCGTCCTAAAGTATTGAGGAATTAGGGGTTACGGCGAAAGAGCCATAGGCGAGGCGATGTGAGACAAGGGCATGCTCGTGTAAAGATTACATTTACCCTGTTGCCGTCAGGAAAAGTTACTTGAAGATTCTTTGCAGGACAGGCGACCAAAGAAATGAAGGCAGCACTGGAGACCAAAAGAAAACGGTCTGGACGTAACTACCTCACAATCAATCTGTTACAGACGCACACTCAAGCCGCCTGTGGCGTGTGTGATATCCTGGCGGCGTTGGATAGGTTAAAATACTGGTCAAGCGTCGTCGAGGCGACTTCGAGAATGATGCTACAGTCCGAGCAGTGGTTTAGGTGCTGCTCGACATCGCGCTCCACCGCCTCGGACAGCTTTCCCTCCAAGTACCAGCAAATCAAATGGATAGTATCTCTACAACTCATGGAACCGTTCCCTCAGAATCGAAAGCAAGCAATTTCGCTCATATTACTTCGTGCATCTGATTGACCAGAACTGTACTGTGTTCGGCTTTATCCGTATCTATTTGAGCGATAAACAGTTACGGGAATCCCTAAGTATGTGGAGCGGACGCGCACGCTGAACGGTCCGGATTCTTTACATAGCCCCGCTTCGGCGGGTCTGTTACGGATTTCTGCGAGGGAGTTATCCCCGAGGGATGACCGTCATCTCCCGAAGCGCGGCGATACGGTTTTCCAGTGGGGGGTGTGTGCTAAGCCAGGAAGAAAGCCCACGACTGCCAAATAGGGGTTTCACAATGCAGAGGGCAGACGTGGATGGCGAGATAGTCGTTGTGGGAATGCGATTGTTGTAGGCGCCGAGCTTTTCGAGCGCCCGGACCAAACCGTAGGGATGCCCGACCATTCGAGCGCCCGTCGCGTCGGCGGCATACTCCCTCTGACGTGAGATCCCCAACTGCAATAGCATGGCGGCGAGCGGAGCCAGGATCATCATCAGAATCGCAAGGATCGTGCCGCCTCCTCCACGTTCGCGGTCATCCTCGCCACCGCCCATTCCCAGCCAGCGCCCCGAGTACGCAATCCAGGTGATCGCACCGGCAATGGTTGCTGCAATCGAGCTGATCAAAATGTCGTAATTCCGGACGTGGGAAAGCTCGTGCGCAATGACTCCCTCAAGCTCCTCATTGTCCATGATCTGTAGCAACCCTTGCGTCACCGCCACGGAGGCATGCCGCGGGTTTCTGCCAGTGGCGAATGCGTTGGGCGCGGGTTCGGGGATTACGTACAGCTTGGGGACCGGCAAGTTTGCTTTAGCAGCCAGCCCCTCGACGACCTCGTAGAGTCGCGGTACTTCTTCCCGCGTCACCGGCTCCGCCCCGCTCGACCACAGGGCAATCTTGTCCGAGAAGAAGTAGGCGAACGAGTTCATGACAATGGCGAAGCCCAGCGCCACAGTCATCCCGGAACGCCCGCCGAAATAGCTGCCCAGAAGGAGCAGCAACAGCGTGAGCCCGGTAAGCAGAAAAGCTGTGCGAAAGATTTTCATGGTTGTCTCACCTATCCTTACATACGCCCGAGTGCCGCGAAATGGTCCATCCTATTAGACTCTTGCCGCCGCCGCTGGTTGCTTTGCGGCCACGCGCTCGAAGCGCATCGCATCTTTCGTGGCGTCTCGATCGACGCGCACGTGGTCGCCGGGCAGGATCGCGCCTTCGAGAATTTGCAGCGCCAGCGGGTCCTGTACCAGCCGCTGAATCGTGCGGCGGAGCGGCCGCGCGCCGTAGGCGGGATCGTACCCTTCACGCAGGAGCAGCTCTTTGGCCGCGTGCGTCATTTCTATGCTGATGCGGCGTTCGGCCAAGAGTTTCTCGACGCTAAGAAGCAGCAGGTCCACGATTCGCTCGAGCTGCTCCTTGCCCAGCGGATTGAAGATCACGATCTCGTCAATGCGGTTGAGAAACTCCGGACGGAAGGCCGCGCGCAGCGCCTCCATGGCCTGCTTGCGCGCTCTTTCGGGATCGCGCTGGGACAGCTCGAAGATCGCCGTCGAACCCACATTGCTGGTCATCACGAGAACGGTGTTGCGGAAGTCCACGGTGCGGCCTTTACCGTCCGTCAGCCACCCGTCCTCGAGGATCTGCAGCAGCACGTTGAACACGTCCGGATGCGCTTTCTCGATCTCGTCAAACAAGATGACCGAATAGGGATGCCGCCGCACCTGCTCGGTGAGCTGCCCGCCCTCTTCATACCCAACGTAGCCGGGCGGCGCGCCGATGAGCCGCGAGACGGAATGCTTCTCCATATACTCCGACATGTCGATGCGAACCATCAGCTTTTCGTCGTCAAACAAGAACTCAGCCAGCGCCCGCGCAAGCTCCGTCTTCCCCACGCCCGTCGGTCCAAGGAAAATGAACGAACCGATCGGCCGCTTCATGTCAGAAAGGCCCGCGCGGCTCCGGCGCACGGCGTTCGCCACGCGTGAGAGCGCGTCGTCCTGTCCCACCACGCGCTGCCGTAGCCGCTCCTCCATGTGCACGAGCTTCTGCGCTTCGCCCTCCAGCAGCCGACCCACTGGAATCCCGGTCCACTTGCTCACGAGTTTGGCGATGTCTTCTTCATCGACCTCTTCTTTGAGCATGGGCGCATCTTTCTGTACCGACGCGAAGCGCTCCTGCGCCTGTTTGAGTTCCTTTTCCGCCGCGGCAATTTTTCCGTAGCGGATTTCCGCCACCTTGGCCAACTCGCCGGCGCGCTCGTACTTCTGCTCCTCAGCTTTGAGCTGCTCGATCTGCTCTTTCAGCTTACGGATGCGCGCGATGGCTTCCTTCTCCGCCTGCCAGCGCGTCTTCCGGGCGCTCGATTCCTCGCGCAACTTCGCCAATTCTGCCTCGATCTGCTTGCGGCGCTCGACGGAATGCGCATCCGTCTCCTTCAGCAGGGCCTGCCGCTCGATCTCGAGCTGTACAATCCGGCGTTCGAGCGCATCAATCTCCGTGGGCAGAGAATCGATCTGCATGCGCAGGCTCGCCGCCGCTTCATCAATCAAGTCAATCGCCTTGTCGGGGAGAAAACGGTCGGAAATGTAGCGGTGCGAAAGCGTCGCCGCGGCCAGAATGGCGGCGTCCTTGATGCGCACACCGTGGTGCACCTCGTAGCGGTCCTTCAACCCACGCAGAATCGCAATGGTGTCCTCGACAGTCGGCTCGCTCACCAGCACTGGCTGAAAGCGCCGCTCGAGCGCCGGGTCTTTCTCGATGTGCTTCTTATATTCGTTGAGCGTTGTCGCGCCGATGGCGCGCAGCTCGCCCCGGGCCAGCGCCGGCTTCAGCATATTCGAGGCGTCCATCGCGCCCTCCGCCGCGCCTGCGCCCACCAGGGTGTGCAGTTCGTCGATGA
>WNGM01002264.1_pt1 | contig 15450 bp, 10 predicted proteins | sample 5400571 | NCBI WGS metagenome assembly WNGM01 (sample SAMN13153378, study PRJNA577476) | soil metagenome | isolation source: 100 cm soil or saprolite under Garry oak tree replicate 2 | place: USA:California | collected 2016-06-15 | reverse complement strand
GAGGAACGAACTGGGCATGGAACTCGCTGCCAAGTATTGCTTTGTTTGCGCTTGCTGCTATGTTGCTGGTCCTTTTTATATACCAGGAGAATCGCGCGCCGGAGCCGATTCTACCATTGACGCTCTTTAAGAATCGCATTATTGCTATTTCAAGCATTGGCGGGGTTATTCTTGGTGTCATTATGTTTGGTATCACGTCCTATGTTCCTCTTTTCGTGCAGGGTGTTAAAGGAGGTACTGCGACCAGCGCCGGAGTAACACTAGGTCCATTATTGATAGCATGGCCCATTTCATCGACTTTGAGTGGAAAGGTAATCCTGCGTTTTGGTTATCGTTTCACAGCTGTGATGGGGGCACTATTCGCCTCAATAGGTATGGGAATGGTGACGCTCTTCCATGTGGATACAGGTTTACCGTTCATTGTAGCAGCGATGTTTATCATCGGCACAGGGTTGGGTTTCATGAGTACTTCATTTGTCATAGCTGTGCAAAACGCTGTTCCCTGGAATCTGCGAGGTGTAGCGACAGCCTCGACCCAATTTGTTCGTACTATGGGTGGTACTGTTGGTGTTGCAGTAATGGGAACAATTCTCAATGCGCAAATGGCGCTGCATTTCGTACCGATCTTTGCTCATTATTCAGATGTTTTGGCAAGACTCCCTAAAGGGCTGTCTCCATCGAATGTGTTGCTCACTCCCGATGTGCGAAGTACATTGCCTGTCAATTTGTTGAACCAGTTACAATTGGCTCTGGCGCAGGGCCTTTTCTGGATTTATGCGTTGATGTTCGTCTGCGCTCTGATTGGGTTGGCGATAATGTTTCTTTTACCGGGAGGAAATGCTGAGCAGTATTCTTATAAGGATGGCAAGCATAAGAGCGCTCAACCAGTACCGGCGAAATATGAACGGGAGATTACCACGATTGGCTAGGGTGTAATGGCTGTATAAATTTTATCTGATTGTGCCACATATTACCCTTTGCGAATTACGCGCTCCATTTCGCGCTTCACGTCTCGTTCAGTGATTGCTTCGCGCTTATCATACAATTTTTTCCCACGACACAGACCCAACTCAATTTTTGCCTTTCCTCCTTTGAGGTAGAGCTTAAGAGGAATGAGGGTTAAACCCTTTGTCGCGACTTTTGCTTGAAGTTGCTCAATCTCGCGCCTGTGGAGTAACAACTTGCGATTACGCAACGGTTCGTGATTATAGCGATTGCCGTGTTCATAGATCGCTATATGCGCGTTCTCAAGCCATAATTCTCCATTGCGTGCGATTGCATAGGAGCCACGCAGGTTTACTTTGCCATCGCGAATGGATTTAATTTCAGTACCTACTAATGAAATGCCAGCCTCAATAGTGCGTTCGACAAAGTAGTCGTGATATGCCTGACGATTGACTGAGATGATTTTGACGGGTACATTACTCGTCTGAGTTTTAGATTCGTGCTTGTTCGTTGTTTGTTTTGCCATTGAATGACTGCCCTTCACAACCGGGGGTTAGATGGCTACTCCACCAGGGGCGACGCAAGCGTTCCCACACCGCGTCCACACCTAGCCCGCCCCTACGCGACATGGAATCAGTGATATGCTACATCTTGACACAAGATGAGAAACAGCCTACTAGTATTACAGGAACACATAAAAGGTGCATTCATGATACAACACTGGCGGGCTTAAGTCGAGATGTGAAAAATATTGTAGAAAGGTTCTTCTATGTTCTACCGTCTTGGCAAGTTAGCCACCCACTATCGCTGGTTGATTGTGGGCTTTTGGATGGTTGCTATTGCCGTATCGCTGCCATTTGCACCGCGAGCCAGTGAAGTACTACATTCAGGCGGGTTTGTGAGTCCTGATGTTGAATCACAACAAGCGGTAAACCTACTGGTTCAAAAGCTCCATCTCAACTTGACTGTTGTTCAAGTTATCTTTACCAGCCAACATTACACGGCAGATAGCCCGCAATTTATACAAGAGACACAAACGGCTCTAGCAGGTGTACGGAGGATGTCGGAAGTCACAGGAATTGTGAGTTTTACTGATAATCCAAGGCAAGTTTCTTTAGATCGCCATGCTGCATATGTCAATGTTCTACTCAAACCTGATCCCGATAGCGCTCCGAAGCTCTTGCCTGAATTTGAGCACCATTTGCAATCAGTACCTGACTTAAAAACCAGCATTGGGGGGGGTCCGGTTTTTTACGAGGATATTCAAGCCGTCAGCGAGCGTGACTTACGGCGCGCAGAAATGCTGGCATTCCCCTTTGCGGTGATTGCCCTTCTGATAGTGTTTCGCTCTGTTGTAGCTGCCGTTCTTCCTGCCTTAGTGGGAGGAGGAGCAGTGATTGCCTCGCTCGCGCTCATCTTTGGACTTGGGCAAATCACAACACTTTCCATCTTTGTACTGAACATCACTACATTGTTCGGTCTAGGGTTGGGAGTTGATTACTCGCTGTTTATTGTAAGTCGCTTCCGCGAGGAGCTTACCCACGGTCGTAATGTTGAAGAGGCGGTCGCCATCACCATTGCCACTGCCGGACGAGCTGTTACTTTCTCTGGTCTTACGGTGTCAATTGGTCTTCTAGGTCTCGTTTTTTTTCGTATCACTATGTTACGTTCGGTTGGCATAGGGGGAGTACTCGTCGTTTTGATAGCGGTACTTGCTGCAATAACCTTGTTACCTGCTGTTCTGGCCATTATTGGCACACGGGTAAACGCATTTCCTGTGCGCCTTCCAAGACTACGCAACCTCGTAGGGGCCCGATTTATCGCGCCCGAAGGCGAGGGAAGAGAGAAGACCACCACGGATACGGGCCCGATTTATCGGGCCCCTGCCGACCCACAAGATGGGTTCTGGTACAAGCTCTCACAACTTGTCATGCGCTATCCTGTGCGCATATTTGTCTCTGTTCTACTCCTCATGATCGGGTTGGGATTGCCTTTCTTGATGGTACGCTTCTCAGCGCCAGATGCCTCAATTCTCCCTGTTGATGTGCCTTCTCGTGCGGCATATGATCTACTCGCGAGCCGTTTCAATGACCGTGAGACGACACCAGTTCTATTAGCAGTTCAGACGAAAGGTAATGTGCTTACACCTGACAATATTCGTAATCTCTATGCATATGTGCGTCGTATTGAGGCGGATCCTCGTGTTGCACGAGTAGATAGCATAGTGAGCGCCGATCCTCGATTTACATTAGATCAGTACGAGGTATTGTATGCACATCCTCAACTGGTTGCTGATCCCTACCTGGCCGCTTTTCTCAAGACATCGGTGGCTGGAGATACCACGATGATCTCTGTGATCAGCAAATATGGAATGCTAGATCAGCATTCGCAAGAATTAGTACAGACAATTCGTAATACTCATCCAGGGAATGGTATTAGCGTATTGGTTGATGGTGGAACCGCGGGCAATATAGATTATGTACACTCCCTTTACACTGACTTTCCTATGGCAGTGTTGATTGTATCGATTACCACTTATATTGTGTTACTGTTGTTTTTCCGTTCACTGTTCTTGCCGCTCAAGGCTATATTGATGAACACGCTCTCAATTCTGGCAAGTTATGGCGCGTTAGTTGTCATATTCCAGAATGGATTTATGCATCAAGCGCTCGGCTTTACTCCGCTGGGTTTCGTTGAGGCCTCGAGTCCAATTCTCTTGTTCTGCACATTGTTTGGTCTCTCAATGGACTATGAGGTCTTCCTGCTCTCGCGAATACAGGAAGCCTACTGGCAGACTGGTGACAATGCGAAGGCAGTTGCTCTTGGTTTGCAGCGCAGTGGAAGAATTATCACCAGCGCAGCTCTGATCGTGATTGTGGTAAGTGCGTGTTTCGCTACTGCGGATATGATACTCGTCAAAGCGTTGGGTCTTGGTATGGCCCTGGCGGTAGCGATAGATGCAACGCTAGTACGTGGGTTGCTCGTGCCTGCTACCATGCGGTTACTTGGCGATTGGAACTGGTGGCTTCCCTTTGTAGGTGTGCATCGTCGTCAACCAGTTTTAGCGGAAGGCGCAGATATGCAAGAACTAGAACAGGGCAAAGAAGATGAACTTCATATTGTATTGGAGGAAGATGCTCAGGTAGGAGGGAAGCAATGAAATTGAGACGAAAGATCATTGGGGTACTTGTGGACGACAAGGGCGGGGGCAAGCCCCGCCCCTACTATACTCGTAGTAAATATAATGCCAGGCGTTGTATAGTAGGAGTGGGGTTTGCCCCCGCCCTGCTTCTCATTTTCGCGCTCTTGCTTTCCTCTTGTGGCTTTCCAGGTGTTGTGTCTACTTCAGCTCAATTACCTACGGTGAATGTATCACCCGGGGCAACTCCATTGCCGCCCATTCGCTTTCCTCAGGATGAGGCACCGCATCGTGATTTGACAGAATGGTGGTATTATACCGGCCATATGAATGCCACCATGCCAGGTGGACAAGTGCATCACTATGGTTTTGAGCTGGTCTTCTTTCAGGCGCTTCGAGGCGATCTTCCGCCAGTCTTTGCGGCGCACTTCGCCATCAGTGATATAACTCGAGGCGAGTTTCATTTTGATCAACGTCGCCTGACTGAACCGAATGTGGTAATACCTGATGGCACATCGACCAGTGGTATAGACATGCACATAAACGACTGGTCAATCAAGGGTATCAATGGGTTAGATCACTTGATTGCGAAGATGGGAAATTATGCTTTACACATCGAACTACAAGGTTTAAAGCCTGCGACGCTACACAATGGGGATGGATTAATTACTTATGGGCTAGGTGGTTTTTCCTACTATTATTCACGGACACGTATGTCTCTTTCAGGGACATTGGTTGACCATAATCAACCTCTTCAGGTATCTGGTGAGGCATGGATGGACCATCAGTGGGGTAACTTCTTAACTCTGAGTGGCGGTGGATGGGATTGGTTCAGCATACAACTTACGAACAATACTGAGATGATGTTGTACCTCATTCGTGATAGCTCTGGAAAGATTATCTCAAGCTATGTTGGCTATATTGGACCTCAGGCCGAGAGTTTCCTGCTGCCTGGAAGAGCACTCGACGTGACTGTTCTTAGCCACTGGAGAAGTCCAGTAACTGGAGCAAACTATCCATCCGGTTGGAAGCTTGAAATAACAGATCTAAAGGTACAAGCCTCGCTCATACTCTTACCTGAATTGAAAGACCAGGAACTTGTGGTCTTTCAATCAACAGGTAATAGCTATTGGGAAGGAGCAGTAAACATTCAAGGGCAAAGCGCAGGACAAGTTGTTAAGGGTGAAGGCTATGTTGAGCTGACGGGCTATGCTCATTGATCTCAGTCGTTGTGAAATATATGGTATACTCTTCAGGTATCCTTAGACTTATATTTCCAAATGTGAATTTGTAATTGAAAGTGTAGGATATTGTAATGCAAAATGTGTTACAATGTAGCACTTTGCATTGTTGTGTTAATTAGTTCCTACAATGGTATTTGATTTTACAATATGGTTCGTTATACTCCTGATATGAGTGGTAACTATTATCAAAAAGCGCAGGAAGCATAAATGGAGGCCAGAACACGACCACCAACACAAGAACAATCAGCTATTGTTGAGCGCGTTGCTCGAATAGTTTCCCGTGTACGAGGAGCAAAACCTGATTATGCTCGTCTGGCTGCAGAATTAGAGCCAGCAATCCCTTTTGATGTTTTTGGCATCGTTTTATTACGCCATGATAGAGAGGCAGTTCGGGTGGTGGTCTGTACACATGAGGCGGACGGATGGATTGCGCATTATCACCAGCATCCCCTAAAAGACTCGATGCTTGAAAACATACTACAGCGTGGCCTAACTACATTTGTTGATAAATCGGAGAGCGAGCTCTATCTGGCCCCTGATGCGCCTTATGAGCAGGATCTGGCCAATATCGAAATTAGGAACTACCCAGAGGGTTTAGATGGTTCCCCTGCGCAAAGTGGAGATGCTCTAAGTGGAAGACCCTACCTGCGTTCTACGTTGATCGCCCCTCTTGTGGTTGGAGATCAAATCCTTGGTTCGCTTGAACTGGGCAGTATACGCATAGATGCATATGCTGGAGGAGCTCTCCAACGACTTATCAGCGCTGTCGCACATGTCCTTGCAGCAGCCATCGAGAGTGCTCAGATAGGTGGTAGTGTAGAAATACAAGATCGGCAGCGCGAGGAACTGAAGAATGTTTCCAGTGCTCTTGCCTCCGAGATGGATCTTTCCATGATTCTCAATAGAATCGTGGTTGGGATTGCAAAGGCACTGGATGTTTCTTCTGCAATAATCACACTGGATCAACGGCGTGGTAGCCTGAAACTGGTTGTGCAATATGGATTGGATAGCGGTTTTTTGGAAAAAATTGTTGAACGTGAAGTAGCTTTAACCGAGCAGGCCATTATTGGTTTTACCTTACATCGTCGTCAGCCCAATTTCTCAAATGATATTGCGGAAGATAGCCGTTTTCCGGCAAGCCAGTTATTTGCATCACAACTTAGCATTCGTTCTATTTTCTGTTATCCACTCGTGACCGGTTCAACCGTGTATGGCGCACTTTTGCTCTGCTCATCTGAACCGGGAGGCTTTACTCCTCTCAAATTAGATATTCTTTCTCTCTTTGCAAGCCAGGCTACGATTGCTATCCATAATGGTATGTTGTTGGAAGCTGCAAGGGAGCGAAGACGATTTCAGGAGGCAATCGAGCAACTCGATACAGTTCGACAAAAGCATAGTTCTTTTGAATCAGATGAACTGCTATTGCTCGAGAGAGTGCGGGAAGAGTCTGAACAGATCTTTGGTGTCAGTTTTAGCAGCCTGTTACGTTTTATCAGTGATCACTTATTGACATCCAGTGAGCGTGATCTACAGAATATATTGCACGCCGTCAATGATGAAGAACAGCCAACACATGTAAAATATGTTAATGAGGTAGTTCTACCTTTGCTTGAGGAACAGAAAACAGCAACACTTATAGAAACTGCTGAGGCTGCCCTGGTTCGTGCTGGATTATTAGGCGATGTGAGCGCAGCGCTTACCCCGGTAATAACGCAACTCTATGAGCGTATCAGAAGCGACATGACTACTCCCTGGTTTGTTACCGATGGACGAGGGAAATGTATCTATGTGAATCCTGCAGCAGAAGTATTTTGTGGAATACATGTTTCCCTGGATAAGTTGGGAAATCTTGCTAGTTTGCAACGCCCGGCACATGAAGTAGGCAAAGATGCTTTAAAAATCGATTTACATGAGGTATCGTGGCCGTTAGAGGACCAGATGCATTTCGATACTTATCTTCCTTACTCTCAGAATTCCTCATTAACTCTGCTAGATGCATTTGCAGGTTTGCTTTCACGTATACGCAATGCGGATGAAGTACGTCTGTACCTACAAGAATTTACTTACTCAGATCTTGTTTCAGACGATGTAGGATTAGTTGAACGTCAACGAAACTTTGCGCAATTGGAATTTTCGCCGACAAATACATTTCGGTTTATCATTGCTGCAGAACCTGTGCAAAAACGACCTCACCACCAATTGCAAGTTGAGTCTCAAATGACTAAAGATAGGGAGCCATTTTCATTCTATTTACATTCTGCAAAGGAGTCGAGAAATCGTTTTTCTGATCCCCAAACGATGCTTCCAAGTAGCGCCCCTTCAGATCGCCATTATCAATTTATGTGCTCTGCACTTTATGATGCGCAGGGTCACCTTTTAGGCAATGCCTTGCAGATTCAAGATATCACTGAGCAGGTACGAGATGAAAAAAACAAGGCAGCACTGCTCTCAACAGTCTCTCATGATTTACGCACACCTCTCACAGCCATTAAAGCTGCGGTGACAGGGCTTCTGCAGCCAGATGTTACATGGGATAAACAGTTGCTTAACGAAATACTTGAAGACATTGATACCGAGGCTGATCATCTGCATTCTCTCATCAATTCTTTGATCGAAATGTCGCGCATTGATATGGGTGCGTTGGTGCTCGAAAAAGAGTGGTGTGATATTGTCGAAATTGTACATAGTACTTTCACCGTTGATAAACGGCTGTTAGCTGGCCATCCCATGCGTACAGATTTTCAAATGCAGTTGCCTATGGTTTATGTTGATTATGTTCAGATCAAACGAGTTTTGCATTGTTTAATTGAAAACGCTGTACACCATAGCCCGGAACATGCTGAGATTGTTATCGCAATTGATACTGTAAATGTTGGAGATGAAGATGTTGTTACGTCCGAAGATTCTCACCACTACTTGCGTGTACGGGTTATTGACCATGGGACAGGTATACCAAATGAGGAGCAAGAGCGGATTTTCAAGACCTTTTACAGTCTTGATACACAAGGTAGTGGGCTTGGACTGGCAATTAGCAGAGGAATTATTGAAGCACATCAAGGTCGCATCAGAGTCGAGCCTGCCCTCGGTGGAGGATCATGTTTTGCCTTTGTACTACCTATTTCATGATAGGGGGTTACTTGCCTCATGAAAACAAAAGGGAAATGCATACTAATCGTAGATGACGAACCACCGATACAGCGAATATTACGCAGGAATCTTACCATGAGTGGTTATGATGTCTTGATTGCAGACAACGGAGTACAGGCTTTAGAACTGGTACGTCTGCATGAACCGGATCTTATATTACTTGATCTCTGGTTGCCAGGTGAGATGGATGGGATGAGTGTGTGCGCGCAGGTGCGCCAATGGTCTCAGGTTCCGATTATTGTAGTATCAGCTCGAACAGACGAAAAGCAAAAAGTGCAGGCACTGGATAAAGGAGCCGATGATTATTTAACCAAGCCGTTCAATAATGATGAGTTACTCGCTCGAGTCCGGGCATGTTTAAGACGAGTTGCAAATGTTTCAGAGGGGATGAATGTTCAAGAACCAGAGGTATTAACCTCTGAAGATGGTTATGTGAGTATAGATATTGTACGACGACTGGTGCGGGTAGGCACTCAAGAAATGAAGCTGACTCCGACAGAGTTTGAATTGTTGCACCAATTAATGCTGCATACTGGTAAGGTAATGACGCATCGCGCATTGCTACGGTTGGTTTGGGGGCCTGAGTATGGTGAAGAAACTGATTATTTGCGGGTCTATGTGCGACAACTCCGTCTGAAAATCGAGAAGGAGCCTTCACAGCCAAAGTATATACTAACCGAACCTGGAGTTGGTTATGTTTTTCATTCACAAGTGATAGTAGCACGTGTAGATGAAGCATCAGCCGTTTCCACAACAACGTCACTCGAAACGTAACCAAACTAAATTTCAATACAAGAGAAACTTTAATACAATTTTAATGACTTTTTGGTGTTTTTTATGCTTGTCTAACTTTTTTGCAGTACACTGCCAGAATGGGAATGTCCAGGGTTCATTATTGTGTGGGAGTGAAATGCGATTATAGACTTCCCTGGGGAGAGGGAATCTGTTTTCGCAAGGTAAAGGAAATAGAGGAACAATGGAGTCACAAGACCGTATTATGGATGGAGATCTACAGACGCTAGGTCTTCAATCAATCTTGAAAATGCTCGCGCTGAGTGGGAAAACAGGTACATTGTTTGTACACTCGGGGCCAGAAACTCTTTCCATTAGTCTGCGAAAAGGCCAACTCATGGCTTTACATGAAGAGAGTTACATCAAGTCAGATTTACTGAGCATGCTCTGCCTCATTAATAAGCTCGATCCACCTCGCGCCCATGCTGTGCGTGAGGCTTCGCAGGGTAATCTCCAGGTGGCCTTAGCAATGCTGGTTGAACGCAACTGGATGAGTGCCGAAGAAATGCAGCGCCGTCTTGAATTTGCTGTCACACAATCAATTAGCCATGCCCTCCGCTGGGTAGATGGACGTTTCTCTTTCCATCGACAATTGGTTACTATGGAAAGCCGAATGCAGCCGCTGGATATTGACAGTGTGCTTCTTGAAGCACTACGCCAGGCTGATGAGTGGGAAGAAATGGGAGAGGCTTCACTTACTCGTATGACAGTTGCTCGTTGGCAACCAGAAGTAAGCAATGATGTGCGTAGTCTGGGATTGAGCCAGGAACATATCGAAGTGCTTTGTCTTGCGAATGGTGAAGTACCACTTCAAGCCATGGCTATGGTTCTGATGATCCCTGAAGCTCGCGTTGCTCGTATCATGAATCATTTGCTAGGATTGCACCTGATAGAAGTAGTTGATACGGCATTAGAGGCAGAATTACAGCAAGACCTCTCAAACATCATCATCATGTGTCAGCATAAATTAGCTCAGCGGCGACAAAATCTTGTCCCGGATCAACATCTTCTCGGACTGATCGAAACATTATCTCAATGTATAAATGGATTGCTTATTCATCACGGCACCTATGCGAAAAGCTTGCGTGGGCGAGGACAACTTCCTTTCACGGAGATTGTGCGTTATTTAGAACGGCGTTTTGCTCAGCCCCTACAAGTAATAGCAAAGCAGCAGTACCCTATTCTGGAAACAGTGACATTTACAAATGGGCAGCTTGACTGTACTGAAATCATATACCTGGATAAGTTGGTGAAAGGAGAGAAGCTAGAGGAGTTTTATTGGGAGGCTGTACTGGGACTTGCTACATTCTTACGAACTGTTTTCTCAACGTTGTTGAATGATGAGGTTGGTAATTCGCATACTGGTCGTCAACTCAACTACGTTTGGAAAGCCTTTCTTACAGAAATTGATCAAGAGATTCAACAGTATCAACTCTATAGGGCACATCAGAGCACACAACAAATGCGCAGCCGAAATAGTGAGACTGTATTCCAAATTGGGCAAGGTAGAAGTAGTGTCCCTCAAGGTGATGGCAATCTTTACTGGTCGCCAGAGACACAAAGGAGGTCAATATAGATGATAGAGCCAATACCAACGGTTCTAGTAGTGGACGATAGTCCTACTGTGCGGAAAATTGTTCAAATGACTCTGCAACGCGAGCGTATTAGAGTCATTACTGCTGGGGATGGTTTAAGCGCTCTCACCTCAGTGGCGGATGAAGTGCCTGCTCTCATTCTCCTTGATATACAGTTACCTCGCATGGACGGGTACCATATTTGCCAGATAATACGGAAAAACTTGCAGTTTCGAACAATACCTATTATTATGCTCAGTGGGAAGGATGGATTGTTTGACAAGATGCGGGGAAGGCTTGCTGGGTCAACAGAATATTTGACGAAACCGTTCGACTCAGTAGAGTTGGTCCAGACAGTGAAAAAGCATCTTGTGGGTTGGCAGCAACGTATGCCACCGCAGTATGAAGGTATGCGTTCGCGTCTGAGACATCGAGGATAGTCTTTGTCTCAACCGCTGATTGAACAAAAATGCGAATTTCAGGAATGGTTAATTCCCCCATATAGATCTCCTGTAGAAGATAATGACGCGACATTATAGCCATTCTTTCCCATTGACTGGGCGATGTGTGTTGCGCCCGAACAAAGGAAAGGTATACTGTTATGCTAGGGCAAAAGATACTTGTAGTTGATGATAGTTGGACGGAGTTGACAATGATCGCGACTCCATTACGGAATCAGGGCTTTGATGTGGTAACTGCTGTGGATGGCGATGAGGCACTTGAGAAAGCCTTGAAGGAGAGACCACAATGTATTGTGCTCGATGTAGTCTTACCTAAACAGAATGGATTTCAACTCTGCCGAAAGTTAAAAAGCCTGGATGCAAGCAAGCATATTCCAATAATCTTGTTGACAAGCAAAAATACTCCACTTGATAAATCCTGGGGACTTCGGCAAGGCGCCGATATGTATATGACGAAACCTTTTAGTGAGGATGAACTGCTAAACAATGTTCGGCAACTTTTGTAAAATTAGGAGCTTTTAAATGGCGCAGCGCGATACAGGGCGACTCTCGCAGTCTATGGTAGATGGGCTGCAGCGTCAAAAAGACATCGCCACTGTCAGACCTTTAGGAAGTAATCTGCAAAGCAACATGCGAAGTTTGCCGGGGAGTGGTATCTCTCCAGGAGAACTTCCAAACGTACAGGCAGAAGCAGTTGTCGTTGGTGAGCAATACCTGGTTTTCTCACTTCTTGAATGTGAGCTTGGCTTCAAAGCCGAGCATATCGACGGTGTAGAACGCCTCGCGGATGTGACGCCAGTTCCTAATGTTGCGTCATGGATCAGTGGAGTGATCAACTTACGTGGTTCTATAGCCTCAGTAGTTGATCTGCGCGCTTTTCTTGGTATGGAACGTTTGCCTTTTCATCCACGTACCCGCCTATTATCAGTGAAAAACAATGAAATGGTGATTTGTCTAGTCGTGGATAGTGTGAGCGAAATGATACCTATTGCGTCATCCGCAATAAATGGAAATGCACGTCAAGCCAGTATTCCACAGTGGTTGGCTTCCTATGCTTCTGGAAGTGCGCTTGTTGGAAATCGATATATTATCTTGTTGGATGCAGCGCGCCTGCTATTCTCCGACAAGATGCAACACTATTCTTAAGAGATCTTAGGAGCATCTCAGAGACGTTTTGAGATCTCGGGAATATCCTGGTGATATTGCAAAATGCTGCTTCAAACGAGAGGAGGCCTGGAGGATGAATGATACCGATAGAGGCGGAATGACAGTAAGTTCATTGTTGGGAATTGGACTCACTGCTTCAGTTGTTGTTCCTGTCATCGCTATTATTGTTCTTGGTATTTTAATAAAGGGAGTTACTGATCAAACGGTCGTTGTATACATGGTGGGGGTATTCGCTCTGATCGTGTTACTGGGAGTACTGTTGGTTAATTATTTTGTGCGTCGCAGAATCCTGGATCGGGTTCAGGGACTTGTAGATGTATGCCGAAAATATGCAACTGGAGACCACTCCGTTCGAGCTTTAGTCATCGGCGATGATGAATTCGCGATGCTTGCTATGTCTTTGAACACACTCTTTGATAACCACGGCTTCACCTCAGGTGGAGCAGCGGCGCCTGCTAGTAGCTCAAGCGATGCAGCGGCTCTACAAGCGCAAATCGAAAAGCTCTTGCAAGAAGTAAGTGCTGTTGGTGATGGTGATCTTCGAGTGCAGGCAGAAGTAACGCCAGATACGCTTGGGGTTTTGGCTGATTCCTTCAATTATATGATTGAAGAGCTTGCCAAAGTTGTTGGTAGGGTGCAAACTACTGCGGTGCAAGTAACAAATGCGACGCGCCGCATTCTTGATCGCTCTGATGAACTTGCGCAGGCCTCTTCCACTCAAGTGGAACAGATTTCACAAACAACTGAAGCTGTAGAAGCGCTAGCTATCTTCATTCAAAATGTAGCTCGCAATGCTCAACTGAGCGCTGAGGCAGCGGGGGATGCATTGCATAATGCGGATGCTGGTCAACAGGCTGTGCGCCAGTCTATTGACGGAATGATGGTTATTCGTGAAAATGTTCAGGAAACTTCGAAAAAGATCAAGCGTCTTGGAGAGCGCTCCAATGAAATTGGTGAGATTGTTCGTATTATTGAAGATATTGCAGACCAAACTAACCTTCTAGCGCTAAACGCGGCAATTCAGTCTGCCATGGCAGGGGAGCATGGACGTGGGTTTGCAGTAGTTGCTGACGAGATCCGTCTCCTTGCAGAACGTTCGACCGAGTCAACAAAACGTATTGCAACCCTGGTCAAGAGCATTCAAGGTGATACTTTTGAGGCAGTGGTGGCAATGGAAGATAGCACCCAGGAAGTAGTGAAAGGGTCGCAACTTGCTGACGAGGCTGGCCGTGCTCTCAACTCTATCTATACTGCAGTGGAACGGCAAGCACAAATGATTGAGACTATCGCTCATGCAGCGAATGAGCAGGCCCAAGTTTCAGAAAATGTAGCTGTTGCAATGGGTGAGATCTCTGAGATTACACGTCAAACTAATGCAGGTACACAAGAAGCTGCTATGAGTGTAAGCTACCTGGCTGAACTTGCTGATCAACTGCGAGCTTCGGTCTCAACATTTCGATTGCCCGATCATGCCAATGAAATGGTGGATATCTATCCCAGCATGGCAGGTGTTCCAGCATTACCTGGTGGTGTTGCTGATCAGTATTACCAGCAAGAGATGGGGATGGGGATACAGAATGAGTGGAATCAGGGGTTTTCAAGTGATTTTCTATCACTCCCTCAACCTCAGGGATCTGGAAATTCTGGAGCTCATCAGTTCGCGTTCAATAACCAGCAGGACTTTGGATCCCAGCCAGGCTTTACCAGTACCCCCATGTATGGCGGGCAGCAATTCAATGATGATCAACAGTATGGTAACCAGCAAGCGTATGAGGGGCAACAGTTTGGAAACCAGATGAACTTTAATGATCAACAGTATGGTAACCAGCAAGCGTATGAGGGGCAACACTTTGGAAGCCAGATGAACTTTAATGGTCAACAGTATGGTAATCGGCAAGCGTATGAAGGGCAACACTTTGGCATTCAAGCTGGTTATGGAGATAGGGCAGCGTTCGAACAACAAGGATTTGGTGGAGAACAACAACAATATAGTCCGATGCCAGAATCTGCAATTGGGAATCCGAATCTATCAACTTTCTCTGGTTCGAATCAGGTACCTGGGATGGGACAGCAAAGCATGGGATCACAAGCAGGGCAATCAATGCCGACAAATCAACGTTGGAGAAGCCCTCAGCAGAATCAGCCTTCATTTGGACAAGATCAGATGCCTTTCCCGAATAATGGTCACTCGGGGCAATAGCAAAGGGAGTTCCAGTCAGGTGGAGCATTGCTTCTCAGATCGTGGAACTAGAATGAGTGGGTGCGCTAAGCATGTCGAATACATTTGATAAACTATCAGTCCTCGATTCATTTATCGAAGAAGTGAATAGTTATTTGCCGGAAATCGAGGCAAATCTCGGACGTTTAGTGCACATTCCTGATGACACGGAAGCGCTAGAGGAGACGTATCGTCGTGTTCATACCATTGGCGGCTCTGCATCTATGATGGACTTTCCAGGTCTTGCACATGTGGCCCATGGTATGGAAGATATCCTGGGTGATATATTAGATGATCTTGCTACTTTAGATCAGTCTACGATTGGACTTTTACAGCGCTCTCTTGGTCGTATGCATAGACTTCTGTATGGCATTCATAATGGTATCGACGAGGATGCAGTCATAGCAGAAGACGATGAAGACTATTCTCAATATCGTGTCATGATCGAAACATCTGCGGGTAACGGGGACAATTTATCTTCAGATGAAGAAAGCAGGGCTCAAGTAATCGCTGCCATGCAGCCTCCTGCGGAGACATCAATAGCCTCTCTCGATGAGATGGTAGCATCATTCAGCACACCTGCAATGGCTACAGGAGAAGAAGTTTCCTGGCCAGAAGAGCCAATTTCAGAGCAGAGTGCTGATCTAACACCTCAAACCATTCATGATACTCAGCCTCGTCAGCCCTCCCAGACTATAACACCCGTTCCTATTGAAGCAAATCAGCAGAGTGCTCTGGAAATGCTCGCTGGAACAACACTTCA
>WNGM01005424.1_pt1 | contig 15454 bp, 10 predicted proteins | sample 5400571 | NCBI WGS metagenome assembly WNGM01 (sample SAMN13153378, study PRJNA577476) | soil metagenome | isolation source: 100 cm soil or saprolite under Garry oak tree replicate 2 | place: USA:California | collected 2016-06-15 | reverse complement strand
CCGGCACCGGGGTCCGCTTCAGGACGGTCACCGGCACGCTCAGGGTGTCGCCCGGCAGGAGGTACACGGTATCGAGCTGTAACGTGATGTCGAGCGTGTCCGATACGACGATGAATGCGCCTCCGGTAATGCCATGCGCGGAGCCGATGATCACCACCGAACCCCGCCTCACGCCGGTGACCGCGCCCGTCTGCGCGTTGATCGTGGCGATGGTGGTGTCGGTGCTCGTCCAGACGACGGTCCCCGCCGGTTGGGCATTGCCGTTTTCGTCGAAGTAGGTGACCCGGTGCGCCAGCGTCCGGTCGCCGACGAACACCGAGTCGAGGACCGGCTGGATACTCAGGGCTGGGACCCCGTGCGGTACACCGAGGTCGACACAGGCGGCTAGCGCGGCCGCGCCGAGCAGGACGAGGGAGGATCGGTTCATAGTCGCGTTAACGCTACCTATGACGAGCGAGAACGGGAAGACAAGCCGAGCGTTTGCTCTCCGAAGTAAATGTGATTCGTCGCGACCGGATCGACCGCGGCCGGCGTGACAGTTTCCGGACAGAGATCGTTCCATCCTGTAACATCGTTCAACTTGGGGCGGTCCGCCACCCGCGGGGTTATGGCCCACGGTCCGCGTGCCTCCCGTCGCGCCCGACCCCGTGTATCTTGCGCGGCAATGCTGCAACTCACGGCGCTGCTGCTCGTTGCCCAGATCCAGCTGCCGCCTCCGCGGGGCTACGTGAACGATTTCGCCGCGGCGCTGGACTCGGCGTCGGTCGCGCACATGGAAGCGGTGATCGCCGAGGTGCGCGCCAAGACGCGCGGCGAAATCGCTGTCGTAACCCTCCCCGATATCGCTGACCGCCCGGCGGCGGACGTAGCGCTCGAGATCGGCCGGCGCTGGGGCGTCGGGGCGAAGGGCGAGGCGGGCGATCCCGCGAAGAACCTCGGAGTCGTGGTGCTGCTGGTTCCTCTGAAGAATCACCGTCCGGGGACGGGTCAGATCTTTATCGCCACCGGTCGTGGAGCCGAGGGATTCCTCACGGATGCGCGCGTGGGCCGGATTCGCGACGCCATGACGCCCTATCTCGCGCGGGAGGAATACGGGGCCGGGCTGGCGTACGGCGTGGACTTGATCGCGCAGGCATTCGCACAGGAGTTCGGTGTGACCCTGGATGCGGCGCCTCCCGGCGCTCGTCCCGTGGAGCGCGACGTCTCGTTCCCGAGCCGCGCCATGCTGTTTTGGCTCATCTTCGCAGTCGTCTTCACTTTGGCCCAGTTGGCGCGCCGCCGAGGGCGACGTGGCCGGCGCATCTGGTGGGTGGGTGGTGGCTGGGGCGGTGGTGGCTGGGGCGGGGGTGGAGGTGGTGGCGGCTTCGGCGGGGTCGGGGGTGGGGGTGGTTTCTCAGGCGGCGGCGCGGGAGGGCGCTTCTAGTATGGCCTCGAAACTGACGGTCGAGCAATTTGCCGCGGAGGTCGCCCGCGCGCTCGGCGCGCGGCTGGTGGCCCTGCTGCTCTACGGGTCGTGGGCGCGTGGAACTCACGTTCCCGACCGCTCCGACGTGAACACGCTGCTCATTTGTGACACGGTGGACGATGCCTTGTTCGCAGCACTCGCTCCCGCGATGCGCGCTTGGACCCGCGCGGGCCACCCTGCGCCCCTCATCCTGACCGAGCGGGAGTGGCGGGAGTCTGCGGACGCATTCCCGATCGAATACGAAGACATGCGCGACGCGCACCGGCTGCTCGCGGGGCGCGACCCCTGGCCCGGCATCCAGGTGGACCGCGGCCAGCTGCGGCGCCAGCTTGAGCACGAGCTTATGGGTAAGCTGGTTCGCCTGCGCCAGGCGTATGCCGCGCTGCATGAGGACCCGAAACAGCTCGCGCGGGTTGTCGTAGGGAGCGCCGGCGGCTTTTTCACGATGCTGCGCGCGGTGCTGCGTCTCGCGAGTCGGCCCGTACCCGCCTTGCCCGCCGACTTGGTGCGGAGCGCGGCGACCCTCGCCGGCTTCCCGGCCGACGCACTGGCGCCGCTGGTGCGGCACGCGATGGGCGGCCCGGTCCCGCGGCTCGGCAAAGGTGATCCGCTCGCGGCTGCGTATCTCGGGGCGGTGGCCAGCACCGCCGCCTATGTGAACCGTCTCGAATAGAAAGAGGTTGACACCCGTGCACGCGCTCAAACGCTTCGTCCCCCTCGTCGGCCTGGTGTTCGCGGCGGGTTGCGGCTACAACACGATTCAGACCTATGACGAGCAGGTGAACGCCGCCGCCGCGCAAATCAAGGTCCAGCTGCAGCGGCGCGCTGACCTTATCCCCAACCTGGTTGAGACGGTCAAAGGGTATGCGAAGCAGGAGCAGACGGTCTTCACCGAGGTGGCGGAGGCCCGGGCCAAACTCGCGGGGGCGGTCCAGAGCGGAGACTTGCAGCAGATGGCGGACGCCAACCGGCAGCTGTCCGCCCCGCTCGGCCGCCTGCTGGCCATCGCCGAGAACTACCCGCTGCTCAAGTCCAACGAGAACTTCCGCGCGCTGCAGGACCAGCTCGAGGGGACCGAGAACCGCATCGCCGTGGCGCGGCAGGACTACAACGAAGCCGTGAACCGCTACAACGCCTACATCCGCCGATTCCCGCAGGTGCTCACGGCCAAGGTGCTCGGCAAGGGACCGCGGGAGTACTTCGAGCTGCAGACGCCGGGCGCGGCCCAGGCGCCCAAGGTGGATTTCACGAAGTAGCCCACTCTGCAACGGGCTCGCGCCTCTAGCGGCACGGGCTCGCGGGCGGTAGTTTCGCCCCGTTTGGCACCGCCCTGCTCTCCCCAGCCGTTGAGCAGGCGGCGCGTTTCCAGATGACGGACTCGAAGGTCGCTCCGCGCTGCCCGGCCATGGGCGGCTCGGGCGCGCCGGCGTCCTTCCCGGCCGACACCGGTCGTGGAACCCGTGCACCCAGCTCGGGGGGGAGGTCACATGCGCCGTCCATTCGTCAGTTCACTCGTCACTAGCGGACTCGTCCTGCTCGGATTGGTCCCCGCCGTCGCCGGCGCCCAGGAGGCGACGATCGTGTCTGGACAAGTCTCCACTCGGGGAGCGCCCGTCGTGGGCGCGAGCGTGAGCATTCCGTCACTACGTCTGGGCACCACGAGCGACGGAAAGGGGATGTACCGGCTCACCGTCCCGGCGAGTGCCGCCGGCGAGGTGGCGTTATCCGTTCGGCGGATCGGGTACGTCACGCGCTCGGTCGCGGTCACCCTGACGGGGGGCCAGCTGCACCAGGACTTCGTGCTCGAAGCCTCGGCTGTCGAGCTGACGGCGGTGATCGTCACGGGCCTGGGTGGGGAGATCGAGAAGAGCAAGCTGGGCACCTCCGCCCAACAGCTCAACGCGGAGGAGCTCAACACCACCCGCGCGCAGAACCTCGTCCAGCAGGTGCAGGGGAAGGTACCCGGTGTGCAGATCACGGGATCGGGTACACAGGGTGGGTCGGTCAACATCATCATCCGCGGCCAGAACTCCATCACCCAGAACAACCAGCCGCTGTTCATCCTGGACGGTGTTCCCGTCTCGGACGCGGACCGCGGGGGCGATCGTGGCTCGGGCTTCGATTACGGCAACGTCCTCTCGGACCTCAATCCGGACGACATTCAGTCGCTGACGGTGCTCAAGGGTCCCAACGCGGCCGCGCTGTACGGCTCACGCGCGGCCAACGGTGTGGTCGTGATCACCACCAAGAAGGGCGCCAACAGCGGCGGACGGATGCGCACGGAGCTGAACACGAACGTGACGTTTGAGCGCCCGTCCATCCTCCCGGAGTGGCAGAATCAGTATGGCCAAGGAGCCGGCGGTGCGTTCTCGTGGGTGAACGGCTCCGGCGGCGGCGTGAACGACGGCGCCGACCAGAGCTGGGGCCCGAAGCTCGACGGCCGTCTCATCTGCCAGTTCACGAGCCCTGGGGCCGGGACCCCGGGCTGCACGGCGACACCCTGGGTGCCGCACCCGGACAACATGGACGTCTTCTACCAGACGGGCCTTACCGTAACCAGCACGGTCGCGGTGAGCGGCGGGAGTGACCGCGCCTATGGGCGCGTGTCGCTTGGCGGCGACAACGTGAACGGCGTGTTTCCCAACAACGACTTCCGGCGCCGGTCGGCGGCGTTGAGCGGCACGTTTCACGCGAGCGACCGCTTCACCGCCGACGGGTCGGTCGACTACGTCTACAACCGCGGACAGAATCGCACCGGCACGGGCTACTGGGGCCGCAACCCGCTCGAGAACTTCATCTGGCTGGGGCGGCAGGTAGACTTCCATGCGCTCGCGGACTACCCCGGCAAGAGCGGGGCGACGAACGGGGGACCCCCCACCCGCGAGTTCAACTGGAACTACAACTACCACAACAATCCCTTCTGGTTGCAGGAGCAGAACCCGGTCGCCGATCGGCGCGATCAGGTCATCGGATCGGTCGCTGCCCACTACAGGATCACGGATGGAGTCAACGCCACCCTGCGCACCGGGTCCGACATCTACCGACTGGGAATCGAAGAGGACTTCGCGCGCGGAGGCCTGGCGTTCATCGACCAGAAGTACGCGGGCGGCTTCCGTTTCCGAAACGACTACCGTAGCGACAACAACACCGACCTGTCGGTCACAGGTGAGCGGCGGCTCAGCGACTGGCTGCACGTCAACGCGCTCGTGGGCGGCAATCAGCGTCGCGAGTACTTCCACGCCGACAGCCAGCAGACGCCGGGCATCGTCGTGCCGGAGATCTACAACCCGGCCAATGCCGCCATTGCACCCACGATCGGTCAGCGGATCGAGCGCCGCTGGGTGAACAGTCTGTACGGCTCGGCCGCTTTCACCCTGTTCGACTGGTGGACGGTCGAGGGAACCGGGCGCAACGACTGGTCGTCCACGCTTCCAGCCGCTGCCCGGTCGTACTTTTACCCCTCCGTCAACACGTCGGTCTTGCTAACCGACGCGCTCCCGAGGCTCCGGAGCCGAGTGTTCGATGCGATCAAGCTGCGCGCCTCGATCGCCCGAGTCGGCAACGACGCTCCCGTCTACAAGACGCAACCGGTGTATATCGGCAACGCGAACAAGTTCAACGGCCAGCCGCAATTCTCGCTGGATTCCGTCCTGGCCAACGCCAACTTGAAGCCGGAGATCACACGCTCGGAGGAAGTTGGCGCTGAGGTGGTGATGCTGCGGAACCGCGTCACGCTGGACGCCAGCTGGTACCACAAGTCGACGCGCGATCAGATCTTCAACGTCCAAATTCCGCCCACCAGCGGCTTCACGTCGAAGTTCATCAATGCGGGCGAGATAAGTAATCGCGGGATCGAGGCACTGTTGACCGTCACGCCGCTCCAGGTGCCGGGCGGGATCACGTGGACGTCGACCTTCAACTTCGCCCACAACCACAGCGAGGTCGTCGACCTCGCCCCCGGGGTGAGCACGATCGTGCTCGGGCAGGGGCTGTTCGGCGACGTCAACATCGAGGCCTTACCGAAACAGGATCCGGCGTTCTCCGTGCTGGGCAACATCCAACCGGATTGGACTGGAGGCTGGGCGAACGAGATCCGGTACAAGAATTTGGCCTTGAGCATGCAAATCGACGTTCGCCACGGCGGCAAGATCGTGACCCTCACGAACTACCTCGGGGACTATGCCGGCACGTTGGCCAGCAGCCTGCGTTACCGTGAGACCGATTGGGACAAGCCTGGTATCGTCGTGAAGGGCATTGACGTCGACACCTGCCAGCTGCCCCCGGCTCCGCCGAACTGCCAGCCGAACACGACGAGGGTCACCGCGGAGACCTACTTCCAGAACCTGTTTCACATCATCGAGCCGTATATCTACGATGGCGGCTACGTGAAGCTCCGCGAGCTGCGCGTGTCGTACGACCTGCCCGCCAACTGGGCCACGTGGTTCTTCGGCGCGCAGGCCGCGACCTTCTCGGTGACGGGGCGGAATCTGATCACATGGAAGAACGTCCCGAACATCGATCCGGAATTCGCCTACAGCAGCGGCAACTTCCAGGGCATGGAGTACATGATCCCGTCGAATCCCCGGAGCATCGGGTTCAACCTGAGGATCGTTCCATGATGACCTTTAGAATGCTTCGCCTCTCGGGCATCGCGGCGCTGATCGCGCTGGGGGTGGGCGCCTGCAACAGCGACACCCTGACCGACATCAACAAGGATCCCAACAATCCCACCTCCGCTCCGCCGGGACCGGTGTTCACGAGCGCCGCGCGCCTGGCGATGAATCGCTGGCTCGGCGGGGGCGCCATGGATCTGCGCGGACCCGAGTTCACCGTGCAACACCTGGCCGAGGTCCAGTACCCGGATGAGGACGCCTACCGGCGCCTCGGCCCGGGTGACACGGACGGCGACTTCATCCGCGCGTATACGCAGGATCTGAAGAACCTCCAGGCCGTCGTCGACGTCGGCAAGTCCGAGAACGAGCCGCTGTTGTGGGGTCCGGCCCAGGTGCTGCGCAGCCTGGTGTTCAGCTACGTCACCGATGTCTGGGGCGACGTGCCGTACTCCGAGGCCCTGCGAGGAGACAGCGGCGCGATCGCGCCCAAGTACGACGCGCAGAAGGATATCTACACCGGCTTGTTCGCAGACCTGGATCAGGCCACGACCGCCATGGCCGCGGCACCAGCCACTGCGACCAAGCTCGGCGCGGCGGATCCGTTCTTCAGGGGCGGCGCGGCAGGATGGCAGCGGTTCGCCAACTCGATTCGCGCCCGCCTGGCGATGCGGCTCGCGAACGTGGACCTGACCGCCCAGGCTCAGCTCAACGCCGCCTTGGCCGCCCCGGGAGGGCTCATCTCCTCGAATGCGCAGAACGCCAATTTCCCCTGGCCGGGCGACGGTGTCTACGACAATCCGTGGATGGTCAACTTCCGCACGCGCGACGACCACCGGATGTCGAATACGCTCATGAACGAGATGCTTCCCCGTAACGATCCGCGCGTCCCGGTATACGCGCAGCCGACGGTAGCGAACCCGGCCGTCTACGCGGGCATGCCCAATGCGCTCACGCAGTCCGGGGCGTCCGCCTACTTCACCATCTCGTCGCGCCCCGGAGCAGTGTTCTACGGGGCGACGGTGTATTCGTGTCCCACCTGCGGCGCCCGTACGGGCGCGACGTTCCCCTCGTTCGTCCTGACATACGCGGAGGTCTCGTTCATCTTGGCCGAGGCCGCCGAGCGGGGTTGGATCAGCACGGGCACCGCCGCTGGCTATTACACGCAGGGCATCCAGGCCTCGATGGACCAGTGGGGGGTGACCGACCCCGCGGCCGTCGCTGCCTACCTCGCGGACACCGCGATCGTCTACAAGGGCGGAACGCCGGGTCTGCGACAAATCGCGCTGCAGAAGTGGATCGCGCTCTATACGAACGGCGTACAGGCGTGGGCCGAGTGGCGCCGCACCTGCGTGCCGGAGACGCTGGTCCCCGGACCCGACGCCGTTCAGAACACGGTGCCGCGCCGCTATCAGTACTCCATCAGAGAGTTGTCGGTCAACGCGGCGAACGTCGCGGCCGCGGTCGCGCGCCAAGGGCCCGATGTCTTCTCGACTCGGATGTATTGGGACAACAATCCAACGGCGGCGCCGACGTATCCGGGACCGACCTGCGGGACGCGGCCGTAGCGGCCGGTGCTACTGGGTCCTGGTCCAGACGAGGATCAGGCCGCAAAGGCGATTCGAGGGATCCAGATATTGCGGCGGGATCCCGGCGGAAGATCGGTAGAACTCGATTCCCCCGATGTCGCTGGGCTGGACGACGTCGTCCAGCTCGGCGCCGGGGATGCGCTGCCCGTCGACCCATACGGTCGGCTGGCAGCCGCGGATGCGAATGGTGTTCCCGCCGGTCGTGGCGGCGCGGATCGTGATGCCCGGCACGCTCCGGAACAGCTCACTCGCGCTCGTGGGCGCGATGCGGCGGATGTCCGCGAGCTCCAGAAAGCGGGCGAACGACCCCCGCTGTTGCCGGTGATCGTAGAACTCTCGAAGCCGCCCGACAGGATTGGGGTGGACGCGCACTTCCTCCAGCTGAGCTGGAGCGGGCGTGACGATGATCTCGAGGAAGGTTGTTGGGGCGGTAGCGCCCAGGAGCACGTCGACGGTGCGCGGCTGGTAGCCGAGGCGGCGGACGCGGACGGTGAGGCGACCGGCGGGAACGTCCCGCAGCTCAAACCGCCCCTGGGCGTCGGTGCCGACCGGTCGCCGCAGCGTAGCGCGTTCGATCACGGTGACCTCCGCCTCGGGTACGGGCGCACCGGCCGAATCCTTGACGGTGCCGGTCACCTGGTAGGCCGGTGTCGTCGCCGCTGGGGCCCGGGCGGAGTCCTGCGCGGCAACCGGTAGCGCCAGCGGAACCAATAGCGCACACAACGCCAAAGCTGAAAGGCCCGTCCTGATCATCGCTTTCATCCCTTCACACAGAGCAATATGGTGTCGGCGGCGGGCCGCGCCTATCCCCAGCTGGTGCTGCGCAGGCGAGTCGGCCTGTCAAGACGGGTCCAGGTTTGTCAGCAACGTGTGAAGCACGCAGCTGCCGGCCCCTTGCAACGTCCCGAAACCGCCGACACAATATCCCTTACCTGGAGCGCGTAGCCTGTACGGCGCGCCCCACCTCGCACCACGTGTGTCCGGTCTGCCGTCGGGCACCGGTGCGCATTCGCTCAATCGAGTAGTCGGCGTGTGTGGGACAGTCCCTTTGAAGGAGGGGTCCGTATGCGCTTTTCCATTCGTTCCACGCTGCGCGCGGTGCTGGTGCTCGGCGGGCTCGTCGGCGGCGTCGGCGCCGTCGCGGGGGCCCAGCAGGGCACAGTCGCGGGCCGCGTCACCGATCAAGCCAACGGGCAACCGCTCGTGGGCGCGCGCGTCACCATTATGGGGACGTCGCTCATCGCACAGACCAATGCCGAGGGTCGCTACTCGCTGTCGCGTGTCCCCGGCGGACAGCTCACGGTGCGGGCGAGCGCCGTCGGCTACGGGGCGGCGTCGCGCGTCGTCACGGTCAATCCCGGCGAGACAGGAGTCGTCGACCTCGCGCTGGGGCTGTCGCCCTACTCCTTGGACGAGGTGGTCATCACGTCCACGGGCGATCAGGCCAAGCGGGAAGTCGGCAACTCGATCGCCCGGATCGATGCTGCCAAGCTCGTCGAGACGGCGCCGATCACGAACGTCACCGACCTCTTGATCGCGAAAGTCGCCGGTGTCGACGTCCTGCCGGGTAACGTGACGGGCGCTCCGTCGCGCGTGCGCATCCGTGGGACGAACAGTCTCTCCCTGAACAACGAGCCGGTGTATTTCCTGGACGGGATCCGGGTCAACAGCCAGAACCGCTCGTCCGGCGTCTGCGACGTCGGCTGCGCCCCCCCTAGCCGCATCAACGATTTGAATCCCGAAGACTTCGAGTCGATCGACGTCGTGAAGGGCCCGGCGGCGTCTGCGCTGTACGGCACCGACGCGGCGAATGGTGTCGTGCTGATCACGACCAAGCACGGTGAGCCGGGCAAAGCGCGGTGGAACCTGTACGCCGAGCAGGGCGCGATCAAGGACTACAACGATTACCCCGCCGCGTTCCGCGGCTGGCGCACCGGGACGACCGCGGCGACGACCTCGACCCCAACCAACACCGTGCAATGCATTCTCACACAGGTCGCGGCGGGCACCTGCGTCCAGGACAGCGTGACCCAGTTCAACCTTTTCAAAGATCCACAGACGACGCCGCTCGGGACCGGGCACCGCCAGCAGTATGGCGTGCAGGTTTCAGGTGGGTCGGACGCGGTGCGCTACTACATGTCGGGCGAGTGGGAGGATGAGGTTGGTCAGGCGACGATGCCGCTGTTCGCGGACAGCGCGGTGCGCGCCGTGCGACAGATCAGCGAAGTGCCGGGCGACCAGCGGCAGCCAAACGGCCTGCGGCGGACCAGCATTCGGGTGAACGTTTCCGCCAACCCGAACTCGCGCGTGGACCTACAGGCGAACACCGTCTTCATGTCGAGCCGGCTGCGGGTGCTGCCGACGGACAACAACACGACCGGGCTCTTGTCGAACGCGCTGGGCGGGCCGGGGAACAAGGACAACGGTCGCTACGGCTACCGCCTGTTCACCCCCAACGAGATGTTCTCCGAAGCGATCGGGCAGGACATCAACCGGTTCATCGGTAGCGGGACGGCCCACTGGCGGCCCAAGAGTTGGTTGGCGTTTCGTGCCGTGGGCGGCATCGACTATACCAGCCGGTTGGACACCGATCTGTGCATGCGGGACGACTGTGTGAACTTCGCGACCATCAAGACCGGGTTCAAGCAGGATGATCGCACGACCTTTTTCCAGTATACCGGTGACGTCAACGGGACGGCATCGTTTACGCTGAGTCCGACCCTGACGTCGCGGACGACGGTCGGCGCCCAGTATTTCAAGACGAAGAACGATCTGAACGTGGCGTATGCGGAAAACCTGTCGGGAGGGGCGACCACGGTGACCGGCGGATCGATCCCCCTCGTGCGGGAGAGTACCACGGTGTCTTCGACGGTCGGCGTGTTCGCGGAGCAGCAGTTCGGCTACAAGGACCGGCTCTTCCTGAACGGCGGTCTCCGCATCGACGACAACAGCGCGTTCGGGACGGCCTTCAATAAGGTCTACTATCCGAAGGTGAGCGTGTCGTACGTTGTTTCGGAAGAGCCCTTCTTCCCGAAGTGGCGCTGGATCAACAGTGTGCGGCTGCGCGGTGCGATCGGTGCCTCGGGGGTCCAGCCGGGCAACACCGACGCGCTCCGCTTCTTCCTGCCCAATACCTCGAGTGTCAACGGGCTCGACATCCCTGCGCTCGTCTACAGCGCCATCGGGAACGACAGCTTGAAGCCGGAGCGGGCGCGGGAATACGAGGTCGGCGGGGAAGCGACGCTGCTCAATAGCCGAGCGTACATCGAGCTCACGTACTACAACAAGCGCACCTCGAATGCGCTCATCGCCGTACAGGTCCCGCCGTCGGCGGGCGGCCCCACCACCCGCTTCGAGAACATCGGCGCCGTCGTGAACCGGGGCGTGGAGTTATTGACGACGCTGCGGCTCGTCGACAAGCCGAGCTTCGGCTTCGACGTGACGGTCAACGCGGGGTACAACACCAACTTCATCGCGGACATGGGCGGGAAGCCGACCATCATCACCAGCGCCACTACTCGGCAGGCACAGGGCTATCCCATCAATGGGTGGTGGCAGCGGCCCTACACCTTCAACGACGCGAACGGCGACGGCATCATCACCGCGAGCGAGATCACCGTGCAGGACAGCGCGCAGTTCGTGGGCTACGCGAACCCGCGCTGGGAGGCGGTCTATGTCCCCGGGATCGACCTGTTCAACAAGCGGTTGCGGATTCAGGGGCGGTTCGACCACAAGAGTGGGTACTACCAGCTCAACGGCACCGAGCGGATCCGGTGCGAGTCGCGGCTGAACTGCGAGGGTCTCGTGGACCCCAACGCGCCGTTGTGGGAGCAGGCGCGCGTGGTCGCGCTACGCGAGACGCCATCGCGCACGCAGTGGGGGTTCATCGAGAAGGCGTCGTTTGTCCGGCTGCGGGAGGCTTCCGCAACGTACGAGCTGCCGGCCGCGTGGGCCCGGTCGTTCCGGGCCACGCGCGCGAGCTTCACGATCGCCGCCCGTAACCTCTGGAAGGGCACCTCGTTCTCGGGCATCGACCCGGAGGCGAACTATTTCGAAGGCGCCACCGGTGTGGTGAGCAACTTCCAGACGACGCCGCCGCCAACCTATTGGACGTTCCGTTTGAACGTCGGCTTCTGAGGCTCGGGCGACGACACGCGACTCGACACATGACCGTGAAAGGGGAGTTGGTACCCATGAACCGATACCTCACGCTCCGGTGGCTGCGGCCCCCGCTGGCTGTCGCGGGCCTCGTGGCCCTCCCGGCGCTCTCATGTACAGACACCCTGCTGAACGTGACCGATCCGGACATCGTGCTCGGCGCCAATTCGGCGTCGGCCGCTCTCGGGCTGTCCAACGGGGCCGTGCTGCGGCTCACCCAGGCGGTGAGCGGGACGCAGGGTCCCGATGCGCTGTTCATGTTCGGTGGCCTGCTCACCGACGAGTGGCGCTCGGGCGACACGTTCATCCAGCGCAACACGATGGATCAACGGATCTTCGATCAAAACAACACATTCAACGCGGGGCCGTTCCGGAACTTGAACCGAGTCCGCACCCAAGCGCTGCTCGCCATCGATGGACTGCGGACCTACTTGCCGGATTCCGCTGCGGCCGTCGCCCGGATGTTCGACTTCCTCGGCTATACCGAGGTCCTGCTGGGAGAGCACTACTGCAACGGCATACCGCTGAGCGGCATATCGGGCACCACCGTCGTGTTCGGCAACCCGATTTCGAACGATTCGCTGTTCAAGCTCGCGATCGCGAACGCCGATTCCGCGTTGGCGGCCGCGCGAGGCCCGGACTCGGCTCGGGTAGCGCAATTCGCCAGCGTGATCAAGGGCCGGGCGCTGCTCGACCGGGGGAGGGGATTCCTCGCCGCCGCCGCCGCCACCGTCGCGACCGTCCCGCTGGCGTTCCGCTTCGACGTCACGCACTCGCTCAACGTCAACGACAACCAGATGTGGGCGCTCAATGCGAGCTCCCGACGCTACACCATGGGTGACTTGGAAGGCGGCAGTGGCCTTCCCTACGTGACCGCCAGCGACCCCCGCATTGTGACCAAGACCGGGCCCGATGGGATTTTTGATAGCGCGTTTCCCATCACGATCATCAGGCAGGGGAATTGGGGCCGGACGAGCAACGTGACGCTCGCGAGCGGCATCGAGGCGCAGCTCATCACCGCCGAAGCGGCCCTCCAGGCGAACGACTCGACGACCTGGCTCACGATCATCAACTCGCTGCGAACGAACACGACACTCTACCCGGCCCCGCAGACCGGTTTCACCCAGGGCGCCAACCTCACCAATCTTGCGCAACCGGCGGACAGCATTGCGCGCACGAACGTGATGTATTCGGAGCGCGCCTTCTGGCTGTTCAGCACCGGCCACAGGCTGGGGGACATGCGTCGGCTGGTGCGGCCAACGACCGCTGGTGGCTACGGTCGCGCGGTCAACAGCGTCTATCCGAACGGGGCGTGGTTCAAGGGGGGGAATTACGGCGACGCGATCCAGATGGTGTTGCCGGTGGAGGAGCTTAACAATCCGAATTACCACGGATGCGCCGACCGCAATCCGTAAAACGGTGCGGTGGATGATATGTGCGGGGGCGGCCTGAACCGGCGCCCCCGCGACGCTTCAGGGACGTCCGCCCGTCGTCGTGATGACGATGACGCCGGAGGTCGACATAGCGCCGTAGTGCGTGGTCGCATCGAGACCCGTGAGGATCTCGATCGTGAGGATGTCAGCGGCCGCGATTTGCTTGAGCACCTGGAGATCGTCGATAGGCACGTGATCGAGGATCACGCGCACCTGGTCGTCCTGGTACAGGCTCGCCCGGCCGCGTCGCTGGATTCGAGCCGGCTCTCCCCGGACTTCTCGGAGCTGCACGTTGGGAACCGTGAATCGCACGGCGTCCCACGCCGTTTTGGCGCCGGACTTGGCGATCGCCTCGGCCGTGATGAGCCTCGCGCCGCTCGGCGCGTTCGTGTCTTCGATCCCGGCACGCGCGCCGCCACAGCCCGCGGTCACGAGACCGATCCACACGAGCGAGCGCACGGCCCGGAAACGACAGAGGGGGCGCAGCACCCTGCGCCCCCCGTCACCACGATCCACCGCTCGCCCATCAGTCCACGATGGCATCGGGCATGACGTACTTCATGGGATCCACCGGCTTGTGGTTCACCCATACCTCATAGTGCAGGTGCGGTCCCGTGGAGAGCCCGGTCGAGCCGACCTTCGCGATCACCTGCCCACGCTTCACGCGCTGGCCGCGCACGACGAGGATCTTCGAGCAATGGGCGAAGCGCGTCACCAGCCCGAAGCCGTGATCCATCGTGACGATGTTGCCGTAGCCCTCCTCCCACCGCACCTCGGTCACGATGCCCGCCGCAGGCGCTTCGATTTCCGCCCCCATCGGCGCCGTCACGTCGATCCCCTCGTGTGGGCGCGCCAAGTGAAGGATCGGATGGATGCGCTCCCGCATGAACGCGCTCGTGAGCCAACCCTTGGTGGGCATGATCGACGGCGTCGCGGCGAGGCGCGCCCGGTTCCTGGACAGCGAGTCGTACGCTTCGTTCAGCGACCGCACCAGAATGTTGGCGCGCCGCGCGAGCGCATCGACATCGGCCCGCGCCGCGAGTGCCTGCTGTCCGCCAGGGCCGAGCGCCTTGAGGCTGTCGCGCTCCGACCACATGCCCGCCGGCCCGCCGATGCCCGCCTGCTGCACGGTCGTGTCGGTCGGCGTGAGCCCGGCGAGCAAGCGCAGCTCCTGCTCCCGCTGACCGAACCGTTGCAGCGTGTCCCGCAGCCCCGTCATGCGCTCGCGCATCCGCTGGATCTCGTCCGCGAGCAGGCGGTTCTCGTTCTCGAGCGCGCGGCTATGCGTGATGTTCACGCCGCGCGAAATGGCGGCGACGCCCAGCACCAGGAAGGTCAATGCCACCACGCTGCCGATGCCGACGAGCGCTTTGACGAAGGTCTGTGACACCTCCACGGCGCGGGACGACCCCGAGCCGTGCGGCACCACCATGACCGTCCAACGTCGTTCCGCCTTCTTGCGCATCCGCTCGCCGCGACCTCGCATCAAAACTGTTAGCCCCGGCACAGAAAAAGCGCCGGTCCATCAGGACCTGCCAAAGGGAGAACCCGGACAGGGCGTGGGGTCCGGTCCCCGAGTGTGGAGCTCTAAAGTACGGCTGGATTGGAAAGGCGTCAACATGACGGATGGTGACGCAAATCACACTCGTGCTGGCACTTATGCGGGGGCGAGCCGGGGCTTGGGGAACAGGATGGGAGGCTTCTGGACCCGCTGCCCCCCCACATCCAGTGCCTCTAGGTCCCCCAGCCGGACGCGCTCCAGGGGACCGGGGGGAGGCGATCCCACCGTTGCCCAGATGGTTCCGGCGGTCGCGGGGAGGAACGGCTGCGCGAGCACCGCGATCCGCGCGACGGTGCGGGCCAAGTTCGCGAGCACCGAGTCGAGCTCGGCCGCCCGCTCCGGCTGCTTCGCGAGCTTGTAGGGCGCCGTCTCTTCGACGTATCGGTTCGCGGCGCTCGCCAGCGCCACGAGCTGGGCGGCGCCCTCCTGCAGGCGGTGCGCGTCCATGGCGCGCGCGTACGCCGCGAGCGCGCCCCGGGCCGCGGCTTCGAGCGGCGTATCGTAGTTCTTGGGGTCGCGTGGTACCGTGCCCCCGCGGTAGTTCACGATCATCGTGAGCGCGCGCGACACGAGGTTGCCGACGGTGTCGGCGAGCTCCGAGGTATAGCGCGCGTCGAAGCGCTCCCACGTGAAGTCGC
>WNGM01004075.1_pt1 | contig 15459 bp, 17 predicted proteins | sample 5400571 | NCBI WGS metagenome assembly WNGM01 (sample SAMN13153378, study PRJNA577476) | soil metagenome | isolation source: 100 cm soil or saprolite under Garry oak tree replicate 2 | place: USA:California | collected 2016-06-15 | reverse complement strand
TAGGTGTAGCGTGGTTGCGGGAGAACGGTTGGAGCGAAGAAATTTGCCGCGCGATTCTTTCGCACGCGGATTACGCAAACATCCCGCGCGAGACGCCTCTAGAGAAAACTCTCTACGCGGTAGATGAACTAAGCAGCTTCGTCGTCGCCGTCACGCTTGTTCGCCCGACGAAGAGTATTCACGATGTCGATGTGCGAGCGGTGAAAAAGAAAATGAAAGACAAAGCATTCGCGCGCGCCGTGAATCGTGATGACATCATCCGCGGAGCGCAAGAACTGGGTATGCCACTCGACGAAGTCATCATGGAAGTTATCGCTGCGCTTAAGTCTGACGCGGAGCGACTGGGTCTTGCTAGATCGCAAGTTAATTGATCGTCCGAGCTTGTTTTTGGATAACTTTTTGCCACCTAGTAGTTATGAACATCGGCATCGTCGGAGCTGGAAACGTAGGTGGCGCGCTGGGGAGACGCTGGGCCGCTGCGGGCCATAGCATTAAGTTTGGTTTACGCGATCCTCGCAAATCAGAAGTTGTCGACCTTGTAAAGAAGTGCGGTCCGAACACCAGTGCGGTTTCCGTCGCCGAAGCGGCTGCGTTTGGTGAAGTGGTGACGATCGCGACCCCATGGCCAGCGACACAAACTGCGATCGAAGGTGCAGGAGATTTGAGCGGGAAAATCGTGATCGATTGCACAAATCCGCTGAAATCTGACCTGAGCGGACTTGCCATTGGTCACACGACATCGGCCGCCGAGCAGGTCGCTTCTTGGGCAAAAGGTGCGCGGGTAGTGAAATGTTTTAATACCACCGGCGCGAATAACATGGAAGACCCAAACTACGGAGGCGATCGGCCAGTAATGTTCTTGTGCGGCGACGATAACAATGCAAAGAAAATCGTGATGAAGCTTGGCGAAGATATCGGCTTTGAGATGGTTGATGTCGGCAAGATCGACATCGCGCGCCTGCTCGAGCCGGTAGCGATGCTCTGGATTCATCTCGCCTTTACGACTCCGCTTGGACGCGATTTCGCATTCAAGCTTCTTCGCCGCTGACGTTCCATCTCCATAAGCCCTGTGATTAACGAAGTAGACGACACGTCTGCCTCTACAGCTTTTCAGCGATAATTTCCAGGACCACCGGCGTAAGCATCAATGCGTTCGGATTCGCTTCTGCACTTGCCAAGTCGGCGCGTACGTCGTCGGCAAATTTCTGATCGATTCGTCCCATCTCAATGAGGCGGGGCAAATAAGTTTCGATGAACGTAGCAGGCCATTGCCACATATAATCGTTCGGCCGCAGGCAGAACACGTGTGGCCGAGCTGAACGAATCACAAAACCGCTGCCCGCAAGCAGCTCCGGCAACCTGGCCGCGCCGTCGGGGTCACCGCCGGATTCGCGCCAGGTCGCAATCACGTGTTCGCGGAAACGTTCCTGCATCGCCAGTCGCGGGAAAAAGCGCCAGGTCTCGTAATGCCCATACTCGTGGAAGATGGACAAACTGCCTTTCGGCATGACGCGGCCAAGTTTTTGAATGAGCAACGCTGGATCATTAACGAAAGAGACCACCCAGCGGCCCCAGGCGAAGTCGTAATCGCCCGGCGGCAACTCATCAGTCATCAAGTCGATCTCGTGAATCTGAACGTTGCTGAGGGAGCGCACGTGAATCATTTCTCGGAGCGCATTTGCGAAATTTTTCGACCGCTCGAGCGCGACCACTCCGCCACGTTGCCCAACAATTTCAGCAAGATCGACAGTGGCGTAGCCGGGACCGGCGCCGATATCGAGAACGCGTTTGCCAGCAGTGATGCCGGCTCGTTTCCAGCAATCCAGCGCGACCGGGCGCCAGACGTCGTGTTGCAGGCCGAGCCGGGAAATTTCTTCCTCATGCGTGCCGAGAATGTAATCGCGATCCGTTGACATACGGTCACCGTCGCCGATTGCGGCGAGATTACCACGCGATAGTTGCGCTCAATTCTGACCCATTCTATTCATTTCAACCGGTAGAGGAAAATCACAGAGCTGACCATCGCAATGACGGTACCGACCTCCAATCGTACCCGTTCTTTGTAAGCGATTTCATTAACGATGGGTACGAGACCTGGGTCAGGCGAAGGCTTCGACGAGCAATTTCGGAGCTTCGGGCGTTTCAATCCTTTTGACGCGAAGCGACTTTTGAAGCGCTTCGGAGAGGCAGATCTTCGGTTTCAAATAGATCCGCAGTCGTTTGTCGCCGCAACGCCTAGAGCGACACGGCGTCGCCGATACAATTCCATCGAGATATTTATTCATGAAGAAGATGAGGAGAGAGCCAGAAGGATACTAGGTCAAAACCTGCGGGTCTGAGGTCATCTGGTCTACGCGTCCTCTTGAAGCCTAGGACCTAGACCGGAATGCAAACACTTCCTGTTTAGCTATGACCGGATAGCGGGTTAGAATGGTTAACCTCGATAGTTGCACCTCGAGCTGGCGCTGGTATTTCGCTCGTAATCGACGACCGTTACGAGGACGCGATATCAATTGCCATGGATTACGTAATTCGTCCGCTCGTGGCTGAAGATGAATCCATTCTTTGGGAGATGTTGTATCACGGCCTGTCCTCACTCGCCGAACAGGAGCGGCCGTCGCGCGAGATCGTGCACCGGCCAGAGTTCTCACGGTACGTTGCAGGCTGGGGCCGTGCCGGCGACACAGGATTTGTCGCGCATGACAAAAAAGATGGGTCGCTGCTAGGCGCGGTTTGGCTGCGACGGCCGATTGGCAAAACACACACGCCGCCGCAACTGGCTCTTGCCGTGAAACCGGAGCACCGCGGGCATGGCATCGGTACGGCGCTGCTAACGCAATTGGTTCGCGCGAATCCAGAGCAGTCAACAATCTCGCTCAGGTTCGTAGCAGGCAAACCTGTGTTGCGGCTTTACGAGCGATTCGGATTCAAGGTTATTGAAAAAAAGCCCGGCGCCGTCGTGATGCACAGAGAAGCCTAAAGAGTGCTGAAAAGCTCAGGGCGCAAAAATCAAAAGCACAAAGACAGCGAACAACAACAAATGAACGCAACCCTGCAAAACGTTCGTCCTGCCGCTGGTGAAGGTAACCACGCTCACGGCTAATGTGAGCAGGAGGAGTGGGAGATTCCCGCCTTGCACGCCAAGTGTGACTGATCGTTTCGTGATCAGCCCGATCGTCAGCACAGCGGGAATGGTTAGCCCAATGGTCGCCAGCACTGACCCGAGCAGAATGTTTATTGAACGCTGGAGCTGGTTTTGGAGGCTCGCGCGGATGGCACCCAGCCCTTCGGGAGACAGCACCAACGCAGCGATAATCGCGCCGCCAAATGCCTGCGGCATATGAAATTGCTCAATACTGTTATCCAACGGAATGGCGAACTTTTCCGCGAGCAAAATTACGGTAAACAGGTAAACGAGCAGCATCGCCGAATGAAAAGCCGTTGAGCGAATCTGGAGGGGCCGATGAGAAGAACCCGCTGCCAGCGCGATCTCTTTTGACTCCTTAAAATAATGTCGGTGTCGCACGGTCTGGATGAGCAGAAAAATCGCGTAAAGCAAGAGTGACACCACAATCAGAAAGACTGCCTGCTCGGTGGAGAACGTTGGCCCGCTGGTTGAAGTGGTGAAGACCGGCAACACCAGACCGAGCACAGCCAGCGCCATGATCACATTGAGATACGAGTTTACACCTTGCAGATTATAATGCTGCTCACGGTGACGCAGTCCTCCCCTTAACAGAGAGAGCCCCACCAAACCGTTAAGCGCGATCATAATTACGGCAAAGATCGCATCCCGTCCGAGCGTTGGATTGTTTGCGCCGTGCAACATTGCCGTAGATATCATCACCACCTCGATGCTGATCGCCGACACAAATTGCCGACCAAAGGATAACGGCAAAAAGCCACAGAAAGACAACGATCACCGCGACTGGGTGCGCAACGATTTCGACCAACTGACCTCCAGCTGCAAAAAAAATCGCCGCGGTTCCCAAACCGATTAGCAGCGCAAATTCACCGCGTACGACCTCTACAAAATGCGGGGCGCTTTTGGTCTGGCGCGTTCGTTCTGCCTTTCCCGACATGCGCGCGAGCATATCGAGCGCATCTCCGCCATGCAATCACGCGATCACGCTCGCCTAATGTGACGTAAGCGTTTCGCCTGCGCCCTGTGGACATACCGCAAGCGTCGACGCTTGCGGTACTTTGCGTATTAGCTGTACCTACTCTTTTCGCTGGGCAAGCGGCAGGAATTCCTCGCGCACAACTTTGCCGTCTTTCACTTTATAGATTCCCACCTCCGACATCTGCATGCGCTTCTTGGAAGCTTTCTCGGTTACATCGATATCGAACTGCACAACAAAGGTATCGCGAGCCACAAATGGTCCACTGACTTTCGCACTATGCACCTCCATGTTCTTCTCCCACCACTCGGTTTTCCCGCGCACTTGATCAATGCCGCGCATTTCCGCCGGCATGTTTTCCATCTCGCGCGCCTCCACGCTGACAATGTCTTTCGCATAGAGATCATCGAGCGCCTTCATCCATTCGCCTTTGCGGCAATAGTCCACCAGTTTCTTTCCAACTTCTTCTGTATTCATTCTTTCTCCTTTAGATTCGGTTCATGGGGATGCAAACGTTTTGTTTAGGGTCTTCACGATTAGCCACCAGCGATAGCTCCAATGATGAGAAAGGGCTCCGATCCCTTTGCAATCACGTCGGGCAGCGGAACATCTGGCGGTTCGTGAGACAAATCCTCTCCGCAGGCAAAGAACCGCACCATTGGCCGCCGGAGTCGCGTGACATGATCGCGTATTGTTCCCCGCAACATCGGATATTGCGCTTCGAGCGCATCGAGCACTGAACGCTGGGTCACGGGAGTCTTAACCTCGAGTTCCACTTCGCCGTCAACGCGCGCGAGCGTGCGTAGATGAGGTGGGAGAACAACACGAATCATATTAAATGATGCTACAAAGAAGCCTCATAGATATCTCAACAGCATGCAACCCGGCAAGGCACTACGATCCAGGTCGCATCGGATCCAGCACCGCATCGGATCCAGCACCGTACAATCTTGCAAAACGTGCGCCACGGTCCCGAGGTGGAGAGACAAAAAGCGAATGCCGGAAATCAATCCCAACGATGTGACAAAAAAATTTGAATCGGACTGGCATCCGCGGTGCATCTCACCGGAAACACTCAATTGTTGGAAGGATGAAAGCAATACCACATGGAATTTGTAACGCGAGTCGCCCCACTTCCGTTACTCCCATCAAAAACGAGCGTCATAATTTTTGGAAAGCCGTCTTCTTCACGGTGATTGCCGGCACTGCATTCCTGCTGTTATGCATTGTTCAGGCCACCTCTCCGCCAGCGGCTGTTAAGGTGACAGTCAAACCCGAACGACCTCTCATCGAGCGGCGTGATACACTGCAGTCGATCAACTTCGATTTCGTACTGGAAAATACAGGATCAAAACCGTTGCATCTAAATCGGATCGAAATCGCGATCTTCGACAGCGACGGTAAACTCGAACTGCGACGTGAACTGGACGAAAACGGCCATCCAAGTGGGATGACAACGATTGAAACGCGCGACTTGCCGGCCGGCAGCGCAATCGGGATTTTCAACCCCTTCACCACTTTTGGAGACGAGATCACTCTGGCGAAGGTTTCTTACACATTTTTCTTTAACGAATCGGATTATCGGACGGCTACACCGCTGGATTATCAATTCATGGCAGAAGTTACGGTAACCCCTCAACAATACATCGGTAAGACAGAGCTTGTCCTCCCAGTCCGGGCGCGCACCATCGTCTTCGATGGCCATGATCTTTATGCACATCACCGACGACTCAATCCGGCGGATCCAGAGGTTCGTAAATTCTTGCCCTCCGGTAATGCCGACCGATACGCCTATGATCTATGCCCGGTGAATCCCAATGGCGAGATGTACAAGGATACTCCATACGAAAAGAAGAATTGGTACGGCTACGGAGTACCTGTTTACGCGACGGGAAACGGTCGCGTGGTGTTCGCTGTGAATGATGTTCCCGAAAACAGCTACCAGTACAAGAAAGTAATTTATGCGGATTTGCCGCAAACTGACAAGTACAAGCGGTCTAATGGCAATTTCGTTGTCATTGATCACGGCAACGGCGAGTACAGTCATTTCGATCACATGAAGCCTGGTAGCGTTCGAGTAAAATCTGGCGACCAGGTAAAACAAGGAGATCAGATCGGCGCAATCGGGTTTTCGGGCGACGCATTTATCCCACATCTCCATTACATGCTCACCGACAATGCAGATCCATTTCACGCCGAGGGCTTGCCTTCCTATTTCCACAACTTCCGCCGCATCCTCGGTTCCTCAACACGCGATGTCGATAAGGGACAAATTGATAGTGGCGACATCGTAGAGCCAAACACAAACTGACGAGCTGTGTCATAGATTCCTTGGCAGAATCAGAACGCAACCGGGCAAAAGCACTACGATTCAGCTCGCATTCGGATCCGCCAACCCGCGATAACAGCTGCTACAACCCACGGCCCGAGCGCCAGTAGCTGCGCATCGGGCTCCCACATCGTGAAAGCACACACGTTCGCGGATGCGTGGAACAGCATCGCCGGAACGACGCTGCCCCGCGCGCGCATCACAAGCAATGTGATGACCATAGACCACGCCATCAACATCAGAGCAAAAGGCAGAAAGCCGGTCCCATACTGAGGCGTGCCTGCGATCATGAACAGCGGAAGATGCCAACAAGCCCACGCGACGCCGAGGATCAGCGTCCCCACAATTGGGACGAACCGCGCGATCAATCGCGGAAGAGCAAAACCGCGCCACCCCGGTTCCTCGCCCAAGACCACAATGGTCTGCCCGAATAGCAGCGTCATCACAGTTCGTGGTGGATGGTGAAAAAGCGGCCCATGAGGCAAGCCAAAGCCGAGGACGACCGCATCACGCATCAGATAGATGATTGGTGGCACGCAGATCGCCAACATTGCCCACTGAAACGGTACTTGCCGCCAGGACCCGGCGATAAAATGCTGGTAGTCCACCGCGCCCACCCTCAGCCGCTGTGGTCACGACCGCCGCGGCGTGTGGCGCTACGACGGCCGTCAAATACAGCCAGCGCCCAGGTCCTACCAAAAAAGAGAAGTGCTGGGCGAAAAGGGTAGTCCAAGCCGCCCAGCTGATCGCATACGCGATGAGAAAGAACATCGCGAGTCGCGTGTTGCTTGGCTGGGTGCCATTCAATGCAAACAATGTTGCTACCGTATCGATCCGCCAGCAGGGATCACGGCAGCGTTTGCACTTCCACAGACAGCACAGCCGGCAGATCGCGCACAATCGGCTCCCAGCTATCGCCCGCGTCGGCGGACGCGTAGACTTGTCCGCCGGTTGTTCCAAAGTAAACACCGCACGGCTCGAGCGAATCGACTGACATCGCGTCGCGCAACACATTTACGTAACAATTGCGTTGCGGCAGACCTTTCGTGAGCGCTTCCCATTCGTTCCCACCTGTCCGGCTGCGATACACGCGGAGCCTGCTATTAGGCGGGTAATGCTCCGAGTCGCTCTTGATTGGTACGACGTAAATCGTTTCCGGTTCATGAGCATGCACGTCGATCGGAAAGCCGAAATCACTCGGCAAGTTGTCGCTGACTTCCTGCCAAGAATCGCCGGAATCGTCGGTGCGCATCACGTCCCAGTGCTTTTGCATGAAGAGCGTGTTCGGACGCGATGGGTGCATCGCGATGCGATGAACGCAATGACCAACCTCCGCATTCGGATCGGGAATGTATTGTGAATGCAACCCGCGATTGATTGGACGCCATGTTTTTCCGCCGTCATCGGTGCGGAATGCGCCTGCAGCCGATATAGCGATGTACATCCGTTGCGGGTTCTTTGGATCGAGAAGAATCGTGTGCAAACACATCCCGCCTGCGCCCGGCTGCCATTTCGGCCCGGTGTCGCTGCCGCGCAGCCCGGCGAATTCGTGCCACGACTTGCCGCCATCGGTGGTACGAAACAGCGCCGCATCTTCCACACCGGCGTAAACGGTGTCGGGATCGTCTAACGACGGTTCCAAATGCCACACGCGTTTGAATTCCCAAGGATGCTGTGTTCCATCGTACCACTGGTGCGTAGTGAGCGGCTTCCCGGTCTCGGGCGAAGTGTCGTAAACGAATTTGTTGCTCTCGCCTTTCGGCATACCGTCGGGGCTTTTCAGTTCCTCCGCGCTACTGCCGGGCGTATTCCAAGTTTTCCCGCCGTCGTCAGAACGCTGAATGATCTGTCCGAACCAGCCGCTCGTTTGCGACGCGTAGACGCGGCTCGGATCAACCGGCGAACCTTTGACATGATAAATCTCCCAGCCCGCAAAATGCGGACCGCTCACCTTCCATCGTTTGCGCGTGCCATCCGCTGTTAGAATGAACGCGCCTTTCCTTGTGCCGACCAATACTCGTATGTTGCTCATGATTTAGATTTCTAACCGCGGATTACGCGGATAACACGAATTCATTTCCCAAGATGTAGCATCTGTTCTCTGTCGCATCGTATCAACCCTTGACCTCTCCCATCCGAGCTTTGACCAGCTTTTTCACGAGGGCCGCGGGTAAGGGTTTCTCCGGTGAAAAGCGAATCGTGCCCTTGCTGATATGGAACGCTTTCAGATCGTTCCGAAATTTTTTAAACGTGACCGAATTCCCTGGATAAAACGCGCAATGATTCGCCCAGGCGCCGAAGAAAACCAACGAACGCCCATTTAGCCGAAACGCAGGAATTCCGTAACTGATGCACTCCTCTGCTCCTGGCGCGGCGGCCAGAATGGTTCGACGAAGCTTCTCCAGAGTCGCCCGCTGATCGGAATTCACTTTCGTGATGTATTCGTCAATCGTACGAGGTTTTTGTTTTGCTGAAGCCATAACGATTCGGATCATTTTTCCGCATAAGCGGCTTTCAATTTATTGATGTCGATCTTCTGCATTTGAAGCATCGCTTTCATGACTTGTTCGGCTTTTTCGGGATCTTTGTCCTGCAACATCTCGATCAAGACAGTGGGAACGACCTGCCACGACACTCCGAATTTATCTTTCAGCCAACCGCACTGCGATTCGTTTCCGCCATCAGCAGTCAGCTTCTGCCAAAAATAATCGACTTCTTCCTGCGTCTCGCAGTTAACCACAAATGAGATCGACTCATTAAATTTGAAAGCTGGGCCGCCATTTAACGCGACAAAATTCTGTCCCTCGATCTGAAATTCGAGGGTCAAGACCGATCCCGGCGGGCGGCCACTCTGTGATATTTTGGCTGCTTCTTCATCGTAGCGGAGAACTTTTCCGACTTTCGAGTTCTTGAAGATCGATGTGTAAAACTTCACTGCCTCCTCGGCTTGATCATCGAACCACAAAAATGGAGTAATCTTCTGCATATTGCTTTCTCCTCCAATTTCATCTCCGGACACGAATTAGACGAATTACCACGGAACTCCTAACCTTGAAATTGATTCGTGTCTGTTCGTGAGATTCGTGTCTCTATTCCTTTGTCGGCGGCGGGTACTGCGCGAATTTCGGAATCGCAGGATCCATTTGGTCCCACGGTTGCGCATCCGAAACGAAAATATCCATCTGCGGACGAAACCAACTTGGATCATCGAGGGTGGAAGCCAGGATTCCCACAAACTGCAGTTCCCCTTCTTCAAATTCGCCTCCCGTAATTCGGGACCCGCATTCAGGACAAAAGCCGCGTTTGTGTTTTCCGCGGGCCATGCTGGATGTGAAATGGTAACGCAATTGTCCGCGCGTGACTCGAAACGCCTCTGCCGGCACCAGCACCGCGGGAGCGAATCCGCTGCCAGTTACATGCTGGCAATCGCGACAATGGCATTTGAACATCATGATCGGCTCGGCCGTGCATTCGTAACGAATCGCGCCGCAAGAGCAGCCACCGGTAAATGGAATCTTCATAGAATCATGTGCAAAGATGCCCTCGTTTCCAAGACAGCCTCAGGTTTGATCCGGAATTTCAGCCTCGACGAGTTTCGCCAGTAACGTGAGCGATTCCTGCCAGCCGAGATAGCACGCTTCGGCGGGAATCACAGCTGGGACGCCTTCCTGCACGATGTTCAGTTCCGTTCCGCACGAAACTTGTTTCAGCGTGATTGTCGTCTGCATTTCGCCGGGCAAGTTCGGATCGTCAAATTTGTCGGTGTAGATAATGCGCTCATGCGGCGTCAGCTCGACATACGTTCCGGCGAAGGAATGGCTCTTACCTGTCGAGAAGTTCGTAAACGACATTTTGTAACTGCCACCAACTTTTGCGTCCATCTTATGAACCTTGCCGGTGAATCCGTTTGGCGGAAGCCACTTGGCCATCGCATCGGGATCCAGAAACGCGCGATAAATTTTCTCCGGGCTCGCGCGGAGCACTCGGTGAAGTCGAATGGTGTTTGCTGACATGATTTCTTCTCCTTTCGATTATTTGGCGTTGTTGTCCGGCTCGATGATGCCGAAGACATTGCCGGCCGGGTCTTGTGCATACGCGAGCCAGCCGATTTTCGGAATCGACATTTTGGGAACGCAGATTTTTCCGCCGCGTCTTTCAATGTCTTTGATTGTCCGATCGAGCGATGAAACGCCAATCGTGTTCAGCGTGCCGGGGCTTTGACCTTCGCGAGGACGGGTAAGGCCGCCATTGATTCCCGGCTCTTTGTCATCGCCGGTCGTAACAAGCCAGTACTCAACCGGGCCTTGAAACTTCTCGATCTTCCAACCGAAAATGTCCTGGTAAAACGGGCGGACCGCTTCCGGATCGTCGGTATAAATCTCGAAGTGAACTACGCGCGGCATATTTCAATCCTTTCAGATAAGAATTTGTTTAGTCTGTGCAGTTTCCTTCAGTACCGATCGTGGTGGCAAACCCAGTTCATCGTCGAATCCGGGTCTTCGTCGCGACCTTTTGGCACGAGATCGAGGAAATTGTAAGCCCCGACGAGAATATCGAGCCCGCGCGCGTACGTGGAATAGGTGTGGTAAACGTCGCCGTTCTCATCTTTGTAAAACACGCTCAGACCAGGTAGTTCATCGCTCATGAGTTCCTGGGTCTTATAGTTGTAATACATTTTGCCTTTCGCCTTCTCTTCCCCGGTCGCTGAGACGTGATAGTCGAAGTTGAAATCGTTACCGTGCGACGAGACCCATTTGAAACGCCAACCCATCCGTTTCTTGAATGGCTCGATCTCCGACAGCAGCGCTCGTGAGACCACCACAAACGTCACGTCGCGATGCGGAAGATGCCAGTTGGCGCCGTCAAAGTGGTCCGCCAAATACGAGCAGCTCTTGCAACCTTCTTCCCAGCCAGGGCCGAGCATGAAGTGATAGACGATCAATTGACTGCGACCGTCGAAGAGATCGGCCAGCGTTTCTTTGCCATCCGGCGCATCGAATACGTACTCCTTGTCGATTTTAACCCATGGCAGCTCGCGTCGATGCCGGCTCACTTCATCGCGCAACCGCGTCAATTCCTTCTCACGCGTCAACAGGTCCTTGCGCGCAATGAGCCATTCGTCTCTCGACACGACTTTAGAAGGGTTGAGTTCGCTTGTGTTTGTTTTCGGTTCCATTGTCTCGATTTTCATTTTTTCTCCTCCGGTTTCATTCGTTTGATCATTTCGTTCGGTTTTTAAAAATAATTTCCTACCGGCGAACGCGCTCAACCCGCCGGCTGAGATCGCGCTAACCGCGGCCAACGTCGCATTTGCAACGCAAACAGGGCACATAAGATGCCTCCGTTCCGCGGTTCTCGTCGGCCTACGAACTGAGGATTAAGATCAGGCCGTAGCAAATTGCGCTTCGCGTTGGGTTTCAGCCGAAAGCGGACATTCCGGCGCTACCGCTCTCACCTCCACGCGTATGCCATATGGCAGACCGGGACATTCCTTGGCAATGGCGAGGGCTTCGTCCATCGTGGCGACGTCCAGAAGAAAATAGCCGCCTATCGCCTCTTTGGATTCGGCGAATGGGCCATCGGAGACGATGCGGTCCCTGCCCGAAACGATTTTCCCCTCGCGTTCCAGTGGATTTCCGGCTACCGCTTTGCCCTCTTCGGTCAGCCGCCTGAACCACGCCATCCAATTGTCTGTGACCTTTTGCAGTTCCTCTGGCGAGAGGCTTTTGCGCAGGTCGGTGCCGCGAAATAGCAGCATGTATCCATTTTGATTTTGTGTGCTCATAGTATTGCTTTTAGTTGATAGTTGATTGTCGATAGTTTTTTGGATGTTTCAATGATACGACGAACGAGGAGACGGGCTTGGGACAATTATTTCGCATTTTCGTTGCTCTCCCAAATTCCGAACGCGTTTCCCTCGGTATCCTGGCAGACGGCGAAGTAGCCCATCTGCGGCACAGCAGTTTTCGGCATGCAGATTTTGCCACCGAGCTTTTCAGTTTTTTTCGAGAATTCGCGCACCGAATTCACGCTAACGTAGTTGACGATCGGCTCCTGCGGTTGTTTACGCGCCTTTAGCGCGCCATCGGGAGTGTCGTCGGCTCCGCCGGTATCGATGTGCCAGTACTCCTGCGTCCCCGGCAATCTCTCGATTTTCCAGCCGAACAAGTCGCCATAAAACTTTTTGGCGCGCTCGACATTGTCAGCCGGGATTTCAAACCAAACGATACTTGCATTTTGTTTCTTCTCTGAGTTGCTCATGTTTTCCTTTCTGTTGATGTGTGATTTTTTCTTCTGTTGGAAATACAACGAATCAGCGCGGCGACTTAGGACAAAATTTTTCTGGCTAAGTCGCCTGGCCGTCAACGCAGTGCTGGAGTCGTTTCAATAGAAAGGCTCGTTCTGATTTCGTCCCTGCGAGTTCAAACGATTTCCGGAATTGTTCGGCGGCGGCGCGCAGATTGCCCGATCGCATTTCGAATTCGCCCAGCACAGCATAGAGCAGATAGTACGAGCTCAGTTTCTTGAGGCCCTGAATGCTTCGCACAGCTTGGAGTCCCGCTTTTGGTCCGCGAACGTTCGCGACGGCCACAGCGCGATTTAGAGCGACCACTGGCGAGTGATCGAATTCGATTAGCCGATCGTAAAGCAAAAGGATGCGCTGCCAGTCCGTGGACTCGTAGTCCTTCGCTGCGCAGTGGCAGGCGGCGATCCCCGCCTGAAGATGATATTCGCTGAGCTCATCGCCTGCCGCCGACCGCGCAAGGTGGAACGTACCGCGCGCGATCATCGCCTGGTCCCACTGCGTCCGGTCCTGTTCTTCCAGGCGCAGCAAATTGCCCTCGCTGTCCAGCCGCGTCGGGAAACGCGCTGCATTCAGCAGCATCAACGCCAGCAGCGCATGGGTCTTGGGTTGATTGCCAGCCGGATGTTGCGCCAACAAATCTGCAAGGCGAATCGCTTCCTTGCAGAGTTCTTCCCGAACCAGATTCTCGCCACTAGACGCTTTGTAGCCTTCGTTAAATAAAAGATAGAGTGACTGCAGCACGGTATCCAATCGTTGCACCAGCTCTTCGCCTGCGGGAATTTCAAACCGAATCTGCGCTTGGCGGATTTTTTGTTTCGCGCGCGTCAATCGCTTGGCGATTGCCGCCTTGCTGGTGAGAAATGCCCGGCTGATCTCCGTCACGCCGAAGCCGCACAACGTCTTTAATGCAAGCGCCACCTGCGCGTCTGCGGGAATCGCCGGGTGACAACAAACGAAAATCAAACGCAGGCGGTCGTCGGCAATTTGCTCTTCCAGAAAAATCGCCTCGTCCGGCCCTGCTTTTTCCCGCTCCATCAAGCGAACAATTTCAGCCTGCTTGTTCCGGAACACCTTCCGCCGGCGGACGACATCCAGCGCGAGGTTGCGGGATGCGCGCATGATCCACGCCGAAGGATTTTTGGGGATTCCGTAAAACGGCCAAGTCTGCAACGCGCGCGCCAGCGCTTCTTGCACGACATCTTCAGCTAGATTGAGGTTTTCCACTCCGAAGATTCCCGTCAACGTGGCGACCATCTTTCCCGCCTCATGGCGGAAAAGGTGTTCGACCAATTGAGACACTTCCTGTGGTTTTCGCTGGGCTTCTGCAGATATGGTTTCAGCAAGGTTCGATTTCACGCTACGGCATTGACCTTTGCCTGTTTGTGATCCCGATTCAATGGGGCACTATTCCAAGCATGGATGCGTCAACCACGACAAAAAGGGACTTCTCCTTGGTTCTTACATTTAAGGATGAATCCGCCTGAGAGTTCAGTGGCGTTTGGTGCGCCTGGGATCGAGCCACGCTGGACTTCGAGTGCGAAAGAAGGCGTGGGCACAGCCTATCATACCAGTTGCCGCGTCTGGTTCACGCTTAGTCACGGCATCGTGAACGAGATTTACTATCCGCACGTCGATCAACCAAACACGCGCGACTTTCAGTTTCTCATAAGCGATGGAGAAACGTTTTGCCACGAGGAAAAACGCGATCTGACACATCTGATCGAATACCCAGAGCGCGATTGCCTCTTTTACCGTCTTACGAATTCCGAGCCGCGGGGCCGCTATCGTGTCGTAAAACATGTCTTCGCCGATCCACATCAGTCGGTCCTTCTCGTACACACCAAAGTTGAAGTACTGGATGAATCGCTACGTGGGAAGTTGCGACTTTACGCGTTGCTGGCTCCTCACATCGCGGGTTGTGGCGCCGGCAACTCCGGCTGGTGTTCTGAAGTAGGCGGTATCAAAGTCATCCGCGCGCAGCGCGAAAACATTCACCTGATCATGGCGTGCAGCACCGGCTTCTCTCGCCGGTCGGTCGGCTATGTCGGTTTCAGCGACGGTTGGCAGGATCTTATGCACAATTTCAAAATGGATTGGCAGTTTCCCACAGCCGAGGACGGCAATATCGCGTTGACCGGCGAAATCAATCTGCCAGCCACCGGCGAATTTACAGTCGCCGTAGCATTTGGCCGCAGCTACCAGAGCACTACTGCCAAGTTGTTCCAATCGTTGGCTGAGCCGTTCGAGTCACATCGTCAGGGATATATTCGCCAATGGCAACGCGCAGTTGTAAATCCGAAATTCGACTTCAGCGCCGACACGTCCGACGGCGGCGGAATGTATCGGCTGAGCCGTTGCGTTCTGCTGGCGCACGAAGACAAAGTTTTTCAAGGCGCAATCGTCGCATCGATGAGTATCCCCTGGGGTGAAACGAAGGGCGACAACGATCTAGGTGGTTATCATCTCGTCTGGACGCGCGACCTCGTGAAAAGTGCAACAGCACTTCTTGCGACGGGCCAGACAGGCACGCCGCTGCGCGCGTTGATCTGGCTGGCTGCCATTCAGCGGCCGGATGGCAGTTTTCCTCAGAATAGTTGGATCGACGGGACCGCTTATTGGTCTGGCCTGCAACTCGACCAGGTTGCCGCGCCAATACTTCTGGCGTGGCGTTTGCACAAACGCGACGCGCTCGATTTATTTAA
>WNGM01002750.1_pt1 | contig 15468 bp, 14 predicted proteins | sample 5400571 | NCBI WGS metagenome assembly WNGM01 (sample SAMN13153378, study PRJNA577476) | soil metagenome | isolation source: 100 cm soil or saprolite under Garry oak tree replicate 2 | place: USA:California | collected 2016-06-15 | reverse complement strand
GGGACCGGGAAAACTACGATTACTGCCAACCTAGCGGTCGCTCTCGTCTCACATGGAAAAAGCGTTGGTGTAATGGATATGGATCTTGAAGGTCCAGGATTGCACGTTCTCTTCAACGTGAACCCTGACCAGATCATGCATACGCTCAATGATGTTCTACTTGACAAAGCTCATGCCGAGGAAGCTGCGCTGCCGATGAACGATCGGCTCGGTCTCAAGGGAGGAGGGATGCTGTACTTCAGCCCGGCCAGCACAAAGATCGACGATATGTTGAGGACTCTTCGAACAGGGTTCGAGGTCGAATCTTTTTCGAAGGCTCTCTTGAAACTTGAAGACATTTTCAATCTTGACTATCTTCTCATCGACACTCACCCGGGACTGGACAATGACACACTGCTCGCGATGGGTGTGTGCAATCATCTCCTCATCGTCTCAAGACTGGACCAGCAGGACATCTTTGGAACCGGCATAATGGTCAAGGTTGCCAGTACTCTTGGAAAATCTAACCATCTAATTGTCAACATGATCCCGGCAGGTCTGAAAAACTCCCAAGCGTCGAAGCTGGCAAACGGCATCGGAGACCAGTTCAACGTAGACGTCGTAGGCTGGTTTCCATTCTCCGAAGAAGTTCAAAGGTCCCTCAGCAGGTCAGTGTTCATCTTGACCGAGCGAAGGCATTCTATGACGGCCAAGTTTCAGGAGCTGGCGAGACAGGTGGAGCGTTTCAGCTAGGTAGAGCAGGCTTGTCCGGATCAACCGATCGTTTCTCGACCGATAGTCTTCGGCGGCTAATCGGCTCGCTAAACTCCATCAGATTCAGAGACGAGATAGGGGAAGTCGAGTATTTCGGACAGAAGGTCGTCATCTTCCGACGAGACGCTTTCCCGCTGATGCGCAAAGAGATGATGCGGATCAGCGGCGACTCGGCCAACATTATCCTTAGAATAGCAGGCCGCCGCGTTGGAACCGAGGAAGGTAAGGCTCTCTTGTCGAAGGCCGAAGCTCTAGGATTGAAGACGCCTCAGGCCATGCCCGAATTCGTACGAGTAGCGGTGGAAGAGACGAACATGGGCTATGGAAAGATTCAGGTAGATGAGTTGAACTTAGTATCTGGACTAGCAAGTGTCTCAATCACTAACAGCTTCGAATCGGAGCCGATTGCCAGTTCTACCAAGCCTTCGTGTATCTTCACCTTGAGCTACCTTGAAGGCATATTCTCCCAGCTGATCGCCAAAGATGTTAGGGGAAGGGAGATAGACTGCAGAGCTAAAGGCGACAAACTATGTCGATTTAGCCTCCTGCCTGAACCGAGGCAAGTGCATGTTGGCCAATCAAACACGGTTGCGACTTGAGCCAAACATTCGTCCAGGAATTGGCCTCAAAGGCAAAAGCGAAAATTACCGACACAACCACGATAAGAAGTGATCTAGGTGGGCGCATAGCGATCGCGGTTCCTTAAGCTACGCCGAAGCTCGTTGATACAAATACGAAACATTATGTCCCCATAACAACCAAAAATATAGCCGACGCTTACCAGGCGTTAAGCTGTGCTCGTTTGTAATTTCTTGTGTTCGGACCTCTTATATCTGCAGATAGGATACGTTCCCACTTCTGCGGTGGGTTGTTGTAGTGACAATGACGCAGCAGCTCAGAAGGGACGCTACGAGAGTAATCTACGACATTCTCGCATTAGGGAGAGATGGTGAGTCAAAGACTCATATCATTTTCAAAGCTAACCTCAGCTTTCAATTGGCCGAGAAATACATCCATTTCCTAGTCAACAAGGGATTGCTGAGGCAAGACTCCGATGATGAAGGGTTAACCAGGTATCATCTAACGGAAAGAGGCCAACGCCTACTCCAGCTTCTCCGAGAAGTTGAGAATGAGCTTAACAGCCTCTTCGTCAAAACTCCTTCATCAAAGCTAGGAGTTCGGGCTCCAGACTCACAGACTTCGTTTTCCCTTGAAATCGGACGAGCCCATGCGCTGACAAGAACTTCACAATCTTCTCCGTCTTAGACTCTGCCCAACCTAACCTTAATGCGAGCTCTGCCGTCGAATGCCAGGACCCATCCTCGAGAATTCTGAGAATGGTCTCGATCCCGTCCATCTACAGCATATTACGATTATTCAATCGTGTCTCATTAAACAGGACGGAATCCAATTCTAGACATCTATTCTAGAATTCAGTTCTAGACCCTTGTTTCGGCCCGGTTTAAGTTTGCAAAACGCAGAGCAAATACGCGCCTGTCTTGACTCTATCAGATAAGAGTAGAATCGTGCACGTCAAATTTGTAGCCAACGCTGTGACAAAAGTCTTCCTGGGTCTGGGCGTAACACTCGGAATTTTTGCCACGTTATATTCGAGTTCATCGGTATCATTCAGCCTCACCGTTCTGGCCTACGCGGGAGTCTGCTTCGGAGTCGCTGGAATCTCCGCATTGTCTCAGAAGCTTCGGAGCCTGACGGTCTCCTCTGTATTTGCAATACTGGGTCTGCTACTGGTCGCAAACGCCTCGTTAGTCACAGCATTTCCCCAGCTCGTTAATCCTTCAAGGGACAATCTGGGAGCCGCGTTCGCGCTCTTGGGAAACGCCCTCCTGATGTTCATAATCAGTGGCCTAGCGTGGTTCGTCCGGTTTCTTAGGAGGCGGTGACATTGCGGTCTCGCGCCGTATTTGTAATCGCGATCTCCCTCGCGATGATGATAATAGGCGTACCATTGGTGCCACGCGCCCATGCGGCCCCAGTAGTAACCACTCTCCCAGCTCACATCTACTCGGGCACGAGCGCCAACACATGCCTTTCAGGAAGCCCGACTAGTTCCGGACATAACTCGGGAGCCAACACCCAACTGTTTGGACTTGTTAACCTTGGCCTTTGGCTCTATGATTCTGACGCCCAGCAATCAAGTTGCAATGGCTACGGATCTTTAAGGGCGTTCGCGTGGGTAGATGGAGACTGGGCAACAGCAGACGCGAATGCCAACGTCACATTCATCGACACGGTAACCATACCCAACAACGGACAAAAATACTCTGTACTAAGCTTCACAGGCCAATACTACCTGTATGGCTGGCAGGGTGCCTTCGCATCAGGCACCGCTAGTTATGCCTATGCAAATACTAACTTCCAGATTACAGATAAGATAGTTCGGAGCGACGGCGTGGTCGCCAACCCCGGCTGGGATGAGTCCCCGACGATTCCAACAGGAACCACCTTCAACCCAAGCTGTAACGCCGGGATCGTCCAGTGGCCGCCTGCGTTCGTCTTCTGCAACGTGACTCCGCAGAAGATTTCGGGACAGAACCAGTTCAGCCACGATTCAGCCTACATTTCGCCCGGAACATACTACGTGATCCTTAGCTTCGTCACCACCGCGCATGCGGAGATCAAAGGCGCGGGGGTATCTTCGCAGTCGAGCGGCTGCTTTGAACTCGTAGACAATGCCAATGGTGACTGTGCGAAGGTCCTTTCTGGTACGCCTCCTGCTCCTGTGTCATGCCCTTCGGGACTCACTGGACCAAATGGTCAGTGCTACTACGTCTCCTGGATGCAGACATCGTACACTGAAACAGACTATCCCCCCGCGGATCCCAGCTACTCGGTCTCCTCAAGCCAGTCGTCATTCACTGTGAGCTCATCAGGAGGCGCGAACAATGGAGCCCAGCAGACTGTCCAGACAACAATAACAGTCACTCCCAGCAGCGGATACGTCTCTCCTGCGCCTAACTACTGCACGTACCTCTCAGCTTACAGTTACTTCGGCTTCACAAAGCACTTCTTCATCAATCCTAACACGGGATCCTACATCTCGGACGCTTGTCTACAATTCACAGGATCAGGAAGCAGCATTAGCCTGACAATGATCATGTGGATTCCATTCTGCACTTCCTACCAGGACGCCATCCTCATCTACACGACAGACTTCACAAACGAGGTAGCTGGCTTCGTCATACCCTTCACTGTCAACAACACTTGCTCATTCAAAACCTCAGTTGGCTCACAGACCCTCTACACGACATCTGCTGCAGGCGCATCCACGGGATTCACGACCACCAACCAGGGAGGCCCCAATTACACCTGCTGCGTCACCGACTTTGCAGGCTTCGCCAACTACACTGACACCTCCACGGGGCAAACCGTAAACTGCGTCACAAATGTCAGCTGCCCAACAACAAACTTCTCGAGTCCAACAAATGGAAACCCAATAACGTCCTCACTTGGAATAGGCGCAACCCAGACAGCAAACATCGTCACCCATCCAATACCTGGCACTCCATCTGGCAACTATCTGATGTGGGCGGCATCAGGAATAGAGGTTCAGGACAACAGCACAGCGGGCAGTCCGCTCTTCGTCGAATGCACACCCTCCGCCTGCTACTATGCTGGAGGCTCCTGGAGCAACGTGATAATCGCCGGACAGTTCATGGAAGTCCGTGTGCAAGACTTCGGGATGGCAGCGAATCCCGCTTCAACCACTATTCTTGCCGGTGCCACCGGAAGCTCGACCATAACGGTGACCTCAATAAACGGCTTCACTGGAACAGTTAACCTGTCTGCTTCAGTCTCCCCATCGACCGGGCTATCATGTTCACCCCTCGGCCCACCTAGCGTCACGTTAGGGTCCTCAGCAACTTCCACCCTCTCTTGCTCGGGCTCGACGGCGGGATCCTACACTGTAACTGTCACCGGTTCTGCAGGAGCCCTCACCCACCCAACCACTGTGGGATTCAACGTCGGCGATTTCAGCATCTCCGGTAGCCCCGGATCGCTCACTCTGTCGGGGACATCCAATCCGACGGGTCAGTCGCAGATCACGGTCAAGAGCCTAGGCTCCTTCTCCGGGACGCTCAACGTGAACGCCACCGCGCCCAACGGCATCACCGTCTCCCCGAGCACTACGAGCGTGACGCTAACTTCAGGCTCTACGAGTACCTACACGGCTACTGTATCCGTCGCCACTTCTGTTCCTGCAGGCGCCTATACAGCCACATTCACAGGGAAGAGCGGTTCACTGATCCGCACAGGCACGCTGACGATTAACGTCATCTCAGACTTTGGAGTCTCCGCAACATCACCCATAGCCCTCAATGTTGGATCGTCAGCCAGCGTCACAATAACTGTGGCGGGGGCAAACGGGTTCACAGGCACAGTGAATCTGAGTGATACCGTACCAGCCGGTCTCACCTGCAACCCCCTCAGCCCAACCAGCGTCGCCCTGACCTCCACGACGACTTCTGGTACGTCAACATTGACCTGTAGCTCGACAACTCCCGGCACCTATAATGTAGTGATCACTGCATCAAGCGGTTCAATCTCCCACACCACATCTATCAGCTTCCAGGTACAGGATTTCACCTTCGGAGCGAGTCCAAACCCTGTTACTGTCTATGGGACAAATGTCTACGGTTCTTCGTTGTTGACAGTCACTCCGGTCAACGGGTTCGCCGGGACAGTAACCTTGACCGCATCTCCGTCTGGAGGGCTGACTTGCTATCCTCTCTCAAGTATATCAGGGGGTTCAGGCTCAACCTACCTCTACTGCTACGGTGTACCAGGAACCTACACGGTGACAGTCACGGCAACAAATGGCTCGCTCTCGCACTCAGTAACCGTTACCTACATAATCAGAGACTTTTCCGTGACCATCACTCCTTCGACTATCAATATTCCCGATGCTCGGTCAGGCTCGGTAACGATTCAGCTCCAGAGCCTGAACGGGTTCTCCGGCACGATCTCACTGAACGTCTTCACCGGCATGCCCTACTGCGCAACTTGGAACATCGCCCAAGCATCACTACAGCTCCAGCCAGGTGGAACAAACTCCACCACCCTAAACATGAGCATCCCCAGCACATGCCTCGCCCAAAACAGCCTGGTCGAATTGTCAGCCTTCTCGACGCAGGCATATCACTACCCAACGTTCACGCTATCGACTTCTGACTTCTCGATAAGCCCACAGTACACAACATTCGGTATTGCCAACGGAGGGTCGATTACTGACACCGTGACCTATTACAGTGACAACAATTACCCGGCAACTACCATAAGTGAGAGCTTGAGTTTTCCAAATAACTACTGTTGCTTGAGCTTCGGATGGTACAACCCGACTAACCTTCCATCTGGAGGCTCAGCCTCAACCCCCGTCACGGTCAGCGCCTCGGGAACAGGTGTAGTCGAAAACGCTCTATTCATTGTGACAGGGAATGACGGCCACATCTCACGGTCGAGCACCCTCCAGATCAGTATCAACGACTACAACGTGACCCGGCTTTATCCCACAATCAGCGTATACATTGGAAGCGGCACCGCGGAATACCTCCAGGTCTTTCCTTACTTCGGAATACCTCTCACGAACATGACAGTCGTCCCGACAAGCGTCCCAAGCTGCATCACTCTCGGCGCATCAAACCCGGGATACTTCAACCTCGGCCCTACCACCGGATACTCATTCATTACCATCCCGGTTACGGCCTCATCCACTTGCACGGCAGGCACCGTTTCGGCCACGGTGACCCTAACAGGGGTCTCCTACCATGCGTACGACAAGGCTGTGACATTCAACATCTCGATTCTGACTCCACCGAGCGGTGGCGGCGGTGGCGGTGGAAGCGTTGCCTCAGGAACCCTGATCACTATGGCTGACGGGAGCACTCAAGCGGTACAGAACATCAAGGTTGGGGACTCTGTAATGGGCTTCAACGTGAACACAGGGCAGTCCTCTGCCGTGGTTGTAACCCAAGTCAAGGTCGTGAACGTGAACACTCAGCTCACAATATACACTATGGATGGGCTGCCTTTCCGGACGGATGCGAACCCGCTGTTTAGATTGCACGTGATGGTGAACGGCCAGATCGTTTTCATCCCTGTCACAACAATAAAGCCCGGAGACTTTCTGTACAACTACAATGAGAGGGCTTGGGTAGAAGTGACGAATGTCACCACGACCTCCGGGACCCCGCACATAGTCTACGACATTACAGTAGGGCCGTTGACCGACTTCATCGCCAACGGATATGCAGATTGTCCAAAAGCCTGCCCTAACTAGTTCCAACGAGATTCCGCTCGTTCACTCCTCTTCTCGCTTGAATTCATGACAGACCGCCTGAGGTTGGATGATTAGTCGTGAGACGCTTTGAAGCGGAGCTGCAAAGTCATAGAGTGACCTTCAAATGAGTCGGACTCTCCCGGACGATTTCAGCCGGGTGGCATCAAGTCGCACGTTGCTGATTGTTCTGGTTGTTGTGACATTAGCGGTGCTGGTTGGAGGAATCGTAGCGGCCGCTTTCTATCATGCTTGGATTTTTCGCACGGACAACTCCCACATTAGCGGTTCTATGATTAACGGAGATAATCTGCAAGAGGCCCTATTCATCACCACCAACTCGACCATACACGTTGTTGGTAACTACGATGCGATCACGCTGAACCTCAACTCGAACATCAAGATACGTCTCGACGTCCCCGGAAGCCATAACAATGTGACAATTCGCAGTGGCTACACCAACCTCAGCATCGAAGGAGACTACAACTCCGTCAACGCGCGGACGACCCATACCCTGTCCCAAACCGTAATCGGTTACGGCGACGTAATCAACCGCTGAGAAGGATTGCTCAGTTCAGATTCAGAACGACCAATGACCAGGAAGAGCCAAGATGTTGGGCCCCCTGGCTTCCACTATCGCTTGCATGCCAAAGCCTCCCTAGTATCACCGGGATCTTTCCGAGATTTACCATCAAAATTAAGCATGTTTTTCCCGACCCCGGGGTAGTCGATTTTCCCGCGCCCCGCCCTTCACGAAATTGAGTTTTCCCTGATGCACTAGAAAATCATAAATGCCCAGAAGATCATGTCGCCTGTCTGCGTTTGTCCGGTCCTCTCCATTGAGTAATAGGGTCCGCAGCTTCGTTCTCATCGCCTTCGTACTATTGACCGCACTCTCTCTACCTCCAAGAGTCAGAGGCACCAGCTACTCGGACGTCTTTCCAGCCGCCCTTTCCAACTATGCCTTTGGTGGTTGGCAGGGCCCATTCGGGGACGGGACTGCTGGGAGGCTTTTCCCCACTTCGGATGGTACGGGAATCTATGCTGACGCGACCTACAACGGCCTAGTATGGATCTTGCGCTCATCGCCCGAATTCTCGAGCATTGACATGACAATGCATTTCAGTATTCCGAATCGCGATTTTACCGATGCTGACTATTTTGCTCTCTTATTGATCCTTCACTCTCCTACGACCCCATCTTCAACGCCGCCTGGGACCAACTGTGACGGGACCTGTTCGTACGTCGCAGGGCAGAGCGGTTTCAAGCTTCTCTACCGGATCGGGTTCAACCAGCTCGTAATTACGAATGGCCCGGGAAACGTCACCTTGTCCCAAGTCTCACTTCCCCCGGTAGCCTTGAACCAGCCCCACGACGCTCGTGCTACCTATGCTGCAGGCAACCTGACCGTCTACCTAGACAGCGTCCAACTAGCGACCCTTCAAATACCTAACGTCCCCCCGGGCCAGATAGGATTCGAAACCTACAGGACCGACCTCATCGTAAACACGATAACCCTGGTCGGCTCCGTAGTCCCCGGTTTCGCCCTTAGCGTAAATCCTGCCAGAGCAGTTACAGGCCCCAGCTCCTCGACAAATGCTACAATGATCGTCTCGAGCGTTGGCGGATTCTCCGGCACCGTCGCCCTATCAGCAACTGCATCGACGTCAAGTTTGACCCCCTCTCTTAACCCGTCGAGCCTGGTCCTCGCCCCCGGGAGCAACTTAACATCTACTCTTACCGTCGATGCTGGCTCCTTCTGCGGTATCGGAACAGTCATGGTGACCGGTACAAGCGGTTCTGCCACTAGTTTTGTTACTTTTACAGTAACGGTCCAGTGTCCTTTCGACTATGCTGTTGCTTGGAGTCCGACCAGTGCTTCTATCACAGCACCCTCTAGTACGACACCTAGTGTTGTTGCTACGTTGACGAGCGGTACAGGTACTTCTGTCGCCTGCACTGTTACGGTTCCTGTTGCAAACGGTCTAGCCGCGAGTCCAACATCGTTCGACATCACTCCCGCCGCCGCTCCCGGCGCCTCATCCGCCGTAACGATCTCAACGACCGCGGTCACGCCTGCTGGCACATACACCATCGGTGTCAATTGTACCGGCGGAGCAGGAACTCACGCTGCAAACTTCGCTCTTACGCTCTGCCCTTGCCCCTTCGATTATAGTCTCAGCGTTGCTCCAACGACCATATCTCTCGTCCAGGGTACCACTAGTGCTCCTTCCACAGTCTCTTCATTGCTCGTTTCAGGAACTTCCCAGCCCGTTACACTGTCGATTTCGGGTCTCCCGACTGGTGTTATTGCTTCCATGTTTACTCCGAACCCAGTTAGTCCAGCAAGTCCGGCTGCTACCTCCACATTCACTCTGACAACTGCAGCCACTGCCCCCGTAGTATCGGGTGTGACTATAACGATAACAGGCACTTCCATAGGTGGACTGATCAGAACTACGACTTTCACTCTGAACTCGTGTAGCTGTGGTGTAGATTACAGCCTCTCCGTTGCTCCCACCATCGTGACTCTTGTTCAGGGTACGACTAGTGCTGCCTCCACTGTCTCTGCTCTCCTGGTTGCTGGCGGAGCGGGTATGCAGACAGTTACCCTGTCGATATCCGGTCTACCTACCGGTGTCACAGCTTCCGCGTTCACTCCGAACCCGGTCACCCCAGCGAGTCCAGCCGCCACCTCTACCTTCACTCTAACCGCAGCACCTACTGCACCTGTGGTTTCAGGCGTTACTGTGACAATCACCGGCACATCTTCGGGAGGCATTGTCAGAACCACTACATTCACCTTAAACTGCGTTTGTGCTTTTGATTACAGTCTCAGTGTTGCACCTATTAGTGTGGCTCTCATCCCGGGTACGACTAGTGCGGCTTCGACGGTCTCTGCGTTGCTCGTTGCCGGTACCGCGCAACCTGTGAGTCTAAGCATCAGTGGTCTGCCAACCGGTGTCACTGCTTCCACGTTCACTCCGAACCCGGTCACTCCTGCCGTTCCGGCATCTACTTCCACGTTCACTCTAACGGCTAGTGCGACTGCGCCTGTGGTTTCAGGTTTGACTGTGACTATCACTGGAACGTCTACGGGTGGCGTTATCCGGACCACTACTTTCTCGTTGAACATAGTGGCTTCCCGGGTTCCCTCTGTTGACTTTCAGCCGACGAGGACCCTTGTTGGCAACACAACCTTTACGTCCTCGATCACTGGGGGGACGGCTCCGTTCACGTGCACGTGGAGCTTTGGTGATCTGACTGCGGTCGCGATGGGTTGCGTCCTCGCGCACAGCTATGTGAGTGCGGGAAACTTCACCGTCACGTTGAACGTGGCTGACAGCGCTGGCTCAACAGCTACCGTAACCCATACAGTAGTGGTCGATCCGGCTCCGTTTCTGTCGAAGCACTTCAAGTTCCATGATGACTCGAGCTGGGTTAAGGGAGAGAACTTCACTGCGATCGTTACGAACCCGAGCGCCGTCACTGTCACGGTCACGGTGAACATTGACATTTTCGACGAGGGCGCCGGAGTGTTCGTGGCACGCCTCACCGGGTCCGCACTCCTGGCGCCGGGGCAAGTGGCGACGATAACAATCCACTGGTCTCCGCCACCAGTGCCTGCCCAGTACGCTTTCACTGCCAAGATTGCCTTCACGAACGAGTCGTTCGTGACGGGAACGATCGCCACAAGAACCGGCCTGTTCCAGATCTCATCGCCATAGACCAGCCATCCGCGGTGTGAGGGCTTCCGGACTCCCCCTCACGAAAAACGCCAGGTCCTGGCAGTAAAACCATCCGTTTTCAGCCCTGATCTCGATTCCAAGCCCTCGATTTCCAGAACCCAGTTTTCCACGCTGATCCCTATGGAATCCGCGAGGATTAAACAAGCCGGAGGAGCCCATAACACGCCCATCCTCAACAGACAAGCCCAGAATCAAGCTAGGACAGAAACAAGATTCCAGAAAAAAATGGATCCCTTGGGCCTCTTGTGTGACATGAGCGGTTCCTGCGAAACTTGCGAGAGTAAACCGATCCCATCTCCCTTCCAAAAGATCGCCATCCCATCTTCTAGTCACGTTTGGCATGTGACTTCTTTGCCAACAATTTTTTCCCGAAACTTTTCTCTTTCTGTAGCTATTCTTTTCTGCTAACTAATATGTGACCCCCCCGGGTGCCTGTTTTTCCCGCGCCCCGCCCTTCATGAAACGCTAAGAATCCTACGTTCGTTCAGCCCGAGCCAGTACCCTAGGGTCTCGCACCCTCTTCATCGCCCTTCTTCCCTCTCCTCGCTCTAATCGCCAGTATTGAGACAAGAGCCGCTAGCAGTACAGCCGCCCCGACAGCAAGCCACAGTTCAAGCCCTAGCCCTCCAACGCCGAAGGGTTGACCTGACGAAGAGCCTGCCTGCTCAACCGTTATCGTGACAGTCTTCGTGTCCGAGAGACTGTTTGGTCCTGCCTCAATTGCCTTGAAGGTTATAGTGTACACGCTTGGACCCTGGCCATTGTTGGGTGTCCAGACGAAGCTTCCGAGGTCGGGGTCGAAGGAAGCCCCCGAGGGAACGTCGGAGGCGGAGAGTGTGACCATGTCATTACCATCAGGATCGTTTGCGCTTACGGCGAAGATGAGGAGGTTCCCCACCTCAACAGTCTGGGGGCCGGGAACCGTCAGCGCAGGAGGCTGTTCCCCCTCCACTACCCTGATGGTCACCGTCTTCGAGTCTGTAAGCTGGGGGAGGAGATGATCTGTAGCGGTGAAGTTGGCGTAGTAGTCTCCCGGTCCTTGGGCGACAGTTGGAATCCAGGTGAAGTTGCCGGTGGAGGGGTCGAAGCTTGCGCCCAGCTGAGTGCAGTTGTCGCACGTTATCGTTACAGAGTCGAGTGGCGCATCAGCGTCCGTGGCGCTGACTATGAAGGTAAGCCTCGAGCCTACGTTGACAACCTGTGGGCCTGGAACCACGAGCGATGGGGGGCTGTTAACGTTCACTGTGATAGACACGTTTTCGCTGGAGGCCAAGAAGCCGTCAGAGGCCTTGAACTCTACTGAGTAGATGCCTGATGCCTGGGCCGCGCTGGACGTCCAATCAAAACTTCCCGTCACCGTCCCATTAGTTGAGGGAGTCGAGCCAAAGGTGGCGCCCAACGGTGCACCGAGAACCACCATGGTCAACGTCTCTCCGACATCCGGGTCTGTTGCCTTGACACCAAACCGCAGCTCTGCTCCAGGGTAGACGGTCTGGCTACCTACGGGAACCAAAACCGGCGGCCTATCCACCATTATCCCCTCAGTGAATATGTCTTCATTGCTCGGACTCGTAGGTGGGATATCCGTCCAGACAGGATGAGCGAGGGTTCCGTTAGACGCTATCCCGATATAATCCCCGATGAACGATTCCCCGTTGCTGAAAATGATCGCGTCGGGGTTGAAGGACGCATCCGTCACCCTAACGTTCGGGGAGAAAGAGGCCCCGCCGTCAGCAGACTCAGCATAGAAGACATCTACCAGATGGTTCTGGGGATCCAGCCTCCTGTCGTAGAAATCGATGCTGAGTAGCCCGTGCGACACCGCCATCCAAGGAAAGAAGTGGTCGTGGTTAGTGTTGTCATCGTTCACCTTGATCGGCTTGCTCCAGGTGGCACCCCCATCAAGGCTCCGGCTTGACAGAATGTCCGCGTATCCATTCCTATAATCAGCCCAGCCCACGTATACATTACCATCAGTGTCGTCCGCGGCCGCGGTTGGGAAACTGTTCACCCGGAAGAAACTGTTAGCCAAGAAGTTGGGCGGCTCCGGCAACTGGACAATAGATGAGACCGCGACCGGGCTGGAGAACGAGACTCCACCGTCCGTGGACTTGGACTCCACGATCTGATTGTTCGACAGATCGTCCCAGACTACATAGAGTTCTCCGTTCGGACCGACCACGGGCACAGAGCCTTGGCTGCTCAGGCTGTTGCTGATCAGATTAGGGGAGGAGAATGATCTACCGCCATCGCCAGAGTAGGCGACCATGATGTCGGATGCTTGGAAAGAGTTGGTGAATCGTGACCAGCTTACATAGAGTCTTCCTGCGAAGGGACCGGTTGTCTCGTCTACTCCGAGGTAGGGCTTATCGTTGAAGATCTTGCCCGAGCTCGTGTCGACTACAGTGGTCTGGGGAAATGAGGTCCCGTCATCGGTTGATTTCGAGACGAAGATAGTACCATCAAAGGGCACGTTAGTCCGGAAATTGACATCGAACGCAACCCCGGAATAGTACAAAGTCCCGTTTTCGCTGAAAGAGACTGCTGGGTCAGAAGCGTCCTGGAAGCTGCCCAAGGTTCCGGTCATGGGAATCAGGCCGCTAGTCCAAGTGAGACCGCTGTCAGGGGAAGAGTAAACCGCAAGCCAATTCCGAGAAACGAGCTGGTCGTTGGCACCAGCTACAAGGTGTTGCGGTTTGGAGGGATTGAGGGCGATGCTGGGCTCGTTCTGCGGAAGGGTGCTTGTTGAGACCTGAATATCGTCGCCTAAGGTTGACGAGACCAGTTGGTTTGAGGACCCGGTTACATGTTGGAGCGCCATGAGCACCCCTGACGATAACGCGCTGCTAAACTGTCCATCGGGACTCACAGGCAGAACCGGAAGAACGTGGGGAAACATGGTGGTTCCTACGAGAAGAATGAAGAGCACTGGAACCGCCCTCTTAGGAGACAATTCGGCGACCCACATTATCTCCGCGCCAAGACCCCAAAAGCGTTGCTGCGAAAAACGGCAGCGAGCTGTGTTGGGCGCCTCCTTCGGGTTGGATAGCCTGGGATAGCCCCATAATTCCAGGGATTGAAGGATGCTCCTCGATGATCCTAAAATCTCAAATATTCATTCCCAGCCGGGAGAGAAACTGAAGAGCCATCGAACTGATGTGTCCTGGTATTTCTTCCCGGGACCGCGGATCTCTCTGTTGCCTTGCATGAGCGCCGAGGAGGGGCTCTCTCTGTTGCCTTGCATGAGCGCCGAGGAGGGGCGCCTTGATAGAAGTACCCAGGAATGTGGTAGGTGGAAAATGACATGAAAATGAAGATAGCAGCTCTAGTCCTCATAGTCCTTTTACCAGTTCTAGCGGTAACAGCCACCTACGCAACAAAACCCGCAATTGGCCACGGGACAGTAACTCTCGTCAGTAGCACCCCTGTCGGAACGTCGCGACCGGCTGGGGGCAACACGATCGCCACATTCAAGAACAGCTTCCAGCTCACAGGAACTCTAACGGGGACTGCTGTGGCGCTAGAAAGGGATGTAACCCACACCTCAGGCGACAGGAGCTTCACAACCTTCCATGGAGAAGCCAACTTCACCGCCTCCAACGGCGAAGCCTCCTCAGGCACGCTAGTCATCCGCTACGTCGGAATTAACAACGGGACGTTCGTCCACGGCCAGTTCGTGATCGTCGGCAATAGCGGCACAGACAGCTTTGCAGACTTCCATGGACAGGGATCATTCTCCGGCAAAGCAGGCATAGGGGTGGCAATGGATTACACGCTGAAGTGGCATATCGACCCGGCGTCACCAAAGACGAAAACCACAGCCTAACCTAGAAAGGTTAGGCCCTACTTTTTTCTGGGCGCTGATGGAAAGCGGAGCCACAAAACCCCATTTTTCATGTCCACTCAACGTTTCGGGGCCCATAGCTCGATTATGTTTCCTGCCGGGTCCGGGAAGTAGATGTTGGCTTTCAGGAACTCGACGCATTCGTCTAGCTTCTCATCCAGAACCTCGAATGCAACATGAAATCTCCAATCTTTCGAATAGCCACCAGTCCAAGGATCCAAAAACCCGGTCTTATCATCGCAGACTCCATAGAGTTGTTCACCAACACGCGCAAAGTTCAATCGACCAGGGCTTGTTGGAAGGTCAAGCATACCAATCCTCCTGTAGAAGTCAACGCACTCCTTGAGATTAGACGCTAGAAACGCAACCTCAGCCACTCGAACCAACGGAAGCCTATCCATTCAACTTCCCAGTCGAGTCTAGTGCAAAAACCCGGAAAAGGTTTGCTTAGAGTCCGCGACCCTGTCAACGATAGGGTAACGCGATAGTACTATGGAGATGGGCCATAGGTTGCGATTCGCTTAACCTTCAACACTGAGCGTTTCCACTCGGCGAGGACGGATAGCAAAACGGAGGAGAGACGGCCACGCGTTACATATTGACCGTTGACTTCGAAGAAGACAACGACATCGATAGCTTCATCCGGTTTGTCCAGTACCACACCAAACGCTTGAAGTGTCCCAGCAAAGACGTGTTCATCCGGCTCGCTCACGAATGGGAAAAACAGCTGGTGAGCCACCCTGAGCCAAACAACGGCATTGGAATCAAGAAAGAGAAGAAAAAAACGCTCAAAGAACCATCCGAGTAAATTCAAGATCCGGGTACGA
>WNGM01002655.1_pt1 | contig 15480 bp, 16 predicted proteins | sample 5400571 | NCBI WGS metagenome assembly WNGM01 (sample SAMN13153378, study PRJNA577476) | soil metagenome | isolation source: 100 cm soil or saprolite under Garry oak tree replicate 2 | place: USA:California | collected 2016-06-15 | reverse complement strand
GCGGCTGCGAGTGCCCATGCGTGCTGGACCTGACGGATTTCCGCGTTGGTGGGTTGAGCTGGGCGAGAGCTCATAAAACGAGCGGCGATGATGGTGCGTCGCAGGGTGGTGAGCATGTCAGCGAAGGACGGGTCGGTTTTGGCCAGGTACCACGGCGCTGACAGGCGACGCTGGGTGACGATCTCGGGCTTGTGGCCGTGCAGGGCGTACCAGACGACCACGAGGCTGTACACGAACATGCCGAACGCCCAGGTGCGTTCCACAGCGAGGGGAGCCCGGTTGCGGGCCTGGCCGACGCCGAGGGTCTGGCGACAGTCAAAGAATGTCACCTCGATGGCCCAGCGCATCGCATATCTGGCCACCAGGTCAGCCACACTGCTGGTCAGGTCGGTGGTGACCAGGGCCAGCATGGGGGCTTTCGGATCGTCGCGGTCACGTACACAGACCATGCGCACCGGGACAGGGCCGAACGTGCCGTACCACAAGCAGTCGATCACCGCCGCGTGGACGGTCTCGACGCGTCCGTAGCGGGCTACCTCGATCGCCCGCCAGACCAGATCGGCGGCGACTTCGGCGGGCTTACCCAGCTTGGCGCCCTTCAGACGGGGCCGGCCCCGCTTGCCGGTGCGTTGCGGGGCCCGGCCATACAGGGTGGCGTTACGCGGCAGGCGGGTGGTCCAGGTGACCTGCTCAGGCAGGCTACGCACCTGCTTGCCGTGGTAGGCGGCGTCGGCCACGACATGGATGCGCCGGCCGGGCAGGCGGGCGGCGATGGTGGCCACCATCTGGCAGGACAGGTCGACCGTGGAGGCGGTTCCCTTGCCCTGCCAGCGGCGAGCGGCCACGGGTAGGCAGACCGGGCGGGTCATGAACGGCAGCCGTACCACGACACCGACGACCACCCAGCGGTGGCCGAAGGCGAGCTTGTTGCGGCCGGGGGCCGACCCGTCGTGGATCCACGACGCGCCGTGGACCTTCTTGCCCCGACGGCGGTGGGCGGTGTCGTCGACCGCCAGCACGATCACCGCGTCCGCGTCCACCAGGTGGGTGACGATCAGGTCCAGCACGATCAGGCCCATGGCGTCGATCGACCACACCGCGCGGGCGAAGAACCGGTGGACCCGGTCATGCGACCAGGTCTGGGCCCGATCATGCCCACGACCATCGCGGTGAACACCACGAGCGTGGGCTTGGTGAAACATCCCGCGAAGGCGTCCAACAAGCGACGCAGCGAAGCGGGTAGGGTCAGACCCGGAAGCATCGGCGGATCACTCTCGGTAACGACAGTGGTGTTGGAACCGCCGATGCTTCTCTCATCTCACCCCAAGATCACGCACCCCAAGCTCACCACGCGTGTCACACCGACCCGCCGCCGAAAAGCGCGAAAGTCGAGAGACCAACGACGGGCGCCGCGACGACGGGGGTGAGGCGGTCGCCGGCAGCCCGAACGGGGAGGTCAGCCTCACGGAAGCTTGCCTCAACCTCGTCGTCTACGGAGCCAGCCACCGCCGTTATCTCGCTCGCTACCTTTAGTCCTCATCCACGTGATGCTGACGGCGGTAGGCGAGCCACTCCTCGCGAGCTTCGAGGAACCAGAACACGGCACCGGTAACGGCGATCACGAGGGCGCCGGATAGCGCGATGGCGCTCGGGCTCAGTTTGTCGATCTTGAGGCCGGACAGGTCGTTAAGGGAGGGAATTCCCGGACCGTTCCAGAACAGCATCCAGAGGCCGATCTCCACGACAAAAGCGAAGATCCAGGCGCGCAACCGGCCCCGGACATGCGCGAGCCAGTTGATGATGAGCGCCATCACCGCAAATCCCACGATCGCCTGCGTCTGGCGGGGATGAGCCGGGGCCCACTCGGTGAGCCACCTATTGGCGGTGCCGCCCGCCCATCGGGCGAACCGCCAGAGTTCCCGACGGAAGGCAACGCCGGCCACCACGACGGCGATGAGGACAAGACCGCCGAGCACTGGCCCCATGAGCCCACGGGATCGGCGTACCGGGTAGCTCCGGTCAGCCATGGATCCTCCTCAAACACGTCGTGGTGCACCTGAGGGTTACAGGCTCGATAGCCCGCGGTCAACGGCCGCCATCTCCAAGATCGTCGTAGCGGCGGGTCGGCGACCGGGCGCGGCGGATGGTGGACCCGGCCGCCGAACGGGACGTGGCCAACCGCGCGGCGGGGGAACTCGTGATCGACAAGACTGCCGGCGTCTACGACGAGGCCGCCGTCACCGCGTCCGCCTTCGACGACGGCCACGACGCGTCCAGCCTCATCGACGGCGACTACCTGACCTGCTGGAAGAACAGCGGCGTCTTGCCGGCGACCATTCTCCCGACCTCGGCAAGGTCACGAAGGTTGGGTACCTGGCCGGCAACCAACGGGAGTGGTCACGCGCCCGGTTCCGCGAGTCGCGGGCTGTGATGGGGTGGCGGCGGTGATAGGCCGAAATCGGGTCGAGCCGGCGGCGGGTGGGGGTGGTGACAGGGTGTCCAGGTCGGGTGGCTCGTCGGGCCAGCGCCAGGGCTACGCGATGAGGGACCTGTGCGGTGTGAGAATGCAAAACTCGTTGCCCTCAGGGTCCGCGAGCACCGTCCACGGTACGTTGCCCTGTCCGATGTCGGCATGCCGCGCCCCGAGCCCGGTGACACGTGCAACCTCCGCCTCGTGATCATCTGGATCGAGGTCGATGTGCAGGCGGTTCTTGGTCGTCTTTGCCTCACTGCCTGGGACGAAGCAGATTCCTGGGTAGTGTGCTGGATCTGTACCGATGATTACCTCGTTGGCGGTCTCGTACAGCACGTCGTACCCGAGCACCTCGGCCCACCAGTGTGCAAGCCGGGACGGGTCGTGGGCTTCGACGACCAGTTGGTAGAAGCGAGTGGCCATAGGCGCGAGTGTCCTTCGATGCGGTCCTCGGTGCAGCCTGGCCATGGTCGTCCTCCACGACGAGTCGTCGTCCCGCCAGAAGAGGATGCCGCCCTCGCGTCCGAGAGTCCGGCGCTGTATCGATCATCTTCGTGATTCGCAGACAACTTTTCCTGATGCGATGAAGGAGCGGGGCCTCCGCTCCTCGTGACCCTCCGGCGGATGCTGGAGGTGCTCACGTCTACGACGAAGGAGGCCCTGATGGAAGCGTACGTGGGACAGCAGTTCGTGGGCATCGATCTGCACCGGCGCCGTTCGGTGATCGTGCGTACTACCGCGGCCGGTGAGCTGTTGGAGAGTGTGCGGATCGTCAACGACGCTGACCGGCTGACCGAAGTGATCGGCCGGGCCGGGCAGTCGCCGGAGGTGGTGTTGGAGGCCACCTATGGCTGGTACTGGGCGGTGGACGCGTTGCAGGCCGCAGGGGCCAGCGTTCATCTGGCGCATCCGTTGGGAGTCAAGGCGTTCGAGTACCGGCGGGTCAAGAACGACGTGCGGGATGCGGTCGATCTGGCCGACCTGCTGCGGATGGGTCGCCTGGCGCAGGCGTGGATCGCCCCGCCCGCGGTGCGGGAACTGCGGGAGCTGGTGCGGCATCGCGCCAAGCTGGTCGCCCTGCGCAGCCACAGCAAGGCAGAGGTCCACGCGGTGCTGGCCAAGTGCGGCATCCAGGTGTTGATGAGTGATCTGTTCGGGGTGGCCGGCACCGCCCTGCTGGACGGGCTCGAGCTGCCCGCCCCGTACGCCGCCCGGATCGGGTCGCTACGGCGGGTCATGGACCTGCTGGACTTCGAGATTGACGTGTTCTCCCGCCTGGTCCGGGGCCGGCTGGCCCGCGACCCGGCGTATACCGCGGTGCAGACCATCCCCGGTATCGGCCCCATCCTGGGGGGCGGTGTTCCTCGCCGAGATAGGTGACATCACCCGGTTCGCCACCGCGCCGCAGCTGACCTGTTGGGCGGGGTTGACGCCCAAGCACCACGAGTCCGACACCCACGTGCACCGCGGCCGGATCACCAAGCAGGGCTCCCGGCTGGTGCGCTGGGCCGCGGTGGAGTCGGTGCAGATCCTGCCCAAGACCAGCCTCGTCGGGCAGATCCGCGACCACGTCGGCGCCCGCCGCGGCCGCAACATCGGCGTCGTTGCGGCCGCCCGCCGGCAGCTGGAGTACGTCTACTACGCGCTACGTGACCACCACGTCCGCGCGCTGCACACCCGCACCGCGGCATGAGCCGCCCCCAGGACTGGTCGGCGCGGGTCGTGCAGGTCATGACCCCCACCACAGCAGGCGTGGTCGCCCCCTCCGATTGACCCCGCCGACCCGAGCACAGCGCAGCCCATCATGCCCGCCCCTGCCGCGGGCGAAGGGATGACCGCAGCCCTCCACGGGTCTGCCCACCGCCGGGACACCGGCACTGACGAGCGACACGTCCCCCCACCCCGACACACCACAGGAGCACCACCGAACACCCTTCTCCACCGGCCGACATGATGCGCCCAGCGGCGCCGGCGTCAAGGCCATCCGGCCGCTACGCGGTCGGGCTACGCCCGAGCCTGGACCCCGACGCCTCAGCTCGGCGCGCCCACACCCCAGGCGGAGAAGACCAGAAAAACGATCAGCACCCCTTGACCGGCCCCGCTCCTTCAGGGATGACCTGCGGCACCGGAAACACATCGCCATTTCGGCCCAACCCCACAACCTCACGGCCCAGCGTTGGCTGCGGTGGCCGGTGTCGCTGACCTGGGTGAACGATCTGCAGTAGGCACCGGCGCGCCATAGAGGACCGATGTCCAAACGTGGACGAGGGTGTCGACGAGTGTGTCATCGTCGTCGAACGGTGCAACACCGCACGCGGCGAGGTAGTAGAGACGCTCGCTGAACCAGGTCAGCCCGCTCGCTACCGCGGTGACATCGAGACCGGACAGCCGTGCGACCAGTTCAGGGTCGGTGCTGATTTGTCCGACGATCGCGTCGGTGAAGGTCTGCATCTGGTTGAGCCAGAGAGCCGTCAGCCGCGGGTCGGTTTGCCAGTTCTCGACGATGGCTCGCAGTACCGGGCCGTTGGTGTGCCATACCTGGGCCCCGGCTGCGCTGCCCGCCCGTAGCGCCGCAGTGTTGTCGGGACGTTGGGTAAGCCACGACTGGGCTGCCTGGTGGCCTTGGGCGATTGCCCGCCGGACGAGTTCGGCCAGCACGTCATACTTGCTCTCGAAGTAGAAGTAGAAGCTGCCGCGCGCGACCCCTGCCGCGGCGAGGATGTCGGCCACGCTGAGCTGGTCGAAGCGGCGCTCGGCGAGCAGTTGTCCGGCGGCGTCGAGGATTGCCTCGCGCAGGTCGCGGCCGTTGCGGTCGGTGGCCTGTCCTCGACGTTCCCGGGCTGCTCGCGCCGCATCTGGTGGGTGGTCTCGTCGCGCCATGGGCGCGACGATAGCAGGCCGTGTACACGATGAATAGACGATATGTCTAGACGCGGTGTACCGTGAATCCGATAGGGTCGGAGAGGAGGAGACGGATCAGATAGTGCATCGACGGCATCCGATGTGACGGGGAACGAGCCGCGTTAGGGTCACGCTGGTGGACCGCCCTGTGCGTGGGAACGAAGCGCCTGGGTATGGAGTGTTTCGTGCGGTGCTGGATGCGTGTGCGGCCCCGAAAAGTAGCCGTGACAACGATTCGCTGGATCGGCTGTTGGTGCCGGCAACCGACGGTGTTTGCCCCGCGGTCACTGGTTGACGGACACGGCCTCCGTGGAGGGGTTTCGCGGGAGGGAGCTGAACATGAGCGAGTCGCTGGCTGACGGGCTGCGCCCGAAGGACGGGTTCGTCGTCGCGCTGTATCTGACCGTGGCCGACGTTGACCGGTCGGCGCAGTTCTACTCGCGGGTCTTCGACGGGGCGGTGGTGCGCACCGGCCAGCCGTCGATCGTGCAGATCGCGAACACCTGGCTGATCCTGAACGTCGGTGGCGGACCGACCGACGACAAGCCGTCGATCTCGCTGCGCCCGCCACAAAATCCGAACGAGGTCTCCAGCTTCATGAACGTCCGGGTGGCCGACATCGCCTCGTGTTACCGGACTTGGCGGGCCCGGGGCGCGGAGTTCATCACCGAGCCGAAGGACCACGGCGTTGAGATCCGCTGCTACCTGCGCGATCCGGACGGGTACCTCATCGAGGTCGGCCAGGCCACCGCGGGTTGAGCCGGTCGCCTTGGCCATGTTGGAACGACCTGAGGAGGTTTTCTCATGCTTCCCTCCAGCACCGAGGTGTTGGTCGTCGGCGCCGGCCCGACCGGCCTGACTGCCGCCGTGTCGCTGCTGGCGCGTGGCCGCGAGGTCACCGTCATCGACAATCAGGCCGAGGGCCGGAACACCTCGCGGGCGTCGGTGGTGTACTCGCGGACCCTGGAGGTGCTGGAGCCCTACGGTGTCGCGCAGCGGCTGGTCGCGCAGGGGATCCACGCCCGGCGGTTCACCATCCGCGACCGCGACCGGGTCCTGCTGAATGTCCCGTTCGACTGGCTGCCGACCGCCTACCCGTACACCCTGCTGGTGTCCCAGGCGGTCACCGAGTCGGTCCTGCTGCAGCGGCTCGAGCAGCTGGGCGGCCGGGTGCTGCGCCCGTACACGCTGACCGGCCTCGACCAGGACGCCGCAGGCGTCACCGCCGCGCTGGCTGGCGGCGGACGGATCCGCGCCGGCTACGTGGTCGGCGCGGACGGCGTGCACAGCACCGTACGCGAACAGGCCGGGATCGGCTTTGACGCCAGCGCGGCCGGAGCGTCCTACACGCTGGCCGACGTGCACCTGTCCGGCGGCGTGCCTACCGACGAGGTGGCCGTCTTCTTCGCCCCCGAGGGGCAACTCGTCTGCGTACCGTTCCCCGACGGCAGCTACAAACTCGTCGCGAACGTGGCCGACGCGCCGCCCGAGCCGGACGCGGGCTTCCTGCAGGACCTGGTCGACACCCGCGGCCCACGCGCCGAGCGGCCGGTGGTCAAGGACGTCATCTGGGGCTCGCGTTTCCTCGTGCAGCACGGTGTCGCCGACCGGTTCCATGCCGGGCGGATCGCGCTGGCCGGCGACGCCGCGCACCACAACAGCCCACTGGGCGGGCAGGGCATGAACGCCGGCATCGGCGACGCGGTGGCGCTGGGCGAGGCCCTGGACGCCGCCCTCGAGCACGGCTCACCAGACCCGCTCGCGGCCTATACCGCCGTTCGGCGACCGGTCGCTGAACAGGTGGTGGCCATCACCAACCGGCTCACCTGGCTGGCCACCATGGACCGGCAGGTACGGACGCTGCGCAACACCGTCCTCGCCGTGCTGAACCCCATCGTCAGCCGCCGTCTCGCCCGCCGGCTATCCATGCTCGTCTACCGCTGAACGGACCGAGCGGGCGGCCTCCCAGCCAATTCCCCGGCAACAGACACGCGACCGGTGTCCCACCGTGACGAGCCGGACGCAGCCCGCCGAGCAGCCGTTCCACATTGGTCGCTGGTCACCATCTGTCAACGAACCTGGCCCGACGTGTCGAGCCATGGAGGCGTCATGATTCCCACCCACACCGATGTCCTGATCGTCGGCGCCGGTCCGACCGGCCTGCTGCTGGCCGGTGACCTGGCCGCCGCCGGGGTGCGCTGTACCGTGCTGGAGCGGCGGACCGAGGAGTCCAATCCGACCCGGGCGTTCGGCGTGCACGCCCGCACCCTGGAACAGCTGGACGCCCGGGGTCTGGCCAGCGACGTGATTGCCACCGGCGGCCCGGTCGGGTCGGTGTGGCTGTTCGGCAACACCAAGGTCGACCTGACCCTGCTGCCCACCCGCCTCCCGTACCTGCTGATCACCCCGCAGTACGAGGTCGAACGCGCCCTCGCGCGGCGGGCGACCGCATGCGGCGCCGAGATCGTCTCCGGCGCCGAGGTGGTCGACGTGCGTCAGGACCCCGACGGCGCGAACGTCCAGGCACGCACCGCCGACGGCGTCGTCACCTGGCGTGCCGCCTACGCGGTGGGCGCGGACGGGCTGCACAGTACCGTGCGCCGCTGTCTGGGGCTGCCGTTCCCCGGCCACTCGGTGATCGAATCCATGATGCTCGCCGATGTCCGGCTCACCGAAGCCCCGGACAGCGTCATCACGGTCAACGCGGTGGAACAGTGTTTCGCTTTCGTCGCCCCATACGGCGACGGCTGGTACCGCATCTTCGCCTGGGACCGCGGCAATGAGCGGCCCGACACCGACCCGGTCGACTTCGCCGAGGTCCGCGACGTCACCGCCCGCGCGCTCGGCACCGACCTGGGCATGCACGACCCCCGCTGGCTGTCGCGGTTCCACAGCGACGAACGCCAGGTCCGGTCCTACCGGGTGGGCCGGGTCTTCCTGGCCGGCGACGCCGCGCACGTGCACTCCCCGGCCGGCGCCCAGGGCATGAACACCGGGCTGCAGGACGCGGCCAACCTCAGTTGGAAGCTCGCCGCGGCCGTGCAGGGCTGGGCGTCCGACGGGCTGCTGGACAGCTACCACGCCGAGCGTCACCCGGTCGGCCGGATGGTGATGCGCACCAGCGGCGCGATCATCCGGCTGGTCATGATCCGACCGGTGCAGCGCACCGCCCGCAACCTGGTCGGCGGTACGGCGCTGCGGGTCGGGCCGATCGCCCGCCGGGCCGCCGGCACCATCTCCGGCGTGGGCATCGAGTACCCCGGCGGCGACCACGCGCACGCGCCGGCCGGCAAGCGGGCCGAGGACATCCTGCTGGCCGGTGACGGCCGCCGGCCGGCCCGGCTGTACGAACTGCTCCCGCGAGGGTCGGTTCGTGCTGCTCGTACCCGCGTCGGCAACACCGGCCGGGGTCACCCCCGCCGACCTGCCCGCCGCCGCGCCGTGGACCGACCGGGTCCGCGTCGCCACCCCCGCCGGGCCGCGCGACATGGCCATCCTGGTCCGCCCCGACGGCTACATCGCCTGGGCCACCGACGACACCGAGCCCCCAACACCTCGACAACCAGATCCGCACCACGCTCACCGGATGGTGCGGCACCCCGGCCTGGCACGCTGCCGCCGCATCAGCGTAGGAACCGATGATGGCCGGCCCGCCCAAGAGGCAGCTTGCGGAGTGTCGCTGATGCGTGCGGTCAGCGGAAAAGACACTGTTGGAGGTGTGATGCCACTTGACGAGGTGTTCGTCCGCTACTTGAACAGCCAGAGCCGGGGCCGCCTGTCCACGGTGGGTCCTGACGGTCACCCGCAGAACAAGCCGGTCGGCTACCGGTACAACGCCGACCTCGGCACCATCGACATCGGCGGGTTCGACATGGAGCACTCGGCCAAGTACCGCAACATCGGGATCAACCCACATGTCGCGTTCGTGGTCGATGACGCGGTCGGGCAGGGCGCGCCAGGCATGCGTTTTCTCGAGGTACGCGGTGAGGCCGAACAGGTCGGGTCCGGTCCGGGTGCCGGGCAGGGCCTGAGCCGGCACCTGATCCGCGTCCATCCCCGGCGCCTGGTCAGCTTGAACATCGACCCCGAACACCCCGGCATGCAGACCCGCGACGTCGCGGCCAACGCCGAGTCGGCGGGCCGGGAACCGAACCGCCCCACCCTCCATGTCGGCGGTGCGGTCGCGCGGGAGGCAACGGACGCGGTCGGCCACCTGGTCGCCGAACTTCAGACCGGCTGGGACCGTCACGACGCCGACCTGTCGGACCGGCACGTCGCCGCCGACGTCATGTGGGGCAGCCCGTTCGGCGCTACCGTCCACGCTTACGAGGAGCTTCACGCCATCCATGTCCGGTTGAAGCGGCAGGCCAGGGGCGCCCCGGCCGCGCGCTTCGAGGTCGTGCGAGTTCTCGCGCCGGCTCCCGATATGGCGGTGGCACAGGTGCGACGCGTGGCGCTCGACTCCGGCGGAGAGCCCGTCGAACCCTCCGCCGATGTGAGCGGTCCGTTCTCCGAGATGGCGCTGTACGTTCTGGTGCGCCGCGGCGCAACGTGGTGGCTCGCCGCCGGCCAGAACACTCCCATACGATCCGGACCGTCGGGTTGACACGATGGCCATCGCCGGCCGTCGGCCCCGGACTCCGAGCGCGCTGATTGGTCGCCGGTACGCCTCGGTGAGCCGTTGCCCTCACCTCGGCCGCAGCCGCTGCGCAGGGCTCGGGAAAGCGCTTCGGGGGACCGTCGGTCGTGCAGGTACCGCAACGCAGACGAGGGAGGAACCGATGAGCGACCTTCAGGCCGTCGCTGATCGCGTGGAGATCGAGGCGCTGCGCGGTGAGTTCACCGACGCGGTGATGATGCGTGACTACGACCGTTTCGCGTCGCTGTTCACAGAGGACGGCGCGTGGCGGATCCCTTACGTCGACGTCGAGCTCATCGGCCGGGGGGATATCCGCGCCGGGATCGAGCGGATGCAGGGTCTGTGGGAGTACTTCGTGCAAACCACGCACCCGGGCACGATCGAGCTTGACGGCGCCACGGCGGTCGGCCGTGCGTACATCTTGGAGTTCGGGCACCTGCGCGACGGCAGGTCGGAGCTGAACTACTCCCTGTACCACGACCGCTACCAGCGCACCCCGGACGGTTGGCGGTTCACGGAGCGCGTCTACGAGATCAGATACCTCGACACGAGTGCGCTGGCCGGCTCGGCGCCCCACGCAGCGGGCGGCGCCCGGTGACCCCAATGCCCCCAGTTAAGGGCGTCCGAGCACGGCAGCTCCCGGCAGGTGCTCGCCGTCGGCGACTCGACGGGCCGCTTGCCGTGCGCCCACACCAGGCTCGGCCCGACCGCAGGCGAGCGACCTGGGGGAGTTTCAGCGAAGGTGACCCGGGTACCGCCGGGGTGTGGCCGGGCGCGGGGCGCCGCGGTGGTCGGCGGCGGTCCGGCTGGCAGGGCTGCGGGATTGCTGCGTTCGGTAGGGTGCCGGCCAGGCTTTCCTTTCCCCACGCCAACACCGCCCGACCGGTGATAGTCAGGTCCGCCCGATGTCACGTCCGGGGACGTTGGACCGTCCGAGATGTGTGGCCCCACAAGGTCGGTGCGGCTGGTTGATCAGCCAAACAGGGACGGTATCGACGGCTGGCACAGCCGGGACGTCGCCCACGGCAGCCGTGCCGTGACAGATGACGGACGCAACCCGCCCGGCGTGACGAAGGAGAGCGAAGCCATGACAATGCCCATACTGGTCACCGGCGGTACCGGTACCCTCGGACGCCGGCTCGTCCCGCGCCTGACCGCGGCCGGCGCCACGGTGCGGGTCCTGACCCGGCACGGCCGGCCGGACGAGGAAGGCGTCCGGTATCTGACCGGGGATCTGACCACCGGCGACGGTGTCGAGCCCGCGCTCGACGGTGTCAGGACGATCGTGCACTGCGCGGGCAGCAACAAGGGCGACGACGTGCTGGCCCGCAACCTGGTCCAACCGGCGTCAGCACAGGGGGCGCTGCACCTGGTGTACATCTCGGTGGTCGGCGCGGACCGGATCCCGATCGTCAGCGCCGTGGACCGGGCCATGTTCGGGTACTTCGGGTTCAAGCTGGCCAGCGAACGGATCATCGCCGGGTCCGGGCTGCCGTGGACGACGCTGCGGGCGACGCAGTTCCACGACCTGATCCTGACGACGGTACGGCAGTTGGCGAAGCTGCCGGTCGTACCGGCTCCGGTAGCGCGGTTCCAGCCGGTGGAGACCGACGAGGTCGCCGCGCGGCTGGTCGAGCTCGCCATGGGCGAGCCGGCGGGTCTGGTACCCGACATGGGTGGGCCGCGGGTGTACACCGTTGCGGAGCTGATCCGCGCGTACCTGCGGGCCGTCGGTGGCCGCCGGCCGATCCTGCCCATCCGCATGCCGGGGCGGGCCGCGCGGGCCGTCCGTGAGGGCGCCAACCTGGCCCCGGAACACGCTGTGGGCAAGCGGACGTGGGAGGAGTTCCTCGCCGAACGGGTACCGGCCTGATGCGTTGCAACGGAGGCAGACTGATGACTGCATCGGACTGGGGAACCTCGACGGGAGCCAGGAGCCGGGGTCGGTGGTTGACCACGCTGGTACTGGTGGTGGCCGGCGCGTTCATGGTGGCCGCCGGCGTCTGGGGGCTGGTCGCGCCGCGTTCGTTCGCCGGGTTCGCCGGCTTCCCGTACAGCCGGCATTTCCTGCACGACGCGGGTGCGTTCCAGCTCGGCATCGGGGTCACGCTGCTGCTGGCGGCGGCCTGGGCGGACGCCGCGGCGGTGGTGCTGGCCGGGTTCCTGGTCACCAACACCGTGCACACCGTCAACCACATCGTGGATCTGGACGTGGGTGGGCACGCCCGGGATGCCTGGGGAATCGGGCTGCTGTCCGTGCTGACCCTGGCCGCCCTGGTGGTGCGGATGCGCCAGCTCGGCTGGGTCGCCGGCGAGGTCGGCACAACGGCGGCGGTACCGGACCTGGCGCGGTTCGTGCGGCAGAAGACCATCCTGCTGACCAGCTACCGCCGCGACGGTACCCCGGTCGGTGCGCCGGTGAGCATCGCGGTCGACGGCGATCACGCCTATGTGCGTAGCCCCGGGTACGGCGGCAAGATCAAACGGATCCGGCGCAACCCGGTGGTGCAGATCGCTCCGTGTACAGCGTGGGGTCGGCCCACCGGGCCGGCGCTGCAGATGCGGGCGCACCTCGTGCAGGGCGACGAGTTCCGGCGAGCCGGGCGGCTGCTGGCCCGCAAGTACCCGATGCTGCAGGGCGCCTTCGTCCCGTTGGCGCACCGGCTGGGCCGGGCCAAGTTCGGCCCGACCGTCCACATGCGACTGACCCCGACAGCCGCTTCGCCGGCCGAGGATGCGACGCACACCCAATCTGCCACGCCGGCGGCCCGGTAGCGCGACCGGATGGATCAGGCGGGCGACCGCGGTCGCGTGCGCGGCATGAGCGCGATGCCGGTGGCCAGTCCGATGAGCATCGCGACGTGTACCCAGATGTCGGGGGCGGGTAGCCGCCGCAGCAGGGCGATGGTCAGGCCGAACAGGGTACCGATCACGGCGAAGGCGTAGCCGGCCCGCGCGATGGTGGTTGCCCGCCGGGACCGGGCGAGCAGCGCGACGGCGCTGGCGGCCAGTGCGAGGCCGATCGCTGCTTCGGCGACGCTCGCCGGCGGGATCGCTGCGGGGAAGGCCAGGGCGATAGGCCCGAGTGGGATGCGTGCCCCCCGGTGCAGGATCGCCGCACCGCCGTAGAGCACGACGTTGGCGACGGTGATTACCACGAATGCCGTGTCGCGTGCGGTCAGGTGCGCCTGTCGGGCTGACAGGTCAGGTGTGTGCTGCTGGTTCGTCGGGAGCATGTCGGTTCCTCCCTGGTCGTTTCGTGGTCGGGTTGAGCCGGCGGTATCCGGGGTGTACCCCCGGGGTCAGGCCCTGCCGGGTGGCGATGTGCTGCAGGGCCACGCGCAGGGCGTGCCGCTGGTCGGTGGTCAGACCGGCGCAGATGTCCTCCTCGTGGGCGGCGCCGACGGCGTGCAGCTTGGCCATCAGCTCCCCGCCCTCGTCGGTCAGGTGCAGCGCGTACAGCCGCCGGTCGGTCTCGTTGCGCTGCCGGCGCACGAGCCCGCGCTGTTCGAGGGCGTCGACGAGGTGAACGAACCGGCTCGGTGGCACACCCAGCTGGGTGGCCACGACCTGCTGGCTACGGCCCGGCTGCGTGGCGATGGCGCGGAGCAGGCCGGCCTGCGGCGGGGTGAGGTCAAGGCCGGCGATCCGTTCGGCGAACCGCTGCGCGGCGTGGGCGCCGATCTGGGCCAGCAGGAACGCGATCCCGCCCCCGCCGCGCCGGCCCGACGGTCCGGTCTGTGAGGTCACCTGTCAATCGTACACGCCGAGCTATCGTATACATGATGGAACCGTTCTACGACGTATACGGAGGATGGCATGAGCGCTCCAGCCGATAGCTCGACCCGAGCTGCCGCACGGCAGGGCGGGCCACCCCTGCTGGCACCCGCTTTGGCGTTCACTGTGCTGACTGTGGCCGCGATCCTGATCAACCACGGCGTACCGGGGCCGCGCAGCGACGCGGCCACCGTGCTCGCGTACTACCGGAACCACGCGCCGGCGCTGCGGATCGGTGGTCTGCTCCAGTTCGGCGCCGCGATCCCGCTCGCGATCTGGGCCGCCACGGTGACCCAACGGCTGCGTACCCTCGGCGTGAACGCACCCGGACCGATGCTCGGGCTGGCCGGCGGCCTGCTCGCCGCCGCGTTTCTGGGCCTGTCCGGCCTGCTGGAATGGACCGCGTCCGGCTCGGCCGACGGCGACGCGTCGCTGGCCCGTACCCTCGCGGACCTGACCTTCGCCACCGGCGGACCGGGCCACGTCGTACCGCTGGCGTTGCTGGTCGCCGGCGTCGCGGTACCCGTGCTGCTGGTCCGGCTGGTGTGGCCATCCCTGGCATGGGCCGGACTGGTCATCGCCGCCGTCGGCATGGTCTCCACGCTGACCCTCGCCTGGCTCAGCCTGGCCGTCACGCTCCCGGTCGCCCGGTTCGGCGCCATCGCCTGGATCCTCGCGATCAGCGTCGTCCTCCCAGTACGCCGCCCTCGCGCCGCGGTACCGCCCGGACCTGAAACCGTCTCGACGAGGAGGCCCGGATGACCGCCACCACGCCATCGACACCCCGGCAGTACCGCACCTGGCAGCTCGGGCGGTGGTTCGTCCTGCTCGGCGGCGTGATCAACCCGATCGTGTTCGTGGCCGCCTACACCATCGCCGGCGCGCTGCGGCCCGGGTACTCACCGGTTCACCAGGCCATCAGCGACCTCGGCGTCGGCCGGTACGGACGCGTCCTCGACACCATCGCGGTCGGCCACGCCCTGCTGCTGATCCTGTTCGCCGTCGGCTTCGCGATCCTCATGCGGCCCGTGATCGGCCCGGCCTGGCGCTGGTCGGCGACCGCGCTGCTTGTCCTGCGCGGCCTGGCGCAGATCACCACCGCCACCTTCACTGAGGCCCCCGCCACAGTGGCCGTCCACTCGGCGGCCACCATCGTCGCGCTGCTGAGCACCCTGCTGGCGTTCCTGGTCGTCGGGCTCGCGCTGCGCCGCACCGGCCGCCGGCGGCGCTGGGGCACCTTCTCCCTGACCGCGGCCATCGTCACGGTGCTTCTGGTCGCCGTCATGTTCTGGCTGTTCAACCCGCGCTCACCGGCAGCGCAGACCCATCTGGGCGGGCTCGCCGAACGGGCGGTCAGCGTAGAGACACTGGCCTGGTGGGTGGTCCTCGGATGGCTCATGTTCCGCGAGACGGCCGGCATCCCATCCGGCGCCCAACCCGGCCAACATGCCGGACCTGGCGCGGCAGTCCAGCCGACATGACCCAACGACGACCTGGCCCATGCCCGCCCCAGCCCGACGCCCACCGCGCCAGCCCTCAGACGGCATCACCAGAGCACCAGCGGGGCGGGCGGCGGCACAACACCAACAACGAAGCGGCCTCGCCGCTGCGTTTACCGGGGAGATGTCGGTCGACACGATCGTGGTGCTGATGGAGGTGACCGACGTCGCGCGGGCCAGGGAGTACTGGC
>WNGM01002248.1_pt1 | contig 15493 bp, 20 predicted proteins | sample 5400571 | NCBI WGS metagenome assembly WNGM01 (sample SAMN13153378, study PRJNA577476) | soil metagenome | isolation source: 100 cm soil or saprolite under Garry oak tree replicate 2 | place: USA:California | collected 2016-06-15 | reverse complement strand
TGGTCACGGGCTCGGCGTCGCCTGACGACCCCGACCTGACCGACTACTGGGCCACCCGACGGCGACGGGTCAAACCCCCGCTGGACAGCTACAACCTGCGCCTGCTCACCAGGCAGGCCGGTCGCTGCCCACTTTGCGGGGACCACCTGCTCACCGCCGACCAGCCGCCCCAACCGGACTCGACGCCAAGCTCATCAGCGCCAGCGTGCTCCAGTAGCGCTCAGGATCCCCGTCAAGAGTCCTGACCAACCTTTCCTCGAGCTTGAGGGTTGGGGGGATCCGGAGTCGCCTACTGTCGCTGCCCACTTGCCGCCTGACGAGGGAGAGCCGAGTAACCGCCAGGCTGACACCGTTTCCCAGGGACTTGCAGCGTGACATCAAGTCGGGCCTCGATCGCTGCGGCCACACGAACACGCATCTCGTCGGTGGTGTGCCGGTAGCGGCGGCCGATCGCGGCACCCAAGGCTGCGTTTGGCTGGCCAACGCGGCGGCTCTTGTGGCCCATCAACTCGTCGATGACCCGATCGGGAATGCCGGCATCCTCCAGCCAGGTGGCGTAGGTGTGGCGCAGATCGTGCGGCCCGCGCAGCTCCAGGTGATGGAGAGGGCTCACAGGGCTCGCCACGGCATAAGACCACCGCACAGCCGCCGCCTCCCGATCATCGGGGACGACCAGGCTCTCGGCCTGGAGCCGATGGAGCGCCGATTGGACGGTGCGCGGTTTGAGCATGCGCCCGTTGGCCGCAAGGTGAGCCGCGAGCTGTTCGACGGTCTGTGGTCCGTCGGCATCAAGCGCCTTGAGAATCCGCTTACACGAGGGGGGCAGTTCGGCGGCCGGGTCCGCGAGGTTGGCGATGGCCGCGCGAAAGGTACGGCGGAAATTGTCACGCGACAGTACCGTGCGGGCACCACGGGGCACGCCGTAGGCGCCGCCAGGTCCGGTGAACACCAACGTGTCGGCACCGCTGCCGGGTGGCAGCCGCCGGCGAATCGCCTCGACGACCTGGCGAGGGAGCGGGATTTCACGGAAGCCAGCGTCGCTCTTGGGGCGATTCTTGAAGCCACTCCCAAACTTGCCCGCCTGATAGCGGGTGTCGACCACCTGCAGCACCGGGATGGCGCGGTCGAAGTGCACCCGGTGAGCACGCAAGCCGGCCAGCTCCCCGAAGCGCAGGCCGGTGCCGAGCAGGCTGATGACGTGGTCCCACCAGGAGCGGGGAAAGCCGGCAAGCAGACAGCCGGCCTCCTCCGGGGTAAGCACGCGCGGCTTCACCTGATCGAAGATGGCGTCGGGATCGACCGGCCGCTTGGGGGCTGCCACCTTGCGCACCGGGTTCCGGATGATCTCCTCGTCCTCGGCCGCCTGCAGGATGCTGTACAAAATCGAGCGGCACGCCATGACACTTTCGTACCCGAGCTTGCCTTCCAGGTGGTTCTGCCATTGCTGCACGGAACGCACGGAGATCGCGCGAAGCTGCAGGTGGCCAAACCAGGGCCGAACGTGCAGGCGCAAGCGGCTTTCGGTGCCCTGCAGCGAGTTGGGGCTGCGCCTTGGGTGGGTCGACCAGATCGCCCACCACGCCTCGGCCCATTCGTTGAACCGCTGCGTCGCCCGTGCCCGGTTTGCCTGCTCTTGCGCGGCCCGCTCCGTGGCGAGGATCCGGTTCTTGTACTCGGCCGCCTCACCTCTCTTCGCGAAGCTCTTGCTACCCTGCGACCCGTCATCGAGGCGCCACCAGGCCTCATAGCTGACCCGGCCGGTGCGCGCACTGACGCGCCTACGGACGCCTGCGGATGCCAATCGTCAGTCCTCTCTCAGGCTGCTCAGACTTCGCCCCACCAGCTCGGTTCACCTTGGAGCGCTTCGCGGTGGTGGAGTCGAGGGCGGCGCGGGGCAGGTAGGTGGTCCAGGCGCGGTGATCGGGAGTGATGCCGTGGCGAGCGGCGGCGGCCCACAGGTCAACCAGGAGCGCGGCGGCGGCCTCGAGCTGGTCGGCGGTGATGGTGGCGCCGCGGCTGCGGCGGTCGGCGGCGAGGTCGTTGATCACGGTTCGGGCGTGGTCGAGGGCGGGCATCAGGGGTGGCCTCCCCAGGGGGTGCGATGGCGGGTCGGTGACTGTGGGTGGTTGTCCACGCGGGCTGTCCACGTCCACGTCCACGGTGGGGATGGGGCATTCCAATGCACGCGCGTCGCGCGTGCGCGTGGGTGGACGAAGACGTGGACGGTGTGGACGGCCACGTACAGCGGCCAGGGTGGGCTATTGGCTGTCGGGGTCATCGAGTGCTGTGGGGTCCTCGGTGGTGGTCGTTGGCGGGGTGGCGGCGCGCCAGCGGCCGGGGCCGACCTGGCGGGCGCGGCCCGCGGTGGCCAGCTCACGGAGCTTCTTGTAGACCCAGGAGCGGCTCATGCCCGTCAGGCCGATCAGCTCGTCGGCGTGGATGCCGGTGGGGCCGGTCAGCTCCAGGGCGGTGAGCATGGCGGCGAGCGCTCGTTCGGCCTCGTTGTCTGGCGGGACCGCCGGCAGCGGGACGGTGGCGGCGCCGGCATCAGCGCCGGCGCCGGCGCCGGGACCGGTCGCAGGATCGGGGGTGGTGCCGGTCCCGGTCCACCAGGTGTCGGCGGCGGTCGGCGGCGCCGACGTGGGACCGGTCCCGGTGCCGGTCGGCTGCCCGGTGTCGTCGGTCGCGGTGGCGGCGGCGGCGTCTGGGTGCAGGCTGGGCCGGTGGGGGGCGTAGCGGGCGGCGATCTGGGAGACCATGGGGTCGGTGACGCGCCAGCCGCGGCCCAGCTTGGGGACGTGCATGCCGGGGCCGCGTGGGTACAGTACGCCGGGCTGGTCGGCGGGGATCAGGTCGGCGCGCCAGCCCTCGCGGGCGGCGTCCTCGCCCAGCACCACGGTGACGTGCTGCTTGCGTTGCACGCGCAGCAGGATCTGGACGGTGTACTGGCTGCGCAGCTCGCCGGAGCCGAGCACCTCGACGGTGGGGTACTGGGTGGCGGAGATGATCCCGACGCCGAGGGTGCGGCCAAGGGTGGCGATGCGCTCCAGGGTGGCGATCGCGCTCGCCGAGTCGCGCAGGCGGCCCTGCTCGTCGATGACGACGACCAGCGCGGGCCGGGTGGGGCTTGGCCGCCATTCCTTGGCGCCGTCGTTGGCGAGCAGGTCGCCGTGGGCGTGCATGACCCGCTCGGCGGCGCCGAGGAGCTGTTCGGCCTGGTCGAGGGTGTGGGCGACGCGGCCGGGGGCGAAGACCGGCTCCCAGGCTTTGAGCTCCAGGCCGTGCTTGAGGTCGATGCCCCACAGGACCGCGTCGGGGCAGGCGGCCAGCTCGCCGATGCACACGTGCAGCACGCCGCTCTTGCCGGAGCCGCGCAGCCCGGCGATCAGCACGCACTGGCCGTACAGCGGCAGCCGCATCGGGGTGCCGTCCTCGAAGGGGCCAAGGCTGATCGGGTTGAGGATGGAGCCGGCGCGGGGGCCTGGCCACAGCAGCGTTTGGGCCAGCGGGTCGCGCTCCAGCACGCGCAGCAGCACGCGGCGGGCCAGGGCGGGGTCTTCGTCCAGGCGGACGGCGCGGCGGCGGACCTCCAGGGCCGACTCGAGCGCGTCCTTGCAGCCGCGGGCGGTGTCGATGGTCTGGCCGGGGAGCAGCAGCAGCCCGCCTTCCCAGCCCCATGGGGTCGCGGTGGGGTGTTGCAGCAGCGAGCCTTTGAGGCCGGCGTGCTCGGCGATCTGCGCCCACTGCTCGACGACGCGGCCAAGGGTGGCCGGGTCGGGCTCGGGCATGCCGACCAGGCCGGCGGCGGGCTGGGCGTCGGCGACGCCGACCGGTAGTTCGGCGGTGTTGTGTGCGTCGGCGGGCAGGCTTGGCGGCGGCAGCATGAAGGTGTCGGCCGCCGGCGCAGGACCGGTCCTTGCTGCCGGTCCCGCCACGCGGTCCTGGTCCTGGTCTTGGTCGGTCTCGGCGTCGGTGCAGAACCAGCGAGCGAACGCCGTCAGCAGCACCAGCGGGATGGTGCCCTGCCAGCCGACCACGGCCACGGCGACGCCGATCGCGGCTGCCGGGGCGGCGATGCGGCCGGGCCATTCCAGCTCGGGCCAGGCGGCGGCGGTGGCGGCCAAGCCGATGGTGGCAAGGACGGTGCGGCCAGGGCCGAACAGCAGGGCGAGCAGGGTGGCGAGCAGGCCGACGAAGCCAACCCGCAGCCATTGGGGGCGGGTGGCGCGCACGCGGCGGGCCAGCTGGAGCATGTTCTCGTCGGCGGCTGGGGGTGCTGGCGGGCCGAGCAGCCGCACCCGGGCGGCGGCCAGTGCCTGGCGGGCGCGGCGAGTGCGCGTGGGCCGCCGGCTGCGGCCCGGGTGGGCGGCCGGCGGCGTGGCGGATGGCGTGGTGGGCTCGAGGGCCATGGCGGGCCTCCTACGTGGCGGGGTCGGCGGGGTTGTCCCCCTCAAGGTTGTAGCCCGGCCCTGCGACGCTTCCGGCGGTGTCGTCGTGGTCCCAGCCGGCCGGCCAGACATCCGCGGTGGCGCTGGCCGCCCACTCGGCGGTGTCGTCGTCGGGCTCCTGCTGCTCGGGTGGGTTCCAGGTGCCCCACTGGCAGGACTGGAGGCCGCAGCCGGGGCAGACGACGTCGCGCATGCAGTGCCCGTCGCCCCAGTCGAAGTGCCACGCCCCGGCAGGCTCGAAGGCCGACCCGCAGCGCTCGCACGGCCCGCGGGCCCGGACCTCAGCGGGGGTGAACGGCTCGCCGTCGTCGAGCTGGCCACAAGCGGCCTGGCCGGGGAACCACTGCCAGGCGAACGGGTGGTCGGGTAGCTCGTCGGGGCAGCAGGGCTGGTCGGCGGGGCCGAGATAGGTGTGGCAGTACCAATCGGCGTAGGCGTCCCCACCGAATGCGCGGGCGTGCTGCCACACCGGCCGGTAGTCCAGCGTGCCGAGCGTCGCGGGGTCCAAGGTGCTCGAATCGTCGGGGTGCACGGCTCACACCTCCCTCGGGTCCTGGCCGTAGCCGTGGAGCCGGGCGACCTCCTCGGCATAGGCGGCGTACTCGGCCGCGGTGGTGAGCTGCCGCTCGGTCCACTCGTGGCCGCAGCAGCAGTACATCTCCACCAGCTCGTAGTCGGGGTCGTCGTGGTCCTCCTGGTGGTCGCCGACCTCGGCGTCCGGGCACAGCCGGTGCCGGTCGACCAGGCACTCATGGCACGCCGGAGCCTCGTCCTCGGGCTCGTCGCCCTCCTCGGGGAAGCTGGGGTGGCGCACGCCCGGATAGACGGTGGTGGTTGGGCGGCCGTCGACGGTGACATGCTCGCCCCAGGGGATCTCGGGCAGCGACACGCTGCGGTCGCAGCCGTCGCCGCAGCCGTCACAGGCGTACTCGTCCCACCAGGCCGAGAGCTCCAGCATGCTACCGGGGTAGCGGTCGGTGTGGACGTAGCGGCCGTCGCAGGCGTCGTACTCCCGGCAGGGCTGGCCGTGCTCGCAGCCGGTGCCGGAGCAGCGGCAGGGCTGGTCGGCGGTGGCTGGCCGCCAGACGGCTTCGGCGTGGGCGCGCTGGGCCGGGGTGGCGTCGGGCGGCAACGCGCGGACGCCGAGCTCCTCGGTCGGGATGTCGTTGGCGGTCATCGGGTGCTCCTCTCTTGTTCAGGCGGTGGCCGTGGTGATCCGCCACCAGCCGGGGTCCAGCGTGGCGGCCAGCCGCTCGACTTCGGCGAGGACCTGCTCGGCGTCCTGGCTGGGCGGGCCGGCCACGAAGGTGGTGTAGTCGTTGCCGCCCCTGGTCGATCGGGCGTGGCCCGCGGGGTGCTCCCAAAACAGCCGGGTGAGCCGCCCGAGCCGCTCCACGTCCTGGTCGGATTCCAGGTCGCCATGCCAGATGGTCAGGTGGCGGTAGCCCGCGGCGGCCTCCGCGGCCTCGGCCAGCAGGCGGTGCTGAGCGAACACCTCGAGCATGGCGTCGGGGCCGTGCTCGGCGCCGGCCCGGCGGGCCGGGTCGAACAGCCGCCGGGCACGCGCCTCCGCCTGCTCGTCGCGTTGCCAGCCGGCCGGGTCCAGCGGCTCAGCCATCGCCGGCCCCCGGTTGGGGGCAGCGGCTCCAGGCAAACGGCCCGCGGTGGTGCGGCTGGAGGTCGTCGTCGCTGGCGGGCAGGTCGGTGGGGCCGTGCTGGTAGGAGCGCCAGTAGTAGGCGGCGAGCCGGTCGGTGGCCTGGTTGCGCGCCTCCCGCGTGGGGTAGGCGCTGATGTCCAGGTCGCCTTCCACGTACAGGCACAGGCCGTAGCAGCCGGGCCGGTCGTAGTGGCGACGACGACGTAGGGCCAGCGGCCGAGGTCCCAGCCGTCGCGGCCCCAACTGGACACCGCGTCCCAGCCGTTTCGGAGCGCGCCGATCCAGTCGTAGCCGCTGTACCAGACGTTGTCGGGCAGTGCGGGCAGGTCCTGGGGGGTGGGGCTGGAGGTCGTCATGCGCCCACGCCCCTCTCGGGGTCGGACGTGGTGGTGTCCTGGAGCCACCTGCGGGCGCGGGCCTTGTAGTTGTCCCAGCCGTGGGCGATGACGGCCCGGCCGGTTTCGGCGTGCACGATCGCCATGCCCAGGTAGGCGTCGGCGCTGTCGGGCTGGCCCAGCTTGGCGAAGTGGGCGGCGTCGCTGACCAGCTCCCGCAGGGCGCGGTCGTAGTGCTCGCCGGAGGTGAGGCGGTCACGGTAGGCGTCGGCGAACGCCTGGACGTCGTGGATGGTGGCCATGGTGTCTCCTCGCTGCTTACCTCGGGTCCTCCCAGTCGGGATGCCCGGTGCGTGAGTGCCGGTAGTGGCGGTCGGCGTCGGGATGGTTGGGCTCGCCGGTGGGCTGCACGATGGTGGCCCGGCAGTCGGCGCCGTCGTCGCCGCGGCCAGGCCACACCGCCGTTGTCGGGTAGACGTTGATGGCGGCGGAACTGTCCAAGCCGTCGCGCTCCAGGCCGACCTCGACGGGGGTGTCCAGGCCGCGGGGCAGCTCGCCGGCGAGGGTGGTGAGCGTCTGGATCAGCTCGCGGACGGTCATCGCGCGGACGGTCTCGACCGGGGGTGGTGGTTGGCTCGTGGTCGCTCACCGGGGGTCCTCCCAGTCGGGATGCTCGTTGAGTGGATGGCTGTTGTAGCGGCCGGCGTCAGGGTGGTTCGGCTCGCCGGTGAGCTGCACCGTGGTGTGCCGGCAGTCGGTGCCGTCGCCGGCGCGGCCGGGCCAGATCCCCGTCGCGCGGTCGATCTGGATCGCGGCGTAGGTCTCGAACGTGTTGTCCTCTGGGTGGGTGAGACCGACTTCGACGGGCGTGTCCAGGCCGCGGGGCAGCTCGCCGGCGCTTGCGAACGCGGTGAGTGCCTGGACCAGCTCGCGGACGGTCATCGCGCGGGCGGTCGTGGTTGTGGTGGGGTCGCTGGGGTGGCTCATGCTGGCGGCCCTCCCAGCAGGCCCGTGGCTGCGGGCTGGTGGTCGCCTGCGTTGTTGGGCCAGCAGATCCGGGTGTTGTCCCACTCGCGGTAGACGAGGTTCCAGGTGCCGTCGGCCAGGCGGTAGATCGGCAGCCCGCAACCCTGGCAGGTGGCTGTCGGCTCTGTGCTGGCGACCTTGGGGTTGGGTAGCTCAGGCGTCGTTGTCCTCGGCGCGATCGGGGCCAGAAGTGCCCACTCCAGTGCTTGCTTGTGGTCCTGCCAGGTGGCCTGGGGGTCCTCGCGGACCCGGTCCAGGTGGTCCATGGCGAGGCAGCGCAGTTGCTGCGGGTCGTCAGGCAGGCTCGGCATGGCGGTCCTCCGCGGGATGGTCGGACGGTGGTTGGGCGCTGGCCACACCGGTGAGGACGGCGATCTCCAGCGCCGCGGCGAGAGCGCGCTCCTGGTCCAGCCAAGTGGTGGCCGGGTCGGTGTTGATCCGGTGCAGGTGGTCCAGGGTGCGGTTGAACAGCTCGTCGGGGCTGTCGTCGTCGGGCAGGTCAGGCATCGCCTGCCTCCACCACGACGATGTCGATATCGGGGTCCAGGCAGGACAGCGAGTGCGGGAAGCCGGCCAGGTCGACCGCCTCGACGTAGGTCGTCGGGCCGTCTTCCCGGTCACCGGGGAAGGTTTCGGCGCGGGTGACGATCAGGTCGTTGCCGAGGTAGCGAATGCGGTCGTTGCGGCGAAGTTCGCCGGCCTTCTTGAGCTGCATCGGGTGGTTCCTCTCAGTACGACAGTGCAGGATGCTGGGCGGTGGCGGTTGCGGGTCGAGGCCCCGGGCCAGGGGACCGGGTGGCCCGGCCCGGGTCGGCTGGTCGGTCAGCGGCGCGGGCGCCGGGGTGGGCGCTGTTCGGCCTGGTTGTCGGCGGGGGCTGCCGGGGTGTGGGTCTCGGCGTAGCCGGCCACGCGGAGCTGGGCTTGCCAGGCGGCCAGCGCAGCAGCGGGGTCCATCGGGTCACCTCCTTTCACGGGTCGAGGCGGGCGGCGTGGGGTGACTAGTGGTCACCGCGGGCGAGGCTGATGAGGAAGACGGCGACGAAACCGCCGAAGACCACGGCGACGGGCAGCCAGGACATGCGAAGTCACCTCCCTTCGTGGCTGGTGCGGATGCGGAGGCCGAGGCGGACCGGCGGGCGGAGATGGGCCGTTGCTGGCGCGAGAGGCGGCCTGTCGCGCCCGCTCGCGGTCGAACAGGTGTTCTTGGACGGGCCAGTGGCGTGCACGGCCTGGCAGGCGGCTCCACCGAGGGGCTGATGGGCGTGCTGGCAGCGGGCGGCCGGGTCGAGGGCGGCGTAGGGGTCATGGCGCCACCCCGGGTGGGGTCTTGCGGGTCCAGCAGCCGGGATGATGCGGCGTGCCGTCCGGGCCGAGGCTGAAGCACTCCCGCTGGCAGACCCGGCAGTCCCCGACCGAACCGCGATGGTCGAACGTCCACTCGAAGGCCGGCGCCGAGGCCGCGGCGTCGGCGGGTTCGGCCTTGGGTGGCGGCGGCGACCCCCCTCGCGCCGAGGAGAGGGGGCCGGGACCGTCCGCATCGTCCGCACCGTCCGCACACCCGGTCTGACCAGGGATTTCGGTGCCGGTTGGGTGCGGACGGTTGGCGGACGGTCGCCCGGCCGGGTTTCGATCCGTCCGCGTCTCGTATGCGGACGGTTGCGGGGCGCCCTCGGCAACCGTCCGCGCAACCGTCCGCACCTCGTGGCCCTCGTCCGTGCCCGCTGAGCTGGGCGTTTGCTGGCCGGCGGACGGTGCGGACGGTGCGGACGGTCCCGCCGCTTCATCGTGCGGGCCGGGGGGGTTGGCGGCGGCGCCGAGCCCCAGCGGCGGGAGGCTGGTGGGGACTTGGGCGGCCGGGTCGACCGACAGCCACCAGACCCGCTGGCGGTCGTGGCCCTGGCGGCCGCCCTGCTCCACCCGCACGCCGACCTGGCGCAGCGCCGGCGCGACCCGGGTGAGCGCGGCGGTCATGCCCCGCGGGGTGGCCGGCCAGGAGCGGGGTGGGCGCTGCTCGCCAAGCTCGGCGGTCAGCTTGGCCAGCAGCTCTGCGGCGGTGCCCTGCCAGGTGCCGGCGGCCTCGGCGAGCTTTCGAACCGCCTCGGCGACCGGGTCGGCCTCGACCACGTCGGCGGCGATCCGCTCCGACAGCGCCCGGTAGACGGAAAGCGCGCCGGTGCCAAGCACCCGATCGGTGGCGGCCACGACGCGGGCGAAGTCGGCCATGCGCGGCGCGTCGGCCATGTGCACCTCGGGCAGCACCCGCAGCACGTTGCAGGCAAGGTCCAGCAGCGCGCCGAGCAGCCGCGGCCAGGCCTGGTGGAAGTCGTGTTCCTGCTGGCGCTCCTCGGCGCGGCCGCGCAGGCGTTCCAGGTCGAACAGCACGATGCGGTCGGCCAGGTCGCCGCGGAGCGCGCCCGGGTCGATCGAGGTCAGTGCGACCACGCGGCGGAACTTGAGCACCGTCAGGTCGTCGTTTTCGTACAGGCGCCGGCGGACCAGCCCGTCGCCGGTAACCGCGCGGCACAGCGCATCCGACAGCCACGGCGCCACCCCGGAGATGTTGTCCAGCACCACCAGCCAGGAGCCGGCCGCGGCCACCGCCCACTGCTCCAGGTCCTTGGGGCCGGTGCGAAGCTCCGCCGGGGAGGGGTCGACCAGGCGGGCGAGCATCTTGGCGGTGGTGGACTTGCCGGTGCCCTGCTCGCCGCACAGCAGCGGGATCGGGTGGGGGATGTCGGGCACCAGCGCGGCGACCAGCCACGCCAGCGCCAGCGGCCAGGAGGCGTCGGTGAGGTTGACCAGGCGCCGCTCGCGCAGCTCCTCCAGCCGCCCGCCCGGCTGGGGTGGGGGCAGGGTGCCGGTGGCCTTGGTGCGGCGAAACAGCACCGGGGAGCGCTCGGCGAGCTGCCAGCCCGCGGGGGTGAGCACGACGACCTGGCCGGTGGGGTCGCCCAGGTCCAGCACCAGCCCGCCAGGGTGGCGGGCCACGCGCAGGGCCGGCTCGACGGGCTGGGTGTTCATGGCGCGGCCCTCCAGGACCAGCAGCGCGTCGGCGAGCGCGCTGGAGTTGGGGGCGCGCTGGTGGAGCTGGGCGAAGGTGGCGGCAAGCTCGGCGCGGAGGGAGGCTTGGCCGCCGCGGAGCATGCGGGCCACATGGGGGCCGTGGCCGGGCCTGGCGACCGCGTAGGGCTCGCCGGTGGCCGAGGTGCCAAGCTGGTAGCGGGCCTCGGCCAGGGCGACCAGCTCGGTGGCGGTGGACCGCTCTGGCTCCCCGCCATCCCCACCGCCGTTGCGGCCGCGGGTGGTGGTGCCGGCGTCACGGTCGGTGGCCGCCTGCTCGCTCGGCTGGCCCTCGGCTGGCGGGTCGTTGGCGGGCAGGTCAACGAAGTCGTCGGTGCCGAGCCCGGCGGCCAGGTGGTCGGCCGCGTCCTTGCCGTGGGCGGCCATGATCGTGCGGACCGAGGCGGCGCGGGAGCGGAGCTTGCGGGCCACGTGGCGGGCGCGCCGCTGGCCCTTGTAGCTGTTGCGGGGGTGCTTGGGGTCGGGGCCGTCGCGGTCGCCGACCACGACCACATGCGCGCCGGCCAACGCCTCGGTGTAGGCGTCCAGCCACGGCCCGGAGGCGCCGCCCTGGTTGGTGGTGGCGACTACCCCGGCGTGCTCGAGGGCGTGGACGTCCTTTTCGCCCTCGACCACCCACACCGTGCTGCCCGCCGCGGCGGCCTCCAGCACCTTGGGCAGCCGGTACAGCACGCGGCGGACCAGCCACTTGCCGGTCTTGTCGGTCAAGGCCCAACGCTTGCCGGTCTTGGAGGTCGGGTCGGGCCGCCAGGATGGGAACTGCTTGTCGGCGGTGCGGCACACGCAGTACAGCAGCCGGCCGGCCTCGTCGGTGTAGCGGTAGCTGGCCACGGCCGGCCCGCGGGGGGTCCAGTCCTCGCCGCCGTCCGGGTCGTCGCGGCCGGGGAACAGGTCGGCCATCTGCAAGCCCAGGTCGAACACGACGTCCTCGGTCGGGCAGCCGGCGTGGCAGCACACCAGCACCGCGCCGTCGTCGGCCGCGCGGACGCTCAACGACGGGTTGTGGTCCTGGTGGGAGGGGCAGGTCCAGCTCGAGGGGCCGCCGCGGCGGCAGCCAGCCCGCTCCAGGGCCGCCACCACCCGCTCCAGCGGCCGGCCCGCGCCGTTCATGGCAGCGGTCATGGCCCCTCCTCGGGTGGCGTCCACAGGCCGCGGGACGGCCGGACGGTCGCGGTAGGGCTGGCATCGCGCTGCGAGCCGGCGGCTTCGGCGGCCGCGGCGGCCGCGTCCTGGCAGCTCAGCTGGTAGCGGCACCCGCCGACCCGCACGCTCCAGTCGTGGGCGGGCGGGCCCACCGGCACACCTCGGGCGGCGGCGTGGGCCTGCCGCGCCACGTCGAGTTCGGCGGCGGCTTCGGCCTGCGCGGCGTGCTCCTCCAGCAGGCCGACCAGGTAGCGGCGCGCGTCGGGCCAGTGGGGTGTGGTGTAGGTGAAGCGCCCGCCCAGGCGCTGGCGGGTGACGGCGAACACCCCCGGCCCGCTCATGGCCGCCCGCCCAGGTGGGCGAGCTGGACGAGCTGGAGCTGGGCGGCAAGGGGCCGGTTGGACCAGACGACTTCCACGCCGCGGGCGGCCCGCCTGCCGGAGGTCAGCGAGCTGGGCTTGTCGACCGGGCGTTCGACGTGCCACCAGCCGGCTTGGTCGTACAGCTCGTGATACAGCGCCGAGGGGTAGCCGGAGATCAGCACCGCGGCCGGGGTGGCGTGCAGGGCGGCGGCCAGCTCGCGGTGCTCGGCCTCGGTGGCGTACTCGCAGGCGTAGTCAGCGCCGCGGAGCTTGGCCAGCGCGCTTCTGGTGGCCTCCAGGTAGGGCGGGTCGCAGTAGATGACCGCGTTGGCGGCGCCGTACTTGGCGATCACCTCGACCGCGGGACGGCACTCGATGATCACCCGGCGCAGCCGGGTGGCCGCGGCCTCCAGGTGGTCGACCAGCGAGGCGAACTTGTGGGCGTGGTCGGCGCCGTTGGTGTTGAACGCGGCCGCGAAGCCGCTGGAGCGCCGCAGGGTCTTGCCGATGGTCATGTTCAGGCGGACGAACACCCGCCGAGCCCGTTCCAGCTCGTCCAGGCCAGCGACATCCAGGGCGGCCGCCCTGAGTTCCGCACGCGCGTAGGGCGTGAGCCGCAGCGCCCGGGCCAGCTCGGGCCCGCGGTCGCGCAGCACCCGGAACAGCAAGACCAGGTCGCCGTCACGGTCGTTGATGACCTCGGTCGGCGATGGGGGCTTGGCGAACAGCACCGCCGCGCTGCCACAAAACGGTTCCACGTAGGTGCGGTGGGTGGGCACCAGCGAGGCGATCCACGGGGCAAGCCGCCCCTTGGAGCCGAAGTACTGCGTGGGCGGCCTCACGGGCGCACCTGCTCGGCGGCGTCGGCGGCTTGACAGATTTCCACTGCGCCCCGTGGTCGCCCCGGGCCGCGGGTGGCCTCCAGGATCGGGGCGCGCAGGCGCACCAGGCGCGGATGCGACCAGCCGCGGTCCAGCGTCCAGCCGGCCTGTTTGAAGCAGTAGCCGGGGTTGGGTGATGCCACCTTGGCGGGGTCTATCCAGGTCACCCAGCCGGGCGTGGTGGTCGGCCGTCCTGGCCACAGGCTGGCGGTGAGGTCCATCGCCGTGTGGATCAGGTCGCTGGACAGCAGCTCGGCGGGAGCTTCGTTGCGGAAGATCGAGCAGCGCCAGCAGTCCAGGCCGTCCATGGCCAAGGCCTTGTCGGGCCAGTGGGTGAGCCACACCGCCCGCTCGCAGGGGGTGACCAGCACCAGCTTTCTGCCGGGCGGGCCGATCTGGCCGGAGCCGGGCCGCCGGCGGGAGTAGTGCCGGTCGGCCAGCGCGTTGGCGGCCGGGTCGTTCTTGCCGCGGACCTGCCAGGTGGGCACGGCCAGGCCGGGCAGGGTGAGGGCGACCTGGCTCACGCGACCACCCCCAGGCGAAGCTGGCGCGGGCCGTCCAGCCTGGCGATGACCTGCTCACGCCAGGCCAGGGCGTAGCGGGGGCAGTTGGCGCAGTTGCGATGCCCCGTGCAGCCGGGCAGGGCAGGCCGGCGGCGGGCCGCGTACGACCAGGCCAGCGAGTCGGCGCTTTCGAGGTGGTCGGCGTAGCGGGTAAGGCCGTGCTGCTTGACACCGAAGCCGTGCAGCCGCAGGCGCAGCCCTGCCAGCTCGGCAACGATGGCGCCGATCTCGCCGGTGGCCTGGCGGCGGCACACGCTGCCCAGCCCGACCAGCGGCACCGCAGCCAGGTCGACGCCGGCGGCGGCGTACCGGTCGATGCAGGCCAGATAGGCGGCCAGGGTCCAGCCCTGCAGGACCGGGATGAACGGCAGCCCAGGCGCGAGCTGGCACAGGGCGCAGTAGTTGTCCACCGTCGCGGCCTGATGCTCGGCGACCGACAGGCCGGTCCGGGCGAGCATGGCCGGCTCGCACATCCAGTCCTGCGGGCTGGCCCACGCCAGCTTCCCGATATCTTCCGCGTAGTGGGCGACCGCGTCGGCGTAGGCGGCCGGGCTGGTCTGCCAGCGCCCGAACAGCGACAGCTCGGTGAACCCGCCGGAGTCCAGCGCCCACCGGCACCGCGCCCGTGGCAGCCGCCCCCGGCCGCTGAGGGTGCGGTGGCTGACCATCAGCGGCACGTCCACCCGTGCCAGCCATGCGGGCTGGTGGCTGCCCAGGTAGAACCCGCCGCCGTTCACGCGACCGCCTTCTCCGCAAGCTCGGCGTCCGTGGCGGCCCGACGGTCGGTGCGCCCCCGACGGGCTCGGACGGGACGGACCCGAGGTCGCGCCGGTGCAGGTGGGCTGGTGAGGTCATCGAAGAGCAGTTGTCCCAGGCAATCGCCGCAGCGCCACCCGCCGCCGCTGCGCGGGTGGAGTTCCGCCTCGCAGCCGCAGCCGGGGCAGACATCATCGGCGGCCGGGCAGACGCACCGATGGGCGGCCAGGGCGTCAGCCAGGCCCGGGGCGCCTTCCACGCCGATGACGGCGCGGCAGCCGGGGCAGCCGGCCAGAACCACGCCAAGCGAGGGAACCGGTGCCCTGGCCAAGGCGGCGGGCGTGGTCATCGGCTGGCCCCCCCGTCCTGGTCGTCGTGGCCGTGGGGGTCAAGCGGGGTGGGGCTGCCGGCGCGGGAGGCTTGGAAGGTGGCCCACAGCGCGGCGCCCTGGTCGCCTGCCAGCCGCGCCCTGGCGCTGAGCGCGTCCCACTGCTCTGCCTGGACCAGGTCGTGGCAGGCGGGGCAGGCGTGCCAGTCCCCGCCGGGCACGATCACCAGCACCTTGCCGATCAGGACCGTGGCGAGCCGGTCACCTCGGGTCGGGTAGCGCCAGGTGGCCGGGGCGGCGGCGCAGAAGTCGCAGGTGCGGGCATGCCCGCTGCGGTGGGTGCTGTGGCGGTCGTGGTCGCTGGCACCGGCCCGGCGCCGGGTGGCCTCCAGGTCTTGGAGCGCGGCGATCGCGGCCTTGGCGGCCTCGGCGAAGGCGTGGTAGCGCCAGCCGGCAAGCTCTGCGGTGTTGGGCGCGCCGGCGACCTGGCCGCTGGCCAGCAGGTGGCCGTGGCCGCCCAGGACCTGCCAGGTGAAGGTCAGCTGCTGGCCGCAGGGGTCGATCACCCGCAGTTCCACCGCGGGGACCTGGTTGGCGGATGGCCGCTTGCGGTGGGCGCTCATCCGGCCAGCCCTCCCTGGGGTGGCGTGGGCCGCTGGACGGGGTTGCCGAGCTTGGCCCGCTCCGCCGCATACAGGGCCTGGTACTCGGCTGGGTGGGCGAGCTGGAGCAGCCGCTGCGCGCGGCGGCCGATCTTGTAGACCAGCTTGGGCCCGGCGCGGCGGGCGCCGGCGTAGCCGGCAAGCAGCTCCAGGTACTCGGCGTGGTGGGCGCGCCGCTGCTGGGTGGTGGCCACCATGAACGCCCGTGCCGTGGGCCAGTCGGGGTGGGCGGCGCGGAGCTGGGTGTAGC
>WNGM01002245.1_pt1 | contig 15503 bp, 20 predicted proteins | sample 5400571 | NCBI WGS metagenome assembly WNGM01 (sample SAMN13153378, study PRJNA577476) | soil metagenome | isolation source: 100 cm soil or saprolite under Garry oak tree replicate 2 | place: USA:California | collected 2016-06-15 | reverse complement strand
TCCGCCGGTTCCTCGTCAACAACCAACGGAACACGCGTATCCCCGTCCGATTGGAAGACGAGATTCCGGTGATGCACAAGACAGGGAGCCTGGCGACCGTGGTCAACGACGTTGGCGTCATCCATCTGCCGCAGGCGCGGATCGCGCTCGCCTACCTTTGCGCCAACGAGTCCGACACCGCGCTCGCCGGCGTCGCCATCGGCGATTCGGCTCTGCGCATCGTGGAGATCGTCTCCGAGATCACCACCTGAGCCCCGCCGCATGAGAGCCGCCCCCGCCGTCTGGATTCGGCGATCGGTGCTCCTGGCCAACGCGCTCGCCCTCGTCGTCGGCCTGGTCCTGGTCGTCATCGCCGCGTTCCTCAGCGAACAGCAAGTCGTCGCCACGATGCTGAGCCTCTTCGGTGGTGCCTTCGTGTCCGCCGCGGTCGTCACCCTGGTACTCGGCGCGCTCGCTGTCCGTGAGACGGTGGAGCAGGTCGACAGCGCGCTCCTCCGCGGCCTCCAAGACGTGCTCGACCCGATCCGCGACCCAGTATTTGCCGGGTCGCTGGTCGCCTACAGGTGGGATTGCTTCCTGGCCTGCCCGTTGCCCGACGACGAGCACCCGGACTACGCGTACCAGAACATGCGGATCTCTTACCGGGTCGACGCGGTACCGGCCACCCTCCAGCTCGTCTGCGCCGCCTCCCGCGACGATCGCGCTCTCGAGGAATTCCGCGCCGAGGATTTCATCCTTCGTTGGCTCATCGACGACGACCTCGACCCCACAGACCCGATGATCTTCCGGGCTGGTATCGTCTTCGTCGACAACGAGTCCCTCAAGAGCCGGCAGGTCAAGACCGTGAATGTGATCGGCGGCACGGCCCGCATTCTCACCTACGACGTGCCGCGCCGGCTCCGCCAGACCCCCGGCCATACGGTCGAATTCCAGGTCCTCGTCCGTAAGTTCGTCGGCCGTGAGACGCGGCTCCGCATCCAGGCGCAGCTCTTTCGCAGCGTGACCGACGCCGAGTACCGGCTGTCCGTCGACTCGGGTCTAAAGGTGACACGGCTCTGGCCCAGCGCTGCCGAGGTGAGCGCCATCGGCGTCGCCCGCGGCGGCAGCATCGAATCGACCTATGCTCCGCCGTTCGACAACCACGCGGCGATCGTCCACCTCCCATTCCCTCTCCAGCCGGGAAGCACGATCGCGTTTCTCGTCGATCGGGAGCCGACCGTCCAGAACGGGTAGACCACACCCCGGAAGGTTCGAGCCGCGATCACCAGCGGCGGAAGCCCGGGGCGATTGCGGTATCGTCCGTTTGTCGGCACTGGCTCCGGTCAGTGCTGGCCACGGCCGGGGGGGAGGTGGCTCTCCCGCCCCGGCCACCCCCTTTCGCGGTGCCGCGCGTCGCTCGCTCGGCTACGTGGTCGACCTCCGGCCCCGGGGTCCTTGATGGTGTTGCCTTGGCGGTAGTTCCCGAGCCGGAGGTCGACGTTCTCGTCAGGGCGGACCTGACGAAGCGTTGGTGGGAGGATTGGTCTCCGGCCGGCCGTCGACCACGCGAAGCGCGGTCGTGCCCTTGAGCGCCTCGGCCAGCCCTGGCAAGTGGCCCATCAACTCGACCAGCCGTCGTCCGGTGGGTTCGGTCGCCCCTCGCTCCCATTGGCTGATGGAGGACTGGCGGACGCCGAGATGCTCCGCAAGCTCGCCTTGGGACAGGCCGGCTTGCTGCCGCGCAACTCGAATCGCGTTGGCCAATGGCCGATCCGGACCGCCCTCCCGCGAGCGCGGTCGTCGGGATGGCGCCGCGGAGCCGGATCGATCGGCCCGCTTCACCAGCTCGTCGAGGCGTTCCGCCGGAAGTGCCGCCACGACCCGGACCAGCGTCACCGCCGACAAGCCATCGCGGAACCGGCGAGTGAACTCGCCCGGCGCCATCCCGCGAATAACCCAAACGAGCCGATCATCCTCGGCGACGGTTGGGCCTGGCGTGTCCGGCGTGTCAGTCATCATCGACGGCCACACCTTCAAGCGGTTGCCGTGCGGTCCTCCTCGCCAGCTCGCGCAGCCTGTCGGGGAGACGTAGCAGCTCGGCGTTCGTCTCGTACACCGCACCAGGTAGCTCGACATCGGCCATAGTGGCCCGGCCGATGAATTCGTTCGTCCTCGTCTGGAGCCGCTCCGCTTCCCGAACGAGTTCGTCCAGTGCGAGCAGACGGCGACTGTGTGGATCGTGCTGCATGGCGATCATCCCTTGCGTGGTACAGAACCGATTGGGAGGTCGAGTCGAGAGGCGCCCACCGAGGACCTCGATCCCTCGAACGCCGCCTCCCGGCCCGCCGGTAGTTACCGTGGCGCCGATCGCGTCAGCACCGCCGGCAGCGCAAACCGGAGACCGGGCGTATGAACGCCCGCCTCCGTTCGTGATCGGGGAGCGAGCCGGGATCACGACGGTGGCTCGCCGCGCCCCGGACATCGCTCCCCTACTACGGCCGAGTCCCCGGTACCTCGACCGCAGCGGTAGGACCCACGCCCGACTTCGGGCCGGTCTGCCTGAGTGTCCAGCGATCCAGCTCGCCGCTGGCGCCGGAGCGTTCCTCAGATCCAGGGATCGCCTCGACAGCGCCAGTACGGGAGAGCACTCCGGCAGCGCCGCGACAGGCGCGCCTCGATGCCGGCGAGCCGATGAGAACGGAAGGGATCGAGTGAGCGACGGCAACAGCCCGAGAACACGGGCAGCCATCAGCAGGAACATGAGCGCGTCAAGGCGCGCAGAGAGAACCAACGAACCGCACTCCTCCGGTTGAGTGACGGCACGCCTGGACGGGAGGTGGCTCTCCCACCTCGACGCTCCCAGCGCCAAGGCTTCCAGCCGTGAGGCCCTACTCTTCTACTACGTTCGGCCGCCGAACACCAGTCGTCCCACCCGCGGCCTCCACGCCGATCGCCCGCCGATCACACGATCCGTCGCCCGTGTTACGACTTTCCATACATGCTCAAGCCGGCCTCCGGCCGGACGACCGGCGCCGGCCTGCGCGCGGCGGGGCCCCTACCCCGCCGTGCTCGCCCGCGCCGACCCAGGCAGCGCACAGCGCCCGCAGCGTTGCTCCTGGAAGCATGGAAGATGATTGACTACCGGCCGGATCGTCATCAGCTAGAGGTCTTAGATCGAAGCCTCCGTGTGGACATGGCAAGGAGTCTAGATGACGGAAGAGGTTTCTGACGATCGCTCCTATGAGAGCGAGGGCGCTGACAATGGGGACAACGAGTCCTCTTCAGACGGTATGGAAGCAGATGAAGTCGTAGTTGCGGACATTGATGAGCTCGAAGAGGTAATACCCTTCACGTATACGATTACGTCCTTTGGCGCTGATTTCCTGGTCGATGGTCTGGTCAATCGGTTGAATGCTGGGGACATCGTCATACCCACCTACGACCCCAAGGTCTCCGTTGACTCTGGGATCTCCGGGTTCCAAAGAAGCTCGGTGTGGACGCGAACACAAATGGATCGGTTTATCGAATCGCTCCTCCTGGGCTTACCAGTCCCCGAAATCTTTCTGGTCAGCGAACCAAGCAATATACTTCTGGTTCTGGACGGACAACAGCGCCTGCGGACACTACGTGATTTCATCGGCGGCGTCACCCGAGGGCGCGAGTATCGGTTGAGGAACGTCCAGAAGCAGTTTAGTGGCAAGAGGTTCAAAGATCTGGATGACGAGGACCGACGACGCCTACTAAATAGCGTCATTCATGCCACCATTGTGCGTCAGGATACGCCGAGCAACGACAATAGCAGCATCTACATGTTGTTCGAGCGCCTGAACACAGGTGGCACACTGCTTCAGCCACAGGAGATGCGAGTTGCGTTATTCCGTGGCCCCTTAATGGAGTTGCTGAGAGATCTGAATGAGACGTCGGCTTGGCGAGCGCTATATGGACCTCCGTCCAAACGGCTGAAGGACCAGGAGCTTATCCTGCGCTTCTTTGCGCTCCTTCATATGGGAGCCAGCTACGAGCGCCCCATGAAGGAATTCTTGAATACTTACGCTGGTCAGAACCGGCAGTTGAATCTGCAGAATGGAGACGAGCTACGGAGCGAATTCATCCAGACCACGACGGCCATTCTAGAGAATATTGGTCCCAACGCATTTCGCCTAGCGTCTGCGCAGGTTAATGCGGCCCTGCTAGACTCGTTTATGGTGGGCATAGCCGATCGACTTCGAAGCGGACCAATTACCGATAAGGATGCAGCAAGAGCGGCATACGAGCAGCTCGTTGCAGATGATGAATACCTTGCAGCCGTTCAGCGGTCAACTGCCGACGAAGATAGAGTCACCCTTCGTCTCGCTCGGGCGCGTGCAGCTTTTCAGACGGTTCCATGACCCTATTTCAAGGGCGAGCGGAGGTTCTTCGGCAGAAATCTGCCTTGGATCGCGCCTTCACTCGAGCAAATAACGTCGATATAGATGATCATGAGTTGCGGTCTGATCTCGCCAAGCACTTATGTGTCCTGATATCAGGCTGGCTTGAGGCCTCGGCCTACGAGCTTGCAAAGCAGCGCTGTCGAATGAATTCGAACGGTCCGGTCCTTTCATATAGTCTTTCCCAACTGTCTTGGACCAAGAACCCGAGTGCCGAGAGCCTATTAGAGTTAGTCGGCTTCTTTGACTTATCGTGGCGAGACGAGTTTGAAAAGGTATTGGATCTGGAGCGTAAGTCCGCGGTTAACAGTATTGTAGGCCTACGAAATGACATCGCTCATGGCAAGTCGCAGGCAACCGGTTCCTTGTCCCTTGCCCGAGTCGCCGATTACTATGAAAGGGTTGTCGAGGTAGTGGATTTCTTGATGGACCTATTCGATCCAGTCAGTAATTAGACTCAGAAATTGTAGTGCTCCGCATGCGCAAATAGCACCTGCCTCATCCCGTTCACAACCAAGTGAGATCCATTACGACGATCAACCCCTGGTTCTCGAAGACCTGGTAGTCGAGAAGTCGCGGGCGCCGGGGAAGATGATGGGCCCGACTGGTCGCCGTTGCCCGCCCGCTCCAGCAGCTCACGGATCTCCGCCTCGCACTCTGGCGCCTTGGGCCGGACCGTGACCGGGAGGGCGGCTTGCTCGCTCATGCGGCGGGGGATCCGCCGATGGCATGGAATCCGTTGGACTCGGACCTTACGAATCCTCCTCTCGGTGGTCGCGGCGCAGCTCGTAGAACACTGCGTATAGGCGCTGGTACGACAGGTCGCGCAGGATGCGTTCCAGCTTGCCATCGGGCATGGCCGCCAGGACGGAGCGGATCTCCGCCATCAGCGTCGAGGGTTCGGGCGGCGGCCAGAGCGGCTGGTTGATCTCGGCAGCGATCAGCGAGATGGCCCAGCCCTCGAAGGTCATTAGCGCAGCGTCCACCTCCGGGCGGGACGCCACGTCCGGCATCAGCGAGCAGCAGCCGCAGGATCTTGGTGTGGGAGATGAGGCTTCCGGCCTTGCGGGACAGCAGCGAGCGGCGGCGGCTCATCTGGACGCACCACCCTCGTGGAACGTGGAGACTGCGGGCGTCGTAGAGTTGCCGTTGGGCATCAAGGCTGGCTCCTTGGTGCTCACGGGGGCCGGCATGTGGCAGCGCGTCCGGCCCACCAATGGGACTGGATCCGGATGGGTTCAGACCCGGCCGGGCGGAGGGCCACGGTGGTTCGAGCTTCAGCCCCCGGCCGGCACGGGACCGGCGTCGTCCTGGTCCTTACTTGGGCCACGAACGAGCGGGCAGCAGCGGGCGGTACCGGGCGCGATGGGCTAAGCAGGTGACCAGAAGTTCTGCTCGTAACCGTGGGCAGTCAGGGTGTGCGGTGTGGAGCGGCGTGGCCAGCATGTGCGCGGGGGTGGCTCGCGAAAGAAGGCATGCACCTGACGTTCGTGCCTCTGGATCGTCAAGGTCGGGGGACGCATACTGGCGGCGGTCTGGTCGAGTCGTTGTGGTCGTGGGCTCCACGACCGGCGAGGCCCGCAGGCAGGAGCCATTGCGATGGAGCAGCAGGAGCACCCCGCAGGCTGGTACCCGGACCCAGCAGGTGGCCAGGGCGTGCGCTATTGGGATGGTGCTCGCTGGACCGATGTGGTGGCCGCGCCCACGGCGCGGCCGTCTCGCGCGAAGCGGGGGTGGCTGGTGGCGGTCATCGTGGCCGTTGTCGTGGCGGTCATCGTGGCCGTCGTGATGGTCGTTGTGGTGAGCGGCGGCTCCCAGCGCGGCCAGACTGAGGTGGCCGCGGTGGGGGGCACGAGCGTCCGGACGCTGGACGTGGGCCACGAGGGCGGCGTTGAGTCGATCGTGTTCAGCCCTGACGGAAAGCTTGTGGCCACTGCCAGCTTCGACGAGACGGTGCGGTTGTGGGATGCCGCGACCGGGAAGACGGTCCGAACGCTGCCGATCGGGATTCAAACTGTTCTGCCGTTGGCGTTCAGTCCCGATGGTCGGCTGCTGGCCACGGCCGGTGGCTTTCGTGCGGTGCTGGTGTGGGACGCCAGCAGCGGACAGACGGTAGCGACGCTGACCGGGCACGCAGGTGTGGTGGAGGACGTCGCGTTCGCCCCTGAGGGAGACACGCTCGCCACGGCCAGCGGCGACGGGACCGCCCGTCTGTGGAGTGTGGCCACCGGCAAGACCATCGCGACCCTGCCCAGCATCCCGGGCGTTGCGGTCTCTGCGGTGGCGTTCAGCCCGGACGGGCGACTCCTGGCGGTCGGCACGGGCGAGGGAGCCATCCAGCTGGTGGCCGTGGCGACAGGCAAGATCACGGCGACCTTGTCCGGTCATTCGGCCGGGGTAACCGGCCTTGCGTTCAGTCCTGACGGCAAGCAGCTCGCCAGCGGCGCAGCCGACGGGAAGGCACTGTTGTGGCGTGTGGCGACGGGGCGTGCAACCGACGTCACAGCGCTGGATGACTGGGTGTTCAGTTTGGCGTTCAGCCCGGACGGACGCCTGCTGGCTGTCGGTGGCGGCGATGGTGTGGTGAGGCTGTGGGACGTTTCCACTGGAAGGATCACGCTGACCCTCACCGGCCGGCTGAAAACCGTTGGTAAGGGCTTCGGCGTCTCGGGCGGGCAGCTCGGCGCCATCAGGGGCCTCGCGTTCAGCCCCGATGGCAGGACCATTGCCATCGCGGACTTCTACGAGACAGTCCGGCTCTGGCGCCTGACTGACCACTGAGCCGACTGCCGTCCAGTCGTCGGGGTAGGCCCGCTTGACCCCACTCCCGCATCGCGGATCGAGGCGGCTCCATCAGCAGCGATCGGTGCGATCGCCATCCCACAGGGTTACGAGCAGAACTTCTGGTCACCCGCTTAGCTGGACGCCGTTGGCGCAGGTGAGGGCTCTATAAGGTCATTGAGACCGAGCCCGGATAGCCTTCACAGGCAGAGGTCGTGCGTTCACATTGGTTGCTGGTGCGTCTGCCCCTCGGGCTTCCGCTTCTGGTACATAGGACACGAGGAGGTTAACGATTCGCCGAGCGCTAATGACCACGGCGCCGATTCCTTCCAATGGGCAAGCGGTGTCATGCCCCGATGCCCGGAATTCGATCGGGGCACTTAGCGCAAGGTCGCGATCAGCAGTCTCGTTGTAGTCCGGGCTGTAACTGAGCAACCAACCGGACAAGTAACTGCCATCGTCCAGATGGCAGCCCACGTGTACCGCATGATCCTCGTACTCTCGAAAGACCCTTAACCATGCTGACTTGGGACTTACCGCTGTTCGGGCGGGAGGCGCCAACCAATGCAGACCGGGGACACGCTGCAATAGACGAGCAAGCCGAGAACCTACATCGAGGCCAGCCAGCGCGAGAGCGAGCAAGCACGCCCCTGCAAGAAGCCCAAGCCCCCATGCGGCCAAGGCGACGTAGTGGGCTTCGGCGTAGGAGCCGGACTGTCGGACAAGGGCACCGATATCGGGAGTGACACCGGGTCCTATCCAGCGCACCACGGCGAACACGAGTACCACGGCGATGTCGCAACCCACGCTGGCCAGGGCTACGGCAACGGTCTCGCGGAAGATGGACGTGGGGCGAACAGGCTGCTGCACTTCTCGACGCGCGACATAGGCAAAGCCGGGGGCGAGCAGTACGACGAAAAGCAGCAAGCCGACAAACGTTGTCGGCACCAGAGAGCCTCCTCGGGCTTACTCCTTCGGCGGTGGTGGGGGAGGGGGCGGCTTCGGCGTTGTAGCTGGCCGGACGGTAACGTTGGGGCTGATTTGGCCGCCCCGCTTGATATCCCCGTTGGTTGGTCGTATCCGGTTGCTACTACCGCTAGATCGTCCTTCTGGCATCTCGTCTCCCGGAAGTAAGGGTCGTTTCGGATTCCAGGGCATGGACGAGCCTCGCCCTCTGGCTGAGGCTCATCCATTGCCTGACTATTTGCCGCGGCCGGCACCGTTGCGGGTCCGGTCGACAAGCCGATAGCCCTGGCGAGGCTTAGGCGTTGGCGGCAGCGGTTCACCTCGCGTCACTGTCCGCTCCTGACCTGTACGCCCCCCGCGCGGGCCGATGACCTCATACTGACCGGAGGCGGAGCGCGCTCCCCCGGCTTCATCCGCTTGGGCACGGTACACACCTCCTCTTCCGAGCAGACACCACCAGGAGGAGGCGCGTTGTGCAGCCCTGGAGCCCCTTATAGGCTCCAAAGCGCAACTGCCAGCCGCGCCCAACCGGTTGGCATCGAGCCCCTCGCAGGGGTAACTGCGAGGGGCTCTTCATGCTCATGGGAAGCTTAGGCAGCCCCGCCCAAGAGGTCAAGCGAGCTATCCCCACATCTTGTGGGGTAGTCGGCCAGTGAAGGCTTTCTGCTACTACATGTTGTGATGGTTCATGCCTGGTCAGATGACACTGCCGGTACGAGCCGACGCGATGGGGCCGTCTTGGGGCCGTCGAGGAGAGGCAAGGAGATGTCAGTCTTGTGGTGCAGGGAGCCGCAACAGTCCTGGTCGATGGCTTGTTCGAACGTACGTTCGTCGCTTACAACGACGAGGTCCCACGAGCTGCCGCGTCACCTCTACCACGTTTCGTAGGTCAGATCTGATTATGAAGCGTGTTTCACACTACCTTGAGATTCGGGCGTTGCGGCTTCCCACCTGACGCCCCGCCATCCAAGGCCGTTACCACGAGGCCGAAAACTAGTTCGTTGAGATCTGCCGTCGATAGATGAAGCTCCTTGGCCACCTCATTGAGAGTCAATCCTTCAGCTCGGAGGGCGGAGAAGACCTTTGTGAACACTTGCGAACTCTCCCGCAGAATTCCCCCCGGCTCCCCGGTTCGATAGCCGAGGCGGCCTAGCTCAATGGTAGCGTTGCGGTAGTGCCAGTCACTGCTGAGTCCGATCTCATAAAGTCGGTGCGTGAGAGCCATCGCAGCGACTTTCCAGATTCGCTTCCCCGCAACGATCTGTCGAGTCGACGGACACCTCGGCATGTGAGCGAGCACGCTACTCTTGGGCATAAGAAAGGAAGCAGCGAAATGGTTCGCCTCTAGCTCTTGCTCTCGCCCATGCGGTATGCGGTCCTCGCTGTGCAAGACGAGATGCCCCAATTCGTGCGCAGCATCGAACCTGCTGCGCTCAGCGGTCTTCAATGTGTTAAGGAAGATGAAAGGGGCACCCTTCCGCCAAAGGGAAAACGCGTCCACCTCGATACATTCCTGAGCAAGAGAGAAAACGTGTACTCCGTGTGCCTCAAGGAGATGGATCATATTTGGCACGGGAGCATTACCAAGCCCCCATCGCGCACGAACCACTTCTGCAGCGCTTTCGGGATTGGCTGCTTCTCTAACGTCATGGAAAAGATTGAGTGATGGAACATCAGGCTCGGGAAGTCGGAATCGCTCCATGATCCACGAGCTTAGCTTCATGGCCAAACGCCCGGCACTCAACGCTGCATCCCGTTGACCGGCAGTCAGCTTACTCAAAGCGCGGAAACTGGCAGCATCAGGGGTAAGCTCATCCAGTTCCTCGGCAATAAAGAACGACTCTGGAAACCCCAACACCTCCGCGAGCCGCGAAAGGGTTTCAGCGCTCGGCCGCCCATCATTGTTCTCGTATGCTGAAATGGTTCGCGAGGAAACGCCCACCAGTTGGGCAAGCCGAACCAAGGTCAAACCTCGGCGCTTGCGCGCGAGGGTAAGACGGGAAGCAGTAATCAATTTCCCATCACCCGGTCTCCACCGTGAGGAATCAGGCACCACGGCGTTCGATGGGCACATCGATCGCACCCGGCCCCTCGTCGTCCTCCGTACCGCCAAGGCCAATGACGTCCTCGGGGAACTCAAGCGGCGGCAGGATGAGGCGCTCGCTCCACTTGTTGATCTTGCCCTGGGCGCCGATCTCCAGCGGCAGCGACAACTCGCAGCGCAACTTGGTCTGGTCCTCGCCCTTCTCGTGGACGTACAGGAGCACCCAGGTGGCGAGCGAGTCGTCCTCGTCTGCGTCCTCGGTCAGGTCAGCCGGCAACCCCGGGATGGTCGCCTGGCCGTTGGCCTCGACGCGGCGGCCAGTGGCCGCGCCCTTCGGATACCGCGACTTCGGCGTGTACAGGGAGGAGAGCCCGGTTGCCCAGTCGCCGCTGGAGGCGGTGATCGCCAGGCTTCTATCTGGATTGATCAGTAGCGGCAACTGGTCGAGGTTGCGCGCCTTCCAGTCCTTGGGGACGTATGTCTCGCGCAGGAAACGGACGACACGGCCCCAGAAGAGGCTGCCGGGCAGTCCGGGAGGGTCGAACCCGGTGCAGGTCCTCCGCTCGGCCTCGGCCCGGGTGAGGACCTCGTGCAGTTCCTCAACCGTGAGCCCCATTTCGGCCAACCTGTCCTGCACCTCGATACGATCCGCTCGCACCACGGTCATCCGTCACCCTCCGCGTCGACTTCGCGGCATGCTCCCTCAGATGAGGGAGAAAATCAAGAAGCTCCCCTTCGACCCAGAGGCCGGCACGAAGGCCAAGCGCTCAACCTGTCCTGGCGATGCGAAGCACGCCCGACCGTTCGACGCCGGTCGAACATACGTTCGCAAGAGGTTAGCATGCGGCTGGCACAACTGTCCTTCACCCTGGCCCTTGGTGAGTCCGCACGTCATCGGGGACCGGCGGCCCTCGGTGGGCCCGAGCGGTCATGCTCGGAATGCAAGGATTCCTGGTCATAGCGCATCCACGCCGAGGATCTCAGGAGGTCAAACGGCGACGGAGAGGGATTGAGCTCCTCACCCAACTGCCGCGGGCCTGCGGCCCTTCCCAACGAGGCAAGTAGTCACCACGGCCAGTTCATTCGGTGATCAGCCCGGCCCCCTTCAAGTAGGTGCCTCTGGCCTTCCGGTTGACCGCCAGCGGCCGCCCGCAACGGCCATCCTCGAGCGGGCGGGGACACCGGGCACCTAGGCTGGCCTCCACCACTGCTTGTACGCTCTTCCTACCATGACCCTTTGGCGTGCTTGGTTCCGAGGTCTTCAACACTGGGAGCGGGTCCGGCGACCACCGACGCCAGCCGAAGAGGACGCAGCGTTCAAAGACCGCATCGGTGCAGCGCAAGCCAAGCAAGAGCGGCTACAGAAAGCCCTCGATGAGTTGTCGGACCGTCAGCACACCGGGCCGACAGCAGACGAGGAAGACTCATCAGCGTAGCCGGACGGCCGCCCAGGCGATTGCCGTCTCAGGCAGGGAGGCTCCATCCCCTCATCACTGCCGCGCCGCCTTCGGCGGCTTGCCGACGAACAAGCCCGTCACCATGGCCAGAACCTCACCCCGCACGTAGGGCGGCACGGTCGCTGGAGGTGGCGCAGGGGTCAGGCAGTCCTTACCGCCCGTGCCATGAGCGTGCCATTCGCAAGGGGCTTGGGCGATCCCTAAGGGGCGCGAGCGGTCAGTTCACATGCCCGCTGACCTTGGCGACTGCGTGTCAATGCTGGTCGGAGTCGGGATCGGCGTTGCTTTGCAAGCAGGGGGTCGTGGGTTCGAGTCCCATCAGCTCCACAACGTTCCCTTGCTGGTCAGGCGCCCTGTTGGGTGCTCGCCGCCGCGCCTTCCGCTTGCCGCGTCCGTGCCACTTCGGTCGCGCTTCGGCTTGGCCTTGAGCGGCCTGACGTTGCCGAGGCCCTCCAGGGCGTCGGCGATGGCGGCGTCGCGTTCGGCGACGACGTGCTGGTAGCGGATGGCCGCCTCGTACGAGGAGTGCCCGATGCGCGCCATCAGCTCCTTCGTGGTTGCCCCGGCCGCGGCGGCGAGGGTGGCCGCGCTGTGGCGAAGGTCGTGGAAGCGGAGGCCCTCGACGCCTACCGCCTCGACCGCGGGCAGCCAGACGCGACGGCGGAAGTTGCTCCGCCGGAGGAGCCCGCCCTCGGGCGCCGGGAACACGAGCCCTCTGGCGCCCTCCTCCGCCCAGGTCCGGAGGTGCTCATTCAGCGCGTCGGCGACGAAGCGCGGCATGGTGACTATGCGCTTGCCGGCCTCGCTCTTGGGTGAGCCGGGCCGGAGGTGGCCGTCGATCTCGGTCATCTGCTCGACCACGGCCACTGTCCGCGCTTCCAGGTCGACCCGGTGGCGCCGCAGGCCGACCAGCTCGCCCCAGCGCAGCCCGCAGTAGCCGGCCAGCAGGACCAGGGCGCGGTAGCGCGGCGCGACCTCGGCGGCGAGCGCGTTGATCTGCGCCGGTGAGGCGAAGCGCATCTCTGGCGAGCGCTCCCGGCCGGCGCCCTTGACCTTCCAGGTGGTGTGCAGGATGTAGCGGTTCTCGACCGCGGCGCCCATGATCCGCGCGAGCAGCCGGTAGGCCTTGGCGACGGCCGCCGCGCTGATGTTCCGCAGCCCGCGGGGCTGGTCGAGCCAGTCGACCGCGAGGGTGTCGTCGATGTCGTTCAGGGCGATGTCAGCGAATGTCGGCTTGATGAAGCGGCGGAGCAGGTAGTTGTACAGGTCGCGCGTGGTCGGGCGCAGGGTGGCGCCCTTCAGCCACTGGTCGGCCCACACCCCGAACGGTGTCTCGCCGCGCTTGGGGTCATGGAAGGAGCCGCGGAGCTGGTCGGCCTCGACCACGGCGAGGTAGCGCGTGGCGTCGGTCTTGGTCGGGAACGTGTGCGGCGACGCGATGAGGCGACCGCGCTTGTCCCGGTAGCGGGCCTGCCAGCGGCCCGACGGGAGCTGACGGACGGCGCCGAACGCGTGCCGGCGCCGGCGCTTGCTGCTGGATTGCCTGTCGTTCGCGGTGGTCATGGTGGCCACTGCCGAGGGAGAGCCGAGGGAGCTGGTCGCCAACTACTTCCCGCTCGTGCAGAAGCCGCCGCAGCGGACCGCGGACCGGCTGGCCTCGGTCATCTCAGCGCGGATGCCGTCGCGCGACGAGGCCGCGGCGCTGGCTACCCCGCCCGGCGTGCCGCTCCTGGCGATGCTCCTCGCCTCTTACGACGAGGACGGCGACCCGATCCAGGTCATGGAAACGGTCTGGCCGGCCGACCGCTACGCCATCTACGACGAGTACCCGTCCGGTCAGCCGGTCCCCACGCAGGCCCTCGACCCCGACGCCGAGCGGCATCTCTGCATGGTGACCGAGGCTGCTCTGGACGAGCCCGAAGAAACGAGCCACCCCAGGTAGGGCGAACATCTCGACCGCTCGGCCATCCGCCAATTTAAGTGCTTCATGTCGAGCGGTGCAATCATGACGGTCTCGACAGTGAGGAAGTCGTAGGCAAAGATCGTCTCGCCGTGGTGGCGCTGGCCGTGCTGGGCGCGGGCCGAACACCAACTACCCTGAGCAGGCTGGGGGAGCCAGCCCGTCAGCAAGGATGGTGTCACCCCCGCACTGGAGGGGCCTGAATCAGCCCGGACCCGGCGCATACGCCAGCGGGCCTGCCATATGGGCCGGCCTTTTACCAAACGGAGGACATATGCCGTCAAGCGCTCACATGTATGACGTGGCCGTCGTCGGCGGCGGGGCCGCCGGAACGGCCGCTGCGGTCGGTGCCGCCCAGGCTGGCGCCCGTACCGCGCTGTTCGAGTCGTTCGGCTGCCTGGGCGGAGCGGCCACCATGAAGAGCGTCACCACTTACTGCGGCCTGTATACGGAGGCGGAAGACTCGCGGCAGGTGGTGTTCGGCGTCGCGGAGCAACTCTTGGCCGAACTGCGGGCCATCGGGGGTGTCGTGGAACGGGTGCGCTTCCGTGGTGTCGCGGCCCTTCACGATCCGGAGGCGGTCAAACGCTGCCTCGACGTTGTAGCCAAGCGCTCCGGCGTGGACGTCTTCTTCCAGAGCACGATCACGGACGCGGCGCGCGACGGAGGCCAGGTGGTGTCGGCAGCAGTGCATGACCACAACGGCACGGCGACCGTTACGGCGAGTACCTGGGTGGACGGCAGCGGCGAATGCGACCTCGCCGCCTTTGCTGGCGCGTCGACCCAGTACGGGACGCACGGTGCCGTGGAGGCAGGCACCCTGGGCATGCGCTTCGGTGGGGTGCCGGCCGGCCTGACGCTGTCGCACGACGACCTGATCCAGGCCGTGCGGGCGGCGAAACGCAAGGGTGACCCGCTACTGGATAAAGAGGACAGCCTGATGGCGCGGCTTCCGCTGTCCGGCGATATCGGGATCTTCATCGTTGACGCGGATTACAACGCCCTGCAAGCGCGCAGCATCTCCGATGCCGAACACTCGCCCGCGAGAAGGCCTGGGCGTACCTCGCCGCCTGCCAGACCATGCCCGGCTGGGAGAACGCCTATCTCAGCGTCACTGGACCCATCCTGGGCACCCGCGAGTCGCGGCACGTCAACGCCGCTTACCAGCTCACTACCGAGGACATCACGTCCGGCCGGCGCTTCGACGACGTCGTCGCGCTCGGGGCGTGGGCGATGGAGTACCACCACGCCGCCGGAGCGCCGAGCACGTGGATGCCGGTCAAAGACAAAGAGACCTACGACATCCCGCTGCGGACGCTGATCAGTGTCGACACCCCCAACCTGTACGCGGCTGGGCGCGCTGCCGACGGCGACAAGTACGCCGGCGGCTCGTTGAGAGTCATGGGCACCGCACTGGCCACTGGCCACGCCGCCGGCGTCGCGGCTGCCCTGCATGCCGCGGCGGGCAACCCAGTGCCCGCCCGCCAAGTGCAGCAAGAACTGCAAAAGCAGGACGCCCGGCTGACCGGCTGCTGAAGGACCCGCCCGGCTTGGGTTCTTCACCCCGCGCCCAGTCGTCGAAGCCGGCCACCTGGGTAGATCGCCCATCCCGATGGCCATCAGGGCTACTTGATGGTCGTGGTGGCGGCCGACCGCGGCTTCTCCTACCCCGCCGCCGACCGAGTTCGCCCCGACAGTGGGGCACGCAGCTCGGCTGGGTTCGAATAAGACACCGTCTTCACCGCATGGTGGGATTGCGAGCCTCTTCGTGCCTCGCCGTCAAGCACCCCAGCTCCGAGATCGACGCCCATCTCTTGAACGCCGTCAGTGAGCGGCACGATCGCGCGGTCCTGGACGGCCACGTCGAGTCATGGCAGGCCAGACATCCC